>Ga0105249_10000648_pt1 | contig 31755 bp, 30 predicted proteins | sample KBSS44metaG_FD_81522 | JGI IMG/M metagenome (GOLD analysis project Ga0105249, IMG submission 81522) | Switchgrass rhizosphere microbial communities from Kellogg Biological Station, Michigan, USA - KBS S4-4 metaG | ecosystem: Host-associated > Plants > Roots > Rhizosphere > Soil | place...
GCCGCAGACGCAGCGGCGCACCGCGCGGCCGGGCGGACAGCGGTCAGGCCGCGAAGGCGGTCACCGAGGATGCCGAGCCTACTCCCGCACGCGGGCGCCGGCGCGGGTTTGCGCCGAAGCGTTGGCGCGCGTCGCTCAGGCCAGTGCGAAGCGCACGCGCACGACGCCGGCTTCGTCGCCGTGCTCGACCGTCGAGGAGAGCCCGAGATGGCGGGCGAAGTCGAGCATGGCGTAGTTGTCGGCGAGCACGTCGCCCCACAGCTCGACCAGACCACGGCTCCGACATTCCCGTGCCAAGCGCAACATCAGTGCGCGGCCGAGCCCCTGGGCGGTGAATGCGGGGTCGATCGCGATCGCGAACTCGGCGCTGGCGGTGGCTTCGTCGACGTGCATGCGCGCGTCGCCGCGGATTTCGCCGGGCGCTTCGCCATCGTCGGCATCGACGACGACGAAGGCGGCGGTGATGTCCGGATCCGGATCGGACAACCGTGCGGCCAGCGCTTCGCTGAGTTCGTTCATGCGGTAGAAAAAGCGCGCGCGCACTTGCTCCGGGGTCAGCCGCAGGAAGGCGCGGCGCAATGCTGCGGCGTCCCCGGGCTGGATCGGGCGCAGCACGAGACGGCGGCCGTCATGGGCCAGCAGCGGCTCGCCGTTCGGTACGGGCCGGCCTGCTGCCACCTGCGGCTTGCGCCGGCGCGGTGGGCGGGTGGCGGAGCGGTAGCTGCCCGTCGGGGATTCGGGGAATTGGGCCATGCGTAGCGATTTTTCCACTTCTACAGCGTGCGCACCTGTGGTCGAGCTTGCCATCTAATCCACCGGCGGATGTTGGCCGGCTGTTCAGCCCCGTACGGTGCGGGATTGCACTCGGCCCGGGATCGCATGCTAGGGTGCCGCCCTCTGCACGGGGATCGGCGGATGAAGGCGGCAACGAAAGCGATGGGAATGAGCGTCGAGCAGCTCGACGATCTGTGTGCGCGCTGGCCCGGGGTCAGCCGTTCGATCAAGTGGGAAGTCGATCTCGTCCACAGCGTGGCGAACAAGATGTTCGTCGTGATGTGTACGCTCGGTCCGGACCGCGGGCGGTTCTCGTTCCGCGTCGATACCGAACGCTTTCTCGAGCTGACCGAACAGCCCGGCATGGCACCGGCACCGTACATGGCGCGCGCGTTCTGGGTCAGCGTGACCGAGCCGGAACGGTTCGAGCACGCCGAGCTCGCCGGTTTCGTGCGCCGGTCCTACGAACTGGTGCGCGAGAAGCTGCCGAAGAAGACGCAGGCGGCACTGGACGGCTAGCGGCTCGTGCGGCGCTGCTAGAATCCGCGCCTGATTCGCGGGAGCCCGCGCATGACACCCGACCAGTTCCGCCGCATCGCGCTCGGTCTTCCCGAGGCCGTGGAGAGCGCACACATGGGGCATCCGGATTTTCGCGTGCGCGGCAAGATCTTCGCGACGCTCGGTGCGGGCGAGACCGAGCGTGGGGTGCTGAAGTTCTCGCCCGAGCAGCAGACAATGTTCATGCGCATCGAGCCGGCAATGTTCGAGCCGGTGACCGGCGGCTGGGGCCGCAAAGGCTGGACCTGGCTGCATCTGCGCGATGCGAAGCCCACGTTGACGCGCGACGCGCTGGCGACCGCATGGCGCAACACCGCGCCGAAACGGCTCGCGGCGACGCTGGACGATGCGGCGGGCTGATCTCTTTCACTATCGACGGAACGTATTCGATGTCCGGCAAGGCCGATTCCCTCAAGACCATCTTCTTCGCGCTCGGCGCGAACTTCGCGATCTTCGTTTCGAAGGCCTTCGCCGCCTTCGTGACCGGTTCCGGCGCGATGACCGCGGAAGCCGTTCATTCGCTTGCCGACTGCGGTAACCAGGGCCTGCTGCTGCTCGGCATGAAGAACGCGAAGGCGCCGCCGACGCCGGATCATCCGCTCGGACAGGGCAAGGCGATCTATTTCTGGTCGTTCCTGGTCGCGCTGCTGCTGTTCTCGGGCGGCGGGGCGTTCTCGATCTACGGGGGCATCCACAAGCTGCACGAGCCGGAGCCGCTGAAGTGGCCGTGGCTCGCGATCGGCGTGCTCGCGTTCGGCATCGCCGCCGAAAGCGTGTCGATGTGGGGTTGCCTCACCGAGGTCAACAAGGCGCGCGGCGATCGCAGCCTGTGGCGCTGGTTCCGCGAGAGCCGGCAGAGCGAGCTGATCGTCATCTTCGGCGAGGATCTCGCCGCGCTGCTCGGCCTGGTGTTCGCGCTGCTCGCGGTCGTCCTGACGCTGCTGACCGGCAATCCCGTGTTCGACGCAATCGGCACGCTCGCGATCGGCGTGCTGCTGGTCGTCATCGCAGTGTTCATCGCGATCGAGGTCAAGGCGCTGCTGATCGGCCAGAGCGTCGATCCGGAGCAGAAGGCGGAGATCCTGCGCTTCCTCGACGCGCGGCCCGAAATCGCCCGAGTGTTCAACCTGATCACGCTGCAGCTCGGTACCGATGTGATGGTGGCGGTGAAGGCCGAGATGAGCCGCGACCTCTCGACCAAGGGTATCGTCGATGCGATCAACGCGGTCGAGAAGGACATGAAGGCGCGCTTCCCCGACATCCGCTGGTCGTTTTTCGAGCCGGATGTGGTGGATTGACGGAAGCTTGGCGCCGCGTGGACGCCGGGCAGGCTGAAGCTTTCCCGTAGCGTTCCGCATCGAGCGACATCTGGCGTCATTCCCGCGCAAGCGGGAATCCATGGTGCTTTTATCGGCGCAACCAAAAAGTGGATTCCCGCTCGCGCGGGAATGACGTCGTGATGCGTGTGGCGCCGTGATGCATGTGGTGCTCGGTATTGCGCGACAAAGCGGGTGGCAGTCACCGCACGCGAGAGGAGGTTCTCAGCCAACCATCGCCATCGTCGATGCGATCAACGCGGTCGAGAAGGACATGAAGGCGCGCTTCCCCGACATCCGCGGGTCGCTTTTCGAGCCGGATGTGGTGGATTGAGGGAAGCTTGGCGCCGCGTGGACGCCGGGCGAGTTGAAGCTTTCCCGTTGCGTTTCACATCGAGCGGGCAATGACGTCATTCCCGCGAAAGCGGAAATCTATTCTGGTTTCTAACGTCACAAGCACAATGGATTCCCGCTTCCGCGGGAATGACGTCATCAGAGCTTCCAGGGAGCACCCCGCCTCTGCGGGAAAACGTCCCGAATGGAACGCAGTCGAGCTTCAACGCGCAGCGATCGGCTTCGCCGAAGTCGCCGCCGCTGCATTCGCCAGCAGCCGCACCGTCACCGTCGACGACAGCCCCGGGCGCAGCTTCGCCAGTGCCGCCTGGCCGGGTTCGAAGCGGATGCGCACCGGCACGCGCTGGACGATCTTGGTGAAATTGCCGGTGCCCGGTTCGAACGGGAGCAGCGAGAACTGCGAGCCCGAACCCGGCGCGAAGCTGTCGACGATGCCGCTGAGCGGCTGGCCGGGCAGGGCGTCGACTTCGATCGTCGCCGGCTGGCCGGGAAGCATGCGCGTGACCTGCGTTTCCTTGAAATTCGCGGTGACGTAGAGCGCGCCGAGCGGCACGATCGTCAGCAGTCGCGTGCCGGGCTGCACGTAGTCGCCGGGTTCGACCTGGCGGTCGCCTACGACGCCGTCGATCGGTGCGCGGATCAACGCATGCTCCTGGTCCTGCCGCGCGAGGTCGAGCGCGGCCTGCGCGCGCGCGACGGCGGCGTCGGCTTGTGCGAGGTTCGCCCGCAGCGTCGCGCGCTTGGCGCGCGTGCCCGCTTCCTGGTTGCGGCTGACGTCGAGCTGGGCGCGGCTGCGCGCCGCATCGGACTGCGCACTGATCGCAGTGGCGCGATATTGGTCGAAGTCGCGTTGCGCGACGGCGCCGGACTCGACCAGATTCGTGTAGCGTGCGCGGTCGGCCTGCGCGCGATCGCTCTGTGCAGTGGCCGAACGGATCACGGTCTCGGCGGCGCGCACGTTCGCCGCGGCGAGCTGTTCCTCGGCATCGAGCGAGATCAGCGCGGCCTGCGCGGCTTCGACCGTCGCGTGCGCGTTCTGCAGGTCGGCGGCGGCCGCGGCGACGCGCGCGTCGAATTCCTCGGCGTCGATGCGCACCAGCGGATCGCCTTGCTTGACGGCCTGGTTGTGCTGCACGAGCACGTCGGCGACGAGGCCGCGCACCTTCGGCGCGACGACCGAGCTGTCGGCCTGCAAATACGCCGCATCGGTCGATACCGAGCCTTTCGGCATCAGGATGTAGACCACGCCGAGCGCGGCCAGCAGCGCTGCTGCGCCGACGGCCATGATCGGCCGGCGCCACAACGGCTTGCGCGGCGCCTTCGTCTCTTCGCTGCGGGGAGTGCCGTCGCTCATCGTTCGAATACCAGCAAGGTGGAAGTGGCGGAGGCGTACAGCGTGCCGCCGGCGTCGGTCAGTTTCGCTTCGGTGAACGCGACGCGTCGGCCGATGCTGAGCACGCGGCCCTCTGCGCGCAGCGGACCGGTCGCGGTCGTGATCGCCTTGTGGAAGGCGACCTTGAGTTCCAGCGTCGTATAGCCCTGCGTCGGCGACAGGCGCGAGTGCCCGGCACAACCGCAGGCCGAATCGAGCAAGGTCGATGCGTAGCCGCCGTGCACGCAGCCGATCGGGTTGTAGGCGCGCAGCGACGGCGTTCCTTCGAACACGGCGCGGCCTTCGTCGACCTCGATCAACGAAAAGTCCAGCGTCTCGCCGATCGGCGGCCGGCCGCCCATCGCGATCATCTTGCGCAGCTGTTCGAGTCCGGTCAGGCCCGGCGGTAGTTCGGCGACGAGGTTCATGCAGCTTCCTCCAGGCCGTAGCGACGCATCAACGAACGCTTGGAATGCTGGAGGATCGCGTCGGAGCGCTTCGGATCGGTCTCGGCACGCGCCATCGACAGCGCGCCGACGAGTTCGGCGAGCATCGAGTCGGACTGCGCCTGCGCTTCTTCGTATCCGAGCTGTTTCAGCAGCGATGCCAGGATCGCGCCGAGCCGGCATGCACCTTCGGCGAAGCGTTCGCGTGCCGATGTTTCCAGGCGCGGCAGATCGGAAAGCAGCGCCGCGACGGGGCATCCGACGTCTTTTGCGTCGCGGTGCGCGCGCGAAAGATAGAAACGGATGTACGAACGCAAGCCCTCGTCGGGCGCCTTGTCGAGCGTTTCGCGCAGCGCCCGCGCATGGCTTTCCTCGAACATCTGTCCGATCGCGGCGCTGACGAGCTCGTCCTTCGAAGCGAAGTGCGCGTAGAAGCCGCCGTGAGTCAGTCCGGCTTTCGCCATCACGCCGGCGACGCCCACGCGATGTGGACCTTCGAGGCGGATCGCGTCGGCGGCAGCCTTCAACAGCTTCTTGCGCGTGTTCTGCTTGTGCTCGGCGTCGTAGCGCACGGCGGGCCTCTTGCTTTGTATGATGTTGATCATATAATAGCGTCCGGTATCGACGAATACAAGTCGCCGAGAAAGGACATGCGCCGCCGCCTTTCCCGCGCGTTGCCGCCGGTCCTGATCCGAAGCACATCGAAAGGACAAAACCCATGAGCGACACCTATCTCGTGCCCGGCCTGCGAACCCCGTTCGTCAAGGCCAGCGGCGCTTACGCCAAGCATTCGTCCCTCGAACTTTCTGTGCCGATCGCGCAGGCGATGGCAGCGAGGGCGCGCCCGGATTTCGTCGTCTGGGGCCAGGTGATCTCCGATCCGACCGTGTCCAACATCGCGCGCGAACTCGTGCTTGATGCCGGTCTCGATCCGACGATCCCGGCGTTCTCCACCGTGCTGGCGTGTTCGACCAGCTTCATGGCCGCGATCGAGGCGGCCGGGCTGCTCGGGCGCGGCGGCACGCACCTCGCGCTCGTCGGCGGCGTAGAGACGATGAGCCATGTGCCGATCGCGCTGAAGCAGCCGCTTGCCGATCGCCTGTTCGTGGAATTCGCCAAGGACCGCGCGGCGGCGATCGAACATCTCTCGCAATCGACCGCACGGGACTTCGTGCTACCCGTGCGCGGCTGGGTCAATCGCATCAGCGGCCGCTCGCAGGGCGAACACACCGAGGACACGGTCAAGCATTTCTCGATCTCGCGCGCCGACCAGGACGAGCGCGCATTGCAGAGCCACCAGGGCGCCATCGCCGGCCAGGATGCAGGCTTCTTCGACGACCTGATCCTCCCGTTCGACGGCGTCGAGCGCGATGCGCTGCCGCGGCGCGACACGTCGCTGGAAAAACTCGCCAAGCTGCCGCCCGCGTTCGACGCCGTGCACGGCTCGCTGACGGCGGGCAACTCCTCGCCGCTGACTGACGGTGCCGCCTCGCTGTGGGTCGCCGATCGCGAAGGTCTTGCGCGCCTGGGCGTGGAGCCGACGGTGAAGCTGGTCGACTGGGAACTGGCGGCCGTCGATTTCCTCGGCGGCGAAGAGGGCATGCTGATGGCACCGGCGCGGGCGATCCCGCGGCTGCTCGCGCGTCACCGGCTCACCTTCGCCGACATCGCCTCGTGGAACGTCCACGAAGCGTTCGCCGCGCAGGTCGTCGCCAATCTGCGCCTTGCCGCCGATCCGCAGTATCGCAAGACCAAGGCCGGCGTCGACGCCGATCTGGGCGCATTCCCGTGGGAGCGCGTGAACCCGCACGGCGGCTCGATCGCGATCGGCCATCCGTTCGCCGCGACCGGCGCGCGCATCCTCAGCCAGGCGGCGAAGGAACTCGCGGCATTGTCGAGCGGCAGCCGCGGCATCGTTTCGCTGTGCGCCGACGGTGGGCAGGGCACGGTCGCCTTGCTCGAGCGCGTCTGATCGCGGATGACGAAGGCGAACCGATGACGATGCGCCCTACCGCGAACCTTCGGCGAGGTACTGCTTGATTCTCTTTTTCTCAGCGGCAACCGATACGGCGAGCGCGAAATGAACGCCACCATTGCGACGAGCCGTTCGATTGGCGCAGTCGGCCATGTCTCGAACCCGGCCGACCTGCCGCTCGCGCGCAAGTACCTGATCTTCGGCATCATGGCGTTCGGTCAGTTCATGGCGCTGATCGACATCCAGATCGTCGCGGCCTCGCTCAACGACGTGCAGGCAGGCCTGTCGGCCGGGCCCGACGAGATCAGCTGGGTGCAGACCGGCTACCTGATGGCCGAGCTGGTGATGATCCCGTTCTCGGCGTTCCTCGCGCAGGCGCTGTCGACGCGGTGGCTGTTCGCGCTGTCGGCCGGTTTGTTCACGCTCGCCAGCGCCTTGTGCGGCATGGCGTGGGACATCGATTCGATGGTCGCGTTCCGCGTCGTCCAGGGCTTCGTTGGCGGCGCGATGATTCCGACCGTGTTCGCCACCGGCTTCGCGCTGTTCACCGGCAAGGAGCGCGCGATGATCCCGGCGATCCTCGGCATGGTCTCGGTGCTCGCGCCGACGCTCGGACCGACCGTCGGCGGCTGGCTCACCGACGTCTCCGGCTGGCGCTCGATCTTCTACGTCAACATCGTGCCGGGCATCGCGGTGACCCTGCTGTCGCTGTGGCTGGTGCGCGTGGACAAGGCGGACCTGGCGATGCTCAAGCGCATCGACTACACGCACCTCATCGCGATGGCGGTGTTCCTCGGCGGCCTCGAATACGTGCTCGAAGAAGGGCCGCGCTACGACTGGTTCGGCGACCCCGGCATCGCGATCGCCGGATGGCTCTCGTTCGTCGGCTTCGTGCTGTTCATGGAGCGCTCGCTACGTTCGAACGGGCCGATCGTGCGGCTGACGCCGTTCCTGAAACCGACGTTCGCGATCGCCTGCCTGTTCAATCTCGTCATCGGCTTCGGCCTGTACTCGGCGACGTACCTGATCCCGGTCTTCCTCGGCCGCGTGCGCGACTACAACAGCTTCGACATCGGTACGACCGTCTTCGTCACCGGCATCGCGCAGATCGCGAGCACGATCGTCGCCGCGCGCGTCTCGCAGCGCGTCGATCCGCGCTACGTGATCACGGTGGGGCTCAGCCTCTTCGCGACCAGCCTGTGGCTGTCTTCGTTCATCACCGAGGACTGGGGTTTCGCGGCGTTGCTGGTGCCGCAGGCACTGCGCGGCTTCGCGATCATGCTGTGCATCGTGCCGAGCGTGACGATGGCACTCGGCGCGTTCGCGATGCCGGAGCTGCGCTACGCCTCGGCGCTGTTCAACCTGATGCGCAATCTCGGCGGCGCGATCGGCATTGCCGTCGTCAACACCTGGCTGGCCGACCAGACGCGCATCCACGTCGCACGGCTCGGCGAGAGCCTCGGCGAGGCCGGGCGGCAGGCGCCGGATGCGGTGGCTGCGCTCGCCGGACGTTTGCATTCGCTAGCGCTCGATTCGGCGCAGGCACTGCATCTGGCGCAAGGCGTCTTTGCGCGCGTAGCGGCGCGGCATTCGCTGACCCTCGCACTCGACGAAGTGTTTCGATTGATGGCGTGGATGTTCGTCGTCGCGCTGGTGATGGTGCCTTTCTGCAAAAGTCCCAAATTGACGGCGGCGCCGCCGGCCGACGCGCATTGATGACGAGGTGGGTATGGAGGGTGTGTCGATGATGGGGCGTCCGAAGTGTGGAGTTCGCGTCGCAGCCGCGGTCGATCGGGGGCGGCGAGCACTGCGCGAAAAATGGATTCCCGCTTTCGCGGGAATGACGTCGATCGGTCGGGGTGGGCTTGTGACGCTTGCGCTGGCAAGTGCGATCGCGGGGTGCGCGGTCGGGCCGGACTATCACCGGCCTGATGTCGTGCTGACGCCGCACTACATGCATCAGGCAACCGCTGCAGTGGACACGCGCAAGGTTGCTGCACTCGATCGCTGGTGGCAGGGATTCGACGATGCGGCGCTGCTGCGCGTGGTCGAACGCGCGCAGGCGCAGAACCTCGATCTCGAACAGGCGCGTGCGCGCGTGTTGCAGTCGCGCGCCGCCGCGCGTGCGGCCGGTGCGGCGTTGTTGCCGAAGCTCGACGCGAACGCATCCGCGAACGACGTGCGGCAGTCGCTGCTGAGTCCGATCGGCGAGATCGGGCGGGAGCTGCCGGGCTTCGCGCGCAACTACGACGACTACGCGGTCGGAGCGGCGGCCTCTTGGGAGATCGATCTGTTCGGCGGCCTGCGCCGCGGCCGCGAAGCGGCGCTGGCCGATGCGAAAGCGAGCGATGCGCAGGCACTCGGCGTGCAGATCAGCGTGGCCGCCGATGCGGCCGATGCCTATTTGCAGGTGCGTGCCTATCAAGCGCGCCTCGGTGTCGCGCGGCACCAGGAACAGGTGCAGCGCGATCTAGTCGATCTCGTTTCGCGGCGCCAGCGTGAAGGCGTGTCGTCGACGCGTGAATTGAGTCAGGTCACCGCCGCGCTCGAAGGCGTACGCGCCTCGATTCCGCCGCTGCAGGCCGGGCTCGACGCGCAGCTCAACCGCCTCGACGTGCTGATGGGCGCGCAGCCCGGGACCTACCGCGGCGAGTTGCTCGCCGACGCGCCGATTCCGTCGCCGCCGGTGCTGGCCAGCCACGACGGCCCGGCGGAGCTGCTGCGCCGCCGTCCCGATCTGATCGCGGCCGAGCAGCGCCTGGTCGCGGCGAATGCGCGCATCGGCGCAGCGATCTCGGACTACTACCCGAAACTGTCGCTCGGCGCGCTGTTCGGTGTCGACAGCCTCGCTTCCGGCCACCTTTCGAGCGGCGATGCCGTTCAGCACGATATCGGACTCGGCCTGCATTGGCGGCTCTTCGACTTCGGCCGCGTCGACGCCGAAGTCGCGCAGGCGCGCGGACGCGTGGCCGAGGCGTTGGCCGCGTATCGCGCCACGGTGCTGTGCGCGACCGAAGAGGTCGAGAACGCGTTCTCCGAACTGGTGCAGGACGAGGCGCGCGCCGCAGCGCTGCAGCGCCAGATCACAGCGCTCGAACAGGCGCGCGCGCTGGCGCAGCAATCCTACGACGCCGGCGTCATCAACCTCATCGAAGTGCGCGATACCGACCGCGACTTGCTCGCTGCTTCCGACCAGCTCGCGCAAACGCGCGCCCGCGCGGCGCGCGCGGCGGTCGCATCGTTCCGCGCGCTCGGCGGCAGTTGGCAACCGCAGGCTACGCCGGTGGCCGACACGACACCGGCTCAGGTGCCGGCGGGCTGACGTCCCGCTCGAACGCCGCGAGGTCCCGCTCGCCCCGCTGCCATTGTCAGAACGCGCGTGCTGCGATCCAATCGGCGCTCCCGGCGCTGCCGCTGGAACCCGGTGATGACGACGATCGAGCGCAAGCGTGGCCGCGGGTTGTTCTGGCTCGGTTATTTCGCCGCATGGCTCGGTCTCGGCTTGTGGCTCGGCCTCAACGTCATCATCGGCCATCGCAACAGCGGCAGCACGATCGCGCCGTGGGAGCCGATGAGTTGGGAGCTCAGCAGCGCTGCGCTGATGTCCGTGCTCGCCGTCGCGCTGTTCCATTTCGAGCGGCGCTTTCCGCTTTCGGGGCAGGATTGGCTGCGCAGGCTGCCCGTGCATCTGCCGGCGGCCGTCGTGTTCTCGCTGATCCACACCTGCGGCATGGTCGCGATCCGCCGCGTCGTCTACGCCGCGCACGACAGCGTCTATCGTTTCGGCGACTGGCGACTCGGCCTCACCTACGAGTTCCAGAAGGACCTGATCACCTACGCCGGCATCGTCGGCTTCTGCGTCGCCTGGCGCGCCGTACGCGCGCGGCGCGAGCGCGAACTGACGATGGTGCGGTTGGAGCGCGATCTCGGCCAGGCGCGGCTCGCGCAATTGACCGCGCAGATCGAGCCGCATTTCATGTTCAACACCTTGAACGCGATCTCGAACCGCATGCAGGAAGACGTCGATGCCGCCGACCGCATGATCGCCGCGTTCGCCGAACTGCTGCGCGCGGCGCTCAGCGAATCCGGCTCGGCCGAAGTGCGCGTCGCCGAGGACGTGGTCTGGCTCGGACGCTATTTCGAATTGATGCAGGAGCGCTTCCGCGGGCAGCTGCAGACGCGCGTCGTCCTCGCCGAGGCCGCGCGCGACGCGCGCATTCCGCGCCTGCTGCTGCAGCCGCTGGTGGAGAATGCGTTCGAACACGGACTGCGCAGCGGGCGCGGGCGCATCGATGTGACGATCGGCATCGATGGCGAGCGCTTGCGCCTGGCCGTCGAGGACGATGGCGTCGGCATGGCGCAGGCGTTCGCCGAAGGCGTCGGGTTGGCCAACGTGCGCAGCCGGCTCGCCTTGCTCTACCCGAACGATCACCGATTCCATATCGGTCCGCGCAACGGCGGCGGCACGCGGGTCGAGATCGACTTGCCGGTGCACCGCGATGCGTGAGACGCGCGTCGCGATCGTCGAGGACGAGCCGCCGGCTCGCGCGAAGCTGCGTCGTCTGCTGGACGGGCGCGCCGGCTTCCGTATCGTCGCCGAGGCCGACGACGTCGCCGGCGGTCTTGCCGCGCTGCGCGGCGAGGCGCCGGACCTGCTGTTCCTCGATATCCGGCTCGGTGCGGAGAACGGTTTCGATGTGCTGACGCGCACGGCGCCGCCATATCCGCTGATCGTGTTCACCACGGCCTATCACGAGCATGCCGTGCGCGCGTTCGAGTTCGCCGCGCTCGACTATCTGCTCAAGCCCTTCGATCGCGATCGTTTCGAGCGCATGCTCGAACGCGTTGCCGAACGGCTCGGCGAACGCGGCGAAGGTGAGGGCGGCGTGGCCGGCGACGAGCGCCTGCGCCGCGTGGGTTCCGGGCTCGCGCCGCCGCGCCTGGCTCGCATCGTCGTGCACGAACGCGGGCGCTCGCTGATCGTGCCGATCGCCGATGTCCAGCGCCTGAGTGCGGCCGGCAACTACGTCGAAGTGCATACGGCCGCGCGCCGCCATCTCGTGCGCGCGACGCTGGCGCGCCTTGCGCAGCGCCTGGATCCGGCCGAGTTCCTGCGCGTGCATCGATCGCACCTGGTGCGCGCCGATTTCGTCGCCGAGGTTGCCCCGTGGGCGCACGGCGACCTGCGTTTGACCTTGAAGGACGGCAGCGAGCTGATGCTGAGCCGCCGCTACCGCGGGCTGTTGCCCGATGACTGGCGCTCGCTCTGACGCGAGTGCTGCGGGGCGAAGGCCGTCCCGCCGGCTTCCCCGCAGAACCCTTTCGTCACAATTTCCTTGTCGCGCCGGGCGCGCGCGATTGGAATGCATGCATCACAGGAGGATCGATCATGCGTGCAGTGGTGATGGTGGCAATGCTGGGGATGGCGCTGAATGCGCGGACCGATTCGGCCGACTGGTCCGCCTACGGCGGCGACGGGCGCGGCCAGCGTCATGCCGATCCGGCGCAGATCACGCCGCAGAACGTCGATCGGCTGGAGCTCGCCTGGAGTTTTCGCACCGGCGAACTCGGCGACGGCTTCCCGCGCGCCAAGGACGCGTTGACGTTCGAGGCGACGCCGCTGCAGATCGGCGACACGCTGTATTTCGCCACGGCGACCGGTGTCGCGTTCGCGCTCGACGCGGCCCGCGGCACGCAGCGCTGGCGTTTCGATGCCGCGGTCGATCGCGATCGCGGCTATTCGGAAATGGCGACGCGCGGCGTCAGCTACTGGCTCGATGCGCAGGCGTCGGCCGGCACGGTGTGTGCCGAACGCATCCTGTTCGCGACCATCGATGCGCGGCTGCTCGCGCTCGACGCGAAGACCGGCCTGCGTTGTGCGGATTTCGGTACGAACGGAGAAATCACTTTGTCCAAAGGGGTGCGTTTGAACGAACGCCAGCTCGGCAACTACCAGGTGACCTCGCCGGCGGCGATCGCGGGCGATGTCGCCATCCTCGGCTCGTCAATCGGCGACAACCGCGGCACTGATCTGGAACTCGGCGTGGTGCGCGCGTTCGACGTGCGCAGCGGCAAGGAACTGTGGCACTGGGATCCGATTCCGCGCACGGCGAAGATTCCTGCCGACGCGGCCAACCCTGATTTCGGCGACATCGACGACCAGCAGGCGCATTGGACCGGTGCCGCCAATGCTTGGGCGCCGTTCGCCGTCGATGCCGAGCGCGGCCTGGTGTTCATTCCGACGGGCTCGGCCAGCCCCGATTTCTTCGGCGGCATGCGGCCGGGCGACGACCATTGGGCCAATTCGATCGTGGCCTTGCGCGCGGCGACCGGCGAATTCGTCTGGGGCCGCCAACTCGTGCATCACGACCTGTGGGACTACGACGTCGCCTCGCAACCGATGCTGATCGACCTGGAGCGCGACGGCGCGAAGATCCCGGCACTCGTGCAGTTGCACAAGACCGGCCAGGTATTCGTGCTCCGTCGCGAGACCGGCGAGCCGCTGTTCCCGATCGAGGAGCGCGCGGTGCCGCAGGATACGGTCGAGGGCGAAACGCCGTCGGCGACGCAGCCGTTCTCGTCGCTGCCGCCATTGGTCCCGCATGCGAAGGTGACGCCGGAGGACGCCTGGGGAGTGACGTTCTGGGATCGCAACGCCTGCCGCGACAAGATCGCCGCGCTGCACAGCGAGGGCATCTACACGCCGCCGAGCCTGGCCGGGACCATCGAGCGGCCGGGCTATGCGGGCGGCTCGAACTGGGGCAGCGGCGCATGGGATCCCGAGCGCAAACTGCTGATTGCCAACGTGATGGATCTGCCGTTCGTGGTCGCGCTGATTCCGCGCGCGCAGTTCGGTGCGCAGGCCGACTCGGCCGAGTACGAGCATTGGGAATTCGCACGCCAGGCCGGTACGCCCTACGGCATGCGCCGCCATCTGCTCGATTCCCCGCTCGGCGTGCCGTGCACGCCGCCGCCCTGGGGCAAGCTCGTCGCGATCGACCTGGCGCACGGCAAGATCGCGTGGGACAAGCCGCTAGGGACCTCGCGCGACAAGGCGAGCTGGCCGTTCTGGTACATCGACGGCGCGCCGAACATCGGCGGCCCGCTGACGACGGCCGGAGGTCTCACGTTCGTCGGCGCGACCACCGACAATTTCCTGCGCGCGTTCGACAACGCCAACGGCGCGGAAGTGTGGAAGGCGCGGATTCCGGCCGGTGCGCAGGCGACGCCGATGAGCTACGCGATCGGCGGCCGCCAGTACGTGGTGGTCGCCGCCGGCGGCCATGCCAAACTCGGCACCACGAGCGGCGACTACGTGGTCGCCTACGCGCTGCCTCAGTCGCCGGCGAAGTAGAGGCCTTCGACGCTCGTCTTGCCGTCCGGCTGCATCGGGATGCGCGCCCAGCCGACCAGGCCCTCGCGCGTCTTCACGAGGTAGTCGGGATTCTGGCCGTCTTCGTTTTCGCTGGGGGGATTGAGCAGGATCGTGAGGGGCGTGCGCGGCGGCAGAGTGATGAGAACGTGCTGCGATTCGCCGGGGGCGGCGGTCAGTACGAGCGCGGACTTCGTGACGCCTTCGATGCCGACATAGCGGAACGCTTGCGTGGCTTCGACGTAGCGTTTGCCGTCGAAGCGGAACAGGCGCCGATGGTCGTACAGCGTGTCGCTCTGGCCGTACACGTAGATGTCGGCGTTGGCGAGAAAGACGAAGTCGATTCCGGACGATTCGAACAGCGTGCTGTCGGGATTGTCGGCATCGGCGAGCAGGCGACAACTCGGATCCGCGCTCGGTCCCGAGTCGCAGGTCAAGGTCGCCTTCGGCACGCCGTGGCCGAGTTCGAGCGTCAGCGGCTGCGAGGCGTACACCCCGGCTTCCTCGTAGGCTTTCAGGTAGGCAGCGGGCAGCTTCACCGGCACGGCCTGCGCTTTCGGATACCACACGTGCACGCCTTCCTGTTTGAGTTCGAGGTGCGCGAGTCCGGGAAACAGCTTCGACGGCGCACGCGGCGCAGGTTGGGGAGCCGCGGCCAGGGCGGCGAAGGTCAGTACTGCGAAAACCAGGGGCATGCGAAGTCCTTTCGGAGGCTGGAGCGCCGGGTATTGATCACGTACGCAGATTCGCGCTGTGGCGTGCCAACGTCGCGACGTATCAATGCAGGCCGACCCCGAGGCCGAGCCCGAAACTCACGCGTGCGCGCTCGTTCGGGAAATTGACCGGCCACAGGTGCAGATCGCCTTGCTGCAGCAGCGGATAGACGTAGTCGTGCGCGTCGACGCTGCCAACGCGCGTCCCTTGCAGGCGGCCGCGGACGGTGAGAAAGCGTCCGGGCGGAAAATCGAGCGGTTCGACGTAGCCCGGCAACACGACGATGAAGCGGCCTTGCGTCGGCGCGCTCTGGTCCGGCCGCTGCGAGGCGTCGGTCGGATAGGCGATGACCTGCACTTCGGTCGTGTCGGCGAGATTGCGCGTGCCGAGGATCTTGCCGGCCCAGATCACCTCCATGCCGTGGTAGCGTTCGGGGGCGAGCGCGACGTCGGCCGGTGGCGGCGAGGGCGGCGGCGCATCCTTGAAGACCGGCGGCGAGGCGCAGCCGGCCAGAGCGAGCAGCAGGGTTGCCGGCAGAGCGGCGCGCGAGCGGAACCAGAGGAGCAGGCGAGGCATGAGCGGGCACCACGAGCGCAGCGAAGACGGGATCGTATTTTCCACCGATCGCGCACGCCTGGATATCGATCTGATCCACGGCTTCCTCAGCCGCGATTCGTACTGGGTGCCCGGCATCCACCGCGAACTGGTCGAGCGCAGCATCGGGAATTCGCTGTGTTTCGGCGTCTATGCGGACACGCAGCAGCTCGGTTTCGCACGCGTCGTCACCGACGGCGCCGGCTTCGCCTACCTCGCCGACGTCTTCGTCGTTCCGGCCGCGCGCGGGCAGGGGCTCGGCAAGCGGCTGGTCGCATTCGTGCTGGCGCATCCGGACCTGCAGCGCATTCGCCGCTTCATGCTCGCCACGCGCGATGCGCACGACCTGTACGCGCAACATGGCTTCACGCCGCTGGCGCGCCCGGAGCGTTACATGGAGCGCTACGACGCCGACGCGCTGTCGCGTTGAATCAATTCGTCACAAGACCTTTGCAGTACGTGCCGCGAAACGAAAGTCTCGCGTAAGTATTGCCGCGTAGGATCGCCTGCAGCGCCGCTGTGCGCGGTGCTCGTCCGCAACCGTCACGCGAGGAGGCATCATGGGGATCATCTGGACCATCCTGATCGGATTCATCGTCGGCGTATTGGCGAAGTTCTTCACGCACGGGCCGGGGCCGAAGGGCTTTTTCCTGACCGCCGCGCTGGGCATCGCCGGGTCGATCATCGCGACCTACGTCGGCCGCGCACTGCATTGGTATGCGGAAGGCCAGTCGGCCGGCTTCATCGGCGCGTTCATTGGCGCGCTGGTGCTGCTCTTCATCTATCACATGGCGATCAAGAGCCGCGGTCCCAGCGCCTAGGTCCGGCGCACCGGCGTTCGAGTGCGGGGAGTTCCGAGTCGATCCTCGGTACTGCCCGCGCCGGAATCCGGTGGCGCTGGACTCGGTTCGAATCCGGGAAGCGGAACCCGCGCATCGTTCGTCGCGGACTACTCAGGAGTCAACGTTCATGGCATTGCTCAACGACATTTTGAATCGCTATCTCGGCGGCGCCCCCGGTTCCGGCACGCTGGCCGATGACTTCAGCCACGTCGCGCAGAACGTGCCGCCCGACGTGCTCAGCAAGGGCATCGGCGCGGCGTTCGGCTCGAACGCGACCCCCGACGTCGGCCAGATGGTCGCGCAGATGTTCGAGAACGCGACGCCCGAGCAGCGCGCCGCGCTGCTCAATCATCTGGTCGGAGCGCTCGGCCCCAACGCCGGTGCCGTGCTCGGCGGTCTGCTCGGACAAGGCGCCACGACGGCGCCGATCACGCCGGGGCAGGCCTCGCAGGTCGATCCGCAGCAAGTGCAGGATGCCGTCACGCGGGCGCAGCAGCACAATCCGAGCATCGTCGACGGCCTCAGCGATTTCTATGCGCAGCACTCGGGTCTGGTGAAGACGCTCGGCGGCGCAGCGCTGACGATCGCGCTGGCGAAGATCTCGCAGCACATGAAAGGCGGCTAGATTCTCGGAAGGACGGCGCAGTGGCCGCCCGTTGCAGGCGAGCCGCCCTCGCGCCGACGACGGCGTCATTCCCGCGAACGCGGGAATCCATGTTCGTTCTTGCGAGCCCAGCAACGTGGATTCCCGTGTTCCCTCGTCGTCAGCTCGCGCCTGGCGCAGGAATGAAGCCAGCCACGCAAGCGCCGCGACGTCTCACAGCGTCGGCGAATCGTCTCCCAGCATCGCGCGACGCACGATCTTGATCGGCGCGAAACCCTGCTGCATGAAGCTGTCGTGGAACTGCCGCAGTGCGAATGCCTTGCCCTGTTTCGCCTCGACGTCGGCGCGCAGCTTCAAGATCTGGAGTTTGCCCAGGGTGTAGTACAGATACGTCGGATCGGACGTTCCGCGCTTGGTCTCGACCAGACCGACCTCGTGCGACTGGTAGCCTTCCTTGACGAAGAAATCGACGGCCTCGTCGAAGCTGATCTGCCCGGTGTGCAGCTTGATGCCGACGTAGAAGCGCGCATTGCGAAGCAGTGCGTCCTGCAACTGGCCGAGCTCGAGCAGCTTCTGCTGGCGCACGTCGTTCGGGAATACCGCTTTCGCCAGTCCGGCGTCGAGCATCATCTGCTCGCAGTAATGCGCCCATCCCTCGACGTTGGTGTTGGCGCCGAGCAGCTTGCGTACGCGGTCGTGGATGTCGTGCATCCACAGGAACTGCACGTAGTGGCCGGGATACGCCTCGTGCACGGCGACGTTGCTGATGACGGGGTAGCTGAACTGCGCCATGAACTCGGCGACCTTGTTCGCGTCCCAGGACGGGTCGGGCAAGGTCACGTTGAAATACGCTTCCTTCGCCGCGGCCTCGTAGGCGCCCGGCGTGTCCATCGAGGCGAACGTCGTTGCGCGCATGAACGGCGGCGTTTCCTCGAGGATCGGGCGCACGGTCGACGGAATCGTGATGATCCGCGCGTCGCCGATGAACTTGATCAATCCGTCGAAAGTCGCCTTGAAGCTGTCGAGCAGCTTGCCCGGCTCCGGATGGTCGGCGGCGAGATCGGCGAGCACCTGCGCCGGCGTCTTGTCCGGTTCGAGTTCCTTGGCCACGCGCGCGAACTCTGCCTGGTTGCGGTGCAGGTCGGCCAGGTCGATCTCGATCAGCCGGTCGAGCGGCGTGTCGACCATTTCGTCGAAGGCGAGCTTCTTGCGATACGTTTCGGCGCCGAGGCGGTAGTCGCCGTTCGACTTCGGCAGCAGTTCGGTCTTCAGCCAGGCCTGGTAGTCGCCGAGCGCCTTGATCACGGCCGCGTTCGATGCGGCGAAGCGTTTCTGCAGGCCGGCGTCTGAAACCTCCTTGAACGCAGCCGGCACGTCGTCGCGGAAGAAGCCGATCAAGCCGGGCAGCTGTTCGATCGCGATCTCGGTGTAGATCTTCGGCGGATTCTCGAGGTTCTTGCGCGCCGCCAGCAGCGCGGCCGGCATGGCCTGTTCGCGTTCGATCAGCAGGCCGAGCCGCTGCGGCAGCGGCGCGAAATTGCGCTCCATGATCACGAAGGCGCTGTTGGTGATGCCGCTCGAATACGTGTCGGCGTTCTTTTCCCAAGGCCGGAGCGTCTGCAGCGTCAGCAGCGTGGAGTGGATGTTGTTCAGCAGCAGCTCGCGGTCGCCGCGCACCTGCTCGCCGAGCGGCTTCGGGTCGACGGCAGCGATGCGCTTCTCGAAGGCCTGCAGGGTGGCGACCTGGCGATCGACGCCGGCTCGGCTGTAGTCCTCCAGCTTGCCGTCGTAGAGATGCACGCCGGCGGCGGTGGCCGTCGTCGGGTTCAGTGGAAAATACAGCGTATCGAAGAATTCGTCGGCGAGCTTCATGAAGCTTGCGTCCGCCGCCGTGGCCGTCGGCATGGGGGCTTGGTCGGCGGACGCGAAAGCCGCAGGCAGCAGACAGGCGATGGAGCAGGCGAGACCGAGGTGAAGCAGGCGCATCGAGGCGTCTCCGGGGTAGCGAATGAGCGGTTTGGGGTCAGTGCGGCGCGGAATCGGGCTTTGCCGCAGTATCGCCGGCTTCCGGCGCGCTTTTCAGCAGGACCGACAGCACTGGCGGCGTGACGATCGAGGTCAGTAGCGACATCGCGACGATGACGGCGTAGGTCTGGTCCGAGAAAACGCCGGCCGCGAGGCCGAGGCTCGCGATGACGACACCGACCTCGCCGCGCGGCACCATACCGACGCCGACGATCAGCGCGCCGCGGCGGCCGAGCGAGAGCGCGCCGAGGAAGCCGCCGGCGAGTTTGGAGACGATGGCGATGACGGTGACGACGAGCAGCATCCACAGCGCCGCGCCGCTGGCGAAGACGCCAAGGTCGATCTTCGCGCCGGTGATCACGAAGAAGAACGGCGTCAGCAGCGCGAGCAGGGGCTGCGTCTGGTGTTCGAGTTCTTCGCGCTGGTGCATTTCCGACGCGATCATGCCGGCGAGGAACGCGCCGATGATCGCGGCGAGGCCGAACTGCGTCGAGAGGTAGGCCAGGCCCAGGCAGATCGCCAGCGTGATCGTCAGCGGCGACAGCGGATTGATCGGGCGGTCGAGCCACGCGGCGCGCCGGCGCATGACGGCGGTGCCGACCCAGCCGATGACGGCGACGAAGCCGATCGCCTGCACCAGCACCATCACGAGCCCGCCGATGTTGACGCCTTCGCCGCCTTGCAAGGACGTGACGACGCCGAGCAGCAGCATCGCGAGGATGTCGTCGATGACCGCGGCGCCGAGGATCACGCGGCTCTCGATGCGCGTCAGCACACCCAGTTCCTGCAGCACGCGTGCGGTGATGCCGGCCGAGGTCGCGACGAAGGCGGCGGCGATGAACATCGATTTCGTCCAGGCGAAGCCGCTGCCGTGCGCCCATAGCGCGCCGAGCGCGAACGGCACGACGACGCCGAGCACGCCGACCAGGAATGCGCTGCGACCGACTCTCTTGAGGTCGTCCAGGCGTGTCTCCAGCCCGACCGCGAACAGCAGCAGCACGACGCCGATCTCGGCCAGCACGTCGAGCGGCGTACCGGCCGCGATCTGATCGGCCGCGATGAGGCCGAGCGCCGACGGCCCGATCGCGCAGCCGGCGACGATTTCGCCGACGACGCCCGGAAGCTTCAGCCGTTGTGCGATCTCGGCGCCGACTTGCGCCGCGACGAAGATCGCGAACAGGGCGAGGAGGATGTCGGCGCCGTGGTGCATCGAGGGTTCCCGGGCGTGGCTGCGGTTGCGTTTTCGCGCATGCCCGTCGATCCTACACGAACGACACGGCCGGCAATGACCGGCTGGGAGGGGAAGCAGCATGTTCGATGCGGAGCGCGGCGCGCGCGAGGCCATGTCCAAGGTCGACACGGCGTGGCTGCGCATGGAGCGGCCGACCAATCGCATGATGATAACCGGCGTATTGATGTTCGCCGGGCCGCTCGACGCCGCGCGCATCAAGGCGCTGCTCGGCGAGCGTTTCCTGGCGTTCCGGCGCTTTCGCCAGCGTGCGGCGATCGGAGCCAACGGGGCGTATTGGGAAACGGACGAGGATTTCGATCTCGATTGGCACGTTCGCGTTGCGGCTTTGCCGGGCGCCGCCGACAAGGCCGAACTGGAGGCGTTCGTCAGCGACCTCGCCTCGACGCCGCTCGATCACTCCAAGCCGCTGTGGCAGTTCCATGTCGTCGAGGACTACGTCTCGCCCGAAGGCCGCGGCAGCGTGCTCGTCGCGCGCATCCACCATTGCTACGCTGACGGCCTGGCGCTCGTGCAGGTGCTGCTCTCGCTGACCGACACCGCGCCGCAGCCGGACGCGCATGCGGAGCTGGCGAAGACCTGGCTCAAGCGCGATCGCGGTTCGGTGCTCGAACGCCTGCTCGAGCCGATGCAAGGCGGCTTGCAGAGGATGTTCTCCGCCGGCGAGAAGACCTGGGCCAAGATCGCCCAGATGCTGGCCGATCCTGCCGTCGCGGCCGACATCGCGCACGAAGGCAGCGAGATCACGCGCGAGCTCGCCATCGCGCTGACGCTGTCGGACGATCCGATCACGCCGTTGCGAGGCAAACTCAGCGTCGTCAAGCGCGTGGCCTGGGCCGATCCATTGCCGCTGGACGAAGTGAAGACGCTCGGCAAGGCGCTCGGCTGCACGGTCAACGACGTGCTGCTCGCCTGCGCCGCCGGTGCCATTCGCGGCTACCTGCGCGATCTCGGCGAGGACGTCGACGGCCTGACGATCCGCGCGACCGTACCGGTCAACCTGCGGCCGCTCGAACACGCCAAGAAGCTCGGCAACCACTTCGGCCTCGTCTTCCTCGACCTGCCGATCGGCGAGCCGAACCCGCTGCGCCGCCTCGAACGCGTCGCCGCCTGCATGCGCGAGCTCAAGGGCCGCCGCCAGGCCATCGTCGCCTTCGGCCTGCTCGCCGCGCTCGGCATGGGGCCGGCCGCGCTGCAGCAGCCGGCGCTGGAACTGTTCAGCCGCAAGGCGAGCGCCGTCGCGACCAACGTGCCCGGCCCGCAGCAGCCGCTGTTCATGGCCGGCGTCGAAGTGCGCGAGCTGATGTTCTGGGTGCCGCAAACCGGCTCGATCGGCCTCGGCCTCTCGATCATCAGTTACAACGGCCGCGTCCACTTCGGCGTCGTCGGCGACAGCAAGCGCGTGCAGGACCCCGACGCGATCGTGCAGCGCTTCGGCAGCGAGTTCGAGAAGCTGCTGCTGATCGCGCTGATGGAGGATTGGGAGGAGGAGATCGGGGCGGGGGATGCGGCGGCGACGTTGGAGAGGTATGCGGGATGAGGGTAGTCGTCGCGATTCCAACTTTGGCGTGTCACCAGCCTTCGCCGTGGCCCAATCGGAGGCGGGTACATTCAGTGTCCGGCCGACGCCGGTGTATCGTACCGAGCGGGCTTTAAGAAGACCGCAGATGGTTGGCGCATGACGTGCTTCTTGCGCGGAGACTAATCATAACGACCGGTGGGCCTAACAACTAACTCAAACCGGACCTGCTTCGCGGGCGGCTCAATTCGGGTGTTACGTCAATGCTTCCTTCCGTCGGACTAGCCGAAAGCACAGAGGTGTTACGCGATGGAGGCTCTCTATGCGCCTCGTTCCAAGGCATCAACGGTTCACGCTATTGGCTCGTGCTGCCTATCAGACATGGTGCTCACAAATCGGGCCAATCGCTGGGTTATGAGAACCCAATGGCCGTGGAGCGCCCGTTTGCTCCAGAAGAGATGCAAGTATCTTGGACTCATGCGGAGGCCCTACTACGGCAATTTGAGCGGCCCCTGCCGCCCGGGGCCGACCGCAAATGGGTTCAACCCATGTACGACTGCATTGCAAACAGGGCCGTTGGCAATCCAGGACCTGACTACGCGCTCGGGCGGGCCGTGCGGCAGAAACCGTTCCTGGTATTCATGCGTCGCGGTCGCATGGGCGTTCAACCAAGGTTAGGCCGACATGAGAAACCACGATCCAGTCCTAGATTTGCTAGATAGAGCAAAAATACTTGCCCGGCAGTACTACGAGTTGACAGGGAAGCCATTGGGACTCACCGGCGAGGTTGCGGAGTACGAAGCAGCAAGGCTTCTTGGCGTTACTTTGGCTCCGGCACGCCAAGCAGGATACGACGCGACGGAGATTGTTCGAGGAAAGACGCGCACCTTGCAGATCAAGGGGCGATGCCTGCCAAAAGGCCATACGCCGGGGCAACGGCTTGGATCAATCAAACCAAAAAAGGAATGGGATGCTGTGCTGATGGTTCTACTGGACTCAACCTTCAACGCCACAGAAATCTGGGAAGCTGATCGTGCTCCGGTTCTCGTGGCTCTTGCTGCTCCAGGCTCCAGGGCTCGAAATGAGCGCGGCGCGCTCGCCGTTGCCAAGTTCAAGTCGATAGCTCGGTTGCGGTGGTCGTTGCCGGCCTAACAATTCATTCAAGCCGACGCCGCTCCCGGGCGCCGAAGAATTCAGATGCTAGGTCGCAAACATGGACAGGCGTGAGTCCCTCCTGTACGAACTTCTTTCATTCAAGCGGCCAATTCCGGATATCGCTCGTGATCTCGCGGCCTACGGTTGGGATGCTCACAACCCGCTAGTCGTGCTAGACGCCATCCATATTTCTTCGTTGCTCAGTCGGTTCACGGCGGGTGAACTCTCATCCGCGCAGGTCGAGGACTGGGCCAACTGCATAGAGTGTCGTGACGACATTGAGTACGACCCTTCATCAGCAATGGGCTTGGCGCTTCATGAGCTTGCCAATCCATTGCTCACTTGCCCTCTCACAGAACAATCCGCGGCGGCGCTGGTTGCAACTCTTTCGTAGCTGCGACCTAACCCGTCATCCGAGCAGACGGCTTCGCCGTCGCTTGATTCCAGCGTCAGGTAGCAATGACCTCTAGACTCAGCCTTCAAGATCAAAAACTCCTGCGTATTACCAGCGAGGTGTTGCACTACCTCTGGGATCCGATCGGCGTCGCTGGCGTACCTCAAGCTCGCGACGAATACGATGGGTATGTAGGGCCGGTGTTCACGCTTATTCGCTCAGGGAGTTCGGATACCGACATCTCTGCGCACTTGGAGCAGATTGTCGCCAACCGCATGGGCCTTCCGAGCCGCAAAGATCGTTCAGATGAAGCCGCCGCCGTTCTCACGGGGTGGCGCGACTACCTAGCAGAAGTTGCCGCGTGACGACTGCACTCGCCACTCGATGTCGGCGCGGCTGAAGCCGTGCGTTGAAGCTCGCGCAACAGGTAAGGGAGCCAGCGTATCATCGCCTGCCTCGGAGAATATTTTCGTGCGCACACAAACGGCAGTGGAGGAGCCATGAAAAACACACCTCGAAACGAGCCGAAGGACGGCGACTCGTGTAAGGTCGTCGCCGGCACCCATGCGGGCAAGTCCGGAACCGTCAGGGGCATCAAGACGAGCAAGACCGGCGCCGTCACGATCACGGTCGTGCAGAAGGACGGCGAACGCTTCAAGACGCTGGCGAACAACGTGGTCGTGCAGAGCGGCGGCCGGATGTAGCGGTCGGCGTGCGCGGCCGCGGCGTCTCGCGGCGCAAGACCGGTGTGTCGATACGAGCCCGGCATCGGGTTACGAATGAGGAGAGCGGCTTTGTTGTTCAAGACACGTGTCGGCATGTGCGTTCTCTCGGAGAACATCGAGATCCGTGCTTCGAAGAACGAACTTTCCGACCTCTGGTGGATCACCGCGCACTACAGAGTGGGCGGCGAGGGGCAGGGCAGGAATCTGTTCGGAAAAATCGGCTTCGGGGGCAGTTGGTTCTACCTGGCCGGGTTTTTCGATCATCCGGGCGCCGAAGCCGAGATCAGCAAAGCCATGCAGCTCATCACCCGCGCGTTCGAGTCGTCGGCGGCGGTCTGCGACCTGAGCGAGGTCGGCTCGCCCGAGGTCTGGGGTAAGAATTGGGCGCAGATTGAATGGTCGTGAGGCCGCTTCGTCGGCCGCGGCGCCAGTATCGCGAGCACGGCCGGTAAGCCCATCGCGCAACTCGGTTCCAGCGGACGCGCAATTTCGGCAAGCCTGCAAGGCCGGCGGCACTGCACCGTGGGAGCGTCGCCGGCGCCGGCCGGCATCCGGGCTTGTGGAGGATTGAATGCGCTTTCCGCGTCGGATCGCCGGCTCGCTCCTGCTTGCGGCGGTGTTCGCGGCGGCGGTACTTGCCGCACGCTCGGGCGTCGCCGCGCCGGATCGGGCGAAGCCTATCGCCCCGCACGAGTTCGACCCGCAGATCACGGCCGCCGATTTTTCCACGCATGTCCAAGTGCTCGCGTCCGACGCCTTCGGCGGCCGCGCGCCGGACACGGACGGCGAGGAGAAGAGCGTGCAGTACGTGCGCGCGATGTTCCAGCAGCTCGGACTGCAGCCGGGCAATGGCGACAGCTATTTCCAGTCGGTGCCGGTCGTGGCCAGCGTGCTCGACGCCGGGCGAAGCCGCGTGGACGTCGCGTCGCCGCCGGGCACCCGAGCTTTGAAGCTTGGCGACGAAGCCATCGTCGCCTCGGGCGCCGGCCGGCCCGAGGTGTCGATCGACCATTCGGCGATCGTGTTCGCAGGCTACGGCATCGACGCGCCGGAGCAGGGCTGGAACGACTACGCCGGTGTCGATGTGGCTGGCAAGACGGTCATCGTGCTGATCGGAGCGCCGGCGACGTTCGGCAGCGTCACCTACTACGCGCGCGCCGCGTACAAGTTCGAGGAAGCGGCGCGCAAGGGCGCGTCGGCCGTATTCGTAGTGCACGATGCGCGCGAGTCGGGCTATGAATGGAGCTACTTGAAGGCTCGCTGGAGCGGCGTCCAGTTCGACCTGCCGGTCAAGGATGACCCGCAGCCGACGCCGCCGCTGCGGGGCTGGATCTCGGCGGGTGCGGCCGATGCGCTGTTGGAATCCGCCGGGCTGCGCGCGCGAGATGTACGCGCGCTGGCCGACAAGCGCGGTTTCGTGGCGCAGCGCGTGGGCGACCTGAAACTCGACGCGACGATCGACAGTTCGATCGTCGAAGGTCAGTCGAGGAGCGTGATCGCGAAACTCCCCGGTTCGACCCATCCCGACGAGGCGGTCGTCTATTCAGGGCACTGGGATCATCTCGGTACGCACACCGATGGCGCTCGCAAGCAGATCTTCAATGGCGCCATCGACAACGCGACCGGCGTCGCCGCGGTGCTCGAAATCGCTGCGAAGTACGCGGCGGAAGAGCCGAGGCCGGAGCGCAGCATCGTATTCTTCGTTCCGACGCTGGAAGAATCCGGGCTGCTCGGTTCCAAGTACTACACCGCGCATCCCACGATCCCCCTAGCCAAGATCGTCGCCGACATCAACTTCGATGCGCTGGTTCCGGTCGGTCCGGCGCGCGATTTCGTCGTCGTGGGTCTGGGAATGTCCGAGCTCGACGATTGGGTGAAGCCGCTCGTGGTTCGAGACCAGCGCACGCTCGTCGGCGAGGCGCGCTCGGACAAGGACAATTTCTTCCGCTCCGATCATCTGAGTTTTGCGCGCGCCGGCGTGCCGGTGCTGTTCATGCGCGGCGGCACACAGAGCGCGAGTTCGCACGGCGATGCGTATGCGCTTTGGAATGCGTACGGCAAGCGCTATCACACGCCGACCGACCGCTTCGATCCGGCGTGGGACTTGCGCGGCATCGTCGAGGACCTCGACATCGCTTACGAGGTCGGTAGAAAACTCGCTTCCAGCCGCGAATGGCCGAACTATCGCGAGGGCAATGCGTTTCGTGCATTGCGCGACGCTTCGCGCGCGGGCGAAGCGGCTGCACAGCGCAGCGGCGCGCGTTGACCTTCGTGCATGCGTGCCGGCAAGGGCGGTATATCGAGTGCGATGTCATTCTCGCGAAAGCGGGAATCCAAAGTCTCACGCGCGGCGAGAGCTTTCAATGGATTCCCGCTTGCGCGGGAATGACGGCGTCGAGTGGAGCGGCGCAAGGGTACTCACCCCTCGCGCAACACCATCAACCTGCGCTCCGTCATGTCCTCGATCGCGTACCGCACGCCTTCGCGGCCGAGGCCGGACAGTTTCACGCCGCCGTAGGGCATGTTGTCGACGCGGAAGCTCGGCACGTCGTTGACGACGACACCGCCGGCTTCGAGGCCGTCCCAGGCGCGCATCGCGTGGGCGAGGTCGTTGGTGAAGACGCCGGCCTGCAGCCCGTAGTCGGAGTCGTTGACCCCGGCGAGGGCATCGTCGAAATCGGCGAACTTCGCCAGCACAGTGACGGGGCCGAACGCTTCGAGCGCGTTGATCTTCGCATCGCGCGGCACGTTTTCGAGCACGCTCGCTTCGAGCATGCTGCCTTCGCGCCCGCCGCCGCACAGGAGCTTCGCGCCGGCCTTCCTCGCTTCCTTGATCCAGCTCTCCAGCCGCTTGGCGTTGTCCTCGTCGATCATCGGTCCGAGGAAGGTGCTGCGTTTCTTCGGGTCGCCCGCCTTGAGCGCCTTCGTTGCCGCGACGAAGCGCTTGCGCACGGTGTCGTACAGCGACTCGTGGACGAAGATGCGCTGCACCTTGATGCAGCTCTGGCCGGATTGGTAGTAGCTGCCGAAGATCAGGCGCTCGATGACGACATCGAGCCGCGGTCCCTGGTCGGCGTCGACGATCGCAGCGGCGTTGCCGCCAAGTTCGAGCACGACTTTCTTGCGGCCGGCTTTCGCCTTCAGCTCCCAGCCGACCTGCCCGCCGGTGAAGGAAAGCAACTTCAGGCGTTCGTCGGCGACCAGCGCTTCGCTGTCGGCCGACTTGCACGGCAGCACGGAGAAGGCGCCCCTGGGCAGGTCGGTCTCGGCCAGCACTTCGCCGATGATCAGCGCGCCGATGGGCGTTGCGCTGGCTGGCTTGAGCACGAACGGGCAGCCGGCCGCGATCGCCGGCGCCACCTTGTGCGCGACCAGGTTCAGCGGAAAATTGAACGGCGTGATGAACGAGCACGGGCCGATCGGCACGCGCTGCACGAACCCACGGTAGCCCCTCGCGCGCTCGGAGATTTCGAGATTGACGACTTCGCCGTCGATGCGCACGGCTTCTTCGGCGGCAACCTTGAACGTATCGATCAGCCGCGTGACTTCGCCTTCGGCGTCCTTGATCGGCTTGCCCGCTTCGATGCACAAGGCTAGCGCAAGCTCGTCGTGGCGCCTGCGAAAGCGCTCCACGCAATGCTCGAGGACAGCCTGGCGCGCATACGGCGGCAGCGCACGCATCGGTGCGGCCGCCGCCGCTGCGGCCGCGATCGCGCGGTCGATCGTCTTCGCGTCCGCCAGCGCCACGCGCGCGGCGATCTCGCCCGAGTACTTGTCGCGGACCTCCAGCGCACGGTTCGGCCGAGCGGCCTTGTTCGCCAGGTAGTACGGGTAGGTCTTCGCGAGCATCATGCTTCTCCTGGATGGGCCGGATTTCGAGTTTCAGGGGCGCGGGCTGAACGGCGCAGGCATGCGCGCGGCGCAACGGCCGCGCCGGCGGCACGGCGGCGAGCGCGCCATCCTAGCGCGACGCAGCGGCGCCGCGTGGCGGCGATGCGGTACGATCGATGCGATGTCGACTTCATCGAACTCCTCTCCATCCTCCGCATCGACGCCGGCCGCCAGCGGCTGGCTCGACGTCGGCGACGGCCATCGCGTGTGGTACGAGCAGAGCGGCGCGCAGGACGGCATCCCGGTCGTGTTGCTGCACGGCGGCCCGGGCTCGGGCAGCACGCCGCGCCAGCGCGAGATCTTCGATGCGCAGCGCTACTGCATCGTGCAGTTCGACCAGCGCGGCTGCGGCCGCAGCACGCCGCTCGGCGAGACGCTGCACAACCACACCGATGCGCTGATCGCGGATGTCGAGGCGCTCCGCGCGCATTGCGGCGTCCACAAATGGCTGGTATCGGGCGGGTCCTGGGGGGCGTCGCTGGCCCTGGCCTATGCGGCGAAGCATCGCGATCGCGTGGCCGGCGTGCTGTTGCGCGGTACGTTCCTGGCCGGGCAAGCCGATCTGGATTGGTTCTTCCACGGCGTCGCCGCGTTCGCGCCGCAGGCGAATGCGGACTTTCTCGCCGAAGTTCCGCGCACCTGGCGCCGCAGCGTCGTCAGCTGGCTCGATCGCTGCTTCTCCGGCAGCGATCGCGAGCGCATGCTGCGCGTGGCGGCGGCATGGCAGACCTATGAAACGCGACTCGACAGTCCGCACGCAGCGGTCGTGTCGCCCACCGCGCTCAGTGCCGAAGCGCAGCAGCGCCTGATCGCGAAATACCGTGTGCAGTCGCACTACCTCGCGCGGCGCTGCTTCCTCGGCGAGAAGGCGCTGCTGCATGCTGCCAGCGTGCTGAGCGGTCTCCCGGTCGCACTCGTGCACGGCAGCAACGATCGCGTGTGCCGTCCGCACAATGCCTGGCGCGTGCAGCGTGCCTGCGCCGGCAGTCGCCTGGCCTGGGCCGACCAGGCCGGCCATGATCCGTGGCACGCCAACGCGTTTCGCCTGCTGCGCGCGGCGACCGACGCATTCGCCGCGGCGGGCGAATTCTCCGGCTGGCCGGCTGGTACGGAATCAGCGCTGCGATGAGCCTGCGCCTGCAATTGAACCTGCTCGTGGCGACCTTGATCGCCTTGTTCACCGCGGTCGTGCTCGCCTTCCAGATCCTCGACACGCGGCGCAGCGTGCGCGAGGAAACCGAGGCGGCCAACACGGTCGCGACGCACCTGCTCGCATACTTCGTCGAGACCTACGCGCAGACCAGCCGGCCGATCGTGCTGCAGTCGCTGGAACGCCTCGGCCGCGTGCGTTCGACCGAAGTCACTTTGCGCGACGCCTCCGGCGAGACGATCTACCAGTCGCCGCCGTCGCCGTACAAGGCCGGCCGCGATGCGCCCGCGTGGTATGCGGCACTCGTCGCGCCGGAGCCGATGCACAGCGAACTGCGTTTCGCCGACAGCGTGCTCGATATCGAATCGAATGCGTCACGCGCGGTGCTTGATGGCTGGGACGACACCGTGATCCTGCTGCAGCTGGGACTGGTCGCGATGCTGCTCGGCAACGGCCTGGTCTTCGGGCTGCTGCGAAGAACGACGCGACCGTTCCAGACCATCGTGCGCGGCCTCGAAGAGATGCAGGCGGGCGCGTATCACACGCGGCTGCCCGAATTCAGAGGCGCCGAAGCGGGCGCCATCGCGCGCGCGTTCAACCGCACGGCGCAGGCAATCGAAGACAATCTCGATGCGCGACGCGAAGCGGTCGAAGCGACCTTACGCCTCGAACAGAATCGCGAACTCGCAGAGGCCGTGCAGAGCCGTGTCGAGGACGAGCGCAGGCAGATCGCCCAGGAACTGCACGACGAAACCGGCCAGAGCATCACCGCGATCCGCAGCATGGCGCTGGCGTTGACGCGCCGCGCCGGTGCCGGCGACGAGCCGACGCGCGAGGCCGCACAGCTGATCGCCGATACGGCGGCCAAACTCTATGCCGCGATGCACGACTTGATTCCGCGCCTGCGTCCGCCGAGCCTGGATACGCTCGATCTGGCTGCGGCGCTCGAAGAACGCGTTTCCGCCTGGCGCCGCGAGCAGCCGCAGATCGTCTTCGCACTGACGCTTGGCGCGTTGCCCGACGATCTGGGCGAGACCTACGCGCTGGCCGCCTATCGCATCGTGCAGGAGGCGACGACGAATGCGTTGCGCCACGCGCAGGCGCAGCGCGTCGAGATCGCGCTCGATGTCGAAGGCGGCATCCTGCAGATCCGCGTCGGCGACGACGGGCGCGGCCTCGCGCCGGACTGGCAGCGTCCCGGCCACTACGGCGTGCGCGGCATGCGCGAGCGCGCGCGTGCGCTCGGCGGCGACGTCCATGTCGACAATCTCGCAACCGGCGGCGTGTGCGTCAGCGCGCGCCTGCCGCTGGAATGAATCCATGACGAATACCATCCGGGTCATGCTGGTCGACGATCACGCGGTCGTGCGCGTCGGCTTTCGCATGCTGCTGTCGGCCAGCGCCGACATCGAAGTCATCGCCGAGGCCGACAGCGGCGAGCTGGCCTACCAGCGCTATGCCGAGGTGCAGCCCGACGTGGTCATCATGGACCTGTCGATGCCCGGCATGGGCGGCATCGAGACGGTGCGCCGGCTGCTCGCCAAGGACAAGAGCGCGCGCGTGCTGGTGCTCTCGGCGCACGAGGACACCGCGCATCCGAAACGCGTATTGAAGGCTGGCGCGCTCGGATACCTGTCCAAGCGCAGCGCGCCGGAAGAACTCATCGAGGCCGTGCATGCGATCGCCGCCGGGCGCATCTATCTCGACGCCGAGATCGCGCGCAAGCTGGCCGTGCAGGATCTCGGGGGCACCGCCGGCGCTGTCGAGGCGCTGTCCGAACGCGAGTTCGCGGTGTTCATCCAGCTCGCGCGCGGGCAGTCGGTCAACCGCATCGCCGAGATCCTCAATCTCTCGCCGAACACGGTCGGCACGCATCTGTACAACATCAAGCAGAAGCTCGGCGCGGGAAACCAGGCGGAGTTGACGTTGATTGCCGTGCGCAACGGGCTGATCGAGGCGTAGAAGCCGATGCACGACGCCCGTGTCTTTCGAGCCGACTTTGCAAGGAGTCGGCACGTAGGCACGGGATTTCGAAGGCGATGAGCGCGTCGGATGATCGCTGCCGAAGCCCGACTCGTCGTTCAGGCCGACTCAGCGCTCAGTCGACCGCGACGAGCACATCCGACGCCTTGATCACTGCGTGCGCCTCCTGGCCCACGGCGAGGCCGAGGTCGTCGACGGCTTCGTTGGTGATCGATGCGGTCACGATCTTGCCGCCGCCGATGTCGATGCGTACGTGCGCGGTCGTCTGGCCTTTGACAACTTCGACGATCTTGCCCTCGAGTACGTTGCGTGCGCTGATCTTCATCGCGGGGCTCCCGGCTCAAGTGGGGTCGCCATCGTGACAGACCGGGTCGCCGAAAACCAATCCCGTCGGAGAGCGCCAGGCTGTCGGGAGGCTCGTCGAAGCAGCGCAGTCGATGGCTTCCGTCGGCTTCGACGTTGCTCCGGCGAAGCGCTTTTCCACAACGAAGCCAATCGAGCCGGAATCCATCGATAGCGAGGCATTTGGATTCCCGCGTTCGCGGGCATGACGACAAGATCGGCGGGTAAGGTTTCGATGGCTGGTTTTCTCAGGCGAAGTCCTCGACGCGGATGCGAAAGTTGTACAAATGCTCGTACAGCGGCCGGCATGATTCCGCGACGCGCGCGGCCTCGCCGTCGAGGCGGATCGATTTCTCGCGCGGCGGCTCGAAGCCGGTCGAGCGCCACACGGCGTCGTACCA
>Ga0105249_10000649_pt1 | contig 31693 bp, 38 predicted proteins | sample KBSS44metaG_FD_81522 | JGI IMG/M metagenome (GOLD analysis project Ga0105249, IMG submission 81522) | Switchgrass rhizosphere microbial communities from Kellogg Biological Station, Michigan, USA - KBS S4-4 metaG | ecosystem: Host-associated > Plants > Roots > Rhizosphere > Soil | place...
ATGATCTTGATGCGCGAGGTGATCGCATCGCGGAACTTCATCGGCGGCTGCATGATGTTGTAGAGAATGCCGTCGATGCGGTACCGCACCCTCAGTTCTTTCTCGTACGGTTCGATGTGGATGTCGCTTGCGCCCTTCTGGATGGCGGACATCAGGATGACGTTGACCAGCTTGATGACGGGCGCTTCTTCGCCTTGTTTGGCGAGTGCCTCGGCGCTGATCTCTTCGAACTCTTCGAGAACCTCGACATCACCGGCATCGGGCAAGGCCGGCATCTCTTCGAGCGCCTTGCTGGCGACTTCGAGGGCGCTGACGCCACTGGATGAGCCGCTCCCGCCATTGCCATTCGACGAACCAACCTTGCCGTAGTACTTGGTAATGGCCTCGACAACGGCGGTTTCTGACGCGACGACCGGCTCGACGTTGTAGCCCGTCATGAACTTGATGTCGTCCATGGCGAACACGTTCGTCGGATCCGTCATCGCAATGGTGAGCGTCGCGCCTGACCGCGAGAGCGGGATGATCTGGTACTTCTGCGCGGTCTCGGCGGGAACGAGCTTGACTACTGTTGCGTCCACGTCGAATTGCCCAAGGGCAATCGACGGCACGCCGTACTGCTTGCTGAGGAGAGCGGTGATCTCGTCGTCTTTGACGTAGCCGAGCGTGACCAGACTGAAGCCGAGCTTGCCCCCGTGGTGGCGCTGATAGTTCAGCGCCTCCTGGAGTTGCTCAGGCGTTATGCGCTTCTCTTTGAGAAGCAGCTCTCCGATTCGAACCGCCATGAAGAAGAAACCGAGTACCTCAGGTCAATCGTCAGAAGGAGGCCCTGGCCGTAATACCCCAGCCGCTCTCGTCGTCCGTTCCTCCGAACACCACATGCCCGTCGACAAACATTCCCGACCGCACTGCTACGCTCGCTCCGGCCGTATAGGCCTGCTCCCCTGCGCCAGTCGTGTTGAAGCGGGCCCCCGCCCGAACACCAACTCGACGTCCCAGGACCCACCCTTCGCCGCCGATCGCCACGACACGGCGGTCCCCGTACGGGGTCTGGTACGCCACCAGGTCGGTATCAACAGCGACGACCAACGATCGAGGGCTGATCGCCGCCGCATCGAAGGCGACGCCAAGCCTTGCCTGGCGCGGAATCTTCACCGGGCCCAGGTCCATTTCCAGCACGTTCCGCACGACGCCACCCAATCGAACGGGCCCCCGCACCGCGAGCACCCCCAGATCGAAGTCGAAGTCGTTGTCGACGTCGCCGGTCGATCCGTCCGCGAGGTCGAGCCACTCCGCAGGGGCCAGATTCTCGGAACCTGTCAACTCACCCAGATTCCCCTTCGCCCGCACGTATTTCAACGTCGTCCCAACGTGAACGTCTGACACAACCGTGTGAACGAGAGTGGCTCCAAACTGGCTGGCAGAAAGCGACCAATCGGGCACTGCGGCTCGTCTATCTTCTCGGCCCCCCGCACCGGCGCCGATAGTGCGAATCTGGCCTATATCTGTGATGTTCAGGTGGTAATAGCTGAACCCGATCGGCGGTGTCGTCAGCGTGAACCAGAGGCTGCGCTCGCGCCGGGAAGGAAGACTGCCGTCTATATCGGTCGTTGCCCCGCCGACCGCCACATCGAGAAAGGGGCCGGGGGCGAGACCGGCGGGATTCCACCAGGTCGCGCTGCTGTCGTTGGCAACCGCCACAAAGGCACCACCCATGCCAAGTGCCCTGCTGCCAACAGCTTCGACAATTTGCGCCGTCGCATGGCTGGGAACGAAACTGAGCACAAGGGCTATGAGGAGCAGGGTCGAACCGGGGAATCTCGTCACTGTGGACCTCGAAGGTGAACAAGGGGATAGCCGGTCAGTGTACCGAGCGCGATATTTACACGTCACGGCCGAGCAGGCGATCATGAGGGAAGATATAGGGAACTCCGGGCAAGGACTTTCGTATCAGGAGTTTGTGTTGACCCCGCAGTGCTAGGCCAACCGGTCTGGCGGCCCATCCGAAATCATCGAGGGGTGTTTCGTGACCGACGTCGCTTCGGTTTCTGACAGCGTACAGAACAAGCCTGACCCGGGTCTCTTTGCCCGCCTGATCGGAGTTCTGTTCTCTCCGAAGGAGACCTTCGCCGCCATCGTTGCAAGACCCCGATGGCTGGCTGTGATGATCGTCACGCTGGTGATGTCGTCGGCTGCTTACTACGTGATTCTCTCCTCTCAGGACATGCAGGATGCAATCGTCGACCAGCAGGTCCGAGCGATGGAGTCACGCGGCAACGTGGTCTCCGACCAGCAGATTGCGAATATCGAGCGTTTCATCGGCTATCTCCCGGTCGGCTATGCCGTGGGCATCTTCGTTCTGGGCCCGCTCTTCGGCGCCGCCATCGCTGGAATCGTGACCGGGATTTTCACGACATTGATGGGAGGCAACGGCACGTTCAAGCAGGTCTTTGCCGTGATGAACCATGCCGGTTTCATCCCGGCGATCTCGGCCCTGTTCATCGCAGGGATGCTGGCAGTGGGCGCAAAACCGATCGGCGCACGGCCGCCGGGAGCAAACCTCGGGGTCTTCCTGCCAATGCTGGAGGACACCTCATTTCTGGCGGTGCTGCTGCGTTCGATCGATATGTTCCTCCTGTGGTGGATGGTCGTGCTCGCCATCGGCCTCGGAGTGCTCTACAAACGGCGAACCGGGCCAATCGCGACCACGTTCATCGGGCTCTACATCGTCATTGCCTTGCTGATTGCGACGTTCACGTCGGGTTCCTAGGGGAGCGTAATGACAGGCAAGAAGGTTCTCATCGTTGTGGGAGTCGTCCTGGTCTTGGCCGCCGTCGTCGCGGCCAACCTGTATTACCGGCGTGAGACCGGTCTCAATGTCCAGGCTGAAGCGCTGCGAACACGGGACCTGGAAGCGATTGTGTCGGCGTCCGGAAAAGTTCAGCCCAAGCGTCAGGTCAATGTCTCGGCGAACACCACGGGACGCGTGACACGGGTCGGGGTCGAAGAGGGCCAACATGTGAAGGCGGGACAGTTCCTGCTCGAGATCGATCCGAAGCAGCTCGAGGGCGTGTTGCAGCGCGGCGAAGCCAGCGTCGCCGCGGCTCAATCGTCGCTCGCCTCGGCGCGTACCTCTGTCGAACAGGGACGCGCAAATCTCGAGCTCGCGCGGCAGAACCTCAAACGGCAGCAGGATCTCTGGAAAGAGGGATTGACGACGCGCGAGAACCTCGAGCGGGCGCAAAACGACGTGACCGTTCGCGAGACGGATCTCCGTGGTCGCGAGCAGGACATCGAAACAAACGAGGCACGCATCCGGCAGGAACAGGCGAGCCTGTCGACTACCCGTTACAACCTCAATCAGATCATCATGACCGCCCCGATGGACGGTCTGGTCACACGCCGCAGCATCGAGGAAGGCGAGACGGCGGTTCTCGGCACGATGAACAACGCCGGATCGGTGTTGTTGACGATCGCCGACATGTCGGTGATCGAAGCGGAGGTCGAAGTCGACGAGACCGAGATTCCAACGGTAACACTGAACCAGGAAGCCAAGGTCACGATCGACGCCGTGCCCAATCGCACGTTCAAGGGGCACGTGACGGAGATCGGCAACAGCCCCGTGCAGACCACCACCACGCAGAACACAGGGCAGCGTCAGGCGACGACGTTCAAGGTGGTGGTCACGTTGGATGAACAGGTCCCTGACATCCGTCCCGGATTCACCTGCACCGCGGAGATCACCACCGCGAAGCGGAAGGACGTCGTCTCTGTGCCCATTCAGGCGTTGACCGTACGCGAGATGCTCTACAACGACAAAGGTGAAATGGTACGTGAGACATCGTCTCGGCGCCGGCGCGGCACTAACATCGAAACACCTGTCAGCGCTTCGAACGAACCGCCTCCAGGACATACACGAAAGGAAACCGAGGGCGTCTTCGCGATCCGTGACGGCAAGGCCATTTTTCTCCCGGTCAAAGTCGGCATCGCGGGCGAGCAGTATTTCGAGGTGCTGACTGGGCTCAACGCCGGAGATCAGGTCATCACCGGGCCGTTCGCGTCGGTACGCGAGCTCGCTGACGGCGAGAACGTCCGGATACAGCAGAGCACGCGCCGAACGACGACGGCGAAGAAGTGAACCAGGTCCTCGATTCCATCGTCATCGCGCTTCAAGCCATCTGGGCGAACAAGCTGCGATCGTTCATGACGGTGCTCGGCAACATCGTCGCGGTGACGTCTATCGTCACCGTCGTCACGCTCATTCAGGGCATGAACGGGATGGTTGCCGACGCGATCGTGAGCGATGTCGGCGCCGATTCGTTCACGATTCAGCGGCGGCCGCCGATTCTCAACGAAGACGACGAGGAGCGCACCCGAAACAATCCGCTCATCACTATCGATGAAGCGAACGCCATTCGCGCGTTCAGCCCGATCATCGCGTCGGTGGCGGCGCAGGCCAACCGTAATGCCAACGTGTCGTACCGTACCGAGGAAGTCGACAACGCACAGATCCAGGGAGTCACGAGCTCCTATACGGACTTCTCCACATTCAGCGTGGAGATCGGCCGGATGATGAGCCCGGTCGAGGTCGAGCGCAGCCAACCGGTCGCGCTACTCGGCTGGGGACTCGCCGATCGCTTGTTCGGAGAGATCAACCCGCTGGACAAGACGATCAAGATCGCGGGCATCAACTTTCGAGTCGTGGGCGTCAGCGAACAGAAGGGTTCGTTCTTCGGAAACTCACAGGACAACTACGCGGTGATTCCGCTGGGTGCCTATCAGCGCCTCTTCGGCGCGAGACAATCGCTGCAGCTGATGGTCAAGCCGGTCTCGACTGACTTGATACCCGAAGCGATGGATGACGCGACGGTGGCGTTGCGCGTCAGCCGCCGGTTGAAGCCGGCCGAACGCGACAACTTCGGGATCTTCACCTCGGACACGATCCTCAACCTCTACAAGCAGGTGACCAGCGGCATCTTCGCCGTCCTCGTCGGCATCGTCGCGCTGTCGCTCGTCGTGGGTGGCATCGTCATCATGAACATCATGCTGATGGTGGTGAGCGAACGCACGCGTGAGATCGGCTTGCGCAAGGCGCTCGGCGCCAAGCGCAAAGACATCATGGCGCAGGTGCTGACCGAGTCGATTACGCTCTCCACGTTCGGAGGCATCATCGGCATCGGGCTCGGGTCGCTCGCCGCCATGGCAATCGCTGCGTTCACGCCGCTGCCCGCCCGGCTCGAGATGTGGTCCGTGATCCTCGGCATCGGCATTACCGCTGCCGTCGGTCTCTTCTTCGGCGCGTACCCCGCATCACGGGCGGCGGCGCTCGATCCCATCGAGGCCCTGCGCCGTGAATAAAGGCCTGTGGCGGGAAGTGTTCGTGATGGCGCTCGACACGCTGCGCACGAACAAGATGCGATCGGGGCTGACCGTTCTCGGCGTCGTCATCGGCATCACGTCGATCGTCGGCATGACGTCGCTCATTCGCGGCTTCGACGAGTCGCTCCGCGACATGATCCGGGAGCTCGGGCCCAACACGATCATGCTGAGCAAGGCCAGCGCGGTCACCCTTGCCGGTGGCGCCAACTTCGCCGAGATCATGCGGCGACCGAACCTCACCGTCGCCGATGCCAAGGCCATCGAGAAGTTGGCGCCGTCGGTGGGGATCGTCGACATCTGGATGGGTCAGGGAATCGGAGGTCAAACGGTCGGCCGCGTGGCGTACGGCGGGCAGCGCACGCCCACCCTCGGCGTGCTCGGAGCGACCGAACAGTTCGCCGCCGTCAACTTCGTCAAGCTGTCGTTCGGCCGCTTCTTCACCGAGTCCGAGGTGCAGCGACGACGGCGCGTCGTCGTGCTCGCCAACAACCCGTATCAGGCACTGTTCGCTCCATCCGGACTGGATCCGATTGGCAAGAAGGTCCGCATCGACGCGATTGAGTACACCGTGGTCGGCGTGCTCGGGAAACGTCCCTCGCCCTTCCCTCAGGCGGACGACTTCGTGGTGATCCCGCAGACCACTCATCAGGTGGTCTTCAGCACCAATGCGCGGCGCGCCTTCGGAGGCGGTAACAGCGCGACGATCACCATCGTGCCGCTCGAGACGGCAACGCGTGAGCAAGCGGCGACCGAGGTCGAGGAGATCATGCGCATCCGGCACGGATTGAAGCTGGATGAACCGAACGATTTCGAGCTCGGCGGCCAGGACGCCATCCTGCGGCTCTGGGATCAAATCAGCCGGGCGGTGTTCCTCGCGCTGGTGGTGATTTCCTCGGTGGCGCTGATGGTCGGTGGCATCGGCGTGATGGCCATCATGATGATCTCGGTGACCGAGCGCACGCGTGAGATCGGCGTGCGCAAGGCGCTGGGCGCGCGCCGACAGGAAATCCTGCTTCAGTTCCTCTCGGAAGCTGCGGTGCTTACCTCCGTGGGAGGCATGCTTGGGATCTTGTGCGGAAGCGGCATTGGCGTCGCGATCAGTTTCGCCACCGGCTTCCCGATCTCGCTGCCCTGGTGGTCGTTTGCGATCGGACTTGGGTTCTCCGCCGCGGTCGGCATCTTCTTCGGGATGGTGCCTGCAGTCCGAGCCTCACGTCTCGATCCAATCGAGGCGTTGCGACACGAATAATTCACCGCGACGCGCGAAACTGCCGCGTGTCGATGCGGTGCTTGCGAAGCCTGTAGCTGAACACCCGTTCCGACGTCATCAACAGTCGCGCCGCTCGTGATCGGATACCCTTCGCCTGTCTCAACGCGTCCTGCAAGAGCTCTTTCTCATAAGCCTCGAGGGCCTCGCTCAACCCGAGCATCGGGACAACCGTGTCGCCTGCTGTCTGGATCTCGGGCGGGAGATGATGGTGATGAATCACCGGGCCGGTGGTGAGGACGACGGCCCGCTCGATGGTTTGACGCAATTGACCCACGTTGCCGGGCCACTCGTAATTCATGAGCATGTCCATGGCGCGCGTCGATACGGCGCGTGCGCCGCGCCCGTGCTCGCGCGCGAACTGCTCCACGAACAAGTCCGTCAGCACGGGCAGGTCGGCCTTGCGTTCGCGAAGCGGTGGGATTTGAATCGTGAGCGCGCGAAAGTGTTCGCAGAGATCGCGCCGGTAGCGGCCCGACGCGGCTTCCTGTTGGAAGTCGCGCGTCGTCGCCGCAATGACCCGGACATTCGCAGGGCGGCGCACACCGTCGGGATCATCCCATGTGCGCCGCTGAACCAGCTCGAAGAGAGCCTGCTGCGCGAGCGGCCCGAGATCGGCAACATCGTCGAAGAACAGCGTGCCACCCTCGGCGCGCCCCACACAGCCGGCAACGGGACAGGGCGAGATGCCGTTCCACCCGAACAATTGCGCATCGCTGTCCGCGTCAAGCATCGACGAACAGTTCACGGTGATGAACGGGCATGCGGCTCGCCCGGAGGCCTGGTGAATGGCGCGCGCGGCGCGCGTCTTCCCGACACCTTCTTCGCCCGCGAGACACACGCTTCGCGTGGACGGGGCAACCTGAGCAATCAGATCGGAGACTCGGCGAATGGCGCGACTGTTGCCCGCGAGATCGGCCAGGCGATGGCGATCGCGCAGCTGCTGCCGCAGCCGATCGTTCTCCGCCAGCAACCGATCGCGCTCAGCGGCCGACACTGATTCGAAAGGGATTCGAGGCGAGGCCATGCTCAAGACACCGCGGTGTCCCTGGCAACGCCGATGCCAGGTCGCGATCGCTCGCCTTCACTCGTCGAACCGGCAAAAACCCGACGGCAATCACGGCGCTCCGGTGGATTCACGTCAGGGCTCCCGAGTGGAATCAGACGAGAGTGTATGGGTTGGAAATCCTGGCGACATGACTGTTGGATGGTCACGACGCCGGAAACAGAGTCGGGTCGCTGCGCCCCGCGTCCCACGATCACGGAACGGGGCGCCGCCCACCGCCGGCCAGAGGGTCAGGACTCCTTTTCGCCGGTTCTGATTCGATAGCTCTCGAGCACGGGGAGGACGAAGACGCGTCCGTCGCCGATTTCACCCGTGCGAGCCGCCTGCACCACGGCCTTCACGACGTCGTCGGACATGTTGTCGGGCACCACGATTTCGATTTCCATTTTGGGCAGCAGGCTGACGTTGTATTCCTTGCCGCGATAGATTGCCGTGTGGCCCTTCTGCTTTCCGTGCCCGCGCACCTCGGTCACGGTCATGCCGGCGATACTGAGCTTGGCGAGCGCGTCCTTGACTTCATCGACCTTGTTCGGACGAATGATGCACTTGATCAATTTCATAGTGACCCCTCCAGTGTGCGATGTAGGTCGGACGTCAGCGCCTGCTGCTCCGCCTCGGTGAGCTTCGATCCACCCTTGGTGATGTGAAAGACGTCGATCGCCTTCTCGCCCTCCGTGGCAATGAGCACGAGATCGACGTCGCACCCGTGCCGGGAAATCACGCGGCTGATTCGATAGAGCAAGCCGAGCGCGTTGGTCGCCACGATGTCGAGAATCGTGTAGCGGCCCGATGCCTGGTTGTCGGCGCGCACGACAGGCGGGAAGCGCGGTGTCCCTTTCGGCCGCAGCACACCCTGCTCGCGCGGCCGCAGCCGGGCGGCCACATCGGCACGCCCGGAGACGACGTCCTCGAGCACCTGGAGCACTTGCTGCTGCCCGTCCCGATTCAGCTCCAGAAAGCGCTCGTCGTCAGTGAACTGGAAGACGTCGAGCACCAGACCATTCGGGTTGGTCAAGGCGTGCCCGCGAATGATGTTCATGCCGAAGGAGGAGAGCACACCGCAGATGTTCGAGAACAGGAACGGTTTGTCGAGCGTCGCAACGGCAAGCGACCAGACTGACGCCTGCCCACGCTCGAGCGAGAGGTGCACCTGGTCGGGATGGATGTCGCGCGCAAGGCGCACGTGGCGGTAGATCACATCGCGCGCAAAGAGCTGCAGATAGCGCTGGGGCAAGCCTTCCAGGAATCTGGTGATTTCAGTGACCGAGAGATCGTCGGGCCGCTGCTTCAGGAGTTCGTTCAGCTCGACCTGATTCCGCTCGATGACTTCGTCACCGTAGCGTTGCGTCAGGTGGTTGTAGGTATCGACGTACAGCCGCCACAGCAGCTCCTCTTTCCAGGCAGTCAGCGTTTCGGGGCTGACGGCCTCGACATCGACCAGGGTCATCAACGTCAGCATCTTCAGGCGTTCTTCGCTGCCGATGAAGGCCGAGAAATCCTTGACGATGTCCGGGTCCTCGGTGTCGCGACGGAATGCCACGAGCGACATGCGGAGGTGATTCCTGATGAGGAACAGGACGGTCTCGCGCGCGTTGGCGTCGAGATCGAGACGTTCGACCGCCTCCATTGCCATGCGGACGCTCTCGAGCGCGTGGTCGTCGTCGCGCCACTTGCCAACGTCGTGCAACAGCAACGCCAGCACCAGCAACTCGGATCGATCGAGCTCATTCAGGATGTTGCGGAAGCGGAATCGATACGGAACCTCGGTCGTGGAGATGCGCTCGAGATTCCGGATCGTGAGCAGCGTGTGCTCGTCGACCGTGTACTTGTGATAGAAGTCGCGCACGACCCGCCACGAGATCGCCTGGAATTCCGGAAATACCCGTCCGAGCAGCCCGCAGTCGTGCATCTCAGACAGCCGATCGTAGAGGCCCTTTCGTGGCTTGAGCAGCTTGAGCAGCGCTGCCCGGTCCGCGGGCTCCGGGAAGAAGTCGTCGGCACGAAAACGGTCGACGTGCTGCTGGATGCACGAGAGCGCTTCCTCCGACACGGTCGTATCGGTATCGATCGCGGCCTGGAACGCGCCGATCCAGGTCGCAGGATTGCGAGCGGCCTGAATCGGATCGAGGAAGCGGATACCGTCACGCGACAGGCCGAGATTGGGCCCGACCGGCACGGGAGCACCTTTTCTCGCCCACATGAGAGAGCGGTGTGCCGTCCGCGCATGCCGGAAGTAGTCGCTCATGAGGCGTTCGACCCGCTGCCGTGGTTCCGCCCCGGGATACCCGAGCACGTCGGCCGTTCGCTCCTGCATTTCATGGCTGAGGGTGTTCTGATTCCGTCCGGCATTCAGGTGCAACGTCGAGCGCACTCGCAGCAAGAAGTCCTCGGCCTGATCGACGCGTGCCGGATCGGCCGGTCCGCGACGCAGGAGCAGCGGATCGGTCAGCAAGGCGATCGTGCGCGCCGCGGTCAAATCGCGGAGCGCCCCCGGCGCCTCTTTCACATCCGGCTCGAGCTGATAGAGCGTCGCGTTGAAAGCCGCGTGCCGCGCATCGATCAGCTCGAGCAGCGACTTCAAGATGTGCGCGTGCGTGGCCGCCGTGTGAAACAGCACGCGGAACCGATCGAACAGGACGCGCAGCCCGGCGACCGGGCGCGCATCGAGCAACGCCAGCAGGAATTCCGGGTTATCGGCTTCGAGAGTCGAGAACTCGTCGAGTTCCCGCACCTGATGTCCGATGACGACACCGAGATCCCAGAGCGGGTTCAAGAACGCGCGCAGGAACTCCTCCTGTGACGTCCCAATGCGACCACCGAACAGGATCAACAGGTCGATATCCGAATGCAGACACAGATGCCGCCTGCCATAACCGCCGAGCGCGAGCACCACGAGCTCATGGGCCTGGCCGCCTGCGTCGGCAAACAGCTGCCGCAGCATGACGTCGACACGATCGGAGTATCGTTCGAGGGCCGAACGTCCACCCGCTCCGCGTAGTACGTCGGCCTGAAGCTCTGACCTCGCTGCCTCGAGCGCCGCGACGAGCGCCGAGCCACTCGGACCCGGCTGCGTAACTGGCATACCGTGATTGTCTCCCGAGCGGGCCACGCTGGACGTCGTGAAGCGCCACAGTCCAGCGCGGCGAAGCTAGATGGTCAGATCCGGAGCCTCGCTAGTAGCTAAGGCCTATGCCAAAGGAGCCAATCACATGTGAACTGTCACCGAAGACAGCCTCGTTCCGGTCACCCAGCACCAGGAACTCGACACCTCCGTGAATGTTCCAGCTGCCGACCCGCGTCGGCGCGCTCGTGAACGGAACCGTGACCACGCCGGCCACACTGAAAAACCCGAAGGTGTCATCGCCCCCCGCACCCTCGTAGTAGTTACTGAGACTGAGCCCCACCTTCACTGGAACGGCCAGACTCACGCGCGACAGCGAATGGCCAGGACCGACACCAATTTCCAGATACGTGCCTTCGTTCGCGCCGCCATCGGCCTGTCCATCGAGCTCCCGCGCGAGTACCATGTAAGGCTTGACGGCAAACGCACCGAGGAAACCGCTGTCGTCAACGGCGACCTTGAACGACAGCTCCTTCACGGTTCCGAACAAACCGTTCGGACTCGTGTACGCGGTGTAAGTGACGCCAACCGTCGTGCCCTTGCCAAATCCAAGAGACGCGCCGGTATAGAAATCAGACTCGTACCAAAGCTTCCCGCTCGGGCCGTCGCTGCCCGCCCGTCCGGTGTGCAGGCTGTTCCACGTCCCGATGTTCACCCCGATGCTCTTGAGAGCGCCGTCTCCTGAAAAGAGCGCGAAGCGCAAATCACCGGACGGCCACATGATCACCCCGGTGTCGTCCTGCGGGATTCCGCGAAAGAAGTACGCGTTCGCGAAATCAAATCCGGCGGTCAACTTCACATTCCCAGGGTTCGGATCCGTCGAACCCTGGGCCTGTGCGGGCGATGCGGCGGCGGCTACGAGGAGGCCCATGGCCAGACACACACTGCTCCACCGAATCGCCCTTCCGCTCCGACGCATGCGCCGCCTCCCGAAGAGGCCCGGCTCAGTAAGAGAAGCCGATTCCGAAAGAACCGATCACCTGGTTGCTGTCACCACCGTTGAAGATTTCCGTTGTCGTGCCGAGCTTCTGGTATTCTACGCCGCCGTGTACGTTCCATGAGCCGAAGCTCGTCGTGCCACCGAGCGGCACGGTCACGATACCCGCGATGCTGAAGAAGCCGAACTTCTCATCCTCGCCCGTCAGCGGGTTCTCGTAGTAGTCGCTCAGGCTCAAGCCGACCTTGATCGGAAATGCGATGCTCGCCTTGGGCACCGCGAGACCAGGTGCGAATCCGATTTCCATGTAGGTGCCGGCGTGGGCGCCGGCGTCGGCCTGACCCCTGCCGGGCCCAGTGTCGAATTCCTGCGCGATCGCGAGATACGGCTTGATAGCCGCCTTGCCGAGGTACCCGCTGTCGTCGAGCGCGTACTTGAACATGATTTCCTTGACCGTCGTGAATCCCTCGTTCGGGCTCGTGTAGGCCGTGTACGTCGTGCTGAACGAGTTGCCGCCTCCGAAGCCGAAACCAAGCGTCGCGTAGAAGTCCGACTCGTACCAGAGCTTGCCGCTCGGCCCGTCCTGCCCCGTGTTGCCGGTGTGCAGGCTGTTCCACGTGCCGAAGTTGATATTGACGCTCTTCAACCCGCCATCACCGGAATACGCAGCGAGACCGAGGTCGAACGCGGGCCAGGTGGCGAACCCTGTGTTGTTCTGCTGGATCCCGCGGAACATGTACTGGTTCAGGAAATCGATCGAGCCAGTAATCGTCAGTGCACCCGGATTGGGATCGGGCTTCGCCGAGTCCTGCGCCCACGCCGGAGTGCTTGCCAGGAACAAGGTCGTGCACACAGCTGTCATCAGCGCCAGTGCGTTCTTACGTATTCCAGACATCGAGAGCATCCATCCCTCCGCGATTGATTGTGAATGGCGGCACCGCCCCGGTGCCGCCCCGCCGTACCTACGAACCCATCCTTCGTCTGCCGCTCAGACCTCACCGCGCACCGGCTTGAATGCCGGCTGTTCAGACATGCTGCCCGCTGCAGCTTCCACCATCGCGGCTCCGCTCGCATGCATATAGGCCTCTTCTCCGTGCGCCGAGATGTCGATACCCTCGACTTGTTCGGAGGCCGACGCGGTGAGCGGGATCACCAGGCCAATCAGCTTGAGCAGAACGAAGCTGGCCACGCCGCTGTAGACGATCGCCGCCAGGACCGCCGTGGCCTGAATCAGCAGCTGTCCAGGGTTGCCATAGAGCAGACCGTCCGCAACCGTGTTGAGGCTCTTCTCCGCGAACACGCCCGTCAGCAGTGCGCCGACGGTTCCGCCGACGCCGTGCGCCGCGATTACATCGAGTGAGTCGTCGAGGGACGTCTTCGCCCGGAACTGAATGGCGAAGTAGCTCGGAATCGCCGCGATGCCGCCGAGGATGAGCGCGTTCACCGGGCTGACGAAGCCGGCCGCCGGAGTCACGGCTACGAGACCAACGACGATGGCGGTCGCCGCACCCACGGCAGTGGGCTTACCCGAGCGCATCGCATCGAGAATCGTCCACACGATAAGCGTGCCCGCGGGCGCCAACATCGTCGTGGTGAACGCGAGGCCGGCGATCGGGCTGGCGGCCAGGGCGCTGCCGGCGTTGAACCCGAACCAGCCGAACCAGAGAAGGCCGGAACCAAGAAGGACGAACGGCACGTTGTGCGGCACGATCGACGTCTGCCCGTAGCCGTGCCGCTTGCCGACCGCGATCACCGCAGCCAGCGCCGCCACCGCCGCGTTGACGTGAACGACGGTGCCCCCGGCGAAGTCGAGCGCGCCCATGTCGGCCAGCCAGCCGCCGCCCCACACCCAGTGCGCAATCGGGCTGTAGACGACGACCGCCCAGAGCGTGATGAACACGACGTACGCCGAGAAGCGCATGCGCTCGACGATCGCACCCGAGATCAACGCCGCGGTGATGATGCAGAACGTGCCCTGGAAGCACATGAAGAGCGCGTGGGGAATCGTCCCCTTGGCCTCGAGCCCGACACCATTGAGGAAGGCGTTCGACAGGTCGCCGAGCCAGTTGCTGCCTTCAGTGAACGCGAGCGAATAGCCTAGGAGGGCCCAGGCCGCACCCACGAATCCGAGCGAGATGAAACTCATCATCATGGTGTTGAGCGCATTCTTCGAGCGCACCAGCCCGCCGTAGAAGAATGCAAGCGCTGGGGTCATCAACAACACGAGTGCCGTGGATATCAGCATCCAGGCGGTATCAGCTTGGTTCATTCGTCACCTCTGTTCGGGATGGAGCGACTCACGCCCGGCTTGGGGCGGCACTGGCCACGGGAGCAAAACAGACGCCAGCGCGCGCGCGAGCGATTTCCTACAGATCACGCCGTATTCGGCCGAGATCTGAAAGATCGCCGCCGCAATCCCGTCGCGATGACTAGGACATAGTTGTCGCCCCTATTTGGATCTGGAACAATAATGTCTGATTTAAGTTGGACCGCCGGAAATACCACGCGGCACAGGGCCTCCCCAAAAGTCGTGACGATCCGGCAACCGGGGACCCGTAAGTCTCCGGAGATCGTCCGGCACGCATCCGGGCGCGATGGATCTCACAACTTCATACAAGTTTGTCCAACAAGTACTGGCATACGACATGATTGTCATAACTCTGTGTTTCGGCCGATCGCCCGCAGTGATCGGCTTCGCGTCCTGCGGCCGTCTTGCGACCTGTAACAAGCGTGACTATGATCCGTGTCCGCCCCTGGCGGATACACCCGGCCCGGCCGTGGCCTTGAAGCCCGCCCGGGCGACTCACGCCGCTTCGCACGAGCGTCCGCGAGGCAGGAGGGATACCCGGTATGAAGGTCTATGACGCCACCAGCCTCCGCAATGTCGCGATCATCGGTCATGGAGGCTGCGGCAAGACACAGCTGGTCTCCACCATGCTGTTCGTGGCGGGCGCAGTCAACCGCATCGGCCGGGTCGACGATGGAACGACCGTCACCGATTTCGACGAAGAAGAGATAGCCCGCAAGCACACCCTCTCCTCCAGCCTCGCCTACGCCGAGTGGCAGAAGGCCAAGATCAACATCATCGACACACCGGGATTCGCCAACTTCCTGACCGACGCGCGTGCCGCGCTCCGCGTCGTCGAAGCGGCGCTGGTCGTCGTCGATGCCGTGGCCGGCGTGGAAGTGCAGACCGAGAAGCTGTGGGCCGAAGCCGCGGCGCTGAGCCTGCCCCGCATCGTGGTACTCAACCGCCTCGATCGCGATCGCGCCAGCCTCGAGCGCACCCTCGAATCACTTCGTCGCGACTGCGCTCGCGAGATCGTCCCGATTCAACTGCCGCTCGGTGAGGAAAAGGCGTTCACCGGCATCGTCGACCTCGTGCGCATGAAGGCGCAGATGTTCGGCGGCGACGGCAAGATGACCGAGGGCGAGATCCCGAGCTCGCTGGCCGACGTCGCGCAGCACGCGCGCGAGCAGCTCATCGAGATGGTTGCCGAAGTGGACGAGCAACTGATGGAGACCTTCTTTGCCGAAGGCACGCTCACACAGGAGCAGCTGGTCTCGGGACTGCGATCGGCGACGATAGCCGGCAAGATCTTTCCGCTCGTGTGCACGTCGGGACTGCACGCGACCGCAGTGCAGCCGCTGCTCGATGCGATCGTCGATTACGCGCCCTCGCCCGCCGAGCGCGAGTTCCGCACCGTCGATCGCGAAGGCGGCGAGACAACGGTCAAAGCCGCCGATTCGGCGCCGTATGCCGCCTTCGTATGGAAGACGATCGCGGATCCGTTTGCCGGACGCATCACCATGCTGCGCGTGGTCTCAGGTGCGCTGAAGTCCGATGCCACGGTCTTCAACTCCACCCGCGATTCATCAGAACGACTCGGCCATCTGCTCGTGTTGCAAGGCAAGACGCAGACGCACGTGCCCGAGCTCAAGGCCGGAGATCTGGGCGCGGTGGCGAAACTGAAAGAAACGCATACGAGCGATGTGCTCGCGGACAAATCGACGAGTATCAAGGTCCCGCCCATCACCTTCCCCGAGCCGGTCCTCTCCTACGCCATCGAGCCCAAGAGCCGTGGTGATGAAGACAAGATAAGCACCGCGATGCACCGGCTGGAAGAGGAAGATCCGTCGATCAGGTACGCGCGCGATCCGCAGACCAACGAACTGCTGCTCGCCGGCCAGGGCCAGCTTCACATCGAGGTCACCGTCGCCAAGCTGAAGAGACGCTTCGGTGTTGAAGTCAACCTGAAGCCGCCACGGATCCCGTACCGCGAAACGATCACGGCGTCGACCGAGGCGCACGGCCGCCATAAGAAACAGACCGGTGGCCACGGGCAGTTCGGCGACTGCAAGATCAGGGTCGAACCGCTTCCGCGCGGCAGCGATTTCCAGTTCGAGGACGACATCTTCGGGGGCGCGATTCCAAGGCAGTTCGTGCCGGCCGTGGAAAAGGGCATCCAGGATGCCCGCATGCGCGGCTTCCTCGCCGGCTACCCGATGGTCGACTTCAAGGCCACCGTCTTCGACGGCTCTTACCATGCCGTCGACTCGAACGAATTGTCGTTCAAGCTTGCCGGCTCACTGGCGTTCAAAGATGCGATGACGAGGGCACGCCCCACCATCCTCGAGCCGGTGATGCAGGTCGAGGTCTACGCGCCGAGCGAGTTCGCCGGCGATCTCATGGGCGATCTGAACGGCCGGCGTGGACGCATCGCCGGCATGGACACGCGCGGGACGATGACGGTGATCCGCGCGCAGGTGCCGATGGCCGAGATGCTGACCTACGAGCAGCACCTCACATCGGCGACCGGCGGACGCGGTTCTTATCACATGGAGTACTCGCACTACGAAGAGGTGCCGCAGTCGTTCCAGGCCAAGATCATTGCGGCCGCGAAGGCGGAACGGGGACAGGTAGTCGCCGAAGAGGTATAGGTGAGGAACTTTGAAGTTTAAAGTGTGGAAGTAAGCTCGAAGTACGACAGCTCACTTCGAACTTACTTTCCTACTTTGAACTTCAAACTTTAAACTTGACGAAGGCTTAGGATCCGCCCGCTTTCCGTGGTGTGGTCGACTTGCGTGCGGCCCCCTTGGTCTGACCGCCGGCCTGAGCCTTGGACCCAGCATCGCCCTTGCCGCCGCGAATGCGCTGAGCGGCGCTTCTGATACGCTCGCCCACGCCCTTCGACTTCTTGGGCGCTTCTTCACCTTCTTCTTTCTCGACTTTGGCTGCAGGGTTGTACTCGCTTCCAACCAGCTCGACGTGGGCAACCTCGGCCGAATCCCCGCGACGGAAGCCGACCCGGAGGATTCGCGTGTAGCCGCCGGGACGATCAGCGAATCGTGGCGCCAGCGTCTCGAACAGCTTGCCGACCACTTCGGTATCAGGGAGTTCGGCCAGGACCATGCGCCGCGCGTGTAGCGTCTTCCCGTTCGCCTCTCCCGCGGCGACGCCACGCCGGGCAATGGTGATCAGCCGCTCGACGAACGGCCTGAGCTCCTTCGCCTTCGGCATCGTGGTCTCGATCCGCTCGTGGCGCAGCAGCGCGATAGCCTGGTTGCGCAGCAGGGCGAGGCGATGCTCGGTGACGCGACCGAGCTTTCTATGTGCAACGTTGTGTCTCATGACTTCTCGTCCTGATGCTCGAGGCGGGTCCTTACAGCAGAACCCGCCCTCCGGCATCTTCTCAATCCTGATGCGCCTGTGCGGGCTGGTCGAGGCGCATGCCCAGGCTCAGGCCCATCGTATGCAGGATTTCCTTGATCTCGTTGAGCGATTTCCTGCCGAAGTTCTTCGTCTTCAGCATCTCCGCTTCGGTCTTCTGCACGAGCTCGCGGATGGTCCTGATGTTCGCGTTCTTCAGGCAGTTGTACGACCGCACTGAGAGCTCGAGCTCCTCGACGCTCTTGTCGAGATTCTCGTTGAGCGCTCCCGCGCGTGTCGGCTCCGCCTGCGTGTCCGTCGTCTCGCCAGCATCATCGAGGTTGATGAAGATGTTCAGGTGATCGCGAATGAGCTTGGCGGCGAGCGAGACCGACTCCTGCGCCGTGACCGATCCGTTCGTCCAGACGTCGATCGTCAGCTTGTCGTAGTCGGTGGTCTGGCCAAGTCGAGCGGCCTCGACGAGATAGTTCACCTTCTTGACCGGTGAGTGGACCGAGTCCACCGGGATCCAGCCGATGCCAAGATCCTCGTCGAAGTTCTTGTCCGCCGACACATATCCGCGTCCGCGCTTCATGCGGAGCTCCATGTGGAGCTTGCCGCCCTCTGACACCGTCGCGATGTGCGCTTCGGGCTCGAGGATCTCGACGTCCTGATCGACCTCAATGTCCTTCGCCCGCACGATGCCCGGCTTGTCGACGCGCAGATACAACGTCTTCGTGTAATCAACGTGCAGCTTGAGCGGAATCTGCTTCAGGTTGAGGATGATGTCGGTCGCGTCCTCGACCACGCCGGGGATCGGCGAGAACTCGTGCAACACACCGTCGATCTTGACCGCGGTGATCGCTGCGCCCTCAATCGACGAGAGCAGCACGCGGCGCAGCGCGTTGCCGATGGTGGTGCCAAATCCTCGTTCGAATGGCTGGGCGTAGAACCGGCCAAACCGATCGGTGAGAGTCTCTCGCTCGAACTCGAGACGCTTCGGACGCTGAAAACCTTTCCAGAGCATGGGATTTCCTTTCGCCAATGGGCCGGCAGCCCCGGCCTCCAGACCTGCGTGTTACATCCGCCGGCCTCCCGCTGCAGGTCTGTTGAGCTGCGGGCCGGCGGCTGGCAATCACGAAGCGCACGAAGGGCTCGAAGTTCACGAAGGGCCTTCTATTCTTCGTGTTCTTCGCTATCTTCGTGGTCTTCGTGTGTGCTACTTCGAATACAACTCTACGATCAGCTGCTCCTGCACAGGCAGATTGATCTGCTCGCGCGTCGGTACCGATCCAATTTTGCCCGATAGTGCGTTCGGATCGAACTGCAGCCACTCGGGCACACCACGGCCCTTGACCTCTTCGAGCGCGTGTAGAATGGCCGGCGCCTTCTGGCTGCTCTGCCTCACGGCGATGACGTCGCCGGGCTTGACCGAGAACGACGGGATGTCCACCTTCTTGCCGTTCACCGTGAAGTGCCCGTGGCGCACCAGCTGACGCGCCTGCGGCCGCGATGTCGCAAAGCCGAGGCGATAGGCCACGTTGTCGAGGCGCCGCTCGAGCAGCTGCAGCAGCGTCTCACCGGTGATGCCGCGAGTACGCTCCGCCTGCTCGAAGTAACGGCGGAACTGATCCTCGAGCACTCCGTAGATACGTTTCACCTTCTGTTTCTCGCGCAGCTGCACGCCGTAGCCGGCGAGCTTCGACTTCCGTGTCTTGCCGTGCTGCCCGGGCGCGAAGTTGCGCTTCTCGATCGCGCATTTCTCGGTGTAGCAGCGTTCGCCCTTGAGGAACAGCTTCATGCCCTCGCGGCGGCACAGACGGCAAACCGGTCCGATGTAACGAGCCATTTACTCCTACTCCCTGCTCAAAGACTAGACGCGACGCCGCTTCGTGGGCCGGCAGCCGTTATGCGGAATGGGGGTGACGTCGCGAATCGACTTCACCTCGATGCCAACGGTCTGCAGCGCGCGAATGGCCGACTCACGACCGGATCCGGGCCCCTTGACGCGCACGTCGACCGACCGCAGACCGTAGGTCTTGGCGGTGTTGCCCGCGCTCATCGCGGCCTGGGTCGCGGCGAAGGGCGTCCCCTTGCGGGAGCCCTTGAACCCGATGCCCCCCGCGCTCGACCAGGCGATCACATTGCCTTCGGTATCAGTGATCGTGATCTGCGTGTTGTTGAACGAGGCGTGGATGTGCACGAACCCGTGATGCACCACGCGCTTCTCGCCGCGCTTCTTGAACGTCTTCCGGGGCGCCTTCTTTCCGCCCTCGGCTTTTTTCTCAGGTCCTGCGCCTTCAGTTTTGGCCATATGTTTTCACTTAGACAGTCTTCTTCTTCGCGATCGCGCCCTTGCGCGGGCCCTTCCGGGTGCGGGCGTTCGTGCGCGTCCGCTGGCCGCGGGCCGGCAGGTTGCGACGATGACGGAGTCCCCGGTAGCAGCCGATTTCCATCAGCCGCTTGATATTCATCGAGATCTCTTTGCGAAGGTCGCCTTCGACTCCACCAACCTCTTCGATCACGCGGCTGATCTTCCGGACATCGTCCTCGGACAGATCCTTGACGCGGATGTCGGGACTGACACCGGCCTGCCCCAGGATGTCGCCGGACCGCTTGCGTCCGATCCCATAGATATAGGTGAGTCCAATCTCGATCCGCTTCGTGCGCGGAAGATCGATGCCGGCTATACGCGCCATGTCTTTGTCTACCTCTTTGGTGGCTTGGTAGCTGGGTGGCTAGGTGACTGGGTCTTCATAACCATCACTACCGAACTACACGCAACCTAATTACTTAGCTACCTAGCTACCCAACTACCCTTGTCTCTGCTTGTGCTTCGCGTTCGTGCAGATGACGCGCACCACGCCACGGCGGCGTACCACCTTGCACTTGTCACAAATCCGTTTGACCGACGCTCTGACCTTCATGATGTTCTACGCCTTCCGCACTACGCTTTCCGGATAATCCGACCGCGCGTACCGTCTCTGATCGTCAATTCCACGATCACTCGATCACCGACGAGCAGCCTCACAAAGTTCCGCTCGATGCTGCCGGCCGGATGCGCCGTGACCCGATGCTCTCCTTCGACTTGCACCTGGTAGAGCCCGCTCGGCAACTGCGCGATGACGACACCCTCTACTCGACGCGACTCGTCAGGGCTCACTTACGTATGCGCCCGGACCCCCTCGGTCTCGGGACTCTTACCCGATGCGATCCGGCCCGACGCCAACAGTTGCTTCGCTCGTGCGTCCTCGGACGCCAGAAGGGTGAGGATCTCGCATCCCTCCCGCGTCACGACGACCGTGTGCTCGAAGTGCGCCGAGAGGCTCTTGTCCTTGGTGACCGCCGTCCAACCGTCTGACAGCACCTTCACGGCTGGCTTGCCCGCATTCACCATCGGTTCGATCGCCAGCACCATCCCCTCGGACAATCGCGGACCATGCCCGGCCGGGCCGTAGTTGGCCACTTGTGGCTCTTCGTGCAACGACGTCCCGATTCCGTGACCAACGAACTCGCGAACCACCGAAAACCCCTGCGCCTCGACGTGCTGCTGAACGGCCGCACCGATGTCCGACACGCGGGCACCTGGCCGCACGCAGTCGATACCGCGAAACAACGCCTCCTCGGTTACGCGCAGCAACTCGGACGCTTGCGGGCTGACGGCGCCGACAGGAACGGTAACCGCACAATCCCCAAAGAACCCCTCGAGCTTCGCGCCCATATCGATGGACACGATGTCGCCGTTCTCCAGCGGGCGCGACGACGGGATGCCGTGCACCACCTGTTCGTTGACCGACGCGCAGACGGTCGCGGGATACCCGTGATACCCCTTGAAGGCCGGCTCGGCACCGGCCTCGCGCACGCGCCTTTCGGCAAGCTCGTCGATGTCCGCCGTACTGATACCGGGCACAACCACCTGCCGCAACTCGTCGAGAATCCGCGCTACGAGCTGATTCACCCGTCGCAGCTTGTCAATCTCGCTCTGTGATCGGCAGACAATCACGACCGGCCCCCTTAACGCCTCGCCGCCGCCGCGTCGTCGATGACGGCGTTGAGCTCGTCCGCTACACGCTCAGGCGCCTGTGCGCCGTTGACCACACGAAACGTTGGCCGCTCGCGGTAGTAGTCGAGCACTGGTCTCGTGGACAGCTGATAAACCTTCAAGCGCTCGAGCACCACGTCCCTGTCATCATCGGTCCGCTGCACGAGCTCACCGCCACACGCAGCGCACGACTCGACATCCCCCGGAGCGCCGTTGCTCCCGCACACCGAACAGATCCGCCTGCCCGCGAGGCGCCGCACCAGTTCGTGCTCGGGCACCGCCACGTCTACAACGATGAGCGGACCCGACTCCATCCGCTTCATCAAATCATCAAGCGCCCGTGCCTGCGCAACGGTCCGCGGAAAACCGTCGAGTACGAAGCCGTCGCGCATATCTGGCCTGGCCAACCGCTCTGCGACGATGGCAATCATCGTGGCGTCATCGACCAGCTCACCGCGGTCCATCCGGGCCTTTGCCTCGAGCGCTGTGGGGTTCTTCTCTCTGATGGCTTCGCGCAGGATGTCGCCCGTTGAAATCTTCGGAAGACCACGATCGCTGGCAAACCTCCCCGCCTGCGTGCCCTTTCCCGCACCGGGGGGACCCATCATGATGACATGCAACCCCATGTCCCTCGGCGCTAACCACGGCGGCCGCGGATACGCGTCTTCTTCATGAAGCCGTCGTAGTGCCGCATGATGAGCTGGGATTCGACTTGTTGCACCGTGTCCATGGCCACGCCGACGACAATCAGCAACGACGTCCCGCCGAAGTAGAAGGTGACGCCCATGCCCTGAGTGAACCAACTCGGGAGGATTGCATCGAGCCGTTCACCGATGAACGGAATCGGCGCCACCCGGAACCCGGTGATAAGCAACTCGGGCAACAACGCCACAGCAGCCAGGTAGAACGCGCCGACCAGCGTGATCCGCGCGAGGATCGTGTCGATGTACTCCGCCGTCCGCTTGCCGGGACGAATGCCGGGAACGAAGCCACCATACTTTCGCATGTTCTCTGCCACGTCGTCGGGATTGAAGATGATCGACGTGTAGAAATACGCGAAGAAGATGATGCCGAGCACGTAGAGCAGATTGTAGAGCGGCATTCCGTACGCGACCTGATCGATCGCCCGCCGCGGCCACGAGCCGACCTCGAACAGCGGCGCCGCCATCGTGAAGAACGACAGGATGGACGAGGCAAAAATCACCGGGATGACGCCACCTGTGTTCACTTTCAACGGGATGTGCGTGCTCGACCCGCCGTACTGCCGTCGCCCGACTACACGTTTGGCGTACTGCACCGTAATGCGACGATGTCCCCGCTCGACGAAGATGATGGCCCCTATGACTACAACCGCCATCGCAACGAGGAAAAGAATCCGCAGCGGACCAATCTGCCCGGTCTGCATCTGGTCGAGCGTGTTCAGCAGCGCCGTCGGGAAGTTCACGACGATGCCGGCGAAAATGAGCAACGACATGCCGTTGCCGATTCCCCGCTCGGTGATCTGCTCGCCCAGCCACATGACGAACATCGTTCCGGTCGTCAGTGTCAGGACGCACATCAGGCGGAAGCCCCATCCCGGGTTGAAGACGAGCGGCAACCCGCCCGGCGCGTTGGCGGAGCTCTCGAGCCAGATCGCGTAGCCGAACGACTGCACGATCGCCAGCACCACGGTGAGATAGCGGGTGTACTGCGTGATCTTCCGGCGACCGAGCTCACCCTCCTTCGAGATGCGCTCGAGGTACGGCCAGACGACGGTCAACAACTGAATGATGATCGACGAGCTGATGTACGGCATGACGCCGAGCGCGAAGAGCGTCACGCGCTGCAGGCTGCCACCCGTAAACATGTTTGCCAGCCCGAACATCGTTCCCGCGAGCTGATCGGCGAAGAGCCTCAACGCTTCCTGGTTCACCCCCGGCGTCGGGACGTGGCTCCCGATGCGGTAGACGCCCAGGAGGGCCAGCGTGAACAGCACGCGGTTGCGCAGGTCGCTGACGGCGAAGAGATTCTTGAGCGCGTTCTCCATATATGCCTGCCACGACGGGGCGGCGGCCCCGTCTACTTACTTACTTGCTGCCGCGATCACCTCTGCCGCGCCGCCGGCCGCGGCAATCTTCTCTGCCGCCTTCCCGCTGAACTTGTGCGCGCGCACGGTCAGGTTCTTCGACATGTCTCCCCGCGCCAGGATCTTGATCGGCTGACGTTCGCCGTGGATCAGACCCCGTTCGCGCAATAGTTCCGGCGTCACAACCGTGCCTGCGTCAAACCGCTCCGCAAGCACATCCAGGTTTACGACGGCGTACTCGACGCGGAAAGGATTATGGAATCCCCGCTTCGGAATACGGCGATGGAGCGGCATCTGGCCGCCTTCGAATCCGCGCTTGAACTTGAAGCCCGAGCGCGACTGCGCACCCTTGTGCCCGCGTCCGGCCTGCGCACCCTGACCCGTGCCATGGCCGCGACCGACACGCTTTTTGTTTTTTTTCGAGCCCTCGGAGGGCTTCAGATTGCTCAAATCCATGACGTTATTCCTGCACGGTGACGAGGTGGCGAACCTTGTGGATCATGCCGCGTGTCTCGGGCGTGTCCGCCAACTCCACCGTGTGGTTGAGACGTCGGAGCCCCAGACCGGTGACCGTCTCATCCTGAGTCCGGTTGAAGCCGATCGTGCTCTTCACGAGCGTCACCCTGATGCGCTTACCGCCGGCTGCCTGTGCCTTCTTGGCCATCGTACCTTTGACCTCTGACCTTTGAGATCTTGCGGAGATCTTGCGGAGTTCAGGCTCCGACAAGCTCCGCCTCTTCCTTGCCGCGGAAACGCGCGACCTGCGCCGGATCCTTCAATCCCATCAGACCGGCAAACGTCGCGCGCACTACGTTGTGAGGGTTCGCGGACCCGAGCGACTTGGTCAGCACGTTCTGGATCCCCACGCTCTCGACGACAGCACGCACGGCGCCCCCGGCTATAAGACCCGTGCCTTCGGGCGCTGGTTTCAGGAGCACGCTGCCCGATCCAAACCGGCCGACGACCTGATGCGGGATGGTCGTCCCCTTGAGGGGGACCTTGATCAGGTTCTTCTTCGCGGCTTCAATCCCCTTCTTGATCGCCGACGGGACTTCTTTGGCCTTGCCGACGCCGAAACCGACGACGCCATGCCCATCGCCCACGACGACGAGCGCGCTGAAGCTCAGGTTCTTGCCGCCTTTGACGACCTTCGTCACGCGATTGATCGAGACCACACTGTCCTTGATCTCGAGTTGCGAGGCGTCGATCTTTTCGCGAGTACGGTTCATTAAAGCCACGTTAGAACTCCAGACCTGCTTCGCGCGCGGCTTCGGCAACCGCCTTCACGCGCCCGTGATAGAGAAACCCGTTGCGATCGAAGACGACCCGCTTGACACCCTGGCCGATCAGCCGCTCGGCGATCGCCTTGCCTATCGCCTTGGCACCCTCGACGTTACCCCCGGTTGCTTTCTTCGGCAGCGCACCCTTCACTGCAGGCTCGACCGTCGATGCCGACGCAATCGTCTGGCCCGTGGCATCGTCGACGACCTGCACGTACACGTGGGCGACGCTGCGGAAGACCGTCAGCCGCGGCCGCTCGACTGTGCCCTGCACACGCCGGCGAATCCGGTACTTGATACGGTCGCGCCGATCCTCTTTCGTCTTGATACGCATCTACGTTCCTCAGGCGGGTCTGAAGATCCGCCTCTACTTGGCTCCAGTCTTTCCGACCTTCTTCTTCAACACTTCGCCCGTGTAGCGCACGCCCTTTTGCTTATACGGATCCGGCTTGCGCATCCGACGAATGTTGGCCGCTACCTGACCGACGAGCTGTCGATCGACGCCCGTGACAACGATGTGCGTCTGCTTGTCGACAGCGATGTCGATCCCGTTGGGGATGTCGAAGATGATCGGGTGCGAATAGCCCAGCGCGAAATGCACCTGTTTCCCCTTCAACTCCGCGCGGTAGCCGACGCCCACGATGTCGAGCTCTTTCTTGAACCCGTCGGTCACCCCGGCAACGGCGTTCGCGACCAGACTGCGGGCGAGGCCATGGAACTTCCGCAGTTCGTCGTCTTCACGCGACAGCTTCGCGACCAACGCGCCGGCGTCCTGCGAGAAGAGGATGCCTGGCGGCAGTGCCTGCCGCAGCTTGCCCTTCGGGCCCTGCACTTCGACCGCGTCGGGCGCGATCTTGACGGTCACGCCCTTCGGGATCGGAATTGGTTTCTTGCCTATGCGCGACATATTTCCTCTACCAGACGTTGCAGAGCACTTCGCCGCCGACGCCGGCCTTGCGTGCCGCGCGTCCGGTCATGACTCCGCGTGAGGTCGTCAGGATGCTGGTCCCGAGCCCGCCAAGCACGTTGGGCACGTCCTGCACGCCGAGATAAACGCGTCGTCCGGGGCGACTGATGCGTTCGAGGCCGCTGATGACCTTCTCACCGCGCGGGCCGTACTTCAGGAACACGCGAATGAGCTGCCGCGGCTGCTTGCCTTCCCGCATCGCCGGCTCCTCGACGATGCGGAAGCCCTGGATGTAGCCTTCGTCCTGGAGAATGCGCGCGATCTCTGCCTTCAGCTTGCTGGCCGGCATGTCGACGCGCGCGTGCTTGGCCGACACCGCATTCCGCAAGCGCGTCAGCATGTCTGAAATCGGATCTGTCATCTGTGTTCTCTCTCGTCAACTTCCAACTACCAACTCCCAATTCCCAACCTTCGAACACAAGCCGTGGGTGCGAAGCCGGGCTTGGGAGTCGGGTCTTGGGGTCTTGGGAGTTTCTACCAAGAGCTCTTCGTCACGCCCGTGACATCGCCTTCGAGCGCGAGCTTCCTGAAGCACAACCGACACATGTCGAACTTCCGCATGAACGCCCGCGGACGGCCGCACAGCTTGCAACGATTCCGCTGACGGACCTTGTACTTCGGTGACTTCGCTTCCTTGGCGACTTTCGCAGTCGTGGCCATTCGTTGTTCCTTGTCGACTAATTCGTTCTGAACGGCATCCCCATCAACTGGAGGAGCTTCCGTGCCTCTTCGTCCGTTCGCGCACTCGTCACGACGGACACATTCATACCGCGGGCCTTGTCGACTTTCATGTAGTCGATCTCGGGGAAGAGCAGCTGATCCCGCAAGCCGAGCGTGAAGTTGCCGCGGCCGTCGAACCCCTTGGGCGACACGCCTCGGAAGTCGCGCACGCGCGGCAGCGCAATGCTGATCAGGCGATCGAGGAACTCGTACATCCGCTCTCCGCGGAGCGTCACCATCGCACCGACCGGCATGCCCTGGCGCAGCTTGAACTGCGCGATTGACTTCGTCGCGCGGCGAACCACGGCTTTTTGACCCGTAATCCGGCCGAGCTCCTCGGCGCCGACGTCGGCCAGCTTTGCGTTTGAGGTCGCCTCGCCCAGACCCATGTTGACCACGATCTTTTCGATCTTGGGGATGGCCATCACATTGCTATAGCCGAACTCCTTCTTGAGCGCCGGCGCAACTTCCTGCGAATACCGATCCTTGAGGCGGCTCATTTGTCGACCACTCCCTCGCACTTGCGGCAGATCCTGACCTTGCGATCGCCGCGCACGTCATGCCCGACGCGGGTCATCTTGCCGCATTCCGGGCAGACGAGCTGCACGTTGCTCGCGTGCAGTGCACCCTCGCGCTCGACGATCCCGCCCTTGATGTTGCGCTGCGGGTTCGGACGCGTATGGCGCTTGATCATGTTCACGCCTTCAACGATCAGGCGGTTCTTGACCGGGAGCACCTTCAGCACCCGGCCGCGCTTGCCGCTGTCTTTTCCTGCCGTCACGATGACGGTGTCGTTGCGGCGAATCGGTGTTTGCAATCTCGACATCTTCTTATCCCGGCGGGTCTGAAGACCCCGCCGCTACCCTCTGGATCCGTAGAGGCGGGTCTTTAGACCCGCCTAAAGCACTTCTGGCGCAAGCGAGATGATCTTCATGAACCGGCGCTCACGCAGCTCTCTCGCCACCGGGCCGAACACGCGTGTGCCGACTGGCTCGTTCTGATCGTTGATGAGCACCGCCGCATTCCGATCGAAGCGGATGTAGGTGCCATCGCGACGACGCTGCTCTTTCCGCGTCCGCACGATCACAGCCTTCACAACCTGCCCCTTCTTCACAGTCCCGTCGGGCGTCGCTTCCTTTACCGACGCCGTCACGATGTCGCCAAGACGGGCGTAGCGTCCGGCCGAGCCACCAATGGGATTGATCACCGAGATCTTCCGGGCGCCCGAGTTGTCGGCGACATCCAGAATCGATCGCATCTGAATCATGGCTTCACCTACACCTCAGGAGCCTTGGCGACCACGCGGGTCACCACCCACCGTTTGCGGCGGCTCAATGGGCGCGACTCGACGATGGCCACGGTGTCGCCGACCTTGGCTTCGTTGTTCTCGTTGTGCGCCACAAACGTCGACGTCTTGCGCTGGGTCTTGCCGTAGACCTCGTGACGAACCTTCCGTTCCACCGCGACGACGACAGTCTTCTGCATCTTGTCGCTGATGACGGTGCCGGTTACCTGTGCCTTGACGCTCATATCTCTGTCCTTGTCCCGCTGTAGCGCTGTCGCGAAGGCGGACCGCCCTTACTTCTGCTTCTCGCGCAGGATCGTCTTGATCCTCGCCAGGTCGCGGCGCACACCGCGGACTTTGGCTGGCGCTTCCAGCTGCCCCATCGACTTCTGGATGCGCAGCTTGAACAGCTGATCGTCCAGGTCCTTGACGCGCGCATCGAGTTCGTCGACCGTCAGCTCGCGGATTTCACCGGCCTTCATGACGCTGTCTCCTCCGCGAACCGCACGGCGAACTTTGTCTTGATGGGCAGCTTGGCCGCCGCCAGCTGCATCGCTCGACGTGCTTCGACCTCGGTCACGCCTTCCATCTCGAACATGATCTTGCCGGGACGTACGACGCAGACCCACTGCTCGGGCGCGCCCTTGCCCTTACCCATTCGGGTTTCCTGAGGCTTCTTGGTGATCGGCTTGTCGGGGAACACGCGAACCCAGATCTTTCCGCCACGCTTGATGAACCGCGTCATCGCCACGCGCGCCGCCTCGATCTGGCGGTCGGTGATCCACGCCGGCTCCATCGCCTTCAGGCCGTAGTCGCCGAACGACACATCGGCTCCGCGCCACGCTTTCCCGGCCATGCGACCGCGCTGTTGCTTGCGGTACTTGACCTTCTTCGGCATCAACATGATTCGTTATCCTCGCGCCGGGTCCACAGGACCCGGCCTACGCTGCGTAGGGCGGGTCTTGTTCGTCAGACCCGCCAACTCTCTACGCCCGCGCTGGCGCCCGTCGCGGGGCGCGGTCCCTGTATTCCTCGTCGCGACCCACGCGTGGCACGAGGCGCTCGCCCTTGTAAAGCCACACCTTCACGCCGATCTGGCCGTAGGTCGTGTTGGCTTCTGCGAAGCCGTAGTCGATATCCGCTCGCAGCGTCTGCAGGGGCAGCTGACCGTGGAGATACCACTCGGAGCGCGCGATTTCCGCGCCGTTCAACCGTCCCGAGACGCGCACCTTGATCCCGCGCGCGCCGAAGCGGAGCGCCGACTCGACTGCCTTGCGCATCGCACGGCGGAACGCCACGCGTTTCTCGAGCTGCACCGCCACCGACTCGGAAATCAGTTGCGCTTCGAGCTCCGGCTTCTGGATCTCCTGGATGTTGATGAAGACCTCGCGGCTCGTGCGCTTCTGGATTTCCTGCTTCAGCTTGTCGACTTCGGTGCCCTTGCGCCCGATGATGATGCCGGGGCGCGAGGTGTAGATGTCGATCTTCAACTTGTTGGCGGCGCGCTCGGTCTCGATGCGCGAGACACCCGCGTGCGAGAAGCGCTTCTTGAGGTTCTGCCTGAGGGCGAGATCCTCGTGGAGCAACTTCGCGTAGTCGCGGTCCGAGTACCACCGCGAGCGCCACGTCTTGTTGAAGCCGAGCCGAAATCCGTACGGGTGAACCTTCTGGCCCACTGTGTATCTCCTTGCTGCCTGCTGCCTGCCGTCTATTCCGACGCCGCCGCGGCCTTCTTCGCGCCGCGCGTGCTCTTGCGCGCCGGAGCCGCCGCCCCTTCTGCGCTAACCTTTGCGATCTTCAGCGGCCGCTCCGTGATCTGCACCGTGAGGTGCGCCGTTCGTTTCACGACGCGGAACGCGCGTCCCATCGGTGCCGGCCGCACGCGCTTCATCGACATGCCCTGATTCGCGAAACACGCCGAAACGTAGAGCCGATCGATATCGCCGCCGAATCCCTCTTTCTGCTGCAGATTCGCGACCGCCGAGCGAAGGACCTTGGCCAGCTCGCGCGCGATGATCTTGCGCGTGAACTGCAACGTCGCGAGCGCCTGGTTCACGCTCTTGCCGCGAATGAGATCGCAGACGAGGCCGGCCTTCTGCGCCGAGGTTCGAACGCCGCGTGCGGTTGCCTGTGCTTCAACCATTGCGATTCACCTATCCCTTGGCTGGCGCAGCAGGAGCCGCAGCCGCCGTGGCAGCCGCTTTCTCCGTCTTCGTCGTGTGCCCCTTGAACGTCCGCGTCGGTGCAAATTCGCCGAGCTTGTGGCCGACCATGTTCTCGGTGACGTACACGGGGATGAACTTCTTGCCGTTGTGCACCGCCATCGTGTGTCCCACCATCTCTGGGATCACCGTCGAGCGGCGCGACCACGTCTTGATCACCTTTTTCTCGTTCGCCCGGTTCATCGTCTCGAGCTTCTCGAGAAGCGAGGTGTCGACGAACGGGCCTTTTTTCAGTGAACGGCTCATGCTGTTTCCTTACGCTGCCTATTTCTTGCGTCGCTGAACGATGAAACGATCCGTCGTCTTGCGCCGGCGCGTCTTGTAGCCCTTCGTCGGCTGCCCCCACGGCGTCACCGGATGCCGGCCGCCGGACGTCTTGCCTTCACCGCCGCCGAGCGGATGGTCGACCGGGTTCATCGCCACGCCGCGCACATGCGGCCGTTTACCCAGCCACCGGCTGCGCCCGGCCTTCCCGTAGGCCACGTTCTCGTGATCGATGTTGCCCACCTGGCCGATGGTCGCCACACACTCGATGTTGATCTTGCGAATCTCGCCCGAGGGCATCTTCACCGAGGCGTACTCGCCTTCGCGCGCCACGAGCTGGACCCACGAGCCGGCGCTGCGCGCGATCTGCCCGCCCTTGCCCGGACGCAATTCCACGTTGTGAATCTGCGTGCCCAGGGGGATGTTCTTCAGCGGCAGGCAGTTCCCCGGAAGGATGTCGACGTTGTCCCCCGCCAGCACCGCGTCCCCCACCTTCATGCCCTGCGGCTGCAGGATGTAGCGCTTCTCACCGTCGGCATAGGTCACGAGGGCGATGCGCGCGGACCGATTCGGGTCGTACTCGACCGTTTCGATCTTTCCCGGGATGTCCTTCTTGTCGCGCTTGAAGTCGATGATGCGGTACAGGCGCTTATGCCCGCCGCCGCGCCACCACGACGTCAGCTCTCCCTGATTGTTACGACCGCCCGAACGATGCAGGCTCTCCGTCAGGGGACGGTAGGGCTCGCTCGTCGTGATCTCATCGAAGGTCAGCGACGTCTTGCCTCTCAGGCCCGGCGATGTCGGGTTGTATTTGCGAATCGGCATTTTCGATCCTTGACGACTCTCGGCTCTAAACTCTCGGCTCTCGACGTGCCGCCCCTCTACGCGCCCTGCAGGAAGTCGGGGAGCTTCTCCCCTTCCCGCAGCTTCACGTAGGCCTTCTTCCAGTCTGAGCGCCGGCCCATGAACCGCCCCTGGCGCTTTTCCTTGCCGTGGGCCAGCGCCGTTCGCACGCTCGCCACCTTGGCACCCAGTAACTGCTCGACGGCGCGGCGGATGTCGATCTTGTTCGCGTCCATAGCGACCTGGAACACCAGCGTCTGGCTGTCCTCGCGCATCACCGTCGTCTTCTCGGTGATGAGTGGCTTGCGAATGACGTCGGTCAGTTTCATCCCAGCGCCTCCTGCAGTTTTTCCAGCGCTGCTTGCGTCAGGACGACGCGCCGTGTGTTCATCACGTCTCGCGCGCTGACGCGATTGCTCGCGAGCAGCCGTACACCCTCGATATTGCGCACCGAGAGCGCGAGGCGATCTTCCGGCTTGACGTCAACCAGCAGCGCCTTGCCGTCGACGCCGAGGCGTTTCAGCATCTCCGCTGCCGCCTTGGTCTTGATCTCCGCCACGCTCAGCGCGTCGACGACGATGACAGCGC
>Ga0105249_10000650_pt1 | contig 31685 bp, 24 predicted proteins | sample KBSS44metaG_FD_81522 | JGI IMG/M metagenome (GOLD analysis project Ga0105249, IMG submission 81522) | Switchgrass rhizosphere microbial communities from Kellogg Biological Station, Michigan, USA - KBS S4-4 metaG | ecosystem: Host-associated > Plants > Roots > Rhizosphere > Soil | place...
CTGACGCTGGTGAACGGCGCGCCGCAGACGATGTACGCCTACGTGCACATGCGGCATCACGCGGGGAACTCGGATCGCCGCGACGCGCAGGGCCGAACCGTCGACCCCATCTCGATCTATCGCCATGGCCGCGACGGCCAGGCGGAGACGATGCTCAGTTATGTGCTGATGGGCTTTTGGCGCGACGAAGGGCCGTTCACCGTCGCCCGCGCGATCCGCGCCAAGCGGCCGGCCGAGGCCCGTGAGGCGCTCGCGGAATTCTGGGTGCTGGTCGCGGTCTATGCGGCCGCTTTCGCGGTGCGTTGGGACTTCGTGCTGACGCTTGCGCCCTTCTACTACCTCGGCCAGTCGTTCTCCTTCCTCATCGCCTATTACGAGCACTATGGCGCGCGCCCCGAGGCGCGGATGGAAATGGGGGTCTCGAGCTACGCGCCGGTCTACAATCTGATGTTCCTCAACAATGGCTTCCACGCCGAGCACCATTTCCGGCCCAAGCAACACTGGACCCGCATGCGCCTCGTCCGCGCCGAGATGGATCAAGCCGGATCGGGGCACCGGGTGATATTCCATGCCCACTACCTGGGCTTCCTGGACGCCGAGGCTGGCGGCCGCCCCCCGGGCGACGCCGGACTACAGCGCGGCGCGCCCGCGAGCGCTCGCGCGAGATGCAGCTCGGCGCGGCCTAGACGTGAGGCCTAGAATAGAGCTCGCGCAGCTTCTTCTTGTCGATCTTGCCGGTGGCTCCGAGCGGCATCTCATCGACGAACTGAACTTCGTCCGGCGTCCACCAACGGGCGACCTTGCCATCGAGGTGGGCGAGCATCTCCGCGGCCGTCGCCGTCTCGCCGGCGCGGAGCTTCACGACCAGCAGCGGCCGCTCGTCCCATTTCGGGTGCGGGACGCCGATCACCGCGGCGACCTCGGTCTTCGGGTGGCCGGCCGCGAGGTTCTCGAGCTCGATCGAGCTGATCCATTCGCCGCCGGACTTGATGACGTCCTTCGCGCGGTCGGTGATCTGCATAAAGCCCAGGAGGTCGATGGTGGCCACGTCGCCGGTGTCGAAGTAGCCGTCCGCGTCGAGCGCTCCGCCGCCCCCCCTGAAGTACTCCCGCGCCACGCAGGGGCCGCGCACCTTGAGCCGGCCAAAGGTGCGCCCATCGTGCGGCAGCGGCTTATCGGCTTCGTCGGTGAGCCGCATCTCGACGCCGAACGGGACGCGGCCCTGCTTGAGCATTTCACGGGACTGCGCCTCCGGCGACAGCTCCACCAGCTCGGGCGTGCGCTGGGCGATCGTCCCCACCGGCGAGAGCTCGGTCATGCCCCAGGCATGCAGCACCTCGACCCCCTGTTCGTCTCGGAAGGCCCGCACCAGCGCTTCGGGCGCGGCGGCGCCGCCGATCATCACCCGCTCGAGGCTGCTGAGCCGCGCGCGCCTGGCGCGCAGGTGGTCGAGCAGACCCTGCCAGACCGTCGGCACGGCGGCCGCGAAGGTCACCTGTTCCGTCTCGATCAACTCGTGGATCGAGGCGCCGTCCATCTGCGCGCCCGGCATCACCAGTTTCGCGCCGGCGGCCGGCGCCGAGAACGCCAGGCCCCAGGCGTTGGCGTGGTACATCGGCACGATCGGCAGCACGACGTCGCGCGCCGATAGCCCCATCGCGTCCCGCTGCAAGGTCATCAGGGTATGCAGGACGTTGGAGCGGTGCGAGTAGAGGACGCCTTTCGGCGCGCCACTGGTGCCTGAGGTGTAGCAAAGCCCGGCCGCGGTGTTCTCGTCGAAGCCGCCCCAGGGTGCGTCCGGCCCGTGTTCGGCGATCAGGTCCTCAAAGCACAGGGCGCCCGGCCATGCGACGTCGGCCATGTGCGCGCGGTCGGCCATGACGACGACATGCTCGAGGCTGGGCAACTGATCGCGCACGGCCGTGAGCGCGGGCAGAAAGGCCCGGTCCACGAAGATGATCCGGTCTTCGGCGTGGTTGATGATCCAGCAGAGCTGGTCGACGTACAGCCGGGGGTTAAGGGTATGGCACACCGCGCCCATGCCCATGATCGCGTACCAGGCCGCCATATGACGTGCCGTGTTCCAGGCGAGCGTCGCGACGCGGTCCCCGGGTTTTATCCCCAAGGCCGACAGGGCGTTCGTGAGCCTCCGCGCCCGCTCATGAAGCTCGGCATAGGTGATCCGGATGATCGGTCCCTCCGCCATCCGCGTGGCCACTTGGCGGGCGCCGTGCCACGTCGCCGCGTGCTCCAGGATCCGGTCGACCGTCAGCGGCCAGTCCTGCATCAATCCCAGCATCGATGTCCCTCTTTCAGACTACTTCCAGAACAGGACGGCGAGCAGCACGAGTCCGCCCACCCATGCGGTCTCGAGGACCATCAGGGCCACTGGGCGCCAACCGACCTTCGCCAGCTCGCCGAAAGAGGTCTTCATGCCGAGCGCGGCGATGGCCGTGACCAGCAGCGCACGGGAAAGATCGTTGGCCGCCGCGCTGACCGCTTTGGGGATCAGGCCGAAACTGTTGGCGGCGACCAGGGCCGCGAAGCCCACCAGGAACCAGGGGATGGGCGCTTTCGCCGCCCCCTCCCCGCCCTTGGCGCCGCGGCGGACCAGGACGGCGATCGCGAACACCACCGGCAGCAGCAGGGTGACGCGAAGCAGCTTCACATAGGTGGCGATGTCGCCGGTCTGTGGCGAGATGGTGTAGCCGGCGCCCACCACCTGGGCGACGTCGTGGATGGTGCCGCCCAGGAAGATGCCCGCCCGCACATGGTCCAGGTGGAAGGCTGCGGCGATCATCGGATAGGTGATCATGGCGATGGTGGAGAGCGCCGTGACGGTGACCACCGCCAGGATGGTGTCGCGCTCGCTGTCGCGGTCCCGCGGCAGGACCGAGGCGACCGCCAGCGCCGCCGACGCGCCGCAGATGCCGACCGCGCCGCCAGACAGCACGCCGAAGCTGCGCGACAGGCCGAGCCGCTTCGAGACCAGCACGCCGAAGCCGATCGTGCTGGCGACGCCGACCACCACGGTGGCGATAGGCATCAACCCAAGGTCCAGGATCTGCGCCGCGGTGATCCGCGCGCCGAGCAGGCTCACCCCCACGCGCAGCACCTGGCGGGAGGCGAACTCGATTCCCGCCACGCAGCGGCCTTCCTCGTGCAGGAAGTGGGAGGCCATGCCCAGCAGCAGCGCGAACAGCATGACCGGCGCGGTGTAGTGCTGCGACAGCCAGGCAGCGGCCAGTCCGATGACGACGGCGGCCAGCAGGCCCGGATAGATCGCGCGGATCCGGGCGAGGCAGGAGACGCGGGCCGATGCGGGTTCCGGCGGCGCCAGCCCTTCCATCGCCTCCAGCGAGACGTACTGGGCGTGGGTGGCGAGCGCTTCGGGGTCGAGCGTAGCGGACATCGGGTCAGGCGACTCCAGGCCGGCGGCCGAGGCGCAGGGCCATGGCGAAACCGCCGGCGGCGAGCAGCCCGGCCAGGGGGGCCAGTTGCAGGGCGTGCAGCAAGCCGACGCGATCCGCGACCGCGCCCGTCACGTACGGCCCCGGTGCCAGGCCGAGGAAGTTGTTGGCCAGGGTGAGCGCGGCGAAGGCGGCGCCATGCGACTCCAACGGAGCGCCAGCGGCCACCACGGCGCCGGCCGGACCGAGGGTGCCGGACGCCAGCGACATGGCGCAGGCGAGGAAGACCAGCTGCGGGCCGCCGGCCGGCAGCGCCAGGGCGATCGCCAGGAGCGCTGCGCTCGCGAGACTGTAACCCGCGGCCACCTTCAGCTGTATCTGCGGCCGGCCGCGGCTGATCCGGTCGGCCAGGGCGCCGCAGACGATCATGCCGATCCCGCCGGCGAGCACGAAGCCCGACGAGACCACCGCCGCCTGGCTGAGCGCCATGCCGTGGTAGCGGTTCAGGAAGCTCGGTCCCCAGGCCATCAGCGTCGCCGGGATGAAGAGCTGCAGCCCGCTGCCGAGATAGGTCCAGACGGTGGCCCAGCTGGGGAAGATCGCTGCGCGCAGGTTCCGCAGGACGCCTGCGACGCCGTGCTTGCCGGCGGCGCCCATCGCCGGGCCGGCCAAGCCGATCTTCTGTTCGCGGACCAGCAACGGATAGGCCGCGCCCAGCGCCAGCCCCGCGACGCCGACGATGACGAACGCCCAGCGCCACCCCATCTGCGCCGCGATCAGGCCGCCCGAAGTGAGGCCGAGCACCGAGCCGAACAGGCCGCCGGCGGTAAAGGCGCCGACGATGGCCGCCCGCATCCGCACCGGGAAGACGCTGACCACCAAGGCCACGCCGACGCTGCCGTAGGCTGCTTCCCCGACGCCCACCGCCAGCCGCGCCAGCATCATCTGGCCGTACTGCTGGCACACCCCGCAGGCGATCGTCGCCACGCTCCAGACGATGGCCATCGCAGCGATGCTGCGCACCCGCCCGACCCGGTCGGCGACGTAGGACAGCGGCAGGGTCAGCACGCCCACCGCCAGGGGCACGACGCCGCCCAGCGCGCCGAGCTGGCTGTCGGTCAGGCTCCAGTCCGCCTTCAGCAGCGGAAACACCGCGCTGAGCAGCTGCCGGGACATGTAGTCGGAGAGCAGCAGGCCGAAGGTCAGCGCCAACACCAGCCAGGCGTAAGCGGACGCGCGAGCCGGCGCCGCTGCTTGCGAATCGACCCCGACCGCCGGTGCGGCCATGGCGGCATCGGTGGCGGAGTTCTGCATCATGAGAAGACTCCTTCGCCGACATCGAGCGTCCGGATGAGGTCGTGCGCCATCGGCCAGGACCCGTAGCCCGCCGCCGGATTGAGATGCCCGACCCCACCCAGGTGGACGAGCCGGCTGCCCCAGGCGATGGCCAGTTCGGTCGCGGCGGCGGGGCCGCAGAGCGGATCGTCGGCGCTGGCGGCGAGAATGCTCGGAAACGGCAGCCGGCTACGCGGCGCCGGCAGCCAGCCGCCGGCTTGCAGGTCCTGCGGCGTCGGATAACCCGCAGGCAGCGGCCGATCGATGTCGGGTGGCGTGGCCAGCAGCGCACCCTTGATCGGCCGGCGGCGAACCTGCGCCCAATGCGCCATCATCAGCACGCCGGCGCTGTGCGCCACCAGCATCGGCGGCGCGTCGAACTGGGCGATCGCCTGATCGAGCGCCTCGACTCGCGCTGCACAGTTCAGCTTGTCATGTTCGAGCGGCGCGACCGTCCGCGCGCCGTCGATCTCGGCGGCGAGCACGGTCTGCCAATGCTCGGCCACGTGATCGCGCAGGCCGGGTACGAAGAGGAGGGGCGATCGCGGCATGGCGCGCTCCTTCGGATTGGGTCAGGCGTGGTGCAGGAAGCCCTTGCGGCCGCGCTCGCGGTTCGGGGCGTAACCGGCGCGCGCCAGGGTCTCCTCGGTGCTCTGATAGAATTCGCCGATCCGATAGATCCGCCGCGCCTCGTCGGCGGTGGCGACCTTGCGGCCGAGCTCGCGGGAGATCCGCACCAACTGCTCGACCTGCTGCACCGAGGTCATCTTGGCGCTGCGGTCCTGGGTCCAGAGGTTGTCCTCGTTGCCGCAGCGGACATGCAGGCCCATGGCGACCGCCATCGTGTTCAGCGGCAGGACGTTGCGCATGGAGGACTCCAGCGTCAGTGTCGCTCCGTCCGGGACCGCCCGCATGAAGTTCGTCAGGGTGTAGGGGTTGGGCGCGTCGAAGCCGCCGCCGATGGCCACCCAGGTGATGTTCAGCGGCCCGTAGTACTTGCCCCGCCGGATCATCCGCTCGAGCGTGTCGAGCTGGGCGATGTGGGCCAGCTGAAAGTGCGACTGGATGCCGTTGGCGGTCAGCCGCCGCAGATGCTCCTCGGCCCAGCCGGGACCGGCCGGCACGATCATCTCGCGATAGGCCTCGTAGGTCGCGGGCTCGCCGAGCGTCGTGCCGGCGAGGTCCTCGGCCTGCATCATCTCGACGACGTTGAACTGGCTGGTGTTGATCGCGACCGTCACCTGGTCCGGCCGCGGCGAGAGCTCGGCCAGCATGTGGCGGGTGTCGTCCGACAGCCACTTGGCGGCCTCGCCCTCGGTCTCCGGCGCAAAGGAGATCGAGCCGCCGACCTGCAGGATCATGTCGGGAACCGCCTCGCGCAGGCGGCCCAGCAGTTCGTTGAACTTCGACAGCCGCTTGGAGCCGTGGCCGTCCTCCTCGCGCACGTGCAGGTGCAGCACCGTGGCGCCGGCGTTGTAGCAATCGACCGCCGCCTGGACGTGCTCGTCCATCGAAACCGGCAGGTCTTCCGGGAAGTCGGCGGGCATCCACTCCGGCCCATAGGGGGCGACGGTGATGACCAGGTCTTCCTGGTTTTCGGGGAAAAGGGAGTCGTCGAGGAAGTTCATCGAACCTGCTCCTGAAGGGTCATGGGTGAGGGCAGCGCGAGCCGGCTCAGTACGGACGGTCGCCGACGATCCCGGCGCGCTCCATCTTGCGGACGGCGGGCCAGTAATCCTGGACCGCATAGTGCTGGGTCGCGCGGTTGTCCCAGATGGCGAAGCTGTTGGGCGTCCAGCGCCAGCGGACCTGGTATTCGGGTATGGCGGCGCGGCCGATCAGGTAGCGCAGCAGGTCCGCGGAACCCGGCGCGAAGTCCTGGCCGTAGCGGACGTTCGCGGGGGTGTGGAAGTTGACAAAGTGCGTGGCGAAGCCGCTGACGAACAGCACCTTTTCGCCGGTCTCCGGATGGATGCGCACCACCGGATGCTCGGCGTCGGGATACAGCGCCTTCAGCGCATGGCGCTTGTCGACCGGCATGGCCGCGCCGAAGGTCGCCTCGATGCTGTGGCGCGCGCGAAGCGGCGCGATCTGGTCCTTGATATGCTCGGGCAGGTCCTCGTAGGCCTTGACCATGTTGGCCCAAATGGTGTCGCCGCCGACCGCCGGGCCCTCGATGCAGCGCAGCACCGCGCCCATCGGCGGAACCTCCCGCCAGGTGGCGTCGCAGTGCCAGCCGTTCTCGTAGTGCTCGGGCGGGCTCGACAGGTCCTTGTAGATGCGCACCAGGCCCGGATGGTCGGGGTCGCTACCGACCACAGGATGATCCTCCAGCTCGCCGAAACGACGGGCGAAGGCGACATGGTCGGTGCCTTCGATCTGCTGGTCGCGCAGGAACAGCACCCGGTGTGTCAGCAGCAGGCCGCGGATTTCGGCGAACAGGTCGGCGTCGCGCGCCGCATCGGCCAGCGAGACGTTCTTCAGCTCGGCGCCGATCCAGCAGGTCAGCGACTCCGCCGTCACCGAGCCCAGCGAGGTCGGTCGCACGCCGGCCGGTGCGGTGTTGGATGCTTGAGCCATCGCGGTTCTCCCTCGCGGTCTCTGCGGATCAGATGACGAAGATCGAGGAGCCGGTGGTCCTGCGGCCTTCGAGGTCCTGGTGAGCCTTGGCGGCGTCGCAGAGCGCGTAGTGCTGGTTCACCTCGATGCGGATGCGGCCGGCGCCCACGTGGTCGAACAGCTCGGCGGCCAGCTCCGCCCGCTCGGCCGGGTCGGCGATGTAGTCGGCGAGCGCCGGCCGGGTGATGTAGAGCGAGCCGTTGATCGCCAGCTGCAGCAGGTCGAACGACGGCACCGGCCCGGAGGCCGTGCCGAAGCTGACGAACAGGCCGCGGCGCCTGAGGCTCTTTATGGAAGCCTGGGAGGTGTCCTTGCCGACGCTGTCGTAGACCACCGGCACGCCCAGCCCGCCGGTCAGCTCGCGCACCCGGGTGGCGACGTCTTCCTGGCCGTAGAGAATGACGTGGTCGCAGCCGTGCTCGCGGGCGATCTGAGCCTTGGCCTCTGTCGAGACCGTGCCGATCACCGTCAGGCCGAGCAGCTTGGCCCACTGGGAGACGATCAGGCCGACGCCGCCGGCGGCGGCGTGCAGCAGGATGGTGTCGCCGCTCTTCAGCGTCGGGCAGATGCGGCGCATCAGGTAGGCCGAGGTCAGGCCGCGCATCATCATCGCCGCCGCCGTCTCGAAGCCGATGCTTTCCGGCAGTCGCACGAGCGAGTCGACGGGCATCACCCGGCAGGTCGAGTAGGCGCCGAGCGGGCTGCCGGTGTAGGCTACGCGGTCGCCGGGCGCGACGTTGGTCACCCCCTCGCCCACCGCCTCGACCACGCCCGAGGCTTCCACCCCGATGCCGCAAGGCGGCGCGACGGGATAGAGGCCGGTTCGGAAGTAGGTGTCGGCGAAGTTCAGGCCGACGGCGACGTGGCGCACCCGCGCCTCGCCGTGACCCGGCGCGCCGACCTCGACGTCCTCGAATTCGAGGACCTCGGGCCCGCCCGTCTGGTGAAACCGAACCGCCTTTTCCACTGCTTGCTCCTCGCAAAGACCATCGGCCGGTGGGGCCCCGGGCCTAGAAGTTCTTCCTGACGGTGACGCCGAATTCGCGCGACCGGCCCAGGTAGCGCTGGAAGGCCGGGTCGTTTGCGCCGAACAGGTTCGAGACGTAGTCGGCCTGGGTGTAGGACTTGTCGAAGACGTTGTTGGCCCACAGCGCGACATCGAGACCGCTTTCCATCTTCGCGCCGAGACGAAGATTGACGAGCGAATAGGCGTCCTGCCGGCTGCGCGGGTCGAGATTGGTGTTGGCCAGCATGCTGGACTGCCAGGTCCAGTCGACACGGCTATAGAGTTCACCCGACTTGAGCGCATGCTTGTACTGGAGGCCCAGGTTGGTGCGCCAATTCGGGGTCAGCGGCAGGCGCTCGCCCGCCAGGTTGCAGCCGCCGTTCCCGTTGTTGGCCGCGCGCCCGAAGTAGCAGGAGCCGCCGGTGTACTCGTCGTAGTGGGCGTCGACGTAGTTGACCCCGCCGCTGGCGGTCAGGCCATGACCGAGCGCCAGTTCGCCGGTGGCTTCGAAGCCCTGGGCGATCACCTTCTCGGCGTTGTTGACCAGGAACTGCAGGCCGACGAAGCCGGCGTTCTGGTAGTTCTTCAGGTCAGACCGGAACAGCGCCGCAGAGAGGCGGGCGCGTCCGTCGAGCTGAGTGGTCTTCACCCCCAGCTCGTAGTCCATGACGAACTCGTGCTTGAACGGACGGACCGAAGCCGGCGCGTTGCCGAAGCCGAGGTTGTAGCCGAACGACTTCGCCCCCCGCGCGACCCGCGCGTAGAACATCGTCTTCGGATCGAGGTGGTACTCGCCGGTGATGTTCCAGGTCAGATAGCTGGAGGTGTGCTTGAACTTGGCGTTGACCGGAACTCCCGGGCACCGCGGCAGGCCGGTGGGCGAGAGGCTGACCGTGATCAGGTTGACCGGGAAGGCGCCGCAGGGGCCGAGCGGCAGGTTCGGCGTCGCCGGCGAGATCACATAGGAATTGTCCTGCGTGGCCTTCTTGGACTCGCTCTGCCCGCGCAGCCCGCCGGTCAGCGTGAACTTGTCGTTGAAATGGTAGGTCAGCTGGCCGAACAGCCCGATGTAGTTCGAGCTGATGTCGGAGTTCAGGAAGCCCTGATCGCCGGGCACGCCGACACGGAAGGTCGACAGCGGCGCCGGCAGCGGCACGAACGGACCGGCGTCGCCGATCACGAAGGTCGGCCGCTCGCCCTCGGCGCCGCGGTTGAATTTCGCGTGCTCGTAATAGCCGCCCGCCAGCCATTCCAGCTTCTCGCCGCCCGGCGAGGTGAAGCGGATCTCCTGGGAGAAGTTCTTGCCCTTCTGGGTGTCGTCGTAGGAGAGCACCGGCAGCAACACCTGGGCGATGTCGCCGTTGGTGTCGCGCACCCAGTAGTTGGAAAAGGCGGTGATCGAGGTCAGCGTGCCGGCGTCGAAGCGCTTGGTCAGCGTCGCCGAAGCCAGGTTGTTGTGCGCCGAGTTGCGCCACGGCGAGGTGGTGCAGATGACCCGGTTGTTCGGATCGTTGTCCGGGCAGATCCCCAGGCCGAACCGCGGGCCCAGCAGGCTATCCAGCCGGTAGGCGTTGTTCGCGCTCGGCGGGAACGTGTAATAGAGATTGTCGGCGTCGTTCGACCGTGTGTTGTAGAGCTGCGAGCGCGCCACGACGAGGCGAAGCAGGGTGTCCGCGGACAGATCCCAGTCCAACTGCCCGCGCAGCGAGTAGCGGTGCAGGTTGTTGGCGTCGGGCGCGCCCGGGACCAGGTTCTTGTAGCTGTCACCCTGATTGTAGCTGACGCCGGTCAGGCGCACGCGGACCTTGTCGTTCAGCGGGCCAGAGACCGTGCCCGCGATCCGGTAGACCGGCGCGTTGAGGCTGGAGTCGAGCATCGAGAGCGAGCCCTCGAGCGACCCTTCCCAGTGGCTGGACGGCGGGGTGGTGACGACGTTGATGACGCCGGCGGTGGCGTTCTTGCCGTAGAGGGTCGACTGCGGGCCTTCAAGCACCTCGACCCGCGAGATGTCGACGAGGTCGTCGACGCTAAGGCCGGAACGGGGCATATAGACGCCGTCGACGAACAGCGCCACGTCGGGCTCGAAGGTCGGGATGTTGGCGTCCGAGCCCATGCCGCGAATGCGGTAGCTCTGGTTCACCGGGCCGATGGTCTGAACCACCGACAGCGACGGCGTCAGCGTGGCGATCCCGCGCATATCGGTGACGCCAGCCTGCTTCAGCGTGGCGGCGGTCACGGCGGTGACCGACAGCGGCACCTTTTGCAGGTTTTGTTCGCGCTTCTGAGCGGTGACGACCACCTCTTCGAGCGTCGCCGACGGGTCCGCTGCGGCGTCCGCCGCAGCCAGCGCAGCGGTGGTCGGCGCCAGTGTCAGACAGGTCGCGCACAAGAGCAGAGCTTTGATCCGGTTCACGTTTCCCCCTGATGAGCCGTGGGCCCACGTGTGTTCGGAGGGCTTGATAGAGGGTCCGCGCCGGGGTCGTTTTCCCGTTGACGACACGGGCTTTTCTTTTCATGACAACGACCAGCGTTCTCTCGGGAGGACGAGATGCCGGTCCTGCTGCGCGCCGCGACACTGTCGAACTTCGCCGAAGTGGCGAGACAGGCGGGGCTCAACCCACGTACGCTGTTGCGCGAGGTGGGCCTCGATCCCGCCGCGCTCTCCGACTCCGACATGCGCGTGCCCGCCAGCGCCGTTTACGCCTTGCTGGAAAGCGCCTCGCGCGCGTCAGGCTGGCGCAACTTCGGCCTGCGAATGGCGGAGTCGCGAAGGCTCGCGGACTTCGGCGCGGTCAGTTTGCTGATCGCCCACCAGGGATCGCTGCGCGAAGGCCTGGAGACGACCATCCGCCACCTGCACATGATCAACCCGGCGTTGACGATCGAGGTCGAGGACCTCGGCGACATCGTGGTGATCCGCGAAGGACTCATCGTCGAGGACGTCGTGCCGACGGCGCAATCCTATGAACTGGCGATCGGCGCCATGTTCCGCATGTGCAACGCCCTGCTCGGCCCCCGCTGGCGGCCCCAGATGGTGACCTTCACCCACGCGCCGCCCGACGACCTCAGCGTCCATCGTCGGATGTTTGGCCCCAACGTGATGTTTGGCGGCGACTTCAACGGCGTGGTCATCTCGGGGGCGGAGGATCGGGCGAACCCGTCGGCGGACCCGAAGATGGCCAACTACGCTCGGCGCTATGTGGACACCTTGGGAGCCGGCCAAGGCTCATCCACCAGCGATGAGGTTCGCAAGGCCGCCTATCACCTGCTGCCGTCAGGTCGGGCCTCCATCGCTCAGACGGCCCAGGCGCTGGGCCTCAACGTGCGCACCTTGCAGCGGCGCCTTGCGTCCGAAGAGGCGGAGTTCTCCGACCTGCTCAATAGCGTCCGCCGCGAGGTGGTCCTGCGACACCTGGAGAACCGCCGCCTATCCATGACCTATGTCGCGGGACTGTTGGGCTACCGCCAGCTGAGCTCCTTCACACGCTGGTTCAGCGCCGAATTCGGCCTCAGCCCGACGGCATGGCGCCGGTTGGAACGCGGCTGACCGAGTTCAGCCTGATCAGCCGTTCAACCCCTCCGAGGTTGAACCATGCTGAAAGCCGCACCCGTCTTCGTGGCGGCTAGGCGCGCTTGGCTCAAGCGGATAAGTAGGCCTCTCGAACGGCGAGTCTTGCAGTTCGTGATTCATACGTGATCTCGCGCCGCCATGGTGTTGCGAGGAGATCACCCAAGCCATTGTTTATGCGCCATTAGCCGGATTAGCTCAGCTGGTAGAGCAGCGGTTTTGTAATCGGCCCGTTTGCCAACCATTTCAATGAGATGATTGTAAAACGTGACGTAGTTATCCCGCTTGAATTCAATGACTTAGCGCGCTTGCGTAAAACAACCTGTGCCGCGTTCAGCCTCGCGCGATGGCATCGATCTCGAGCAGAATCTCGCTGCCAAGCTGCAACGTAGCCATGAGAGGTGCAGTGCCCGCGCTCCGCCAGAACCTACCTGCGAGGTCATCGCGCAGCACCTCGTAGGTAGGAACGAGCAAGCCTGGCAATCCATCGAGAACAAACGCGTTAAAGATGCTGGTCTTCTCGAGATCCAAAACCAAGACAGGCGACAACTCGCGCCATCCTTCGAAAAGGACCTGTCTGTTTAGCGTACCGGACGCGAGCGCCTGGACGAGGAGTGCAGAAATCACCAACCCAAGCGCGCGTTGAATTTTCGGCGGCCGTCCGCGAACGTCGAAGACGAAGGCACCAATCAGATAGGCGAGCAACAGGGCATTGACGTACTCCAACAGCAGGTCGTTCTCTGCGCGTGCTTCGAGCCTCTCGCATTCGACATTTGCGCACGTCCAGGCAGCTACGACATCGGCTGCAGCATCGAGCATGGGGACGCCGTAATCTGGCATCCCATCCTTCACATGTTGAACGCTCGCGAAGTGCGGGAAATTTTGTTTGATGTGAACCAACTCGTGTACAACGAACTGGTTGACGGCCCTTTGGACCAACCTCAGCCGCTCTTCAGCATCTGAGTAGCCTACTTCGTCAGCGAAGCGATCGGTTTCACGAACGACGCGTTCTATTACGCCGACACGAAAGGCGACGCGGGCGTTGTCCTCGTCGAGAACGAAAGCATCTTCGCCAAGTTCGGAGCTGACGTCTACGTCGACCCGGTCGATCAGCGCACATATCCCCATAAGGGGATAGGCAAGGTCGTGACGCATCGCCATGGCGCTCAACGCAGATCGGGTCTCGCTTACAGCCCGCCGCACCTCGCTCCGGGCAAGCTCTTCGCTGGTCATCCCCGCCCCACTTCCCTTTATCGGAAGCCTTGCCGTTCGAATCTAAATAAGCGAGATTTTGGACCCCGCAAGGGGTACCAGTTCAAAAAATTGCGGCCATTTGTACCCGTGAAAATGAGTTGGAAAGGTTCTCAAGCCCATATATGGCTTAGTTTGTTGGGAACTGGCGGGATACCCACGGGTTTATTCGCAGGGGCCCTGCCGCGAAGCATGGAGGGTTCGCAAATGTCCATCGCCACGGCTGACGAGACAGCCGTCGCCCGTCCCCAAAGCCACGCGCAAACTCCACAAGCCAGTGACTCCGAAAGAGAAAGTCGGCAGTGGACCCTAAAGGGCTTGGCTCCCGAGACCGTTGAGGTCACTCGTGATGCTGCAAGGCGTAGCGGGATGAAACTCAACTCATTCGTGAGTCTTGCATTGGAGAGGGCCGCGTCTGAAGTCACGTCAGGAAAAGCTAGCAAGCCAGCCGAGCCGGAACCAGACGATCTCCACGCAATTAAGGAAGAACTTGCAAAGATCCGCGCGCAGGGAGAACACTTAGAAAGTACAATTAATAGTATTAGTGCAATTTTACTAAAACTTTGCGCCGAAAAATTGTGAATATATAAATATAATTCCGGTTCACCCGCGACACAGCCGCGGGTGAGGCGGTAAAACGATATTCCTCGGCAAAAACTTAGATCCCCCACGCACATTCAGCTGGGTTGCCTTCCTCAACGCCTTGAGCGTGTATGTGCAGCTTGGGGTGGCGGGGCGTATGCGGGCGGAGAGCGCCAATTTCGGGTTTCTGAAAGCGCACGGCGACCAGCTGTTCCGGCTGGCGGCTTTGGCGGAGCATTACTTCCGGACCGACCCAAACACCTGCCTCGTCAAGCTGCGGCAGTTTGCGGAGCTGCTGGCTCGCGACATCGGCGCGCGAGCGGGCCTTCGCGGCGCCGCCGAGGACACCTTCGCCGAGGTCGTGGGCGGCATCGGACGGTCCGGTCACGCGCCTGACCGGGTGGTCGAGCTGTTTCACTACCTGCGCCGCTATGGAAACGAGGCGGCGCACCACGGGCGCGATGACTTCGCCACGGCGCTGACCAGCCTCAAAGTTGCGCGGGAGCTGGGGCTTTGGTTCGCGCGAAGCTACGGACGCGACCGCGACCTGAAGCTTGGGCCATTCGTTCCGCCGCCGGCGCCTGTCGACCCGACCGCTGAGCTGCGCGCTGAGCTAGAGCGGCTGCGGTCCGAGGCCGACGCCCACCGCACGGCGGCCGAGTCGGCGAAGGCCGAGGCTGCGGCGCTCGCGGATCTGCATAAGACCGCACAGGAGAAGGCGGCGCAGGAGGCCGAGGAGCGTGCCGTGTGGCAGCGCCTCGCCGAAGAGGCGGACGCCGCGACGCAGAGTGTACGCAAGGAGTTGCTGGAGGCGCAGGAGGCCGCAAGGCGGACGGCTCCAGCCGAGGCCGTACAGCTCACGTTCGACGCCCGGGACGCAGCCGAAAAGATCAGCCTCGACGAAGCCACCACTCGCGTCCTAATCGACGCTCAGCTCCGCTCCGCGGGCTGGACCGTCGATAGCGTCCGCCTCCGCCACGCGTCCGGCGCGCGCCCGCAGCTTGGCCAGAACGTGGCCATCGCCGAGTGGCCGACAGACAGCGGCCCCGTGGACTACGCGCTCTTCATCGATGGTCGCTGCCTCGGCGTGATCGAGGCGAAGCGAGAGGTGCGCGACGTTCCCGGCCGGCTCGGCCAAGCCAAGCGCTATGCCCTCGGCATCAAGCTCACGCCCGACGAGACGCTTGCCGATAGCCCCCGGCTGCAGGGCCTGGACGCGTTCCGCGTCCCGTTCGTGTTCGTCACCAATGGCCGTCCCTACGTGAAACAGTTGGCGACCAAATCGGGCATCTGGTTCTGGGACGCGCGTACCGACGCCCAGCCCCATGCGCTACCCGAATGGTTTTCGCCCCGCGATTTGAGCGAGCGCCTCGAGCAGGAGACGACGCAGATCGCCGCGGCCGCCGAGCGCGAGTTGGGCGTCACAGGACTGCGCCCGTATCAGCAGGAGGCGATCGCCGCCGTCGAGGCGGCCGTCGCGCGGGGCCAGCGGGACATTCTGCTCGCCATGGCGACCGGGACCGGCAAGACCCGCCTCGCCATCGCGCTGATGTACGAGCTGCTGCGACGCAAGCGGTTCCGGCGCATCCTCTTCCTTGTCGATCGCACCGCGCTGGGCCGCCAGACCCTGGATGCGATGAGCACGACCGATACCAGCGGCTTCCTGAAGTTCGACCAGGTGTTTCCCGTCGCCGACCTGACCCGCAAGTTCCCCGAGGCGACCGATCGTGTGCAGGTGGCCACGGTGCAGGCGATGATCCGGCGAATTTTCGAGGACCCGGACGCTCAGCGTCCTACTCCCGGAACCTATGACCTGATCCTGGTCGACGAGGCGCACCGCGGCTACACGCTCGACGCCGAGCTGCGCGAGGAGGATCTCGGGTTCCGTACGCTCGACGACTATCTGTCGGCCTACCGGCGGGTGCTCGACTATTTCGACGCCACCAAGGTCGCGCTCACTGCCACCCCGGCGCTGCACACGCGCGAGATTTTCGGGGCGCCCATCTACCGTTACGGCTATCGGCAGGCGGTCATCGACGGCTGGCTGATCGATCACCGGCCGCCGCGGCGTATAACCACCGCGCTCAGCCAGACGGGGATCGTCTTCGAGGGCGGCGAGGAGGTGAACATCCTCGATCCGCGCACCGGCCAGATCGACCTCTTCAACCTCGAGGACCAGGTCGACTTCGAGGTCGCCGACTTCAATAAGAAGGTCTACACGCGCCCGTTCAACCGCGCCGTCGCCGAAGCCGTCGCGCGCGAGTGCCCGCCGTCGGATCGCGGCAAAACGTTGCTCTTCGCCGCGCGCGATGATCACGCCGACATCCTTGTCGAAGAGCTGCGGGCGGCGCTGGTCGAGGAGTACGGGCCGCAGCCTCACGACCTGGTGGAGAAGATCACCGGCTCGGTCGACCGGCCGCTCGACCGGATCAAAACCTTCAAGAACGATCCGCGGCCGAAGTACGTGGTCACGGTCGACCTCCTCACCACCGGAATCGACGTGCCTTCAATCGCCAACCTTGTGTTCGTCCGGCGGGTGAACAGCCGCATCCTCTACGACCAGATGATAGGCCGGGCGACGCGGCGCTGCGACGAGATCGGCAAGGAATACTTCCGCATCTTCGATGCGGTCGACATCTACGCCAACCTGCAGGAGGTCACCGACATGCGCCCGGTCGTGGTCGACCCGGCGCTGACCTTCGCGACCCTGGTGGCGGACCTGGAGCGGGCAGTCACCGACGACGACCGCGCCTTCGTCCGCGACCAGATAGTGGTGAAGCTGCGCCAGCGCATCGGCCGGCTGGACGAGGCCAGGCGCGAGGCGCTCGAAACTGCGCTGGGCGCGCTCGAGGATCTGCCGGACCGGCTGAAGTCCGCGCCGCCTGCCGAGACGCTAGACGTGTTCCGCGCGCACCCTTTGCTGGCCGCCGCGCTCGATGCCGCCGATCCGGCGAAGAAGCGCGACGGCGTCTACATCTCCGAGCACGACGACGAGCTGATCTCGATTGAGGACGATTTCGGCGGCAAGGCCAGTCCGGCCGACTACATCGAGAGCTTCGAGGCGTTCGTCCGGAGCAACATGAACGCCGCGCCGGCGATGATCGCGGCGGTCCAGCGGCCGCGCGAGCTGACGCGCAAGGCGCTGAAGGACCTGGCGGTGCTGCTGGACGAGAACGGCTTTTCGGAAGCCAGGCTTCGCCAGGCCTACGGCCGCGCCCGCAACGCCGACATTGCCGCCCACATCATCGGCTTCGTGAGGCAGGCCGCGCTCGATGACGCGCTGGTCCCCTACGAGACCCGCGTCCGCAACGGCGTGCAGCGCATCCTCGATAACCGCCCATGGACGGCCACTCAGAGGCAGTGGCTGAACCGGATTGGCCGCGCCCTCCAGGCCCAGCCCGTCGGCGACCCCGCCATCCTGTCCGACCCGCTGTTCGCCCAGTTCGGCGGCTTTGACGCGGTCGACCGCGAGTTCGACTCAGGGCTAGGGGAGGTGCTGAAGGACCTCAACACCGCCATCTGGGACACCCCCGCCGCATGAGCCTGCCGCCGCGATGAACCCGTCCAGCGATCTCGTGAACCGCCTCTGGCGGCTGTGCGCCATGCTGCGCAAGGACGGCGTCACCTACCAGCAGTACGTCACCGAGCTGACCTACCTGCTGTTCCTCAAGATGGCCTCGGAGCAGAAGGACGAGAGCCGCATCCCCGAGGCCTATCGCTGGGGCGCGTTGAAGGCCGCCAGCGAGACTGAGGTTCTGCAGAAGTACCGCCAGGCGCTGGTCGACCTGGGCGATCCTGAGAAGGTGACGGATCGTTCGATTAGGGCGATCTTCCAGAACGCCACCACCATAGTCCGCGAGCCGGTGAACCTTAGGAAGCTGATCGACGCCATCGACGCCCTGCACTGGTTCAGCGAAGAGCGCGACGCCTTCGGCGACACCTACGAAGGCCTGCTCCAGAAGATGGCGGAGGAGACCAAGCGCGGCGCCGGCCAGTATTTCACGCCCCGCGTGCTGATCCGCGTGATGGTCGAGCTGATGCAGCCGCAGCTCGGCGAGGTGATCCAGGACCCCGCGGCCGGCACCGGCGGTTTCCTGATCGCGGCCGATCACTACATGCGGGAGGCCAGCGACAACTACCTCGACCTCGCCGACCAGCCCCGCAAAGGCGCCTTCCAGCTGCGCGAGGCTTTGCGCGGGCTGGAGAACGTGCAGGACACCTTCCGCCTGCTGCTGATGAACCTGCACCTGCACCGCGTCGATCCGGAGCATCTGCAGCTTGCCGACACGCTCTCGCCGGCCGGCGCGCAGTCGAAGTTCAAGAACGCCGACCTGATCCTGACCAATCCGCCGTTCGGTCCGGCGGGCGGCCCGCCGACGCGCGACGACCTGTCCATCACCGATCGGGTCTCGTCCTATCAACTGCCCTTCGTCGAGCACGTTTTGCGCGCGCTGCGGCCGGGCGGCCGCGCGGCGGTGGTGGTGCCCGACAATGTCCTGTTCGACGACGGGAAGGGCAAGGCGCTGCGCCAGCGGCTGATGAACTGGTGTGACCTGCACACCATCCTGCGGCTGCCAACGGGGATTTTCTACGCGCAGGGGGTGAAGACGAACGTGCTGTTCTTCACCCGCGCCGACGAGGAGGCGCCCGCCGAGGACGCGACCCGCGCCGTCTGGATCTACGACATGCGCTCGGCCGCGCCCGCCTACGGCAAGACCAATCCACTGAAGCTCACGGACTTCGACGGCTTCGTGCAGGCCTTCGGCGACGACGCGCACGGTCGGGCCGAGCGCCAGGATCAGGGCGAGACCGGCCGGTTCCGGAAGTTTACTCGCGAGGAGATCGCCGCCCGCAACGATAACCTCGACATTACATGGCTCCGCGACGACAGCGCCGCCGCCGAAGACGGACTGCAGGAACCGGAAGACATAGCGGCGGCGATTCTCGGGCACTTGAAGGCGGCGTTGACGGAGATCGAGGCGGTAAGTGAGGAACTCGAGACAGAATCGGAAGTGGACAGCGCGCTTTAATCATGACTGCACGCCCATGCTTCGTTCCCCTAGCCGATGTGCTTGCTCAGGTTCGCACCGGCCCATTCGGCAGCGTCCTTCACAAGCACGAGTACATCCGTGGCGGGGTGCCACTCGTCAACCCGATGCACATAAACGGCGGACAGGTGACCCCGACGGCCGAGATGGCGGTCTCCGAGGGCAAGGCTTGCGAACTTGCTGACTTCGCTCTTTCGGCGGGCGATGTTGTAATTGCCCGCCGAGGCGAAATGGGCCGGTGCGCAGTCGTTCAATCCAGTCAATCCGGCTGGTTGATTGGCACTGGATCTATGGCGCTTACGCCGAGTGAGCACGTACTTCCCGAGTACTTGCAGCGGTTCTTGTCGAGTCCCGAGAGCATCGCTGCACTGGAGGCGAACGCAGTCGGTTCGACCATGGCCAACCTAAATCAGGGGGTCCTGCTGAATCTACAGATCCCCTTCGTATCTCTGTCGACACAGAGAAACGCCGTGGCGAAGCTCGACGCCCTGACCGCCCGCACGGCTCGCGCCCGTATCGACCTCGACCGAGTGCCGGTACTGGCGGAGCACTACAGTCGGGCCGTGCTCGCCGCCGCATTCTCCTCGATCCCTGAGGCGACCGAGGATGTAGCGGTTGAGCAAGTCGCCTTACACATCTTTGACGGACCGTTCGGATCGCATTTGAAGTCGGCCGACTATACCGACGCTGGACCACGGGTGATCCGCCTTGAGAATATCGGCCACCTCAAGTTCAACGAGGACAAGCGCACCTTCATCTCGGAAGACAAATATACCTCGCTCGCCCGCCACACGCTTAAAGCGGACGATGTGCTCTTCTCATCCTTTGTGGACGAGGAAGTGAGGGTTTGCCTACTCCCTCTTCTGGAGGGAGTAGCGATCAACAAGGCTGACTGCTTCTGCGTCAGGGTCGACACCTCGAAATGCGACCCTCGTTTCCTCGCCTATCGGCTGGCCTGCCATAGCACCTACGAGACTTTCTCGGCGCAGGTCCACGGAGCGACGCGGCCACGGGTGAACCTTGGTCAACTGAGGGCCTTCAGATTCACTCTGCCGTCGATTTCGATGCAGGCAGAAATTGTCCGCCGCATCGACGTTGCCTTCGCCGAAATCGACCGCCTCGTCGCCGAAGCCGCCGCCGCCCGCCGCCTGCTCGACCGTCTCGACCAGGCCATCCTCGCCAAGGCGTTCCGTGGCGAGCTGGTCCCGCAGGACCCCAACGACGAGCCCGCCGGCGTGCTGCTGGACCGCATCCGCGCCGAACGCGCTGCGACGCCGGCCAAGCCCGCTCGCGGCCGGCGCGCCAAGGCGGCGGCGTGAGCGACATCAAGCTGTTCCGCATCGGCTCCGGCCAGGCCGAGGAGCTGACCGGGACGACCGACACCGTCGAGAAGTCGGTTCAGGTGCTGTTCGAGAAGAACCTGGAGCGGCTGCTGGGCGTGCGCTTCCTGGCGACGGAGTTCGTCACCACCCACGGCGGGCGGCTCGACACCCTGGGCGTCGACGAGAACGGCTGTCCGGTGATCATCGAGTATAAGCGGGCGACCAACGAGAACGTCATCAACCAGGGTCTGTTCTACCTCGACTGGCTGATGGACCACCGCAAGGACTTCGAGTGGCTCGTCATGGAGCGGCTGGGCAAGGACGAGGCGGCCAGGGTGGATTGGTCCGCGCCGCGGCTGATCTGCATCGCCGGTGATTTCAACCGCTACGACAATCACGCGGTGAAGCAGATCCAGCGCAATATCGAGCTGATCCGCTACCGCCGCTATGGGCCGGATCTGCTGATGCTCGACCTGGCCGCTGCGACGCGGGCCAAGCCCCTACCACTGGTGACGGCTGCGCCGGCTACGCCAGCGGCGCCGAACGGCGGGAACGGCGCGACGAGCCCCAAGGTCTACAAGCACGTCTCTGCGGTGATCGAGGAGCTGGACGCGGGCATGGTCGACCGCTTCGAGGCTCTGCGGGCCTTCGCCATGGCCCTCGGCGACGACGTGCAGGAGACGACGCTGCGCTTCTACATCGCGTTCAAGCGGATCAAGAACTTCCTCTGCGTCGAGTTCCGCCCCAACACCAATCGCATCCTGCTGTTCGCCAAGGTCGATCCCACGACCGTTCAGCTTGAGCCCGGCTTCACGCGCGATGTTTCCAAGATTGGCCACTTCGGGAGCGGTGACCTCGAGATCACCCTGTCCACGTCCGAGGACCTCGAACGCGCCGCCCCGCTGATCCGGCGCAGCTACGAGGCGTCGTGAGGCGGACCAATAGCAGTTTCTCCGCCAATTTTTTCCCAGAGCATATTCCTGACTGTCGGCACCAAGCCCTGATTTTCCAAATACAAAAAGGGTGCACCCCTTCCTGCGGCTGGTAATGAGCGTCCAGAGCGAGTGCTACTCTGAGCCATTGACATCGTGAACACTGGAGGCGGCCCGTTTCAGGGCCGCCACTCCTCCGGGCGTTCGCTTAATGCACCGTAACAATCCGTCAAACGAGCGATTGGATTTGTAAATGACTCTGAACTCGCACTCCGATTCGTCTCGCCAGGTTTACGTGGCGTACTTCCGGGTTTCCACGGAACGCCAGGGCCGGAGCGGTCTTGGGCTCGAAGCTCAAAGGAGCGCAGTGGAAACCTACGTCCGCACACACGGTGGACAATTGGTCGGCGAGTTCCTGGAGATCGAGAGCGGCAAACGCAGTGACCGACCGGAACTTGCGAAGGCTTTATCGACGGCCCGCGCGCAACGCGCAGTCCTAATTATCGCGAAACTTGATCGTCTCGCGCGGAATGCCCGATTTCTTCTCAGCGTCGTTGAAGGTGCAGGCCAGGCCGGCCTCGCCTTCTGCGAGTTACCACAGCTCCCAACGGGTCCTGTCGGCAAGTTCATGGTCACAATGCTAGCTGCAGTGGCTGAATTGGAAGCCGGAATGATCTCTCAAAGGACCAAAGCTGCATTGGACGCGGCTAGAGCGCGTGGGGTGAAGCTTGGCAATCCGAACCTACGGAGGGGCTCGCCTGAGGCTGCTCGCCGCGCGGCTGGGGCCGCGAGCGCGCGAGCCAGCTCGAACGCCAAGGATGTCCTGCCCTTCGTCCGCGAAGCTCAGTTGGCAGGCGCTAAATCGCTGAGGGAGGTTGCGAAGGCACTGGAAGCTCGTGGCATACGCACTCCCAGAGGAAGCGTTACATGGGCCCCCGCCCAAGTCTCTCGCGTCATAAAGCGCGCAGAACAACTTAAGCGTGAATTCCCTACGTGAGCAGCAGACATTCCCACTCATTATATACATAGGCGCGGAAATCCAGGCTCATAACCGCAATGCGCCAGCGGCGGAGTTTCCCCACTGCAATCTATCGCGAGCCAAATCGCCGCTAGATCGAACGAGCGGCTGCATTGAAACCGAAATCAGCTTCGCCCGTCCTCAGGATGCTCTCTGAGTCAAATCTACCGCATCGAAATTGCGGGCCAACCAAGCCCTTTTTGCGCAACCCGCTACACCCCTACCAGGAACCACCGAAGAGCCGCTGTAGCCTCAGCGGAGGGGGGCAGGAAACGGCATTCTAATTTCGACCCTCGACTGTTTCGGCTCAGCCGAGCTTGGGCTACCCAAATTGTTTAATCCTTTTTCTCTTCATATTCTTTGGGCGAAGATCGAAATATCCAATAGAAAAATAGAAAAGAGAGAGGAGGATAAAAGGGTGCTAATCGGATAAATGTTCCACCTGCGGTAGAATTTTCAATGTCCCGGGGACATTCCGACTCAGAGAGTAGACCGCCCACCCACCTCAGATTTAGGTCCCCGGACAGTTTCAAGGGACCCCATCTGATGAAGAAGCTCGTGAAGCGTATCTCGGCCAAAACGCAGGTTCCGCCCGAGGTAGTTGCAAAAATCCTCCGAGGCGACGGTCACCTGTCTGATCAATGTTGGCTCTGGTTGGGGGCAGTCACAAACAACGACACCCCGGTGATGTCCTACGAGGGCAGGACGTGGACAGTTCGGCGCGCGCTTCACACCGCCATGCATGGCCCCTTACAGGCGTATGAGAGTGTGGTGGGGATTTGCTGGAATCATATCTGCGTCAACCCGGCCCATAGCACCGTCAGGCAGGTTCAGAACGCAGCATACTTCAAAGCTTTGCTTGCTGGAGAAGTTAGCCTTCCTGGGGTCGCGCCGATCGACCCCAATGATTTGTCTGACGATCCAGAATATCTTCGACTTTCCAGCCATACCCAAGAGGAGTCCTTGGAAGATATCGCTTGGTATGTGTACCGCTCCCCGGAGCCCTGGGACGCGGATAAAATCGCTGAGAGCTGCGATCTGTGCCCAATTCGGGTTAAACAAGCGATCGAGGAAATTCTAGCTGGAAAGCTTTAGATTGGCTCCCCAATCCATGCCTAGTCCGCGCCTTTTAAACATCCAGCAAGCCTCAGAATACCTCAACGTCCCACTTGCCTCGATCCGCCGATCCGCACCTGGGCGCATGATAATCGACGGCCGGATACGATGGGACCGCCACGCCTTAGATGCCTGGATCAATGCTGAAGTTGGCCTAGGTCCGCCCAGCGCCGCGAATGAGAACTCGAATGACGCAGAAGACGCTCTCAATGAATGGCTTGCGCACTCGGCACGTAATCCCCGGCGTTCATAAGGTCCGCATGGCCCTCGCAGCCGGGCGCGTGGCTGAATATTGGTATGCGTGGCGGGGCGGCCCTCGAATCCTTTGCGTCAAGGCGCGGTCTGATGCGGAACTCGTACGACTGGTGGAAGCGAACGCTGCTGCAGCCGTAACCGCCTTTCAGCAGCTCGTCACCCCTGCAGCGGCTGAAGCCCATCTCAGCGGCCTCATCCAAAAATACCTTGAAAGCGCAGAGTACGCGCGCTTGGCGCCGCGCACCAAGCGCGACCTCCGGAGACACCTCGATGTCGCACGTGGCGATCTTGGAGAAATGCCGCTCAAGGCCCTGGAAGCACAGCGCGCGCGCCAAGTGCTGATCGGCTGGCGGGACAAGTTCCAGAGCGTTCCGAAGACCGCTGATGATCGCCTAGGCGCTTTGGCTTTAGTGATTGGGTGGGCGAAGAAACGCGGAGACATTGCCGCACACCCTTTAGAGAAGTGGCCGCGGCTTTACCGGGTGGACCGGGCGGACGTTGTCTGGACCAAACCGGATCTCATCAAGCTTCTGAACCGGGCCGAACCCGACTTCCGCCGCGCCGTACTGATGGCTGCGTTCACAGGGCTGAGGCTGGGCGACCTCGTCCGTCTGAGCTGGGCCGACGTCGGGCAGGACGCCATCACACTGGCGACCGCGAAGAGCCGCGGGCGCAGAGTCGTTGTAATTCCGATCACGCCCAAGCTGCGCGCTGTGCTCAACCAGATCGGCCGAAAGGACCTCGGCGCGGTGCTGACGCATTCGAAAGGCAAACCCTGGACGGCGGAAGGACTACAAACCGCGATGCACCGCCTGAAGCACCGCGCTGGAATCACTGGGTTGCGTTTCCATGACCTCCGTGGAACGGCGGCTACGCACTTTATCCGCGCGGGCCTCCCGATGGTCGACGTGGCCACGATCATGGGCTGGACGCCGAACAAGGTGGAAGGGATTGCACGCCGCTACGTCACGGCCGAGTCCGTCGCGGCGGGCATGCTAGAGCGACTTCGGGCCGGGGCTCGGAGGGGGGCATGACAGCTGCACCTCGCGAGCTTGTTGCCGCGCTCTCCGAACTTTGGAAACTGCGCGCCCGGCCGAGGGATCTGCTAACGGCAACCGAGTTTGCTCGCGTACGCGAGGTTTGTCTCACAGCATACCCGAATGCGGTCTCAGGATTTGGCTTCAGCTTTACCTTGACGAATGCTTTAGAACGATTGGGCGCACCTTACGCAGAACCTCACAGGCCGGTCATGACGGGTGCCGAGGCGGCGCTGCGCTTGCATAACGCCTTTACCTCCACCCGCGCCCAGCGGGTCCATCTTTGCCCCCTTGACCTCGGCGGCGAGATTCCAGAACTGATTATGGGCCCTCTTGAGGTCCGCAGATTTACCCCCGCCGAGCTGCTGGACCTGGTTGACCCCCTCGGGTTTGAGCGCATTCGCCCACATTGGAATTTCGACGCGCGCAGCTTCTCGCAATTCACATGGCTCAAGGTGGCGGAAGAAACTGAATTGGCCGGTGAGCCGGGCGCGAGAACCGTTCCGTCGCTGTTCCTAGATCTCGGAGAGGACTATGGGCGCATTGAACCGCACCGCCGCCGCTTCCCGGAGGCCGTCGAGAATGGTCTCTTCGGCCTGCTGATTGCACCGTGGGAGGATTGGACCGAATACCGTGACATCAACTGGCGGTGCTTTACAGTCCCCTGGGCACACACAGTAGATCACGATCTCTTCGCACGATCCGAGCGGCCTCCGCCTCACGAGACTCTGACATGGGTCCCTGACATCATCCATCTCGAAGACGGAGACGAGATCGAGACCGAGCGGCCCGAATACTACCGAGTAAACCACCGAATCAGCGAAGCACGCTCATGGCTAACCGACGCAACCTGGAACGATGTTGCTGCGGCACTGCAGTCGCCGCTGCTCGAAACGCCTGTGGCGCACTTCCTTGTGAGGGCCTTCTTGAGCGAAGGCATCGATGAGTTTCTTGCACACTTGACAATGATCGAGGCGGCCATCGGCCTCCCCAACGACAAGACTCCGGCGCGCAAAGCGCGCTTGGCCGCATTGCTCGATGATCCTGCGGCTGGCGGAACGTACGGGCGGCTTTTTCAGCGCCGTAGCGAGTTTGTACATGGCCGTAAGATGACGGACATTCCCGGCGCTGAGCGCGACGAGGCCCGTATTCTCGCCCGGCGAGTTGCCGCGCAGCTCGTGAAAAAGGCGGCGGCGGGGTCGCATGAGACCCGCCAGACCTTCCTCGAACAGCTTGCTGCCTAGCCACCGAACTCTTCCGGCAGATGAGACGCGGCAACGTGGGCGCATGAGAATGCCATGCGAAAAGCGACAGCCATGCTCACCCGAGAAAACCGAAGGAATAGGCAGGACCGCCCAGCGTCGCAGGCGAAGTAGGGTTCGACATTGGCGCTTTGAGCCTGCAGCCAGTCGACAATGAGACGGCCAAGCTCTGGTGTGAGCGTCTCGGCAACCACAAGGTCTGCCTCCCTAAGACCGAGCGAAACGTGGCCGGCCGACTGATAGGCGACGCCCGTCGGTGCGGACGCACACCACGTCGCCGCCCAAACGGCCACCTCGCGCTGGGTGTCGCCCGGTAGGTCTAGGAGGGATTCCACACCAGGCCATCTACGGGCTGTGGCGCAGCTAGACAACATGTGGCCGAAGGTGTTGCGGCTCACCCACGCCACCGGGTAATGAGAACCAATCAGGACCCCGATTGTAAAAGATCGGCCCGACTGTAAAACGTGTAACGCCGGTCTCCGAAAAGACCAGTAAAAACAATTCGCCGGATTAGCTCAGCTGGTAGAGCAGCGGTTTTGTAAACCGAAGGTCGCGGGTTCGAGCCCTGCATCCGGCACCATCCCCTGCGGTGCAGCGCGACCGGGGCCTTGAACGCGCCCGCGATCCGCGCGATTGCCGCTTCGGCCGCGCGCAAGCTTGGCCGCCGTTCCCGTCCAGGAGCCTCTCGCATGCGCCGGTTTGCCGTTGTGTCCGCCGTTCTGAGCCTCGCCGCCGTGGTGGCGGCTTGCGGGAAGCCTGCTGCGGAAGGAGGCGACGGAGCGTCGTCCGCCGGGCCCCAGCCGGCCGAGCTGGCGCCGGAGCAGATCAAGGCGCTGCAGGCCAGCCTGCCGGCGCCGTACAACGCCGCCGACATCGCCAACGGCAAGATGAAGTTCGCGATCTGCTCGGCCTGCCACACGCTGACGCCTGGCGGCCCGAACATGACCGGGCCCAATCTGCACGGCATCGTCGGCACGAAGGCCGCCGCGGTGCCCAATTACAACTTCAGCGACGCCCTGAAGGCGCAAACCTTCAGCTGGGACGCCGCGCACCTCGACGCCTGGATCGCCGATCCCAAAGCTGTGGCCCCCGGGACGAAGATGACCTTCGCCGGGGTCAAGGACGCGAAGGACCGCACCGACCTTGTCGCCTATCTGATGGTCGCCACGGCGGACGCGCCCAAGCCCTGACATCAACTATTTGGCGATCACGCCTCATCAGCAACCTTGACGCGATCAGTGACGCGGCGCATTGTCGCAGCGTCGCGGATCACTGCATCTGTCCCGACAGCTTCCCGACGGCGACGTTTCCCCGACGTGGCCGCCCAGACCAAAACGTCAATCGACGTCCGGTCATCCCCCATGACTCTTGGCCTTCCTCCGGGAAGGCCATTTTCTTTCAGCTCCTCACGCGGGCTACCGCGTCCAGCCAGCGGGCGTAGGCGGCTTCGCGCGCACGGGCGTCCAGCTCGGGGCGAAAGCTTTCGGTCTGCGGACGCACGCGTGCCGCGGCCTCCAGGTCGGGATAGACGCCCGCCCCCACGCCCGCGAACAGCGCCGCGCCGAGCGCCGTCGTCTCTTGATAGAGCGCGCGGCAGGCGCGCACGCCCGTGAGGTCGGCGAGCCGCTGGGCGAAGCCGGCGCTGCTCGACATGCCGCCGTCGATCCGTAGTTCCACATCGCCATGGAAGGCGTCAGGCGCATCGGCCCGCATCGCCTCGATGAGGTCGCGACTCTGCAGGGCCGAAGCGTCGAAGCAGGCCTGAGCGATCTCCGCGAGCCCGGCGTCGCGCGTCAGGCCGAAGATCGCGCCGCGCGCCTCCGGGTCCCACCAAGGCGCGCCCAGGCCGGTGAAGGCCGGCACCAGCACCACGCCGTGGTCCGCCCGCGCCGTGGCCGCCAGACGCTCGACGCCCTTGGGCCCGCCCTCGACGCCGAGTTGTTCGTTCATCCACTGGATCGCCGCGCCGGCGACGAAGATCGCGCCCTCCAGCGCATAGGTCGTGCGGCCACCCACGCGCGCAGCCACGGTGGTCAGGAGCCTCGCCTCCGACAGCGGCGCTTGTTCGCCGCAGTTCAACAACAGGAAGCAGCCGGTGCCGTAGGTGGCCTTCATCTCGCCGGGCCGAATGCACCCCTGCCCCATCAGCGCCGCCTGCTGATCGCCCGCCACGCCGCGGATCGGCACTGAAGCGCCCAGCAGCTCCGGCAGGGTCTCGCCGAAGTCGCCGGCGCAATCGCGTACCTCGGGCATCAGGCCGAGCGGCGCCTGCAGCAGGTCGGCCATCTGCGGCGACCAGGCTTGCTTGCGGAGGTCGAACAGCAAGGTGCGCGAGGCGTTGGTGGCGTCGGTCGCATGCACCCGCCCGCCGGTGAGCTTCCAGATCAGCCACGTGTCAATGCTGCCGGCCAGCAGTTCGCCGGCCCCGGCGCGAGCGCGCGCGCCCTGCACGTGGTCGAGCAACCAGGCGATCTTCGTCCCCGAGAAATAAGGGTCGAGCAGCAGTCCGGTGATCTCGGTCGCCCGCGGCTCGTGGCCGGCGTCGCGCAGCCGTTCGCAAGCCTCGGCGGTGCGCCGGTCCTGCCAGACGATCGCCGGATGGATCGGCTCGCCGGTCGCGCGGTCCCAGATCACCACGGTCTCGCGTTGGTTGGTGAGGCCGATGGCCGCCACCTCGGCCATCTGTCGCCCGCTCTTTTCGACCGCCTCGCGCATCACCGCCACCGAGGCTTCGAAGATCTCGTTGGCGTCGTGCTCGACCCAGCCGTCGCGGGGGTAGGACTGGCGGATCGGTCGGCCCGCCTCGGCGAGCGCCCGCCCGGAAGCGTCAAAGAGGATCGCGCGGGTGCTGGTGGTGCCCTCGTCCAGCGCCAGAATCAGCGGTTCGCCCATGGGTTAAGCGTCTCCCTTCCCGATTCGTTTAAACAACTCTTCACTCCACGCGATCAAAAAGGCTCCGAGCTCCGCCAACTCAGAAAGAGCAGGATCGGGCGTTGGAAGCGATCGAGAGCCAGGATCGGCTCGTCAGTCTTGCCCGCAGCCGGACGCCCGCCGAGCGCGACCGGCTAATGCTCGGGCTTGCCGACCTGTGCCGGGTCGGCGGCGCGGCGGCGTCCAAGCCGCCGGTGCAGGCGCTGATGTCCACCCTGTTCCTCAATCTCGTCGTCGAAGCCGAGCGCGACATGCGCCGCCGGCTCTCCCAAAAGCTCGCCACAGCCGAATGGGCGCCGCCGGCGCTGATCAACATCTTGGCCCTCGACGAGATCGAGATCGCCCGCCCGGTGATCGCCGCCAGCCCGGTGCTGAAGGACGACGATCTCATCAAGCTGCTGTTCGAGGCCACCGTCGAGCACCAGATCGAGGTTGCGCGCCGCCCCGCACTCGGCCGCCCGGTGGTGGTCGAAATCCTGCGCCAGGGCGAGCCGGCCGTGCTGACCGCGCTCGCCGGAAATCCGACCGCTGAGCTCACCGACGCCGACATGCGCGAACTGGTCTGCGAGGCGCGCCGCGTGGCCGCGCTGCGCGTGCCGCTCGCCCGCCATCCGAAACTGACCAGCGAGCTCGCGCTGCAGCTCTACGTCTGGCTGGGCCAGGCGATGCGCAAATCGCTCACCGAACGCTTCCGCCTGGACGCAGAGGCGCTCGACAGCATGCTGGCCGAGACGGTGCGCGAGGCGCATGGCGGCCTCGGCGTCGCCGATCCGCAGCCCGCCGCCGCCAACGACGAAGGCGGCATGCGCGACATGGAGCGGCGGCTGGTCGAAAAGCTGCACGCCGCCGGACAGCTGCGCCCCGGCTACCTGGTGCGGGCGCTGCGCGAGGGCCGCGTGAACCTGTTCGCCAGCGCGCTCAGCACGCTCGCCGGCATCTCCGTCGAGGAAGTGCGCGAAGCCATGGACTCCCCGTCCTCCGAACGACTGCTGTATTATTGCGAACACGTCGGGGTCGATCGCAGCGCGTTCGGCTCCGTGCTGGAAATGGTGCACGACCTGCACGGCGATTCTGAGTCGCGACACGCGCGGCAGCCGCTCAACGCACCGGGCGAGGTCAAGTTCGTCGTGCCCCAGCGCCGCCGCTGAGAACCCGCCGAAACTTGACTGACGAGGTTTGACAACCGCTCACCTTGGCGGCTTGCTGGCCCTTCGATGTTCAAGCCCGAACCCTTCGTGACCCGTATCGCCTTCGTCGCCAGCGACCGGCCGGAGGCGCAAGAGGCGCGCGCGCGCCTGGCGTCCCGCTATGGCGAGGCCAGCCTGGACGAGGCCCAGGCGATCGTGGCGCTCGGCGGCGACGGCTTCATGCTCGAGACGCTGCACACGCACGTCGACGCGCCCAAGCCGATCTACGGCATGAACCTCGGCACGCTGGGCTTCCTCATGAACGAGTACAGCGAGGAAAGCCTGCTGGAGCGGATCAACGCCGCCGAACGCGCAGTCGTGCACCCGCTGCGCATGGTGGCCGCCGACACTAGCGGCCAGATTCACCGCGCGCTCGCCTTCAACGAGGTCTCGCTGCTGCGCCAGACCCGCCAGACCGCCAAGCTGCGCATCTCGATCGACGGCAAGGTGAGGTTGAACGAGCTGTACTGCGACGGGGTCCTGGTCGCCACGCCGGCGGGCTCGACGGCCTACAACCTCTCCGCGCACGGCCCAATCATACCGCTGGATGCTCAGGTGCTGGCTCTGACGCCGATCAGCGCGTTTCGGCCCAGACGCTGGCGCGGCGCCCTGCTGCGCCACACCGCCAAGGTGAAGTTCGAGATGCAGGAGCCGCAGAAGCGGCCGGTGAGCGCGGTGGCCGACAACTTCGAGGTGCGCGACGTGCTGGAAGTGCACGTCTCCGAGGACCGCGAACTCGCAATCACCATGCTGTTCGACGCCGGCCGCAGTCTCGAAGAGCGCGTGCTCGCCGAGCAGTTCACATCCTAAGCTGGCTCTCCAACGCTGACCTGTTGTTAACGGCTCGGGAATAGGGTCGCCATCGGGGCGCAGGAGGCCACCACGTGAGCGATCAAGACAGCCGGCACGCCATCCAAGGTATGAACGCCCCTCGCCCGAAGCTCGGCGGCCGCCTGGGCGCCTTCGATCCTGCCGCGATCGCCAAAGCCGAAGCGGCGCTGAAGAGCCTGTCCGGCAACTTCGCTCAATGGCTGCAGGACGAGATCAACAAGCTCGAGGCCGCCCGCGAGAACGTCCGCGCCGAGGGCGCGACGCCGCAGACGCTGGAACAGCTCTACATGCGCGCCCACGACCTGAAGGGCCTGGGCACGACCTACGGCTATCCGCTGATCACCCGCATCAGCGCCTCGCTGTGCAAGCTGACCGACGACGCCGACAAGCGCAGCCGCGCGCCGATGTCGCTGGTCGACGGCCACATCGAAGCGATCCGCGCCGCGGTGCGCGACGAGATCAAGACCGATGACCACCCGGTCGGCCTGCAGATCGTCGACGCGCTGGAAAAGCGCGTCCAGGAAGCGCTGGGCTAAGAGCCGGTTTCCGCCGCCCAACGGCGGGAGGTGAATTCAGGCGATCTTGGCTTCCGCGTCCTCGCGCAGCGCGCCCGAGACCTGGTCCATGCGCGCCAGCAGATATTCGACGTCCTCGCGGGCGGCGAGCTCGGGCTGGGTCAGGAAGCGCTGCAGCATCTTCTCCTGGAAGCGCTCCTTGTCGCGCGGCCCGCCGTCGAACTCGAGCGAGTGGAAGGTGTCGACCGCCGCGCGGAACGCCGGGTAGAGCCTGGCCGGCAGACCGGCGCGCTCGTAGATGGCCCGCAATCCGAGCGGGCCGGCGTCGTGGATCATCAGCCAGGTGCGATGGTGCGGCACGCCGGAGAGCTCCGCCAGGCCCCATTCGAAGAAGGTCATCAGCCCCTGCGCCACACCGCGCAGCAACAGCGAGGCGGTGAGCCGGTTCTCGGCGCTGAGA
>Ga0105249_10000651_pt1 | contig 31572 bp, 30 predicted proteins | sample KBSS44metaG_FD_81522 | JGI IMG/M metagenome (GOLD analysis project Ga0105249, IMG submission 81522) | Switchgrass rhizosphere microbial communities from Kellogg Biological Station, Michigan, USA - KBS S4-4 metaG | ecosystem: Host-associated > Plants > Roots > Rhizosphere > Soil | place...
ACAACAAAACCATTATGTCCATGGTTAATAAATTCAGGTATCCATCCATCGTCTGTTGAGAAATTCACGGCACCATTCATAGCAGCCGTCATGCCACTTGTACCGGAAGCTTCGCGGGGTACGCGGGGATTATTCAGCCAAATGTCAGCGGCCTGTTTCAGTCGCTTGGAAAGCCCCAATTCATACCCGATCACTACAGAAACGTTTTTATAACTCTTACTCAGGTGAACCAGGTTATTAAATTCAGAGATGGCAGGGTAATCAACCGGGTAAGGCTTACCACCCCAAATGATCTGCACCGGGTATTGAGTGTTGGCCAACAATTTTTCAAAACGTTCTTCATCAGTAGTTATCAGGTTTGCTCTTTTATATCCTGCAAAGCGCCGCGCCCATACAATTGTGAACACATTCGGGTCAAACAATTTTCCAGTTTGATCAGCGACGATTTCGAATGCTCTTCTCTTTAAATGTTTTTTTCGATCGTCGAATGCCCAATCATTTCCTTCTTCCATAAACCGGTACAAATGTTTATCTGCCCAATAACGCCAATTCTGCGAATTGGTAATTGAAATGATGGGACATATCCCTTCATAATTCTTCCACATTTCTCTTGAAACATGACCATGTAATTGCGAAACTGCATTAGCCAGCCGTGCAAACCGAAAAGCTGCCAACGAATGATTGAACCTGTCATCTTCCAATCCACATAACTTTTTCACTTCTTCTACTGATAAACCGCAGAAATAACTCATCTTATGACAGAGATAAATGTCATGCTTTTCATTTCCTGCTTCTTCGGGAGTATGTGTTGTAAATACCAGCCTTTTCTTTACCTCTTCAAGGTTCTTATTAAATTTTTTATAGAGATAAAAAGCAGATGAAACAGCGTGTGCTTCATTTAAATGATAGCGTTCCGCTTCAAATCCAATTTCGTCGAGCAGTTTAGCTCCACCGACGCCCAATAAAATAAATTGAGCCACTTTTGTAGCCACATTTGCATCATACAACCGGTGCGAGATGGTTTGTGATACATAATCATTTTCCGGCAGATCGGTTGATAATAAAAAGATAGGCGCCGTTTTAAAAGTCTCGGGATTGAGATAGAAGGCTTTTACCCAAACAGGATGCTCATGCACAGTGATCTGAAATTTGATACCGGTATCTTCCAAAAACGAATAATGCTTTTCCATCCAGGTCACTTGCAGCGTCTGGTCCTGGTTACGGGCCTGGTCGTAATAACCATACTTCCATAAAATACCGATACCTATTAAGTTTTGTCTTAATTCATAAGCGCTACGCATGTGTGATCCCGCCAGGAAACCAAGTCCTCCACTATATATTTTTAGCGGCTGGTGCGTAGCAAATTCCATTGAAAAATAAGCAGCAGATCTCGAATAACGTTCATCAATAGAGTACGGAACTTTAAAATTTTTAAAACTCATCGCGGGTAGTATTTAAGGCGTTGCAATATAACTGCATTTAAGAAAAACAGATGTTTGTTTATAGAGTGAAATGCGGTTAAATATTCACAAACGGGGAAAATTTAGCTTGCAATCGTTTGAAAATTCTTATTGTGGCCGGGTTACCTTTTATTTTTTAGATCGGCTTGATTTCTTTTTTGTATAACTACCATCAAAAGAACAACGTAAACCCCGATGTGCTGCACATCCCTCAACCTCTTTCACAGTAACCGAAGAACCTGAAAAAATAAAGCGCATCACACAGGGATCACCACCGGCACGATATTCGGCCGTATTCTTGCCTGTCATGATCGCTTCACCCTTTAGCTCACCATTACAATCACTATTGCTTTTTTCAAAATGAATAAAGAATACCAACCGGTCAGCTTTTTTACTGTCGCGTATCGAGACAAGATTTTTTGACCCGCTAAAATAATCACCTGCATTTTTGAGTTTGCGGGAGAATGTATCGATAGGGTTAACCAGCTCATTGGCTCTGTCGTCTAACTGATCTGTAAGTATTAACAGCAATGCATGTGCTTCTTCATTGAGTACATATACTTCTTTGCCATCGCTTTGGCTTCCATCAGGATTTTTTCGAATTATGTTTTTTGAAATATTAAAATTTCTGTCAATTGTAAATGACTGTGCCGTATTGGGCGATTGATCAGGTTTAAGCATATTGGCAGCAGCAATCAATTTTTCGTTTTTATCAAAACAATACAATAGAACACCCCGGGTATCACCTGCTATTGTTTTTGCAAGCAAATACTGTGTTTTATTGCCATCTTGCATCCGCGCTAATGGAAAACTCTTTGGCTTAAGTCCTTTACCGAATATTTTATTTAAGATCGTGTCTGGAATGAATTTTATTAATGTTTTATAGCTAATAGCCGCCGAATCTTTTTCTTTCTTAGAAAAAATACTGTCATTAAACTGGATAGATTTACTGGGGGCCGGAAAAAACTCTATAAAATCAGTTACGTCTGCTAACTCATCACCGGTTCGTGGTTTTTTTTTGCCTTTACATTCTATTAGTAAACTCATTGATACTAAAGCCACCAGTATGGAAATTGCCATTCGCTGAACAAGCATATTGGAAATTTTACCGAATGTATACTATTTTTTTTGCCTGTGCTATTGGTCGGTTAAAAAGTATTTTTTAGGTTTGCCTAAATTTTAAATTAGACATGCTTAACTTTTCGGCCAGTGAAGAGAACTATATCAAGACCATTTACCACCTGCAACAGCGGGATGGAACAGTGACCACCAATGAGCTGGCTGCCCGTTTACAAACCAAACCGGCATCGATCACCGATATGATGAAGAAATTAAAAACAAAGAAGCTGGTGAATTATCAACCTTACCGGGGTTTTCGTCTTACGACAGAAGGCAATAAAGTCGCATTGGGTATCATCCGGAGGCACAGGTTATGGGAATATTTTCTTGCAGAAAAACTAAAATTCAATTGGGATGAGGTACATGATATAGCCGAAGACATGGAACATGTGAGCAGTAAAAAACTGATCGACAAACTGGATGAGTTCCTCGGTTATCCACGATTTGATCCACATGGTGATCCCATTCCCGATGCGAATGGAAAATTGGAAGCCGGAAAAAAGATCTGTTTAACTGACCTGCCAACAAATAAACAAGTAATTGTTTCACAGGTTACAAATCAAAGCGGTGAACTGTTGGAATTATTAAAACACCAGGGCATTTCAATCGGTGCAAAACTGGAAGTAAAAAAGAAATTTGATTTCGATCATTCAATTGAAATAAAAGTGAACAAGCTGCCGGTTATTATCATGAGTGAACAATTGGCAAAAAATATCTATGTGAAATATGATACGTAAGAATGATACCACTGTTTCTTTAAGCGAAGTACACGAAAGCGTTGATACGAATGCAGCATCAAAGCCGGGTTGGAAAAGGGTGCTTTCTTTTTTTGGTCCTGCTTATCTTGTCAGTGTAGGCTATATGGATCCGGGTAACTGGGCTACCGATCTTGCGGGCGGCAGTAAATACGGCTATACATTAATATGGGTATTGCTAATGAGCAACGTGATGGCTTTGCTGCTGCAGACGTTGAGTGCCAGGCTGGGTATAGTAAGAGGAAGAGACCTGGCACAAGCCAACCGCGAAACTTATCCCAAAAAAATAAATTTTGTTTTATGGGTCCTTGCTGAGATAGCCATTGCAGCATGCGACCTTGCAGAAATATTGGGTATGGCTATCGGCATCAAATTGCTTACCGGTCTGCCACTGATATGGGGCGTATCTATTACCGTGCTGGATACATTTTTACTGCTATATCTGCAACGACTGGGAATTCGTAAAATGGAAGCATTCATCATCGGGTTGATCGCTGTAATAGGCGTTTGCTTCCTGGTAAATATTATTATCGCCAATCCGCAGTTCTATGAAGTAGTGAAAGGGCTTATTCCCTCTTTACCTGATGCAAAAGACTTGTACGCATCAAAACATATGAATGTGTCTTTACCCACAGAGACCGCCTTGTATTTAGCTATTGGTATTATCGGTGCTACAGTAATGCCACATAATCTATACCTGCATTCGGCATTGGTTCAAACAAGAAAGATCAAAAAAACAAATCAGGGGATCAGGCAGGCATTAAAGTTTAGTTTTATAGATAGTGCGATCGCATTAAACTTGGCCTTTTTGATCAATGCTGCCATTCTCATACTAGCCGCCACTGTTTTTTTTCAAAGCGGACATACCAATGTGGGAAAAATAGAACAGGCCCATGAATTATTATCGCCGATGCTGGGATCTACTATTGCCTCCACACTTTTTGCCATTGCATTGATCGCATCGGGACAAAGCTCCACCGTAACCGGGACATTGGCGGGCCAGATAGTAATGGAAGGATACCTGCGATTGCGCATTAATCCAATCACAAGAAGATTGATCACTCGTTTGCTCGCCATCATTCCAGCACTTATCGTTATTGGCATATCCGGCGAAAAAGAAGTCGACAGTTTGCTCATTTTCAGCCAGGTGATCCTGAGTTTGCAATTGGGGTTTGCAGTAATTCCGCTTATTCATTTTGTAAGTGATAAAAAAACGATGGGCTCATTTGCCATTAAACCCATTATACAATTTTTTGCCTGGGCAGTGGCATCTGTGTTGGTTTACCTGAATTTGAAAATGCTCGTTGATGAAGCCGGGAGTTATTTTACCAGCTCCGACAATATCATCGTTAAAATATTAATTATTTTGGGGGGAGCGTTATTTGTTACGTTATTGGTTTATTCATTTATTTATCCTTTAATAGCAAAAAAGAAAAAAACAAGTTCGATACAAATGCATCCCGATATTCCCGGGGTTGAAAATATCGAGGTGCCTGTCTATAATAAGATCGCAGTAGCATTAGATTTCAGTGATAATGATACAAAGCTGCTGGCATCAGCTATTGGCCAGGCAAAGAGAGACACAAAATTTGTATTGATACATGTAGTGGAAACCGCTACTACTATATTGCTCGGTACTGAAACAGACGATTATGAAACACAAAAAGATAAAGAAAGACTTGATTTTTTTGTAAACCAGCTAAGGGAAAAAGGATTTGAGTCAGCGGGCGTCCTGGGTTATCGCCATCGTGCAAAGGAAATCGTAAGAATTGTAAAAGAAGAGAAAGCAGATATGCTGGTAGCAGGCGCACACGGACATCGCGGTGTTAAAGATTGGGTGTATGGCGAAACTATTGATTCGGTCAGGCATGAATTAAAAATTCCGGTCCTGATCGTAAACCTTTAATGTATGTGGCAACAGGTTACGATTGTATCGGACAAAATAAGAATGATTTTAATAACGTGAAGGCTCCCTAAGCAAGTGCTTAAACCGGCTAAAGGTTTCCGGTTTGATATTTAAAAAAGTAGCCAGGTATTTTTGTGGTACCCGCTGCAACAGTTCGGGATTTTTGTTTATAAATTTTATAAACCGCTCCCTTGGCGTATGCTTCACTATTTGCATTTGCCAGTTGTCTTTAATGACCATCGCAGCGGTGATAATGACCCTGCCTAAGTGCTCCATCTTATGTGAGCCGGCATATACTCTCTCCAGGTCATCATAGGTCATTGACAGCATCACTGTCGGCTCTATTGTTTCAATCGTATACTCGGACGGTTTGCGGCTATGGAAGGACTCCTGTGAATGGATGATATGATCTTCGAAAGATATTTGCGTATTGATCTCTTCCTTTTCTTTTTTGTAAAATTTTCGTACTAAACCGGACAGGATGAAATTAATATGATTCTCTATCTCTCCTTCTTTTAAGACAGTTTCTCTTTTACCGAATTTTCTCAATTGTGTATAAGGGGCTAAAAACTGGTTATACTCTTCCAGTGATATAGAAACAAACTTGTTCAGGAACTGAATAAATCGCTTGTCAGTTTCCATTGCTACTAATCAGGTGACTGTTTAAAAATGGTGGTAACTAAAACTACGGAAGTTTTTCGACTTTCGTTATTTATCCGGAAAATTTACAATCTCATTACTTGTCGTTTCCCGTATCAGGTGCTTGAACCGGCTAAAAGTTTCTGATGTGATATTCAGATAAGATGCCAGGTATTTTTGCGGTACCCGTTGCAGCATGTGCGGATTACGATCTAAATAATCGATAAAACGCTGGCGGGTTGATTTCGACAATAACCAATATCTTCTTTCATCTTTTTTTACAAACATCCCGCTCATGATAAGACGTCCCAGCCGTTCTCCTTTTGGAAAGCTTGCTAACGCCTCTTCCATTTTTTTATGATTAATAGAAACCATTGTAGTTGGCTCAAGTGTTTCTAATATGACTTGTGAGGGCGTTCGGGTGAGATAGGAAATTTCAGAATGGATGACATGGCCTTCTGTCGCCAATTGCAGAATTGTTTCTTTGCCTTTTACCTTTACGAATTTTCTTACCAATCCCTTTAATACCATATTCAGGTAGTTATCAATCTCACCTTCTTTTACAATTTCAATTCGTTTATCGAATTTGCGGATCTCACAATATTGGATCAACCCTTTCACATCTTCAATTGTAAAAGGCATAAAGCGTTGGAGATAACTGCTTATATATTGCAAAGATGAGTCGCTGATATTATTTAAATCTATAGACATGGCTTTTAAAATAATCAAGCTGTTTTTAAGCTTTTATCATACATCAGGTGCTTCATGCGGCTGAAAGTCTCTTGTTTTATATTCAGGTAGGAAGCCAGTTGTTTTTGAGGTACTCTTTGAACCAGGTCGGGATTTTCATTCATAAATTTTTTAAATCGCTCCTTTACTGTAAGCCGGATATTATCCATCAGCAATATTTCCTGTTGCAGTAAAAAATGTGTCGTTATGATCCGCCCTATTTTCTCCCATTTATTGCCCAGGGCATAAATTGATTCAAGTTCATCATAATTAATCGAAAAAGCAGTTGTCGGTTCGATCGCCTCAATAATATACTGGGATGGTTTGCGTGAAAAGAAAGAAGCTGTAGAACTTATCAGGCTGCCTTCTTTTACAAATTGCGTGATCACTTCTTCATCATCCCTGTAAAAAAATTTACGAACCAGCCCTTTTCCAATATAAAATATCCTGTTCTCTACTTCGGCAATTTCGGTTATCTTATCTTTTTTATTAAAATTATGAATCGCGGTCTTTGTCATTAAGAATTGAAATTCAGCTTCAGTCACCGTAGTATGCTGATTCAAAAAATTAAAAATCCCTGTGATCATGGGTGCAAGATAAAATTTGGTAACAACAAACAAGCCCCAAGCTCCAACTTTTTAGCAAACGGTCCGGTCTATAATGCCATCGGTTCGTAACTATCCGATTCGCTTTGATTGATTGCTTCATTTCCTGTAGGTTTGTGGCCCTTAAATACGAATAAACTATTAATTTTTAAAGAATCAAACATGGCAGCAAAAATCAAAGTGGCAAATCCTGTTGTTGAGCTGGATGGCGATGAAATGACACGGATCATTTGGAAATTCATCAAAGAAAAATTGATCCTTCCCTATCTCGATGTAGACATTAAATATTATGACCTGGGTGTTGAATACAGGGACCAAACCAATGACCAGGTAACCGTAGATGCTGCTAATGCAATTAAACAATATAGTGTTGGTATCAAATGCGCTACGATCACGCCGGATGAAGCAAGAGTTAAAGAATTCAATCTAAAACAAATGTAGAAAAGCCCGAATGGAACCATCAGGAATATTTTAGATGGCACTGTTTTTCGTGAGCCCATCGTTATAAAAAATATTCCCCGGTTGGTTACGAACTGGACAGCGCCGATCATCGTTGGTCGTCATGCTTTTGGCGATCAATACCGTGCAACTGATACGGTGATAAAAGGGAAAGGAAAATTGACAATGACATTTACACCCGACGGTGGTGGCGAGCCGCAAACGTTTGAAGTATTTAATTTCAAAGGCGACGGCGTCGCCATGACAATGTATAATACGGATGAAAGTATTAAAGGTTTTGCAAGAAGTTGTTTTAATATGGCATTAAGTAAAAAATGGCCCCTGTATATGTCAACCAAGAACACCATACTGAAAAAATACGATGGCCGTTTTAAAGATATTTTTGAAGAGATCTATGAAAAAGAATTTAAAGCACAGTTTGATGCAGCCGGTATTGTGTATGAGCATCGCCTTATCGACGATATGGTGGCAAGTGCATTAAAATGGAATGGCAATTTTGTATGGGCCTGTAAAAATTATGACGGTGATGTGCAAAGTGACACGGTCGCCCAGGGTTTTGGTTCACTGGGATTAATGACATCAGTATTAATTACTCCGGACGGAAAAACGATGGAAGCGGAAGCTGCACATGGTACCGTTACACGCCATTATCGTGAACATCAAAAAGGAAAACCAACTTCCACCAATCCTATCGCCAGCATATTTGCATGGACAAGAGGATTAGCTTTTCGTGGAAAACTGGATGGCAATCAACCCCTGATAGATTTTAGTAATTCACTGGAAGCAGTTTGCATTGAAACGGTTGAAAGTGGAAAAATGACAAAGGATCTTGCTGTCTGTATACATGGCAATAAAGTAAATCATGGCGAACATTATTTATATACAGAGGAATTTTTGGATGCGATCGACAGCAATTTGAAAAAGAAATTACAATGAGATAAATGATCGTAGATGACTAGTCCTGCTTCGGCGGGACTTTCTTTTTTAAAATCTTCACTTTTCAGATTAAAGTCAGTATTTCTCCTATTAAAAAATCTGTTTTTATTCTTTGCATATCCGCTTGTCGGTGTTACATTTGTACCCGATCCAATTCCTTCTACAAGCCACAGATTTTATTGCGTTTCCCACCTCCGTATCCCTGTTGAAATCCCTATTATTTTTTAAACTCTAAATCGTTTGTGTATGAAGAAAGTTTACGCTTATTTACATCAGCCGAATGTTCAGGCTTATTTGATCATTGGTTTTATTTTTTTAGTTGTGGCTATTGCTACAATTCTTACTTCAGGAAAATAAGATGACCCCGGCTCGTTGTAACTCATTGGCAGTCCCGCTTTCGGCGGGACTGCTTTTTTTATGGCTCCATTCTATTTCATACCTTCCCTAAAACTTCAACTATGAGAAAGCTGCTTTTACTCATTATCTCATTGCTTATCATTTTCCAATCATTCAGTCAATCATTCGATTCAAAATATTTTAGCGACATGAAATGGCGCTGCATTGGTCCGCATCGGGGTGGCAGAACGGTTGGTGCCGTTGGCGTGCCCGGACAGCCCAATGTTTTCTATATTGGTGTAAATAATGGAGGAGTTTGGAAAACCACCGATTATGGACGAACCTGGTTTCCCATTTTTGATGATCAGCCCACCGGTTCTGTTGGAGATATAACCGTTGCTCCTTCTAATCCAAATGTTATTTATGTTGGCTGCGGCGAAGGTTTGCAAAGACCCGATCTTTCTGTGGGAGATGGTATCTACAAATCAAGTGATGCGGGTAAAACCTGGATTAACTTATCTGAAACAAGTGATGCGATTGGAAAGGAATTAAAAAATGCGCAACAGATCGGTGGACTTACTGTTGATCCTGCTAACGAAAATCGTTTGTTTGTTGCAGCACTCGGTCATCCCTATGGACCGAACCCCGAACGAGGTGTATATAGAACATTGGATGGAGGCAACAGCTGGCAAAAGGTTCTGTATAAAGACGAGAACACAGGCGCCGTCCAGGTAACGATCGATCCAAATAACCCTAATATTATATTCGCTGATCTCTGGGCAGGAAGACAAGGTCCATGGGAAAACGGCGCCTGGAATGGAAAAGAAAGTGGTTTATTTAAAAGCACAGACGGCGGAACAACATGGACAAAGATGACGACAGGCTTACCAACAACCGAACAAGGCCTGGGAAGAATCGGCTTTTGCATTGCGCCATCAGATTCAAAAAGAATGTATGCAACAGTAGATGCGGGAAGAGAAGGTGGCATTTACAGAAGCGATGATGCTGGTATAAGCTGGAAAAGAATGGTAACGGATAACCGCTATTGGGGTAGAGCAAGCGATTTTGCTGAAGTAAAAGTAGATCCCAAAAATCCGGACATAGTTTATTCTGCAAATGTGGTTACCTGGAAAAGTGTTGATGGCGGTAAAACATGGAATGCATTCCGCGGTGCACCCGGTGGTGATGATTATCATCGGATCTGGATCAATCCAAACAATCCCGAGATTATTTTAATAGCAAGCGACCAGGGTGCTATCATAACAGTAAACGGCGGTGAAACTTTTTCAAGTTGGTATAATCAGCCCACCGCACAGTTCTATCATGTAAGTACGGATAATGCATTTCCTTATAATGTTTATAGCGGGCAGCAGGAAAGTGGCAGTGCAATGGTGGCATCAAGAAGTAATGATGGACAGATCACTTATCGTGACTGGCGACCGGTGGGTGCTGAAGAGTATGGATATGTGGCGGCTGATCCATTAGACCCAAATATTATTTATGGCGGTAAGCTTACAAGATTTGATAAACGAACCGGGCAAACACAAAGCATAGCTCCTGAAGCTGTGCGCAGTGGTAAATATCGTTTCCTCAGAACAGCTCCTGTCTTATTTAATTCGATTGATAAGAAAACATTGTACTACGCAGGCAACGTATTATTCAAAACCCTGAATGGAGGCAATAGCTGGCAGATCATCAGCCCGGACCTGACAAGAGAGAATTATGATATTCCTCCCAGTGTAGGTACTTATATGACAAGTGATATGACCACCATGCAACGACGTGGCGTTATCTATACTGTTGCTCCATCTTATAAAGACATTAATACGATCTGGTGCGGTACAGATGATGGATTGATACAGGTAACAAGAGATGGTGGTAAAACATGGAACAATGTAACACCGCCTGGTGTTACAAGCTGGAGTAAAATATCGCTAATGGATGCAAGCCATACAGATGCAAATACGGCTTATGCGGCAGTGAACCGCATTCGTTGTGACGATATGCGGCCACATATTTACAAAACAAATGACGGAGGCAAGACATGGAAGGAAATTGTAAATGGTTTACCCAATGATCCGATCAATGTAGTAAGAGAAGATCCAACCAGGAAAGGGCTATTATTTGCCGGAAGTGAAAGAGCGGTTTATGTTTCGTTTGATGATGGCGAACATTGGCAAAGTTTAAGACTCAATATGCCAGCAACTTCAATTCGTGATCTTGTTATCAAAGATGATGATATTGTCGTTGGCACCCATGGAAGAAGTTTTTGGATATTGGATAATATTACTCCGCTAAGACAGTTGAACTCTCAGTTTATTAATCAAACAACAATTTTACATAAACCACAATCAGCCTACAGAATCCGCTGGAGCATGTACACCGATACACCTTTACCACAAGAAGAACCAGCCGGATTAAATCCCCCGGATGGTGCAATGATTGATTACTATTTAAATGAAAACGCTAATAATATAACGATCGAAATTCTTCAATCCACTCCAGGTGGTATTGCACGATCTGTGGTGAAAGTTATTCGCACCTATTCTAACAAGGATACATTGTACAAAATCGGGGACGTAAATATTCCGCATTACTGGATACGGCCACAACAAATACTTTCAGCAGAAAAAGGACATCATCGTTTTCTGTGGGACATGAAATATGCGCCATTAAATATTTCTCCCTCCTATCCTATTTCAGCTATTTATAAAAACACAGAGCCTGATCAAACAGCACCCTGGGTGATGCCCGGCAATTATATTGTTCGTTTGACTGTTGATGGAAAAGTGTATGAACAACCAATCACGATTAAAATAGACCCACGAGTTAAGACAACAACCAAGGACATTCAATTGCAGTACGATCTTTCTTTGCAATGTTACAATGCAAGAAAAGAATGTATGAAGATATTGGATGAGATAAGAGCGTATCGCACAAAATTCATGGGTGATCAAAATACCCCGGTATTAAAAGAAATTTCTCTTTTAGAAAATTCGGTGCCCGGCAGCACTGAACCCAGCTTTAATCGATTGAACAACTCATTTGCATCATTGTTCAGCACTTTACAGGATAGTGATATGCCGCCAACCACTCAAATGATCAATGGAATGAAAGAAGCAATTAAATCCTTTGAGGAGTTGAAAGCTAAATGGGATAAGTTGAAAAAATGATTATTTTAGGATGAAGGACCAAGTTAAAATTGATAATTGATCGCTCACATGAGTTTATCGCATCCAAAAAATGCCTCTGAAACCTTATCTTTGCCGCTTTCACGTCTAACCAACTTACAGCATTATGGCAGATATCTTTGAACGTTTGCTAAAGCATTATGGACCAATCGGTCAGCACCGTGAAAGGGCTCACGGATATTTTGCATTTCCAAAATTAGAAGGTGAGATCGGAAGCCGGATGAAATTTCGGGGTAAAGATGTTATTGTCTGGAGCCTGAATAATTACCTGGGTCTCGCTAACCATCCTGAAGTTAGAAAAGCAGATGCCGATGGCGCTGCACAATATGGCCTGGCATCGCCTATGGGTGCCCGTATGATGAGTGGAAATAGTAATCTTCATGAACAACTCGAAGCTGAATTGGCTGCATTTGAGCAAAAGGAAGATGCAGCATTACTCAACTATGGATACCAGGGTATGGTCAGCATTATTGATCTGTTATGCAGCCGTCATGATGTGATCGTCTATGATGCCGAAAGCCATGCTTGTATCATCGATGGGTTGCGGTTACATCCGGGGCATCGCTATGTTTTTAAACACAATGATGTAGAAGACTGCGAAAAACAATTGCAACGTGCCACTTCATTGATCGAAAAACAAAAAGCAGGTGGCATCCTTATTATCACGGAGGGTGTGTTTGGCATGGCTGGTGACCAGGGCAAACTCAAGGAGATCTGCGAATTAAAAAGTAAATACGAATTCCGCTTACTGGTGGACGATGCCCATGGTTTTGGTACACTGGGTAAAACAGGAGCTGGCGCGGGAGAAGAACAAGGTTGCCAGGATCAGATCGACCTGTATTTTTCCACTTTTGCAAAATCAATGGCGTCAATTGGGGCATTTGTTGCCGGTGACAGGAAGATCATTGATTATATCCGCTATAATATCCGTTCACAGATCTTTGCAAAGAGCCTGCCGATGCCATTGGTGGTTGGTAATTTAAAAAGATTAGAATTATTGCGTAATCATCCCGAGTTTAAAGAAAAGCTCTGGAGTAATGCCCGCAAATTGCAAAATGGATTAAAAGAAAGAGGATTTGATATTGGCAATACTGATTCGGTTGTTACCCCTGTTTATATGACAGGTGGTGTAGAAGAAGCAACAGCAATGGTGATGGACCTTCGTGAGAATTACGGCATCTTCGCTTCTATTGTTGTGTACCCGGTTATTCCAAAAGGACATATTATTTACCGTCTAATTCCCTCTGCTGCACATACAGATGCAGATATTAAAACCACGTTGGAGGCATTTAGTGAAACCAAGAAAAAATTAGAGGCCGGCGAGTATAAGGTAGAGGCCATACCTGATATGGCTGAGTACAGCGGTAAGCGGTTTGAATATTTGAAAGAAATACCGAAGAATAAATAAGAACTTCAAAGTCCCGTTTGCTGCGGGACTTTTTATTTTCCAGCAGCATTTATACTGAAAATCACTGCACTAAGCGCTTCATGGTATAGTGCCGGGCGTTGAATAACTTTTCCGGTGACTAATGAAAAATTGTAATTTTAGAATGAGGCAACCGGCTGTCTGAAAAAGCCGATTAATCACCTGAAAACGACTGCGATTTGCTATCGGCAGAAGAATTAAAATACCATTTGGGAGAATGTGCTCTGAACAAAAGAGAGAGTCAGAAAATTATTTATAACTCCTTCTACGGTTATGCTATGACTATATGTGACCGCTACGCAGGAACACAGGATGATGCCCTTGAAATAATGAATGACGGGTTTTTAAAAGTGTTCAGGGAAATTCATAATTATAAACCAGCCTATGCAGATGAAATAGGTTCTTTTAAAGGCTGGATGAGGAAAATTATGGTGTTTACAGCGATCGATCATTTCCGTAAACATCATAAACATAGAATGGTGGCGGGGCTGGATGATGTAGTATATCAAATACCTGCCGCAAATGAGTCAGCTATTGACAAAATATCTCACGAAGAAATTATTCGTGCGATACAACAGCTTACTCCCGGCTACCGGACGGTGTTGAACCTGTATATCATTGAAGGAATGACACACGAAGAAATAAGCAAAAAACTCGGAATATCGGAAGGCACTTCCAAATCGAACCTTGCTAAAGCAAGAAAGCAATTACAAAAGATCTTATTTAAACAAAACGAAATTCAATTATCAAAAAATGCCGTTTGAAGAATTCGATAAGAAAATAAAAGAGGCTGCAGACAACCACCATCCTGCTTATGATGAAAATGCTTGGGATAAAATGGAAGGTCTGCTTAATAAGCACATGCCTGAGAAAAAAGAAAGGAGACGTGGCGCAGTTTGGTTATTACTGTTATTGATCACTGCCGGTGGTGCCGGTTACTTCTTAATTACAAAAACAAATACTCATAATCCTGGTCCTGCCGTTAACAACGTATCATCTAAAAATACAGCGACAGAAACCATTAACCAGGAGAGCCCGGTCAACACTAAAACACCCCGAAATGAAGAGAATGGCATAAAGAACCCCGATATAAATTCTTTATCGTCTTCATCAAAACAAAAAGACCAACATCAGCCATCAGCTGTTATCATGACCGGCAATAGTGATAAAAAGAAAAATTTGGTTCAAAAGGCAGATCAGTTAAACAAACCTGCCCCTACATCCACTGCTGACCAAACGCTAGCGATTAGTCCAAACCCTTCTATCAATACATCAAATGATAAAATTTCAGTAGCACCGCCACCCGTTTCAAAAGATGAATCGGAATCAAAACCTGCAGAAAAAGAAAAACAGGCAAAAGATCTGGCTACAAAAAAGGATTCAAAACCTTTAGAGCAACAACCAGAAAATACCCCGGCGGGGAAAGCAAAAACTAAAAAAGGAAATGGGTTATTTATTTCCTTGTCGGCCGGCCCTGACGTTGGAGCGGTAGAATTGAATAGCGTAGGAAGATTAAAATTAGCTGCTGGTGTTGGAATTGGCTACAAGATCAGTGACCGGGTCTCCGTGCAGACAGGTTTCTATGTATCCCGCAAGATCTATACTGCCAAAGCTTATGATTATCATGCGCCCAGTTGGTGGTCGAGCTATTACCCTACACTCGAATCAGTAGATGCAGATTGTAAGGTTTACGAAATTCCCTTATTAGTGAATTACAATTTTACCAAAAACAAAAAATCAAATTGGTTTGGTACACTGGGCTTGTCATCTTACCTGATGAAGAAAGAAGAATATGATTACAATTATAAAACCAGCACCGGCCAGCCTGCTTCACGTAGCTGGGCATATAATAATGAAAACAAACATTATTTCAGTGTGCTTACCCTTGCAGGAGGTTATGAAAGAAATCTGAGCAACCAACTGTCTCTATCATTTTCTCCCTATGTAAAAGTCCCGTTAAAAGGAATAGGATTTGGAAAAGTAAAACTAAATAGCGCAGGCGTAATGGTAAGTGCAAACTTCAAACCTTTTGCAAAAAAATAATCCAGAACTGCTTGTTTCCTGAATCTATTCGATGAGCCCGGAGGACAGTACAGAGTACTAAGATGGTGACCCTTTTACTTTCCCCATCTAAAAGTTTTTATATCAAATCCTGCAAGATCAAGCACACGATCAACCACGGTGGCCGCAGCTTCTTCAATCGTGGAAGGTTTACTATAAAAAGAAGGAGTAGCAGGACAAATAATACCACCGGCTAATGTAACTGTCTCCATGTTTTTAATATGGATAAGATTGTAAGGAGTTTCCCGAACTACACAAATCAATTTTCTTCTTTCTTTTAATGTGACGTCAGCGGCACGGGTGATGAGATCGTCAGAAACGCCTGATGCAATCCTGCCTAATGTACCCATACTGCATGGAATAATAATCATCACCTTATATTGCCCGGAACCCGATGCAAAGGGTGCCGAGAAATCATTCTTTTCATAAAAACTAACCGGCCAGTTTTTATATTCTTCATTTCCTATTTCTGTTTGCCAAACCGTTTTTGCATTCGCAGTCATTACGACACTTAATTTTGTCCATTGATCTTTTATCTGCGTTAATCTATCTATCAAAACCTTTGCATAAACAGATCCGCTTGCCCCGGTAATCGCTACTGCTATATTCATAGTGACTATTATTTCTTGTAGAGTAAACTCTACGCGGTGTCGTTGTAATTATTGCAAAGTAAATCGTATCATGGTCAAATTCTTGAGTTTAATCAAAAATTTTGAAAATCAATCCCTCTAAAGGACAAATAATTATAAAAAAGTTGTTTATCTAACATATTTGACGAAATTAGCAACAGAATTTTCATAGGATAAGGTTTAATGGTTAATGGTTTTTGATTATACCCCCGGTTTCCACCGGGGGTTACTTTTTTTTAGGACGGGTCATATTGAATGCCTGCCATAACAATCTCTTATTGGAAAATTAATCAGGGAATTATCTAATCAGTGTTGTTAGCCCCAAAATGTCTTTCCACCAATTTCTTTGGCGCAGTTGTTTTCCATGCACAAGTGAGTGCATCGGCAAGCATTTGCTTTTTTATTTTTTTGAGATCAAAAAATGTAGCGCCTTTACGTCCCCAGCCACCCGGAACCGGGAAAATAATAGCCCGGTCAAAAGAACAAAACACCGATTGATCCACCGGTGAGAGCTTTATCATCATGTAATTTTTATCGGTGTGGATCGTAGCAAATATTTTATTCTTAACCCTGAAATCGGGAATATGAAAATGACTTTTCTCTTCTGTTTCGGGCAATGCCAGCGCGGCTTTTCTTGCCGATTCGATCGATACCATTTCTTATAGTTCAAGTATTTTGAAAACCGATCTTCTCACCTGTGACAAAGGCTTTGGTGTATTGCATAAGATCACATAGAATGTTTTATCCCCGGGCAGCCATACATAGTCTGCACGAAAACCGCCTTGCGATCCCGTATGTCCGATTATTTGCCGGCCTTCAAAATTTGTAAGAAACCAACTCAATCCTAATTGAGATGGAATAGAATCTTTCCAGTTGGGTTGATTGTAAACGGTCCTTGATTTTTGGGTCCACCCGCTGTCCAAAAATTTATACCCCTGGATTGCCTGCTCATATTTCCATAGCTCATCTACAGAACTCCATACTCCGCCATTTCCTGAAGCTGCAAATGTGGGTTCTTCACCATAATCCCTTTCAGAATAATTTTTACCATCATATACATAACCATGACTAACACCGGATTCAGGAAAAGACCCATCAGTAATGACGGAGGTTTTCATACCGGCAGGTTCCATTACTTTCTTATGAATATAATCCTGCCATTTCATACCACTGACCTTTTCAATGATTAGGGCCAATGCATTAAAGGCCGGGTTGGAATAGTGAAATCTTTCGCCGGGTTCAAACTCAAGACTGTCTGCCTGTTTAATAGGCGCCCAGTTCTCTTCATCCTTTGCTGAAAGAAAAAACACACTGTCTTCACTTACCTTTCTCATATCAGGAAGACCGGAAGTATGTGTGAGTAAATTATAGAGCCTGACTTTTTTTGCTATAACACTATCTTTAAAATCAGGGAAATATTTATACAATTCGTCGTTGAGGGATAGCTTATTTTCTTTGGCCAATTGAAGGATGCCAAAGGCAACAAATGTTTTAGTGATGGAACCTACATTAAATAAAGTATGCGTTGTAATAGGTTCTTTGGTCCTGGTATCGGCAATTCCAAAACCCTTTGAATAAATAATTTCTCCATCTTTCGCAATTAAGACTGCACCTCCGGGTTCATTTTTTTTGAATATTGAATCAAACAAATGGTCCAATTGCATAGTTGAGCCTGAATGTTTGGACTGACAACTTAGGATTACAATAGGTAAAAATAGAAAGATTATTCTCATGCAATTTTTTTTTCAAGTTACAGAAATCATGACGATACTATTCAACTTCACTTAATAAATGATAAATGGCATAACTGCATGGGGAGAGCGAAATTTATTTTAACTTACATAGTGATCTTCATTCTTAAATCCTATAAACTATGCCGGTAAGTTATCTCATATACGGTTCAACAGGCCTGCTCATCATCACGATCTTCATATTTGTCATCAATTCGAACCGGAAAAAGAAGAAATAAGCGTGCCGCAGGTCAAGCAGCAATTGCATTTCATCAAAGGTATTTTATCTACGCTCATAGCGGGTGTTTCTTTGTATTGAGAAATTATTCTTCAATTCAAAAAATTAAAAGTCATGAAAACTTTGTTCAGAAAAATCCCGGTACTGGGAATTCTATTAATTGGATCAGTGGTAAATTCACCTGCCGGCGGTGAATGCTTTGAAATTTTCCAGGACAATAAACTGGTTTTACAGCGCTGCGGCAAGGACATCAATTCTGTCCAAACCATTAGTTTAGCTAACAGCAGCAACAGTGAGATCACTGTAAAATATTTCCATTGCGGCCAGGTCGGTAAAAACAGAACGCTGACACTTAAGACCAGTGATGAGAAAATAGTGAAAGAATGGAAATTTGCGAACAGCACTGCCAATGCCGGAATGAAATGCGGTGTTAAAGAAATATTCAGCACAAAAGTATCGAACACTGCAAACCTGAAACTGTATTACTCATCTTCTGAGTTACCAGATGGAAAATTGCTGGCGATTATTAATACAGGCGGAATTAAGACAACAAATCCCTAAAAAGAAACCTAAAAACTAAATAAATCACGCAACGTCGCCACGGCGCAAAGTATAAGCTAACCTAATTAATCGTTGCGTTTTTGCGGCGTTGCGTGAAAATAAATAATCGTACTACTTATTTTTAAGATTCAACAACTGCACCTTCCTGAAATCAATTGGCTGTCCCTCACTTTGCAAAGCGATAAAACCTTCTTTTAATAATTTACCATCGATCTTGATAGCCGGATCAAAACCCTTCACCACATTTCCACCGATCTGTGGTTTTGAGTATTGCAAAACAGTGTCGCCATTTATTATATGTGAGATCAGCGAATCGCCATATACTACCAATTCAGCCTTCACCCATTCATCTTTATCAAAAGTGCGGGATGAAGAACTGATGCAATGACGTTCATCCAGCTTACCCTTATACACCACATTTGTACCTGGCGAGCACATGCTCCCCGTTGGTCTTGCTTTTCCATCACCCAGCCCCGCGTTGAACTGAAATTCGATCGATATAGGCCAGTTTTGTTCTTTCAATATTGTATGCGGGTCCTGGGAATGAAACATAACACCACTATTCAGGTTCGCATAACCCGGTGCATCTTTTCTGAATTCTCCTGTAAAGCGATACTCGACGATCAGTTTATAATGCGAATAAGGTGTTTTATAAAACAGGTGACCGAACCGTTCATTAAAACTATCATATTGATCATACCTCACTTTTATCATTCCGTCTTCAACCCGGAAAGTGTTTCCATAATTATCTCCAACCTCATGATGATTGATCTTAACGATCCAGTCATTGATATCTTTTCCGTTAAACAGATCGATCCAATGTTCCTCTTTATTTTTTTTATTTACGCCAGTCATGCAGGAGATAAATAAACCCGGGAGCAGCACTAAAGCCATTAATTTTATTTTCATTTCAATAGTAATTTGGTGAACTTTTCCAGCTCGGCAATTTCAGCGGGATTTAATATCTCATTGTTATCATATTTTGTTTTAAATAACAATACTCTTTTGTGCGCCGGAAATTTGACCAGGATATCAGCGATCATCTTCCCGGTCTTTTCATCCTTTTCATATAAGGGCCTGTTTTCAGGAAGAGTTGACCTGAATTTTATATTCTTTCTTAAAATGATCGCCTCCAGGGTAGCTAACTTGCCCGGGGGAATTGTTTTAATTTTCTGTGCCTTACCGTATAGCCCCTGCAGTTGCTTCTTACTCAAACCTCCCCTCTCAATATATTGATTCAACAAACTTTGAACGAAGGTTGAGTCCGGGTGTTCCCGGAGCACAGCTTCCAATATGTCTTTTATAATATCAACTTCTGGTTTTAACCGTTGCATAGATGCAAAAATAATTTAGCGCAGCTTAAAACTCTTTATTAAATTCATTCCGGTGGAAACGCTTATCGATATCCTGATTGTTCTTGCCTTGTTGGTGCTGTTAATTTATTTCCTATTTCGCAGGAAAGGGAAACAGGCCATTGTTGCGCCTGTGCCTGAAACATACCGTCAACTGCTGGAAGAACAGGTGGAGTTTTATAAAAAATTAGATGACCCACAGAAACGGGAATTTGAAAAACGTATTCAATTTTTTTTAAACCGGGTGAGGATCACCGGTATTAAAACAACGGTTGAAGATATCGACCGGGTGTTGATCGCATCCAGTGCTATTATTCCTATTTTCAGTTTCCCGGGTTGGGAATATGTAAATCTGAATGAAGTATTGCTTTATCCTGATGCGTTTGGTGATGAGTTTGAACAGGAAGGCCAGCACCGCAATACATTAGGTATGGTAGGCAATGGCGCTATGAATAATGTAATGTTGCTTTCACAACATGAGCTGCGTCAGGCATTTCTTAATAAAACCGGTAAAACCAACCTGGCGATCCATGAATTTGTTCATTTGGTTGACAGGATGGATGGTACAGTAGATGGCATACCTGCGTTTATTCTTGAAAGAAAATATATCTTGCCCTGGCTTGAACTGATGCAAAAGAATATACGGGATATCCTGGCAGACAAATCGGATATCAATCCTTATGGGGCCACTAATAAAGCGGAATTTTTTGCAGTAGTAACTGAATACTTTTTTGAAAGACCGGATCTTTTTAAAACAAAACACCCGGAACTGTACGATCTGCTGGCAAAAATCTTTCGTCAGCAGCCTTCCGTATATACCAACTCCAAATAATTTATGATCGATAACAAACATAAATTAAGTCTTCATTCATCGAGGCTGGAAGCGCTGGGTGACGGCATATTCAGTGTTGCTATGACCATACTTGTCATTGAACTTGAATTGCCTGTCATTAAAGAGCCGGGATGGAATGGCCTGTTGAGTGCTTTGCATGAGACCTGGCAGGGTTTTCTCTGTTTTGTGATCAGTTTTATAGTGCTGGGCATAATGTGGTTTGGTCACCGCATGATATTTGAATATATCGGAAGGTCGAACCGCTATTTTATTTTCCTGGGTGTACTGTTTTATATGATCGTGTGCCTGGTTCCTTTCAGCACACGATTGCTGGCTCATGATACTTTTAAATGGTATGCAATCCTGATCTATGGACTCAACCTGAGTCTCTGTAATATCACACTTTACGGTCAATGGCTATACGGTATCAACCGGCCATCGCTGATGACCCGTGAATTACCTGCGGAAGTAAAAAGGGAAGCAAAAATATTATTCCTTATTTCCCCGGTTGTGTACGGTATTGCATTTGCGTTTTCATTCTGGGCGCCCCAGGTAAGCATTGGAATTTTTATATTGACACCAATTTTATATTTGATCCCCAACAAGCTTGACAAATACATGCCCTGAAGAAGTTCTCTCCTCCTGGAAAATGGTTCGTTGAGGAACTAGTCACTCTCTTCAAAATGAATATGCTGGTGGTGAGCTCCGGCAGCAATATGCAGCGCAAAAGCCGCAATAGCAGTGTCTTTCAGGATATTTACCAGCGAAAGCTGGCGCATTTCCCTGTCGCCTGCATTCATATAATTGGGTACGTGGATCGCTAAAACAAAGATGGCCAGCAACACAAATAAGAGGTAGCCTGAAATTTTTACAAACTGGTTAGTCAGAAAAGAAATGCCAACCAATATCAATGCCCCTCCGATTACATAGACCCATGTAATGCCGCCCGGTAAGGAGGCTGGTACATAAACAACCAAATCCCGAGGATGTGTAAAATGAAAAACTCCAAAGCATATTAATACGATGGATAGCATATAAACCGCTATCCTCGAGATAACGTGATAGCGTGTCATAAAGTTGAGTTTAGTTATTAAAAGGTAGGAAAAGCCCGGCTCATAAAAAAGTTTCAGAGCTTAATTTTCCGGAGACAGCTGGCAAAAGGATGTCTCATCCTATTTTAAAAATGATAGTTGTTGCTGCATTAAACATGTCAATTACTAAGAACTACAGAGGAGAAATGAGGATAATAAAAAATACCAGGAACATCTCTCTATTGTGAAAAACTCTATATTTGATACTAAATCGAGACGACCATTTAAATTCTAAATTAAAAACATCATGGCAAAGAAAACAAAGAAAGCTGCCAAGAAAAAGCCAGCAGCAAAAAAACCAGCTAAGAAAGTAGCAAAGAAAGCAGCTCCTAAAAAGGCAGCTAAAAAACCAGCTCCTAAAAAGGCAGCTCCCAAAAAAGCAGCTCCAAAGAAAGCAGCAAAACCAAAAACAGCCCGTAAGCCTAACCCAGCTTTTATGAAAGCACTCAATCCAAGTCCAGCATTAGCTGCTGTAGTTGGAAGTTCTCCTTTGCCACGTACTGAAGTGGTGAAAAAAATATGGGTGTATATTAAAGCAAATGGTCTGCAGGATAGTGCCAACAAACGCATGATCAATGCTGATGATAAACTTAAAGCCGTTTTCGGTGGTAAGTCGCAGGTATCCATGTTTGATATGGCAAAACATCTTGCAAATCACCTGAGCTAAAAAAAGTTTAGGAAAAAAAATTATTCCCCTGCTACTGCGGGGGATTTTTTATTTAATTAAGTGCCTTCTTTTTTATTGGGATAAGAACAAATGATCTTACAAGAAGAAAAATAATAAAGCCAATAAAGCTGCCCGTTGTATTTAAGATCAGGTCATCCACATCAAAAACGCCAAGACCAAATAGCAGTTGCATCATCTCATAACCCAGGCTGAATAATAATCCCGCAAATAAAATTTTAAACCCGTTTCTAAACCACGGTATAAGTAACGCAAGCAAAAAACCAAATGGTATAAACCCAATGATGTTCCCCAATAAATTATTTTTTTTATACTCTGTATTCATTCGTTTGCTATTATAAAATAACCGGATCGTCGAAAAAGGTTTTGTATTGGCCTGCTGCCATCCGTCTTTTATTTTATAATGTTTGTATTCGGTTTGAAAATAATTTTTATAATAACGTGGATTTTTCTTGAACAAGATATTCTTGGTAAGAACCGCCAAATAACCCAGGAACAATATCCAGCAAACCGTTTTTACCATCCAGCTGTTTATATACAGCGTAAGATAAACCAAAATATAACGACCTGTATTACCTGGCAGCGCCTACAAACCCGGTAAAATTGATCGGTGAACGGTTGGTAAGCGTCACATTGAGCTGCGCATTGCCACTTTCAAAAAGAGTAAAGGTCATTGATTGCACTTCACGCTGATCAGCGGGCTTAATTGTTATAAGCCACGAGCCTGCTCTATCCTCGGTTTTATTATATGTAAATTCAGTTGATTTGAAATTCAAAGGATTTTGATTGGTCATACTTGCCGTATACGCACGACCGAAGTAAGGCAAATAAACTTCAAGCGATTTATTGGCAAGCTTTACATCATACTCACCGGTAAGATACCGTGTATTGCCATACTCGGAGAGAGCAACGTTTGCTTTAAATAGCCAGTTGTCACTATTGATAGCCTGCATCACTTCTTCTTTTGTTGCCTGGTTCTTTACCTGCCGTGAAGAGGAACAACTGCCTGCAATGAGCAGTAGTACAGCAAGCATATAAAAAGCTATATTGATTTTTTTCATGACTGAAAATTTAAACTTCTATCCATTACGGGCAAACAAAATGCCTGATATTTCCGGCCATCAATTATTTATTTGTATAAAAAGAAAAAATCATAAGTTTAACCAACCTTTTAATAAAGGAATATTTTTCTGCTAACCCGGTTCATTGACAATACTCCGACTCAATTATTGTTCTTTATAACTTTTAAACTAACAGCAAATCATGAAAAAAATTTTCATTACCTGTTTTACCTGCTTCGCTGGTTACCTGAATTTGTCAGCCCAGATCGATGCCGGGCTTTTTCGTTATCCCGATGTTTCTCAATCACAGATCGTATTTACCTATGCAAATGACCTTTGGGTTGCACCGAAAGAAGGAGGCACCGCTATCAAGTTAAGTTCGCCATCCGGTGTTGAAAGTTATCCAAAGTTTTCACCGAATGGGAAAAACATTGCGTTTACCGGTAATTACGACGGCAACAGCGATGTATATGTATTGCCAACTGACGGTGGTGTTCCCGTTCGTCTTACATCGCATGGATACCCTGACAGGGTTGTTGAATGGACCACGGATGGCAAAAAAGTCTTGTTTGCATCCTCAAGAGAAAGCGGCAAAGCAAGATTCAATCAGTTCTATACTGTTTCATCTTCGGGTGGCGCTGCAGAAAAATTGGCGGTTGCTTATGGTGAATTCGCATCTTATTCTCCGGATGGAAAACAACTGGCATTGGTATTTCGAACACAGGTTGGAAGAAACTGGAAACGTTATCGCGGCGGATGGAAAGCTGATATCCATATTTTCAACCTGCAAACATTGAGCGATCAAAATCTTTCCTTGCCTGATGAAGCGGGGAGCGAATTTCCAATGTGGAGCGGCAACACTATTTATTTTCTTTCCGACCGCGGCCCGGAATTAAGAATGAACTTATGGCGCTATGATCTGAATTCAAAAAAATATGAGCAGGTAACCAAGTTCGCTGACTATGATGTACACTTCCCCTCTTTGGGTCCCGATGATATTGTTTTTGAAGCAGGTGGAAAATTATATCTCTACAACATATCGTCTCAAAAACAAAAGGAAATAAAAATAAACCTGGTAAGTGACCGTGCTATGGTCAAACCAAAAATTGAATCGGCAGAAAAATTGGTTCAGTTTGCAAGTATGAGCCCTGATGGAAATCGTGTTTTATTCCAGGCACGGGGTGATATTTTTTCAGTGCCTGCAGAAAATGGTTTTGTAAAAGATCTTACAAGAACATCTGATGCTGCTGAACGTTATCCCATGTGGTCGCCTGATGGAAAATCAATTGCCTATTGGAGTGATGCTTCCGGTGAATACGAATTGTATGTGATGCAACCTGACAAAGATGGTTCTGCAAAAAAACTTACGAATTATGGCCCGGGCTATCGCTATGATGCAGTTTGGTCTCCCGATAGTAAAAAACTTTCATTCATTGATAAGGCTATGCGCATCCAGGTATATGATCTTACCACAAATGAAACAACAGTTGTTGACAAAGCAATGAGATGGACACATGGCGCTTTGCAGGGCTTCTCCAGCAGTTGGTCACCTGACAGCCGCTGGCTTGCTTATTATCGCGACCTGGATAATTATCACAATGCTGTTTTCATTTACGATCATTCAACAAAAAAAACAAAACAGGTTACAAGCGGGTTTTATAGTTGCGCGGAGCCGGTATTTGACCCGGAAGGCAAATACTTATACGTATTCACCAACCAGAGTTTTAATCCTGTTTACAGCGATGTAGATAATACATTTGTTTATCCTAACACAAGAGGCGTTGGCGCCATTGCATTGAGGAAAACAACTCCTTCCTTGCTTGCTCCGAAGAACGATTCAGTAGCCATTACTGAAGGTGAAGTGAAACCCGACGCTGCTGCTGAAAATAAAAAAGAGAAAAAAGACTCTGCAGCGCTTACCAAAAAGCCTGACAGCAAATCAGTAAATATAGATTTTGATGGATTTGAAGAACGGATGGTGCTTCTTCCTGTAGCTGCTGGTAATTACCGGAATCTTGAAGCCGGCAAAGGCAAAATATTTTATCTGCGGGTTCCCAATACCGGAACTGTTGGTGCAAAGAGCACTATTAAATATTTCGACATTGATAAACGTGAAGAAAAAACAGTTTTGGAAGACGCTGACTTTTATGTAATGGCTTACAACAAACAAAAAATGCTGGTAGGCCGGCAAAATAGTTATGCCGTGATCACTGCAACGGAAGGAGCAAAATTTGATAAGCCGCTTCGTACACCGGAAATGCAAATGATGGTAAACCCCATTGAAGAATGGAAACAGATCTTCATGGATGCATGGCGTTTTGAAAGAGATTATTTCTATGATGAGAAAATGCATGGAATAGATTGGACGGCTACAAAGAACCGCTATCTCAAAATGCTTGATGGCGCCTTAACAAGAGAAGAGGCTGATTTTATTGTTGGTGAAATGATCGGTGAATTAAATGCCTCTCACACTTATCATGGCGGAGGCGATATTGAAATTCCAAAAACGCAGAACGTAGGTTATTTAGGCGTAGACTGGCAGGCAGATGGCGACCATTATAAGATCAAAAAAATTCTTCGCGGTGCTGCCTGGGATGCAGAAGTACACTCGCCATTTGATATGTCAGGCGTGAATATTAAAGAAGGCGATTACATTCTTGCGGTGAATGGAATTCCTCTTTCAACATCAAGCGATCCTTTTATTGCATTCCAGGGATTAGCCAATAAGACCATTGAAATTACTTATAACAGTTCACCATCCATGACGGGTGCAAAGACAGCCATTGTAAAAACATTGGGCGATGAATATCGCTTACGTAACCTGGCATGGATCGAAGACATGCGAAAAAAAGTAGATGAGGAAAGCAATGGTGAAGCAGGATACATTTATGTGCCAAGCACCGGCGTAGACGGACAAAATGAGCTGCTGAGACAGTTCAATGCACAATGGGATAAAAAAGCATTGGTGATTGATGAACGCTTTAATGATGGCGGGCAAATCCCTGATCGCTTTATTGAGATGCTCAACCGTGAGCCGCTTGCTTTTTGGGCCGTACGAGATGGTGAAACATGGCCCTGGCCTCCGTTCGCTCATTTTGGTCCGAAAGTAATGCTGATCAACGGATGGAGTGGCTCAGGCGGTGATGCATTTCCTGATTATTTCCGAAAGAAAAATTTAGGCCCATTGATTGGTGCAAGAACGTGGGGCGGATTAATTGGCATAAGTGGCGTGCCGCCGTTGATTGATGGAGGTAATGTTACTGTTCCTACCTTCCGGATGTATAATCCGGATGGCACATGGTTTAAAGAAGGCCACGGTGTTGATCCTGATATTGCAGTTCCGGAAGACCTGGGCATGATGGCAAAGGGCACCGATCCGCAATTACAAAGAGCCATCACTGAAATAAAAACTTTATTAAAAACAAAAGGGTATACACGACCTGCAGTACCAAAGGGTGAAAGTCGAAAAGCATTCTGATTTGAAAGCCACCAAACGGTGGCTTTCTTCTTTATATCAAAAGTTTTATCTTCAACGCATGCGAAATAAACTTTTCTTCTTTTTCATTTTTCCCCTGGGTGTAATTGCCCAACCAAGAACTGATGAGTTTCTTAAAAAAATTTTAGCTGCAGAGCCTGACAGCTTACTGCAATCGGTATTAAGTCATCCTGAAATTTATCATTATCAAATCATCTATACACAAATTGACCGTGATAAAAACAATAAACCATCTTTTAAAAACTATTATTATAATTACGATTCGTTGCAATATTTCAACCCGGCGTCAACGGTAAAGATGCCACTTGCGTTTTTATCACTTGAAAAACTGAACAAGCTCAACCGGCCGGGAGTGAATAAATACACTTCGATGCAATATGACAGCGCTTATTCAAGACAAACCGTTTTATATAAAGACAGTACTTCCCAAAGCGGGTTACCATCTATCGCACAGTTTATCCGGAAGGCATTTTTAATAAGCGATAACGATGCCTATACAAGGATGTATGAATTTGTCGGGCAACAAGCCATCAATCGCCGCCTGCATGAAATGGGTTATCCTGATCTGCGGATCACCCGTCGTTTTATGCGCATGAATGCCGATGAAAACCGGCATACCAACCCGATCCGTTTTATAAAAGATGATGGCGCCATTATCTATTCGCAACCGCCGGCTGTCAATGCCGATTCATTTGATTTCAGCCATATCAATAAAATGGGTAAACAGTATTTAAATGCGAATGATAGTCTTATCAATGAACCCATTGATTTTACAACAGCCAATAATGTAACAGTCTACCACCTGCAACAAATGCTGCAGGCAGTTATGTTTCCGAATTCTGTTCCGGCCGGGCAACGTTTTGATCTGAAAAAAGAAGACTATGATTTTTTATATCGCTTTCTTTCGCAATATCCATCAGAAACAGCCTATCCTAAATATGATACCAGTGCTTACTATGACAGCTATGTGAAATTCTTTTTTAAACAGGGAAGTCATAATATGCCCGAATATATCCGGGTGTTTAATAAAGTTGGATGGGCTTATGGTTGTTTAACCGATGCATCTTATGTTGTTGATTTCAAAAATAAAATTGAATTCATGCTTACGGCAACCATTTACGTAAACAGTGATGGGGTGATGAACGATAACAAATATGATTACGAAACTATAGGCTGGCCATTTCTATATAAGCTGGGGCAAACGATTTATAATTACGAACTAAACAGGCCACGCAGCTACAAACCCAATCTCTCCGATTTCAAATTACATTATGAAAAAAGAAAGTACGATAACCGGCCCGCTATAAAAGACGCAGATAACTAAAAAAATTACCCGGTATCTTTTGAAAAATACCGGGTAAAGAAGTAATATCTTTTTTAATTCATTTTGGCCGGCGTTGCTCCATACTGATACATGAGAGCTATTTTACCATCACTGTTTATTTTCCATATCTCATGCAGTTGAGTTGACTCTTTTTTTCCTTTTTTATCAGTCCGATTTTCAGTTCCCCAGACAGCAACCCAATCCTCATTTTTGTCTGTGCTTTTTAAAGGAACAATAGCATGAATTGAACTATTTACCGCGGTGAACATATTGCGGTAAGCCTGGCCACCTGCAATGACACTGTCACGACCGCCACCCATAACTGTACCATCCATGGTATACATATGAATAGTGTCAGCAAACATGGTTTTAGCCGGGCTGAGGTCACCGCTATCCCATGCTTTCCAGAGTGAGAGTATCATTTCAGAATTTTTTTGATCCCCCATCTGAAAAGAAGATGAATAATCGACGGTGTAACCCATCGTGTTTAATGGAGCCGGAGCTGCGGCCTCTTTTGACTCAGATGAAGTTGTTTTATTATCACCTGAGTTACATGAATAAACAATGAATGCGATCAGAAAAATCAAAAGCCTTTTCATACAAAAATGTTTTAAGGTGAAGAAAATAGGGGCTAATTAAAGATTTCAGAAAGAACGGAGTTGAAATTTTGCGCTGGTAAATCTAAAATACGTCAATTATTCAAAATCCATTATGAAAAAAGGGAATAATTGATCTTTTAATTTTATTTGAAATAAAGCCCGGTCAAATTTATTAGAAGTCTTCTTAATTTTATAGTACATGCCCGCTTTATGAAAATCCTTTACGGTATAGTTTTTCTTCTATTTTTTATTTCCGCTATGTCTCAAAAGCGACCGGGTGATTTTGACCTGATCGACCATAAAGTAAAATTCATAGACGACAAACAAATTGACTCGCTGGCCAAAAAACTGGTACAACTTGGAAACAGTGATCGTGAAAAAGTAAGAGCGATTTTTCGCTGGATAACTGAGCACATCGATTATAATACTATTGTTTTTAATCGTACAAAAAAATATACTCCGAAGAATATTGAACTTGACCCGGAAGATACATTCACAACGCTGCCACCTTTAAGTGAACGGGTAGCTGTCCAGGTGTTACGTAAAAGAATTGCCGTCTGCGATGGCTACTCCCGTCTTTTTAAAACACTATGTGACCGTGCCGGCATTCCCAGTGAGATCATCTCCGGTTATGCCCGTACGAATATTTATAAAAAGCAATCACGATTCGGGGTCAATCATATTTGGAATGCTGTTTATATTGATAGTGTCTGGCATTTACTGGATGTAACATGGGCCAGTGGCGGTGTTAATTATGCCAATGAATATGCGCGGCAGTATAATGATTTCTATTTTCTTACTCCGCCGGAAGATTTTATCCGGGATCATTACCCGGAAGATCTGCAGTGGACCCTGATAAAGAATCCCCCATCCTATTTTGAATTCAATAACAGCCCCTTTAAATATGCTGCTATTTTAAGAGCCGCTATCACATCTTATGCACCTTCGAAAGGAGTTATTGAAGCTGAAGTGGGTGATACGATCAGGATAGAATTAAAAACAAATAAGGAGCTAAAGGATTTTTGTATTGCCGAAACGCCCGTCTTTAGTTCTAGCCAATCTTATTTGTCCGCGACCCCGGGTAATAATGGCATTCGTTTTAATTACCCAATTACTCAAAACACCGGCCCATGGTTATACATCTTTTATAATGATGAAACAGTGATGCGTTATAAACTTTCTGTGAAGAAGGAAATAGAATCTGAAAAAAATAAGCTGGCTGTCACCATGAATTATTGACCGGGCTTTTTTATGTGCAAAAATAATTTGACATTAAATCAAAGAACCACTTCAATTTCTTCGTATCTTTTAAAGACGTTGTACTCCGTACAATGAAATAAAATGTGCCCTCCGTAATACTATTTCTTCACTTAAAAAAAGGAGGCGTTATGATTGTAAGACTCACGTATTTCAATTTTCTACCGGAAAAAATTGATGAGCTAAAAAAATTCTACCATGATGTAGCCATGCCGACTGTAAAACGGCAAAAAGGAAATCTCGATTGCAAATTGCTTGAACCGGCTGACAAAAAAGATGAATATATCTCCATGACGGTATGGGATAACCAGGATGATGCCGATGCTTATCATTCCGGTGGCGTCTATCAGCAATTAGTCAGCCAGGTACGGAAATTTTTTACAGAAGAGCCAGTATTAAGAGTCTACCACACTGAAGGTATATTGGAGCACGCCTGAGCGTTAAGCTCATTCTTCATTTTCTTTTCACCGGGTTTCATATCAAAATGAAACCCGTTATTTTTTTGCTCACAGGTACAACTGAAAACAAACAGGCCGCTTTATAAAATTATCCTTATCAATTATCCGAATATCCTCTTCCTTTAATAGATTTACAATAAAACAGATCAACGAGGTGCAGCCTGAGAATTATATTTATTACCCTGAGCAATTGAACGGTGAAGAATTGGATGCCTTTCTTGAAAAAGGATGGTACCGGATGGGACAAAGCATTTTTACCACTCATTATATTTCGTTGGAAGACCAGGTCTACCGTGTATTTTGGTTAAGATACAACCTGGAAAAGTTGACATTAAGCAGACGCCAGCAACGATTACTAAAAAGAAATGAGCAGTTCAGCATCACCAAAAAACCATTTAAAATAACGGATGAGCTGGAAGAACTGTTTACACTTTACAAAACCGGGATCGATTTTGAACCTGCCTTGTCCGTTCAACATTGGTTATATGGCGACCAGCTGCATAATGTATTTTCCACAGAGTTGCTGGAGATCCGGGATAATAAAAAACTGATTGCAGCCGGCATCACAGACAGCGGGCATGAAAGTATTGCAGGTATCATGAACTTCTATCATCCTGAATACAAAAAATACAGCCCC
>Ga0105249_10000663_pt1 | contig 31237 bp, 20 predicted proteins | sample KBSS44metaG_FD_81522 | JGI IMG/M metagenome (GOLD analysis project Ga0105249, IMG submission 81522) | Switchgrass rhizosphere microbial communities from Kellogg Biological Station, Michigan, USA - KBS S4-4 metaG | ecosystem: Host-associated > Plants > Roots > Rhizosphere > Soil | place...
CACGGCGGCGATGTCAGCGACGGTGTCAGGGCGACCGAGGTCGCGCCGACGACGGCCAGGAACGTGACCGCGGCGGCGACGGCGAGCGACGCGGCGGTCCTCGCGTTAGGCCTGACGAGCGTGTGCCAGTGTCGCCCGATGAGCACGCCGACGAGCGCGCCGCTCAGGTTCGTGACGACGTCGACCACACTCGCGTCGCGGCCGGGCACCAGCCGCAGCTGCACCAGCTCGATGGCGGTCGTCATCCCGGCCATCACCAGGAGGGCACGCACCGGGCGCATCCCGGCGAGTATCAACCCGACACCCAGCGGAATGAACAGCACCACGTTCGCGATGACGTCCACTCCGGGCGTCCCATCGCAGATTCTGCACACGGCCGCATAGCCCTCGCGGCCGGATATCCCGGGCCGCGGGCTGAGCGTGCCGTACGCGATCGCGAGCGAGGCGACGATCGCGAGCGCCCAGCCAACGCGCCGCGTCCGCGCGCTGTGGGTCCGGTCCACCGACTCGCCGGCCGACGCCACGATCAGACGGTCGGCGCCGGTTCTCCGCCGAAGACGCGGAGCGCCAGTTCGACTTTCCCGAATGGCGCGGAGACCTGCACGCCCTGCACCGCGGCCTTCACACACCCGAGCATCTCGCGTGCGATCGCGATGCCCTCGGCCACCGCATGGTCCTTCGACTTCTCGTTCGCGCGTCGCATGCGCGTGATGACGGAGTCCGGCACCACGACGCCTGGGACCTCGTTCGCGAGGAACTCCGCGTTCCGAACCGAGACGAGCGGCCAGATGCCCGCAATGATCGGGATGCGCACGTGCGTGATCTCGCCGAGGAACCGTTCGAGCTGCGCCACGTCGAACACCGGCTGGGTGATGGCGTACTCGGCCCCGGCGTCCACTTTGTACTCGAACCGCTTGAGCTCCGTGGCGGGATCAACGGCCGCCGGGTTCACGCCGACGCCGATGGCGTAGCGGGTCGGCGCGCCGATCGGGTTGCCGCCGGGGTCGAGCCCGTGGTTCAGATTGTTCACCAGGTTCGTGAGCCCGATCGCGTCGATGTCGAAGACGGCGGTCGCGTCGGGGTAGGGGCCCATCTTCGGCGGGTCGCCGGTGATGAGCAGGATGTTCCGCAGCCCGATGGCCGAGGCGCCTAACAAGTCGCTCAGCATGCCGAGCAGATTCCGGTCGCGACAGCAGTAGTGCGTGACCGTCTCGATCCCGACCTGCTGCTCGATGAGCAGACTCGTCATCATCGCGCCCATTCGGCTCTGTGCGCGCGGGCCGTCGGGCACGTTCACCGCGTCCACACCGGCGCGCTTCAGGGCTGCGACGTCGGAGAGCATCTTGCTGGCGTCGACGCCCCGTGGCGGCACGATCTCGACGGACGTGACCATCTCCCCGCGCGCGATCTTGGCCGCGAAATGCGATCGTTCGGCGAAGGGAATGGGGGTGACGCCCTTCGGGCGGGAACTGGGAGCAGCGAACGGGGAACCGGCCCTGCTCGCGGAAAGCTCGGAGCCCACAGCCCCGGTTCCCGGTTCCCCGTTCCCGGTTCCCCGCGACTCGGTTCCCAGTTCCCGATTGCCGGTTCCCGATATCCGTGGGGCGAGCGGCCGGACGCCCTGCACGATCGCCCGGATATGGTCCGGCGTCGTTCCACAGCAGCCGCCGATGATCTTCGCGCCGGCGTGGATCAGGTGCCGGGCGTACGACGCCATGTACTCCGGGCTCGCCATGTACATGCTCCGCCCGCCGACGTCGCGCGGCATGCCGGCGTTAGGCTGCGCGCTGAGCTTCCGGCGCGTCACCGTGGCCATCTTCTCGATGGCCTCCAGAATCGCCTGCGGCCCCACCGAGCAGTTGAGGCCAATGACGTCCACCTCGAGCTTGTCCAGGGTCCGCGCGAGGTCTTCCGGGGTCGCGCCGTAGGACGTGCGCCCGTCGACGCCGATCGTCATCTGCGCGACGACCGGGATCGTCCGATCGACCGACTGCGCTGCCCGCACGGCCTGCGCGATCTCTGCCAGGTCGCCAAACGTCTCGAGCAGGAAGCAGTCGACGCCGCCCTCCTTGAGCGCCGTCATCTGCTCGCGGAAGGCCTCGAACGCCTCCTCGACGCTGGTGGGACCATACGGCTCGATGCGGACGCCGAGCGGCCCAACGGCGCCGGCGACGAGGTGGTCGTCTCCCGCGACGTCGCGCGCGATGCGGGCCGCCGCGCGGTTGATGTCGCCCACGTGCGCCTCGAGCCCGTATTGCGACAGCTTCACGCGGCTTGCGCCGAACGTGTTCGTCTCGAGCACTTCGGCGCCGGCCTTCGCGTACGTCGCGTGGACGTCGCGCACGAGGTCGGGGGCCTTCAGGTTGAGCTCATCGTAGCACTGATTGATGAACACGCCCTTCGCGTACAGCATCGTCCCCATCGCGCCGTCGAACACGACGACGCGCTCGGGATCGAGCAGCCGAGTGAGCAGCGTCGCGCGCGATGTCATGTCGCTGTGGGGCCCGCCGTTTGAGCCGATGGCTGATGGCTGATGGCTGATGGCGGCGAGTCGGGAGCAGTGGACGCGCCGCGCACCGCATAGTATTTCGCTTCGGGGTGATGCACGATCATCGCCGCCGTCGACTGCTCCGGCACCAGCTGATATGCGCTGGTGAGCGTCATACCTAACGCCTCCTCCGCGGGCAGCAGCTTGAACACCACCGCATGGTCGTCCAGGTCCGGGCAGGCACCGTAGCCCCACGAGTAGCGCTTGCCCTGCGCGCCCGGCACACCCAACTCGTGGCGGATGCGGCGATGCATCCACTCGGCGACTGCTTCCGCGGATTCGACGGCCAGGCCGTGCGAGTAGAACGCTTCCGTGTACTCGCCCAGGCCCTGCAGTTCTTCGAAGCGGTGTGTCGCGGCGTCGCCGACCGTCACGATCTGGAGCCCGATGACATCCACGTCGGACGATTGCGTCGAACGGAAGTAGTCGGCGAGGCAGAGACGCTCACGCCCCTCCTGGCGCGGGAAGTGGAAGCGCGCGATCTCGCGGAGCGAGCCGCCATCGCTGTCGTACGCCGCGGGATCGTACACGATGACGTGGTTGCCGTCGGTCTGCACGGGGAAGTAGCCGTACACCGCCTCCGGTTTGATCCACCGGTCGCGCTTCACCTCCGCCTTGAGCCGCTCGAGCGTCGGACGGAACTCGTCGCGCACCGTGGCCTCGTACTGCTCGCCCGAGCCGCGTCCGCCCCACTGGAGGCGGAACAGCTCGTCGAGATCCAGCAGGTCGAACACCTCGTCGAGTGGAATGTCCCGAACCACACGCGTGCCGAAGAATGGCGCGCGCGGGATGGGATTGTCGGAGCGGATGTCGCTGCGCTCGCCGCCGCGGTCACCGACGCTGATGTCCTTGCCCACGGTGGTGCGCAGGAACACGTCGTTGCGCGCGGCCTCGAGGGATTCGGCGATGAACGACGCGCGGCGGTCGGCGTTCTGCAACACGTCCATCGTCTCGAGACCCTCGAAGGCATCCTTGCAGTAGAACACGCCGGGCCCGTACGGTCGCTCGCCATCCACGAACAGCGCGCGACGGCCAAAGCGCCGGTTGATCGCCGCCCCGCCGATGAGCACCGGAATGGAGATGCCGCGGCGGTCGAGCTCCTGCACGCAGAGCGGCATCTGCTTCGACGTCGACACGAGCAGCGCTGACAACCCGATCGCATCGGCGCCGACCTCGATCGCCTTGTCGAGAATCGTGTTCACCGGCACCTGCTTGCCGAGGTCGAAGACGGTGTAGCCGTTGTTCGAGAGAATGGTGTTGACGAGTGACTTCCCGATGTCGTGCACGTCGCCGTACACCGTCGCGAGGACGACCTTGCCCTTCGTGTAGCCCTCTTTCCGTTCCAGGAACTGCTCGAGATGCTTGACCGCCTTCTTCATCACCTCGGCGGATTGCAGCACGAACGGCAGGATGAGCTCCCCGGCGCCGAACTTGTCGCCGACCTCCTTCATCGCGGGCAGCAGCACCTCGTTCAGCACGCGCACGGGATTCTCTCGAACCCCTGCCGCGTCGAGCGCGGCCTCGACCCCGTCCTTCTTGCGGTGCAGCACCATCCAGTGGACCCGCGCTTCCGGCGTTGCGAACTCCACTTCGCCGCCGCCGTCGCCTTTCCCGATTCCCGATTCCGTATTCCCGATTCCCGCGAAATGCTCGATGTAGCGTTGGAGCGCATCGGGTCGCCGGTTGAATACGAGATCATCAGCCAGGCCGCGCTCCTCGTCGCCGATCTCGAAGTAGGGCCGAACATGCGCCGGGTTCACGATCGCCGCGTCGAGGCCGGACTGCACGCAGTGGTGCAGGAACACGGAGTTGAGCACCGCGCGCGCCTCGGGCGTCAGCCCGAAGCTCACGTTCGAGACGCCGAGGATCGTGAAGACGCCGGGCAGCTCGCGTTTGATGAGACGAATGCCCTCGATCGTTTCCTTCGCCGACTCGATCCACTCAGCATCGCCCGTCGCGAGCGTGAACGTCAGCGCGTCGTAGATGAGGTCCGACGCCGAGAGCCCATATTCGTCGACGACGATGTCGTAGATCTTGCGCGCGACCTCGAGCTTCCGCTCGCGCGTCTTTGCCATCCCGATCTCGTCGATGGTGAGCGCGACCAGCGCGGCACCGTGCTTCTTCGCGAGCGGCACGACGGCGTCGATGCGCTTCCGGCCGTTCTCCATGTTGATGGAGTTGATGATCGCGCGGCCGGGCACGTGCTCGAGCGCCTGCTCGATCACCGAGGCCTCGGTCGAGTCGATCATGAGCGGCGTCTCGACGGTCATCGACAGGAGCTTGACGACCTTCGACATCTGCTCCGCTTCGTCGCCGCGCTCGGTGAGCGCGACGCAGACGTCGAGCACGTGCGCACCGGAGTCCACCTGATCGCGTGCGACGTCGACGATTCCTTCGTAGTCGTCGGCGAGCAGCAGTCGCTTGACCTTCCGCGAGCCCTGCGAGTTCACGCGCTCGCCGACGAGGAGGGGAGGGGGATCCTGGTGAATGGTGATCGCGCGCATTGCGCTGCTGACCCGCGGGACAGCGTGGGAGACGGGAGACGGGAGACGGGAGACGGAGCTCACCGCGCCCTTTCCGTCTCCCGTCTCCCTCTTCCCGTCTCCCCTCACGGCCTTCACAATGGCGGCAAGATGCTCGGGGCGCGTGCCACAGCACCCGCCGACGATGCGAACCCCGAAATCGCGCACGAATTCCGCGAGCGCGTGCGCCATTGGCTCCGGCTCCAGCGGATACACCGCCTCGCCGACGCCCGTGTTGATCGGCAGCCCCGCGTTAGGAATGACCGAGATCGGATGCGTCGCATGCTGCGCCAGATAGCGCACCGGCTCACGCATGTGCTCCGGTCCCGTCGAGCAGTTGAGCCCCAGCACGTCGATGTGGAGCGACTCGATCGTCGTCATCGCGCTCGCGATGTCGGTGCCGAGCAGCATCCGGCCGCTCGTGTCGAGCGTGACCTGGGCCTGCACCGGAATGCGGAACCCCAGCTCCGCGAACAGCCGCTCGAAGCCCGCGAGCGCCGCCTTCACCTCGAGGATGTCCTGCGACGTCTCCACGAGCAGCACGTCCACGCCACCCTCGACGAGGTACTTCGCCTGCGCGTAGTAGTTCTCGCTGAGCTCCGCGAACGTGATGTTCGAGAGCACGGGATCGCTGCTCGACGGCAGCATCCCCGTCGGACCGATCGAGCCCGCGACGAACCGCGGGCGCTCGGGGGTCGCGAACTTCTCGCACGCCGCTCGTCCCAGTCGCGCAGCCCCGACGTTCACCTCCCGCACCTTGTCGCCGACACCCCACTCCTCGAGGCGGCGCGGCGTCGATTGGAACGTGCACGTCTCGACGACGTCGCACCCCACCGCGAGGAACGACTCGTGGATCGCCTGGATCACATCGGGGCGCGTGAGCACGAGGTGATCGTTGCACCCCTCCAGCGATTTTCCGCCGAAGTCGTCGGCCGTGAGGTTGTACCGCTGGATGTTCGTGCCCATCGCGCCGTCGAACACCAGCACGCGGTCGTTGAGGGCGTCGAGGTAGAGCGTGTCGCGGTAGGGAAGCGTCCCCTTGACGCGCGGGTTGGCTGACGTGCTCAAGGCCTTGGTCGTGTTATCGGTCATGTCCCGGAAATGAAAACGGCCCGGATGCGTGAGCGCCGGGCCGGCGCTTTAGCGGATGTTTTACGTGGCCGCAAGTTGCCTTAAATCGCCACGATCTCGATTGTCGTGTCGCACGCAGTCCCACTCGACACGCTTACGGATACATAGCCGTCGCCAATGGTGACGGCAAGCCGAATGCCGGTGCGGCAGCGGCGGCCTCAGACGGCGCGATTTTCGGGCGGCGTGTCGGGCCGCGTTCGTCCGGAGGCCACGGCACGCTCGGTAAGTCGTTGCACCATGGTCACCAGGCGCTGTCGCTCCCAGGGCAGCACGAGATCCGCCAGCGTCGCACGCTGCACCGTTACCGGAAGGGCCGGCGTTGGCTGACCGTCGTGCCGGTACAACACAAGCGCGCTCCCGGACGGCCGACGAAGGCGCAGAAATTCCGGATCGAACGCGCAACCGCGCTCGACCAGGATCACCGGCGGACGGAGCTCGGACAGCACCGCTCCCGCCTCGGCCAACGAGCGCACGACGTGGCACCGTTGCCCGGCCGCGCCAAGCACCTGGGCGATTCCCTCGAGCACGCTCTCGTCGGAGCCGATCACGAGCGTCGCGGTCATTGATTCCCCCCGTCGTCAGACAGCCTTTCGACATCCGACGGTGTAACGCCTGCTACCTCGACTGTCTTGAGCCGACTCGACGCCCCAGTGACGATCCGCACCCGTCGGCGAGGTACCGCGAGCTGTTCGGCCAGGAAGTCCACGAGCGCGTCGTTCGCAGCGCCATCGACCGGTGGTGCATGAAGCCTCACCCGCAGCGCACCATCGTGGACACCGGCGATCTCGTTTGCCGATGCCCGCGGTTGGACCCGTACCCTGAATCGTACCCCCTCCCCTCGCTGATCGACAGTGACTGGGCTCACAGCGCGCCCACGACCAGTCTCGACAACAGCGTGAGCGCGAAGTACGCGACGAGCGGAGACAGGTCGAGCATCCCGCCCACCGGCGGCAGCAGCCGCCGGATCGGCGCCAGGAACGGCTCGGTCAGCGTATAGGACCATCGCACCCACCAGTGCGACGGCGACGCGCTGAACCACGACGTGATGACGCGAGCGAACAGCGCGATCTGCAGCAGCCCGAAGATCCACTGCACCACGAGGCGCAGGATGCCCCGCGGGCCGCGTTCGCTCGCGAACGCCACCATCTCGACCTGCGCGCGAATGAATCCGAGAAGCCAGATGAAGAGGATTCCGCCCACCACGACGGCCGCGAGCGCCCACCACGGTGCATTCGATGGAATGCCGCCGCGTCGGACGAGGCGGCGCTCGATCGGGGCGAGCAGGGGATCGATGGAGCCGCGAAAGAATCGCGCGAGCCCCGAGAACGGGCTGATGCGCCGCGTTCGCACTGCCCAATCTGTAACGCAAACGGCGGCCGCGGCGGCCGCCGTGACGAGAAACGCGTAGCGCGCGACTACGGTGATCGAATCGAGCGCCGCGAGGAATGCATTCACGCGCGAATTCTTATCGCGCGCCATGAGAGCAGCAAGTGGTAGCGCGTGCCTCGTGTCCGCATCATTCCCGTCCGTGGCCGACTGACCACGTCGCGGGCTCACTCGTCAACCACCATGCACCTCGTCACCGGAGGCGCCGGCTTCATCGGCTCGGCCCTCGTTCATGCGCTCGTACGGCGGTCAACTCCGGTCGTGAACGTCGACAAGCTGACGTACGCCGCGAATCCGGCATCGCTCGCGGACGTCGCCGACGAGCCGAACTACCACTTCGAGCACGTGGACGTCTGCGACGCGCTCGCGCTGCGCGACGTGTTTCAGCGCTACGCCCCCCGCGTCGTGCTCCATCTGGCGGCGGAGTCGCACGTCGACCGGTCCATCGACACACCGGCCGATTTCGTCCGGACGAACATCGTCGGCACCTTCACGCTGCTGTCGGAGGCACGCCGCTACTGGACGTCACTTCCCGCCGACGAGGCCGCGCGCTTCCGCTTCATTGGCGTGTCCACCGATGAAGTCTTCGGGCCGCTCCGCGCCGCCGACGCCCCCTTCGACGAGCGCTCCCGCTACGACCCCAGCTCGCCGTACGCCGCGAGCAAGGCCGGCGCGGATCATCTCGCCCAGGCGTGGCATCGGACCTACGGCCTTCCGCTGATCACGACGTACGCGTCGAACAACTTCGGCCCGCGCCAGTTTCCGGAGAAGCTCATCCCCCTCACGATCATCAACGCGATCCAGGAGCGGCCCATCGACGTCTACGGCGATGGCGAGCAGCGACGCGACTGGATCCATGTCGAGGACCACGTCGAGGCGCTGCTCGCGATTGCCGAGCGTGGCCGCGTCGGCGAGCGGTACACCATCGCGGGGATGAACGAGCGTCGAAACATCGACGTCGTGAACGCGGTCTGCGATCTCGTCGACGCCTCCGTGCCGCGGTCCGCACGAGCACCGCGTCGCTCCCTCGTCCGGTTCGTCGAGGACCGGCCGGGTCACGACTATCGTTATGCACTCGACCCGGCGACGATGCGCGCGCAGCTCGGCTGGCAGCCCCGCCGCCCGTTCGACGCGGCGCTCGCGGAAACCGTGCAGTGGTATCTCGACAACCGCGCGTGGTGGGAACCGTTGCGCGAACGAGCCGCCGGAAGGCGGCAGGGACTCGAGGGGCGCGAATGAAAGGCATCATCCTCGCCGGCGGCACCGGCTCCCGGCTGTACCCCGCGACGAAGGCGGTCTGCAAGCAGCTCTTGCCGGTATTCGACAAGCCGATGGTCTACTATCCGCTGTCGACCCTGATGCTCGCGGAGATTCGCGACATCCTCCTCATCTCGTCGCCGGAGGAGCTTCCGCAGTTCCGACGCCTGATGGGCGACGGGTCGCAGTGGGGCCTGTCGATCTCGTACGCCGAGCAATCAGCCCCTGACGGGCTCGCGCAGGCGTTCGTGATCGGCCGATCGTTCATCGGCGGCGACCACGTCGCCCTCGTGCTCGGCGACAACATCTTCTACGGGCGCGGCCTCGGCGGGTTGCTGCGCGATGTCGCCAGCCGCGAGTCGGGCGCGACGATCTTCGGCTACGGCGTCACCGACCCGGAACGGTACGGCGTAGCCGAGATGGCCCAGGATGGTCGGATTCTCGGGCTCGTGGAGAAGCCGATGTTGCCGCGCTCCAACACTGCAGTGACGGGCCTCTACTTCTACGACAACCAGGTCGTGGACATCGCGAGCCGGGTCGCACGGTCCGAGCGCGGCGAGTTCGAGATCACGGATGTGAACGTGGAATACCTGCGGCGCGGCCAGCTGCGCGTCGAGCTCCTCGGTCGCGGCATCGCGTGGCTCGATGCGGGAACGCACGATTCGCTGCTCGATGCGTCGAACTTCATTCACGTCATCGAGAAGCGCCAGGGGCTCAAGATCAGCTGCGTCGAGGAGATCGCGTTCCGCAACGGCTGGATCGACGCGGGACAGCTCGAGCGGCTGGCGCGTCCGATGCAGAACAGTGCGTACGGCGCGTACCTGCTGGCACTCCTGGCGTCACCCGCCATCCGGCCGGGCGGCGACGCCTAACGACGACCGACGGCCAGGATCGAGAGCCCGAACGGCATGCCGCGGGCGCCGCACCGGCGGACGATCCCGCGCTCGAGCGCGAAGATGCGGCGGAACAGCGTGTTCAGGGACGGCGGCAGCGGGACGAACTCGCTCTGGGTCAGGGACCCACCGATCTTTTTCGCGATGCGGTGCGTGGCGGCGATCGGGAAGAGCAGCGAGTTGAAGTACGTCAGCAGCTCGATCTCGAAGCCGGCCCGCTGCAGCACCTCCTTGAGCTGTGGGGCGACATACCGGCGTCGATGCTGGTTCAGCGCGTCGTGATCCGACCACAGGAACATGTACGCGGGCACCGAGACGATCACCACACCGCCGGGACGCAGGAGCTCGTGCGCGCCCCTGAGGGCTGCGACGTCGTCGTCGAGATGCTCGATGACGTCGAAGAAGCCGACGGCGTCGAACTCGCTGCCGTGAGCCCCGCGCGCGTCGTCGATCGTGCCGAGGATGACCGAGCCGAGGCCACGCTCGTGACACATCCGGACCGCGGTTTCCGACGCATCGAGCCCGAATGCCTGGTACTTGGTGGCAAGCTGCTCGAGAAACAGCCCGGTGCCGCTCCCCACATCGAGGAACGCTTTGCCGGACGGGAGAAATCGCTCGACGACGTCGAACAGGATCTCGCGTCGTGCCTGGAACCACCAGTGCGACTGCTCGACGCGCAGAAAATCATGGTACAGCTGTTCGTCCACGCTGCTCCTCCGCGTCGGCTCGGCGTTATGGCTCGGCGGTATGGTAGCGGGTCGCGCGTATTCGGTCTCGCTCGCGTGACTCTGGTTGGCTGCGATCACCGCTCCGACTGCCGTAGCGACGATCGATTGCGGTCGCGAGGCACAGGCCAGTACCGAACCCGATGGCTGCCCCCGCCAACTCGACCGCCGACGTCGCTGACAGATCCGCCATCAGCGGCACCGCGACGAGTGCGATTCCGACCATCGCCAGAGCGGCGAACCGCGCGCCGACCGCCGCACGACGCGACCAGTATCCAACCGGCACGAGCAGCGCCGCAAGCCAGACAGCACTGATCCACACCACATGCTGGTGATGGACGGTGAAGTACGGAACAAGAAAGCTCCACCCCAGGGCAACGCGAAATGGAAGTGAGTAGCGTCGGACCGTGTTACCCCGCGTCACCCTCAACCGCAGGCCCTGTTTCTCGAGGACCGCGACGGCGCGCACGGTATCGGACGAAGGAGGAGGGCTAGTAGGGAGGACTCCCGCCACCGCGAGGCCCGGGGCGCGGAGACGCGCATCGGCCGCGCGAGTGCGTGCGCGAAACACGAGGGCGTCATGCTCCTGTATCAGCGCCGCGGCCTCCCATCTCGCGTTGGTGATCCGGACGATCGGCGTCATCCGCGGCGTCGTCGGCCCCGGCACGAGCACGACCTCCAGTTGAACGCGGTCATTGACCACCACCGGCCACGGTGCTCCATCCGCGTCTTGCAGTTCGCCCTCATACATCACCGCGTGGCCGTTCAGCGCGGTGGACAGCAGGCGACCACTGAAGGGCTCCGGATTCGTGGGTCGCGGTTCGATCTGCGCGTAGTACAATCGGGTTGCGATGGATGGCTGCAGCCCGAGCGCGGTGCTGCCCAGCACTCCGCTCACGATGGCGGCGGCGCCTACTGTGAGCAGTGCCGCTCGACGCCTGCTCGGAAGCAGCCAGGCAAGGGCGGTAGTGCTGATCACTGCACCAATGCAGCCGCCGGTTGTGTTGGTGATCAGGTCGCTGATGGTTGCGTCACGTCCGACAACCACGAAGTACTGCCAGCTCTCGACCGAGAGCGATACGAGCAGGGCGATGCCGGTGCTTCGACGAATCGACGCGTCCCTCATTCCGAGCCCAACTCCCAGCGGAATGAAGAGCAGGACGTTGAGCACGACATCCACGCCGCCGCCGGGCCCGCAGACGATGCAATGCCAGGGAGGAGCCACACTCGTACGGGGACCACCGGGGGGGAGGGTCACCGAAGCAATGACGACGAGTGCAACCAGCGTAACGATCGCTCCGAACGTGCGCGTCGTTTGCGGAAGGCGTGGGGCACGCCTCGGGGCGGCCACCGTCAACGCGTCGGGCGGGTGTGCATGCGCGCCACGATCGCGGGTCCGATAGGCGTTCTGTAGGTTTGCCGCCGGACAATCGTCACTATAGCTACAATCCTGTTCGTGGTGGGCACTCATCAAATAGTATCGCCCAGGCACTTCGGCCGAGAGATCCGCGTGACCGGAGCAGTGCCGCTAGCGGAATTGCGCTCGCGCTCGTTACGGCCATTCTGTAGGCCCGGCGCGGCGGCCATTGTTGTAGTGCGGCGACATCCGGCGCGTCCGAGCAGATAACCGACAATCGCAAGAGCGGTCTAACTGATTGTGCAATATTTCGATACGCGAGTGGCGTCCGTGACCCGACTGGTATCGTTCCTGCGAACGCCACCGCGCGAGTCTTCACTGACGGCGCCTGCTCCCCTCACCGGAGGAACAGCGCAGCGTACCCATTTTGCCCGCGACTGCACCAGCCATGATTGTGGCCCGACATCGATTGCGAGCAGCAGTGGAGCTCCGGAAGCGATCCTTCGACCGCGGCGGTGCGTGGGTGGGGGCAGCGAGTGAGTGAATGGGTAGCTAGCCAGCGCTGGTCCCGAGGCGTGCCGTTCCTGATCGCGATCGTTCCGTTCGTTCTGCTCTCGCTCGCTCACTGGGACCTCGGCCCGTTGCTCCAGAGGGGTGACTACGCGCAGTACGTGCTGCACGCGCGCGCGATCGTCGAGGGACGTCCGTATGGAGATACGGGCTATCTGTACTCCCAGCTCGCGCCCTTCGTCGGTCCGCCGCTTCAGCCGCCGGGGCTGCCCCTCACCCTGGTGCCGGTCGTCTGGGCATTCGGCATCAACGACACGGCGTTTCGAGTGGTGATGGTGCTCAGTGGAACCGCGTTTCTGGTGCTCGCTACCGTTGGCCTCGCGCGAACGGAGGGGTGGCTCCGTGCGGGATGCGCCGCAGCGCTCACCGGCATCGCGCTCGAGCGCGCCTACGCCACGAACGTCCCGCTGTCGGACATCGGATTCTGCGCCCTCGTTTGGGCCGTAGTCGTCGTCGCCGACCGGGCGGGACGCTGGACCTTGTGGCGCGGCGTGGTCGTGAGTGTCCTGATTGCTGCCGCGTTGGGATATCGAACCGCTGGCGCCCCCTTGCTCCCCGCCATCTTCGTGTATGGACTGTGGCGCCGAAGGACCGTCGGCCTCGTACCGTTGGCAGTCGCGTGTGCCTGGATCGCGATTGGCGTCGTCGTGCTGCTCGCGACGCCGCTCGGGGCCGCCGTCATGCGGTTCGCCGCCGATGCACGCGGTGGTTCGCTGCGGGGGCTCAAGTTCGCGATCGAGACGTATACCGTCGCGTCACTCCACCCGCTGCTGTACCCGTTTCCCGACCGCATCGCCAATGTGGTGTATCACGTGGTGGCCGCACCGCTGGCTGCGTTTGGGTGCTGGCGATGGGCGCGTGAAAGCCGGCACAGCTTTCTTTTCACCGTGACCGTGGCCTTCGCGGTGTTTCTCCTGCTCGCGCCCGCGTTTCAGGAGCGCTATCTCTGGCCGCTGTTCCCGATTATCGCCGCGGGACTGATCCGCGCGCTGGTCGAGATCGCCGCACGGGTGGGTTCGGCGGACCCTCGCGTGATCGAGCGGCGCACGTGCATCGGTGTCCTTGCACTCGCGCTGTGCACGGTCGTCACCATCGTCCGCGCCCCCAGACCGGCCACGCTCGACGACGCCCCTGAATTCCTCGACGTCTTCGCGTGGCTGAAACGCGCGAGCGCAGACTCGGCCATCCGCGTCGCAATCGTGAACCCACGCGTGCTTACATTGCGCACCGGTATTCCCGCAATGGCCGTCTCGATCCACGGATCTACCGACGCTCGCTTTCAGGAGTTCGTGAAGCAGCGAATCACGTTTGTGGTTGAGGGAGATCCCGGCTACGCCGCGACCGAGATGAGGCTGCTGCAGGCGACGCGGTCTGCCTTTCCGCAAGCGTTCGTCCAGGTGTATCGGAACGCGAAGTACACTGTGTATCGCTTCGAGCCGTCCGCCGCCGGGACCATTCCGGCGCACATTCCCGGATCGGACGCAACGTGATTTTCCTCGATCTTCACAGCCATTCGCACTCCAGCGCGCTCACGGACCTGCAATGGCAACGCCCGTGAGTGTCCCTGGCGATGGACCGCAGTCGACCGTGCCGCGTGAAGCGTCCGCGTCCGGGACTGAAAACATCGCGGGCGGTCTCGCGGCGAATCGGCAATCTGGAAGCGCGTCCGGCTGGATGAGTGAAGGCACCGGTCGGTGGCCACGCGTCCTGGCGATCCTCGAGCGCCTCGGCGGGAGCGCCATCCCGTCTTCCATCGGCGGGGCCCTCGCGCACGGTGCCGTCAGGTCGCTCGCGGTGAACGTTGCCGGTACGGCCGTTTCGTTCGCCGTGCAGGTATTGCTGGCGAGAAAGCTGGGTGCATCCGACTACGGCGTGTACCTGTACGTGCTCGCCTGGATGAACATGGCGGTCCTGTTCGCCAAGCTCGAGCTCGACTCGTGCGCGGTTCGCTTCGTGGGCGCCTACCGAGCAACGAAGAAGTGGTCGACACTCCGCGGCTTCCTCGTGTTCAGCACTCGGCTCGTGACAGTGACGTCACTCATCCTGTCCGCGGTCGCTGCCGTGCTGCTTTGGGTACTTCGGTCACGCATCGAGCAGCATCGCGCAGCCGCGTTGCTCGCTGCGTGCGCACTTGTCACGATCGGCGTGTTGATCGCGCACGGAGCTGGAATCCTGCAAGGGTTTCGGCGCGTCGTCGCGTCACAGACACCGAGCCTGCTTGTCCGGCCTATTCTGCTGGGCATCGCTGTTCTCGCGTGGGCGTCGCTGTCGCACCGCCCCTTGACCGCTACCGTCGCCATCTCGCTCAATACGGTGACCTCGGCGGTGACCCTGATTCTCGTTGTCGTGCTCGTGTGGCGCGCCGTTCCACTTCCGGCACGGCGAGAAGCATCTTCCTTCGAGCGGCGCGAGTGGATGCACGCAGCCTTCGGTATCCTCGGTGTTTCGACGGCTGAGACAGTGCTATCCACGAAGGCGGATCTCATTGTCATTGGAACGGTGCTGGCGACGCGCGACGCCAGCCTGTACGGTGCGGCGAGCCAGCTCGCTTCGTTCGTATCGTTTGGCGTCGTTGCCGTCACGTTCGTCGCCGTTCCGATGATCGCCGAACTGCACGCGGCGCGGCGCCATGCCGAGCTGCAGCGGCTCGTCTCGTTTGTGGGCATGGGCAGCGCCGTTGTATCGATCCCCATAGTTGTCGCGCTGGTCGTCATTGGACGGCCGCTGCTTCGGCTTTACGGGGCGGAGTTCGCTGACGCCTACTGGGTGCTCCTGACCCTGAGCGTCGGCCAGACGGTCCAGGCCCTGTTCGGCGCGCGCGCCGGTTTTCTTCTGACGATGACTGGCCATCAGAAGCTCGCCGCGTACATCGTCGGCGCGACGGCCACGTTCAACGTGCTCCTTACGATTCTGCTCACTTCGCGCTATGGAATGATTGGTGCCGCAACTGCGACGACGATCGCGTACCTCGGCCGGAACATGCTGCTCGCGTATTTCATCAAGGCGCGGGTCGGTGTGAGTTTGCTATGGGTGAGGTCGTGACCGACGCGGTCCTCCCGCACGGATCGCCGCTGCGTGTTGGCGTTCTGCTCGATAGCCTCGACCAGCCGCGCTGGATTGCGCGTGCCCTGGAGCTCCTGTGGGCAGATGGCCATTGTGCGCCCACCGTCGTCGTGCTCAACGGCACGATGCCGACGGAGACCAGTCGGGTGCGCGCGTGGATTCGAAACCGGAACCGGCTTCTCTACGCGCTCTACGAGCGACTCGACAGCCGTCGCTTTGCGCGGCCGGACGATGCGCTACAGGGCACGCGGCTGGACGCCCTCCTGGGCGGAGTGCCGACGATGACCGTCACGCCGAGGAGCACCAAGTTCGTCGACTACTTCTCGGACGAGGACCTCGAGCGGTTACGCGCATACGAATTGGATGTGGTGATTCGCCTCGGTTTTCGCATCCTCCGGGGGGATATCCTGAAAATCGCGAAGTTCGGCGTGTGGTCGTATCACCACGGCGACAATGCAGCGTATCGTGGCGGGCCGGCAGGTTTCTGGGAGGTCATGCAAGATGACCCGATAACCGGGAGCGTGCTGCAGGTGCTGTCCGACGAGCTGGATGGCGGCCGCATCATCTATCGGTCATATGGCGCGACGGAGCGGCTCTCCGTACGAAAGAGCCGCGCAGCGTACTATCAGAAATCGTCGGCTTTCCTGGCGCGCGCGATGCGCGAGCTGCACGAATCGGGGTCTCTCGATGGCATAGGGCCCCCACTCGATCGCTGCCGCCCCTCCGCGTACAGCCGTCCAATTTTCACGGCCCCGACGAACGTCACCATGGGCCGCTTGCTGATGCGCCTGATGGGGCGATACGCTCGGCAGCGCCTCCGAAGCCTCACGCATGACGAGCAGTGGTGTATTGCTTATCGCGTTGGGCCCACGGGCGAGCCCGACGTCCCCGTCCCGGACCTTGTTCCGCATCGGTTCCGGCCCCTGATTCCGCCGCGCGACCGCTTCTGGGCTGATCCGTTTCCATTGACGGTGCATGGGCGGCACTGGGTCTTCTTCGAAGAGTTCATCCGCGAGCGCGGACGTGGGCACATCTCGGTGGTCGAAGTCACCAAGTCCGGCCCCGTCGGGGCGGTCACGCCTGTAATCGAGTGCGACCACCATCTCGCCTATCCGTTCGTGTTCGAGTGGAACGGAGCGCACTATCTCATCCCGGAGTCCATCTCAGCAGGCGTGGTGCGGATATACCGCGCGGTTGAATTTCCCTTCCGTTGGGAACTCGACCGGGAGCTCATGATGGATGTCGTCGCGGTCGACCCCACCATTGCTCACGTCAACGGCCAGTGGTGGATGTTCGCGAATACCGACGCTGGCGGCTCCTCCACGATGGACGAGCTGAACCTCTACTACGCGGATTCTCCCCTCGGCCCCTGGACGCCCCACCCTCGCAACCCCGTCGTCTCGGACGTGCGGAGCTCGCGTCCGGCCGGCCGATTGTTTCAATCCGGCGGCCGGTGGTTTCGCCCCTCACAGGACTCGTCGGGGCGTTACGGTCGAGCAATCGTCATCAACCGCATCCTCAAGCTCGATCGACGGACGTACGAAGAGACGCCCGTCACTCGCATCGAACCGGAGTGGATGCCTGGGCTCACCGGGACCCATACCATCAACGCGTCCCCCGGTATCACCGTGATAGACGGTCGGTTACGCCGGAGCCGCTATTGAGCGTCGGCGGTCGACCCGGGGTGTGCTTGCGGGCCGCGATCGACCGATCCTCGCAGAGATATCCCACGGCACATGATCAGTAGGCGGCACCTCTATCGTGCGTACTGGAAATTGGAGCAGCGCATCGCGCCGGGGCTCCGATATTCGCAGACGCATTACGAGAACATTCTCGGTCGTCACGTGACGAGTAGTACTCGCTGGCTCGACCTCGGGTGTGGTCGACACCTGCTGCCCGCGTGGCGTCATGAGGCGGAGGTGGCGCTAATCCAGCGCGCCGCGTCCGTCGTTGGCGTTGACCTCGATCTGGACTCGCTGCGGGATAACACCTCGATCGCGGCTCGATGCCAGAGCTCCGTGATCGATCTCCCGTTCGCCGATGGGTCGTTCTCGCTCGTCACGGCAAACATGGTCGTGGAGCACGTTGAGAACCCTGCCGGCATGCTGCGCGAGCTGCACCGGGTGCTTGCTCCGGGAGGGCACCTGATCTTTCACACGCCCAACGCTCGCGGATTTCCGACTGCGGTCGCGCGGGCCCTCCCCGATGGATTCAAGAAGACGCTCGCGTTCTGGCTGGACGGGCGAGCCGAAAAGGACGTGTTCCCGACCTATTATCGCGCGAATCGGTCAGCCGATATCCGTCAGCTCGCCGCCGCCGCTGGGTTCGATGTCGCGGAGCTGAACCTCGTCTCGACGACTGCCGTCTTTGCGCTGGTCGCGCCGCTCGCCGCCGTGGAGCTGATGTGGATACGGACGCTCAAGTCGCCGGCGCGGGCAGACTTACGCTCGAACATCATTGCCGTCCTCCGGCGTGCCTGAGCGGACCCGCTGCCGTGTTGCGTGCGACGCGTCGGTCCGGACCTGTCGTCCGCTCGCGCCGGCTGTTGCGCAGCTTCCACATCCGTGCGGTCCAGTCCCGGGATACAAGCTGACTCATACGTCCAAGTGCTGGATTTGCCTCGACTTGCCTGGGAATGCCAAGTGCCCTGTGTGGTACTGTTCCTGCACCCGCACGCGTGCCCGGATCCTCCAAAGAGGCAACCTGGTCTGATGGCTACCCGTCGTTCTCGCAAATCATGAAATCCGTTCCAGCCGATATTTTCGACCCCAGGGCCGACCGGTACATGGGGAAAACATGGTCAACCCGCCCGCGCATCGACGTGTGCGTGCGGGCGTCGGGTCCCCGTCGCCTCGGACCGTCGAGGTGAGCTCGAGCGCGCCGGTCCGCGTATGCCTGGTTGCCCCCTCGCTGGACATCATGGGTGGGCAGGCCGTGCAGGCTGACCGGCTTCGTCGCGCGCTCGGAAGCGGCGCGGCGCTCGAGGTGGAATTCCTGCCCGTCAACCCCCGCGCTCCCGGGCCGATCCGCTGGCTCCAGCGCGTGAAATACGCCCGGACCGTGGTGACGAGCATCCTGTACGCCTGGAGCCTGCTCGCGCGTACGCGTCGCTACGACGTCTTGCACGTGTTCTCCGCCTCCTACTTCTCGTTCCTACTCGCACCGCTTCCGGCACTCGTCGCCGGACGATTGTTTCGGAAGCCCACGATTCTCAACTATCGGAGCGGCGAGGCCGAGGATCACCTGACGCGGTGGAAGAGGACGGGGCTGCCTGGCGTCCGTCTCGCCAGCTCGGTGGTCGTCCCGTCCGGCTTTCTTGTCGACGTCTTCCGCCGCTTTGGGATCCAGGCGATGGCGATCGCCAATTTTGTAGATGTAAGCCACGTGCCCCATCGCGCGCGCGCGATGCCGCGACCGGTTCTGCTGAGCAACCGGAATTTTGAATCGCTGTACGATGTCGCCACCACGCTTCGTACGTTCGCGATCGTGCAGGGGGAATATCCGGATGCCGCGCTGTTGCTTGCCGGAGCGGGACGGGAGGAGGCCAACCTGCGCGCCCTCGCCGCTTCGCTCGAGCTGCGGAATGTGACCTGGCACGGTGCGTTGGCGCCGGAGGCAATGGCCCGCCTGTACGATGCCGCCGACATTTACGTGAACGCGTCCACGATCGACAACATGCCGACGTCGATCATCGAGGCGTTCGCGGCCGGGCTCCCGGTTGCGACGACGGATGCTGGTGGGATCCCCTATCTCGTCACCCACGAGCGCACGGGACTGTTGGCTCCGACACGCGACCCGGATGCCCTGGCCTCGGCAGTGTTTCGTCTGCTGCGTGAGCCAGGCCTCGCACACCGATTGGCGGCGGCGGCCCGCGCGGAGTGCGAGCAGCGGTACACCTGGTCGGCGGTGCGAGACCAGTGGGAAGCACTGTATCGAAATCTCGCGCGGCCGCCCGTGCGGTCGGAGGTCGCGCGTGGTGTTCCAGACCGCGCTTCCCGCGCGGATTCCATTGATGTGATCAGACAAACCCAGTCCAACATGACGCTTACACATACTGCCGTCGAACATCCCGACGTCCACCGTCCGGAGCGCGCATGACGAGCGCGGTCAGTGTTTTCGGGCTCGGATACGTGGGCTGCGTGTCCGCCGCGTGCTTCGCCAACGAAGGGCATGAGGTCATTGGCGTCGACGTCAGCGCCGACAAGGTCAGCATGGTCAACGCGGGTCGTGCGACCATTGTCGAGGAAGGCATCGGCGAGCTCGTCGCGCAGATGGTTCGCGAGGGTCGCCTCCGCGCCACGACAAGCGTCACGGACGCCATCGCCGCTTCACAGATTTCCCTGATCTGTGTTGGGACACCGAGCCGGCCTAACGGGAGTCTCGACCTCGCGTACGTCGAGCGCGTCGCGGCCGACATCGGCCGAGCGCTCCGCGATGTCGGGCATCGGCACACCATCGTCGTGCGGAGCACGGTGCTCCCGGGCACCACGGATACCATCGTGCGAACGATCCTCGAGCGCGAGTCGGGCAAAACGTCGGGGGTCGACTTCGACGTCTGCATGAACCCCGAGTTCCTCCGCGAGGGCACGTCGATCAAGGACTTCTATGACCCGCCCTTCACCGTGATTGGCGCGGCGAGCGAGGACGCCGCAAGGCCGGTGGCATCGCTCTATCGCGGCGTCAACGCTCCGGTCCGCGTGGTCGCGACGCGAGTGGCGGAGCTCCTCAAGTATGCCTGCAACTGCTACCACGGGTTGAAGGTTGCCTTCGCGAACGAGATCGGAAACCTGGGCCAGGCGCTCGGCGTCGATAGCCACGAGGTGATGTCGCTCTTCTGCGAAGACACGAAACTCAACATCTCGCCGGCGTATCTCCGACCGGGGTACGCCTTTGGCGGCTCCTGCCTGCCGAAGGACCTGCGAGCGGCCATCCATCGCGCTCGCAGTGCGGATGTGCAGGTGCCGGTACTCGAGGCGATTCTGGAGAGCAACCAGCGACAGATCGAGAAAGCATCGGCCATGGTGCTCGCAACCGGAAGCCGGCGGGTCGGCGTGCTCGGTCTGTCGTTCAAGGCCGGAACGGATGACCTTCGCGAATCGCCGATGGTCACGCTCATCGAGACGCTCATCGGGAAAGGATTGCAGCTCGCCATTTACGATCCCGACGTGTCGAACGCGGACGTGATGGGAACGAATCGCGCCTACATCGAGCGAGAGATCCCGCATATCTGGTCGCTGATGCGTACCAACATCCGCGATACGGTGAGTGACGCGGAGGTGTTGATTGTGGGGAAGGGACTCCCGGAGGTGCGTGAGCTGGTGGCGGATCTCGACGGGCGCCTGGTCATCGATCTGGTCCGGGCGTTTGGCCGGCAGGCGCCGCCTGCCATGCGATACCAGGGCATTTGTTGGTGACGACCGGATCCGTGCCGCGCGCTGACGACCTCTATTCGAACCGGGCGCTGACCGAGGGGTACCCGGACCTCGGCCGTCTGGCTCACGAGTACTTCGTCGGGACGCAGTCCGCGCGAGCCGACGACGAGCCGCGTGTCGACCGGATTCTGCGGCTCATGGCGCGCCTCATCACGTTCGAGGCGGGACAGCGCACGTGCGTCATCGGCTGCGGCCCGGTGCCGCAAATCATGCGCGTCCTCATGAACCGTGGCTTCGACGTCTCGGGTGTCGAGCCGGTGGTCTCGTTCGTGGATGAGGCGAACGCATATCTCGGCGCTTCGAAAGTGCTTGTGGGCGCTGCGGAGTCCATTCCGCTTCCCGATGCCTCGCAGCACGTCGTGTTCTTCGAGAACGTGCTCGAGCACGTCGAGTCACCGGTGCGCAGCCTGGAGGAGATCTATCGCGTGCTCATGCCCGGTGGCGTCGTCCTCCTCACGACCACCAACCGCCACCGGGTGTCGCTCACCGGCGAGAACGGCGAGTACAACGTGCCGTTCTTCAACTGGCTCCCGCGGCTGGTCAAGGAGTCGTACGTGTTTTCGCATCTGCACTACCGGCCTTCGCTCGCCAACTTCACGGAGCGTCCGGCGGTCCACTGGTTCTCCTATGGCGATCTGTGCGCGCTCGGGCGCCAGGCGGGCTTCGCGCAATTCTACTCACTGCTGGATCTGCGGCGGCGCTCCGACGTTCCCGGAACCGCCAACCCGATCAAGAAGCTGCTTCTCGGATCACGGCTGCTCGACACCGTGAAACAGAGCCCTTGGCTCCGAGCGCTCGCGCTGACGCAGATGGGCGGCGACATCATCATGGTCAAGCGCGGCACGCTGGAACGCCTAGCTCCGGTCCATTGTGAGCCGGGGGCGGTGTGAGCCCGTGGGCCGTGGCGGCGTGGTGCGCGGTGGCAATCGGCGGGATCTGGTTCGGCTACCCGCTCGGGCTCGCGCTCGTCGTCGGGTTGCGCGGCAGGCGTCGGAACGGCCACGCCTCACCCACGAGCACTTCGAGGAGGCCACCTAACGTCACGGTCGTGATTGCGACGCGCGAGCCGGCCTCGGTGGTGCGTGCCCGAATCGCCGACGCGCTCGCTGTCGAGTACCCGCCGGAGTTGCTGGAGGTGGTCGTCGCGGTCGACGCCCAGCATCCGGAGCTCGCGAACGAGCTGGCGGGTCTGCCCGCGCGCGCGCGCGTGGTTGCTGGCGACGCGCCGGGCGGAAAAGCCGCGGCCCTCAATGCCGGCGTGCGCGCCGCCACGGGCGACGTGCTCGTCTTCACCGACTCGTATCAGCGCTTTGGCGCGCACACGATCCAGCGGCTCGCGGATGTCGCGATGGTGCCCGAAATCGGCGCCGTGTCGGGCAACCTCTCACTCGCGAGCGCGTCACGTGGGTCGCCCATCGCGCTGTACTGGCGCTACGAGGTATGGCTTCGGAAGCTCGAAGCGGCGGTGTCCTCCGTGATCGGAGTCTTCGGTCCGATCTGGGCCATGCGGCGGGAGCTCTGGCTTCCGCTGCCGCCTGGCGTCATCCTCGACGATGTCTACGCTCCGATGCGGCTGGTGCTGTCGGGCCGGCGCGTGACGATCGTTCCGGACGCGCCGGCGACCGAGCTTCGAAATCCAACCCCCGTGCAGGAGTACCGGCGAAAGGTTCGGACCATGACGGGCGTGCTCCAGCTGTGCGCGTGGCTGCCGCATCTCCTCGTGCCCTGGCGGAATCCCGTTTGGGTACAGTTCGTCTTTCACAAGCTGCTTCGACTGACGACGGCGTACCTGGTGCTGGGGGCCGTTGCGGCGCTGGTTGTCGGACTCGCGCGCGCGATAGAGCCGCGCGTGGTTGGGACGATCGTGGCGGCCGTGGCCCTCATGGGCCTCATCGCCGCCGCGCGTCCACGACTTCGACGCCGGCTCGCGGAAGCGCTCGCATCGGTCGTCACGTTACAGGCGGCACCCATCGTCGCCGCCTACAACGGCGTTCGCGGTCGCTGGAACGTATGGCACCGTTAGGCACCGCGGTGTCGCGTCTGAGGAAGTTGCGCGGGCGCTCCGCCACGGAGCTCCGCGTTCGCGGCAGACAGGCCGCGCTCGCACGTCTTGAGGCGTGGGGCTTGGTGTCGGACGCGCGCGAGCTGAGCGAAAACGCGCTCATGCGACGGCTGGACGCGACCTCCCCGCGCACGCCCACCGCACGACTCGACGCGTTCCGCGCCGGTGATGTGTCGTTCTACCGCGGCTTCGCCGACGTGTCCGCGACGGCGATGCTCCTCCAAGCGCGCGCTCCCGACCGCGTCGCCATGATTCTCCAACGCGCGACGGACATCGTGGACGGCCATTCGGCGCGTCTTGGCCTGGATGGTGTCCGGTACGGCGACCCGATCGACTGGCATCGTGACCCACGCGCGCCCGCACCCGCCCCGCGCGTGCATTGGCACCGCGTTCCGTACCTCGCGTGGGACACTGTCGGCGATCACAAGACGATCTGGGAGGTCAACCGGCATCAGTACTTCGTGGAGCTCGGCCAGGCCTACGCCCTGACCGGGAACGAACGCTTCGCTACGACGTTCGCCTCGCACCTCGAGTCGTGGATCGCCGCGAACCGCGCGAAGGTCGGAATCAACTGGGCGAGCAGTCTCGAGGTGAGCTTTCGCGCGATGTCCTGGATCTGGGCCCTGCATTTCTTTCGGGCCTCCGACGCGCTGACAGCGGCGCTCTATTCCCGCGTGCTCGGGTACCTGTACCTCCACGCCCGACACATCGAGCGGTATCTCTCGACCTATTTCTCGCCGAACACACATCTCACCGGCGAAGCGCTCGGCCTGTGCATGCTCGGACACGCGTTTCCGTGCTTCCACGCCTCGGCGCGGTGGCGCGAGCTCGGCTGGTCGATCCTCGAGGCCGAATCGGCGCGGCAGATCCGCGCCGACGGTGTGTACTTCGAACAGACGACGTGGTACCACCGCTACACCACGGATTTCTATCTTCAGGGGATCATCCTCCGTGACTCGGGTGGACACGCCGTCGACCCGGCGGTGCGCGCGCGGTGCGAAGCGGCCGTCGATCACCTGATGCATGTCGCCCGGCCGGACGGAACGATGCCACTCGTGGGTGATGACGACGGCGGACGCCTGACGCGGCTCGATCCGTCGGATGCCAGCGACGTTCACCCCACGCTTTGCACCGCCGCCGTTGTCTTCGGCCGGGCGGACTTCGCCGCGATCGCCGGAGATCTCGCGCTGGAGACCGCGTGGTTGACCGGGGTCGATGGTGCAAGGCGGTTCGATGAGCTCGACCCGGTCGCGCCGGCAACGATGTCGCGGCGCTTCCCGGACGGAGGCTACTTCACGCTCCGTGACGGATGGGACCGCACCGCGAACTGGTCGCTCATCGACTGCGGGCCGCACGGGGCGACGGCCAATAACTACGGCCACGCGCACGCGGATGCGCTCGCGCTCGAGGTCTATGCGGGTGGACGACCGGTGCTCGTCGACCCGGGCACGTACGCGTACTCGGGTGTCGAGCGCGACACGTTTCGAGGGACGGCCGCACACAACACCGTCGTGGTCGATCGCCAGTCGTCCTCGGTTCCATCAGCGCCGTTCCGATGGGAGACCGCGGCACAGTCCCACTCCCGCGTATGGGTGGCTCACCCGCGTTTCGATTACTTTCGCGGAGAGCACGACGGCTACGCACGCCTGCACTCGCCGGCGACGCACCGGCGCGCTGTCCTGTTTCTCAAACGACGCTATTGGGTCGTACGCGACACGGTCGGTAGCGAAAGCCCGCATGACGTGGAGCTGTATTGGCACTCGGCGTCCGGCCTCGTTGCGATCGAGCAAACCGATGGTGTCCGCCTGACCGAGGCGTCCGACGGTCGCGTTGTCCTCGGCGTGCAGCTCCTCGGGGACGACGGGACGCTGAACCTTGAGACCGGCTGGGTGACGCCGGGCTTCGGCGTACGCACGTGCGCGCCGGTCCTGCGGTGGCACTTCGCCGACGTCCGATGGCTCGACGTGGTGACGGTCCTCGCACCGTCGGTCGGTGATGACGCCGGCGCTGCGTTCGTGCCGGTCGCCGCCGCGCGTGGGCGGGTCTGGGTTGCGGTCGGCGCGGACTTCGAGGACGTTCTTGCGCTCTCGGCCGAAACGTTAGGCAGCGGGGCGGGTGTTGGCGTGTCCGGCGCCGGCGTCGAGAGTGATGGCCGGCTGGTGTGGCTGCGACGCCGCGGCACGGAGGTCACGGAGTTCGTCGTGACCGACGGCGGCGCGCTGCGCGTACATGGGGCTGAGCTCGTTCGTGGCCCAGTCCGCGGCTGGGTGACCGGTGTGCGGATCGGCGGCGAATGGACGATTGAGGCCGGCGACGGCCGGCTCTCCTGAGGAGGACTGATCGCATGTGTGGGATTTGCGGGGTGGTCGCGCCAGTGACGTCGCGTTTGAGAATCGACGCGGACCTCATTACGCGAATGCGCGATGTGATGCGGCACCGCGGGCCGGATGGCGCGGGCATCCACCTTGCCGAGGGCGTTGGACTCGGACATCGGCGCTTGAGCATCATCGACGTGGCGCACGGGCAGCAGCCGATGTTCAGCGATGACCGGTCCGCAGTCCTCGTGTACAACGGCGAGATCTTCAATCACCCCGACCTCATGCGCACGCTCGAGGACCAGGGGCAGCACTATCGCACGCGCTGTGACACCGAAACGGTCCTTCGCCTCTACGCGCGCGACGACGTGGATGCGCCCCGCGCCATGCGGGGAATGTTCGCGTTCGCGATCTGGAATCATGCGCGGAGGGAGTTGCTGCTCGCGCGCGACCGGTTTGGTGTCAAACCGCTCTACTACGTCCATCGGGACGACGGGACCTTGTTCTTCGCGTCGGAGATCAAGTCGCTCCTTGCCGGAGGCGCGGCGTCGGCTACGCTGAACATGGCGGCATTCCCGGACTACCTCGCGAACCACGCGCCGTCCGGTACGGAGACGCTGTTCGCCGGTGTTCGGCGGCTGCCGGCCGGTCACACGCTCGTCTGGCGTGACGGTCGAGTCACGATCTCGCGATACTGGGATCTGTACGACACGCCCGTCGAGATGACGGACCGCGGCGATCGGGCAGTCGTCGACGAATACCGCGAACGGCTACGGGAAGCGGTGCGACTGCGGCTCATGTCCGACGTCCCGTTAGGCATGTTCCTGTCGGGCGGCATCGATTCGGCAGCGATCACGGCACTCATGAGCACACTGGTCAGTGATCCGATCAAGACGTTCTCCGTCGCGTTCGCCGAGCGGGAGGCGAACGAGCTGGCCTACGCGCGAATGGTTGCATCGCGCTACCGCACGGATCACCACGAGGTGGTCGTGTCGCCGGAGGAGTTTTTCAACGAGCTTCCCTCACTCGTCTGGCACGAGGATGAGCCGCTCGCGCACCCCTCGAGCGTCGCGCTCTTCTTCGTGTCGCGCCTGGCGTCCCAGCACGTCAAGGTGGTGCTGACGGGGGAGGGAAGCGACGAGAGCCTCGCGGGTTATGAGCGGTATCGCAACACGCTGATCAACCTGAGGGCCGCCCGACTGTATAACCGCGGTACGCCACCGCCAGTCCGTCGCCTGCTGCGCGCGGCGGTCGGCGCTTTACCCCGCGGCTCGCTGCCCCAGCGGAAGCTGTCGCGAACGTTTCTCGCGCTTGACGGCGACTTCGCCACACTCTACCTCGACAACTTCTCCGTCTTCTCGCGTCGGTGGCAGGGCGCCATGCTCGCGCCCGCGATCGCCGAGCGCGTGCGCGGGATCGACCCATACGAGGCGATCAACCGCCAGTTTGCGGCCGTGTCGGATCGCCCGCTCCTCGACCGGCTCCTGTACGCCGACACGAAGACGTACCTGCACGAGCTGCTGATGAAGCAGGATCAGATGAGCATGGCCGCGTCCATCGAGAGTCGCGTGCCGTTCCTGGACCATCCGCTCGCGATGTGGGTGGCCGGACTGCCGGCCCGGATGAAGCTGCGTGGGCTCACCACCAAGTGGGTGTTGCGGGAGGCGATGCGGGATCTGTTGCCGGCACCTATTCTCAGTCGGAAAAAAATGGGGTTCCCTGTTCCGTTCGGGACATGGGTCCGCGGCCCGTTCCGCTGGATCGCGGAGGAGTTCATCCTGAGCCCCCGCGCGCGCGAGCGCGGGCTGTTCCAGCCCGCCGTGATATCCGAGCTCGTGCGAAGCCACGACGCCGCGGAAGCGAATCACTCCGAGCGGCTTTGGGCGCTGGTCAATCTGGAGATCTGGCACCGGGTGTTCATCGACGGCGAGGCGCCGGGCGAGATCATGCGCCGGTCCGCAGGTGCACGAATGGCGCGTGCCGCACGCTAGCCGCCGCGTCCCCGGGGCGCCGTTGCACATTCTGTGGATCAAGACGGAGCTGCTTCACCCGGTGACGGTTGGCGGAAGGATCCGCACGTTCAACATGCTCCGTGAACTGCGTCGGCGGCACCACGTCACGTACCTCGCCCTCGATGACGGCACCGGCGATCCCGACGCCGCGGAGCGAGCAAGCGAGTATGCGCACGAGCTCATTCGCATACGTGTACGCCCGGCCCGCCGCGGCTCGTTGCGCTTTGCGGCGGGTGTCGCCGGTAGTCTGTTGTCTCCGCTCCCCTACGTGGTCTGGCGCGCGCGGTCCAGTGCGCTCGCTCGTGCGCTCGAGGAGCGCGTGGCGCGCGGCGACATTGACGTCGTGGTGTGCGATTTCATTTTCCCCAGCGAAAACGTACCTAACGGCTTGCGGACGCCGATCGTGCTGTTCCAGCACAACGTCGAGGCCGCGATCTGGCGCCGACATGCGGAAGTCCGGACGAACCCGCTGGCGCGGGCCTTCTTCCGTGCGCAGTGGCGTCGAATGCATCGCTTCGAGGCGGCGCAATGTCGGCGGTTCGATCAGGTCATCGCGGTCTCGGAGCACGACAAGAAGACCATGCGCGACGAGTACCAGGCGTCCCACGTCGCTGCCGTTCCCACCGGCGTGGACACGGACTACTTCTCGCCCGCCCCCGCCGCGCCGCGCCGGCCGAACAGCCTCGTGTTCACCGGCGCGATGGATTGGCTGCCGAACGAGGACGCCATGTCCTACTTCGTCGAGACGATTCTCCCGATCGTCCACCGCGAACTGCCCGACACGCACCTGACGATCGTTGGCCGCAACCCGAGTGCTCGCGTCCGGGCGCTGGCCGAACAGCATCGCGGTGTTACCGTCACCGGCAGCGTGCCTGACGTGCGCCCATACCTCGACGCGGCGTCGGCGTTCATCGTTCCGCTCCGCATCGGCGGCGGCACCCGCCTCAAGATCTTCGAAGCGCTCGCGATGGACCTGCCGGTGATCTCAACCCCCGTTGGTGCCGAAGGGCTCGATACCGTGCACGGAGAAACGATCGTGCTCGCCGAATCCGCGACGGAGTTCGCCGCGGCGGTCGTGCAGCTGCTCCGGAATCCGGCTGAGGGTCGCGCGCTGGGTTGTCGGGGGGGCGAGTTTGTCCGGTCGCGATTCGACTGGGCACCGGTAGCCGATGTATTCGCGGACATCTGTGCGTCGGCCGTGGAGCGCCACGCCGCATACACGCCCTAGACGGCCACGCGAGTCGCTCGAATGGAGCTGGCCGGTACCGCGGCGCGCTCGGCCTTCATCCACTCCTCCAGGATGTAGAGATACCAGAGGCGCGTGGACACGCGTCCGGCGCGCGACTCCTCGTCGAGGGTCCGGATGACGGCGTCCGCTCGGATCCATCCCTCGGACGCGAGCGCCGAGTCCTGGAAGGATCGCCTAACGCTGTCGCGCCAGCGCGTGGCCATCCACTCCTCTACCGGGATCGTGAAGCCGCGTTTCCGCGCGATCGCCGCGCGCTCGCTGATCCGACGCCGGACGATCGTGCGCAGGATGGGCTTGAGCTCGCCGCCGCGGAGTCTGAGCTCGAGCGGGAGCGAGGCGCCATACTCCCATAGCTCCTGATCGAAGAACGGAGCTCGCGCTTCCAGCGCGTGATACATCGTCGCTCCATCGACCTTCGTCAGATACTCCGAGACGAACTGCACGCCGCGGTCGTATTCCAGGTAATCGGACAGCACCGTTCGCGCGGACCGCGTCGACCAGGGCAGCTGGCGGTCGGGAACCCGCAGCCCCTGGAGCCGGGTGCCTAACAATCCACGTGCTTCGTACGCCGCGCGCTGTTCGCCGGCGGCCAGGAACGCGCCAAGGCCACCGGTCGCATAGTCTACGAAGTGCATGGCGCGTCGGGCCGCGCCTCGGGAGGGAAATGCACGGCGAACCAGCTGCCAGGCGGGTCGCGCTGCGCTCGGAAGCCATCGCGCGAGACGTTGCGCGGCCAGCAGGTGCCGATGACGAGGATACCCGAGGTAGAGGTCATCGCCACCGTCGCCGGTCAGCAGGACCGTCGCGCGCGAGCGAATCACTTCGGATACGCGAAGCAGACCGAACGCCGACGATGACGCGAACGGCTCGGCGAACGCCTGGGTCAACTCCTCGGATCGAATGGGCGACTCGTCGGACAGCGGCAGCACCGTATGGGCGATCCCGAGCTCGCGCGCCGTCGCACTCGCGTCGTCCGTCTCGTCGCCCGTGCTGCCCGGCGTGCCGACGGTGAACGCTCGAACATCCCCGCCTAACTCGCGAACGGCCCAACACACGAGCGCGGAATCGACGCCGCCGCTGAGGAGTGCTCCGATGGGGACGTCGGCCTGGAGACGTCGCTCCACCGCCTGGAGAAGCAGCCGCTCGGTCTCGTTCACCGCGTCGTCGAACGAGACGCTCGCGCGCGTGCCGGGCAGCGGAGACTCCCAGTATCGGCGCGCCGTCCGACCCGTAGCACTCCAGGTAAGGATCGTGGCTGGCGGAACCTTGCTTGCGCCGCGGTAGATGACGCGCCGCTCGGACACGAAGCCAAACTCCAGAAACTCGGCCACAGCCTCCGCGTCGATCTCGTCGACGAGACCGGCCGCACGCAGCGCACGCGGCGTCGATGCGAACGCGAGAAACGTGGGCGCTTCGACGTAGACGAGCGGCTTTACGCCAAGTCGATCCCTGACGAGGTGGACGACTTCTGTAGCGTCATCCCAGAGCGCGAACGCGAACATGCCCCGGAGCCGTTCGACCAGACCGTCGATGCCCCACTCGCGGTAGCCATGAAGGAGAACTTCGGTGTCGGTCTCGCTGCTGAAGGCGTAGCCACATCGGGCGAGCTCGCTCCGGAGCTGGCGAAAGTTGTAGATCGCTCCGTTGAAGACGACGCCAAGGCCCCGGTCGTCTGTGATCATCGGCTGGCGACCGGCCTCGCTGAGGTCGAAGATGGCGAGCCGCCGGTGCGCCAGCGTCGCACCTGACCACTGTTCGAGTCCCTCGCCGTCCGGACCTCGTCGAGCGAGAGCGCACGACATTGCGCTCACCAGACGGCGACCCTCGTTCCGGTCGTAACGGCCAACGAGGCCAATGATTCCGCACATGCGTGCTGCTGGCTCCGAGGTGGTGGGACGGTGCGACGTAGCCCTGCACGACGCGCCATCGTGATTCCGATGGGCACGCGGCGATCCGCACGGGCGGACGTCGCCACGCTCAAATCTACCAGCGTCGACCAGACCTGTAGCAGCGACTGTGCCGGTGCACGATGGATAGCCTCGCGTCGAACCCGGCGGCGAACGCGAGCCGGACGCGCGTAAGTCGGCGACCTGCTGACAAGACCGCTCCTGCAAGCTGGTCGTACGCGGGTGCTGCAACAACGTGTGGCATCAGGACCTCAGTGACGTGGGAATCTCGTCGCGGCCTCGCGAGGCCCCCAGAGGGGCACCGCCAGCGCAAACGGCCGAGCGTACAGGGTGGCGAGCAGCATCGTCCCCTGAACACCTAACGACAAACCGGGCGATGCGGCGTTGGCCGCATCGCCCGGTTTGTCATGCGCGCTCGAGACGCCTAACGCGCCCACGTGGCGAGCGATCGGCTCCGCGCGGCGAGAATCGCCGCCGAAGACGTGCCGGCCTCAGCCCCCGTCGTCGCAGCGACCAGACGGCTCTGGCTGACTCCAGGATCTGTCGCATCCGTGGCCCTGCCACTGAACGGGCTGCTCGCCAATCGGGGATCCGACCACCACGAGGCAAAGCCGACGCTGGCGAGGTCGGGGGCGGTGAAGTTGCCGGGGGGGTAGGTGATGCCGTTAGGGCGGACGACGACGTTGCCGGCGAATGCCGAGCCGGCCCCGGCGTACTGGTTCCAGCCGGCCGCCCCCTGCCCGGCGGAGCCGAACAGGTTGTAGCTGCCGTCGCCGAGGATGTTGTCGCGCACCACCAGCCCGGTGAC
>Ga0105249_10000665_pt1 | contig 31200 bp, 31 predicted proteins | sample KBSS44metaG_FD_81522 | JGI IMG/M metagenome (GOLD analysis project Ga0105249, IMG submission 81522) | Switchgrass rhizosphere microbial communities from Kellogg Biological Station, Michigan, USA - KBS S4-4 metaG | ecosystem: Host-associated > Plants > Roots > Rhizosphere > Soil | place...
CCGGCTCTCGACGTGGCGGTCGCCACGATGGTGCGCTTCCCAGGCGGTTCGGTTCCCATCGGCACCGACGACCGGCGAGCTGCCTACGACAACGAACGTCCGCGCCACGTCGTCGAGCTGCCGCCGTTCCACATCGACGTCACGCCCGTCATGAACGGCCAGTACGTCGAGTTCCTGGAAGACGGCGGTTACCAGCGACGCGAGCTCTGGACCGACGCCGGCTGGACCTGGAGGGCGGCGGACGCCGCCATCGCCCCGAAATACTGGTCGCGCGCCGGATCGACGTGGACGGCCCGCATGTTCGACCGGACCGGCCCCATCGATCCACGACGCCCCGTGTGCCATGTCAGCTATCACGAGGCCGAGGCGTTCGCGCGGTGGGCCGGCAAGCGCCTGCCTAACGAATTCGAATGGGAAGCGGCCGCATCGTTCGACCCGGCAACCGGGGCGCAGCGAACGTTCCCGTGGGGCAACGACCCATGGACGCCCGCGCACGCGAACCTCGATCAGCTCTCGTTCGACACCGCGCCGGTTGGTGCATACCCCCGCAACGTGTCCGCGATCGGCTGCTATGGCATGATCGGCGACGTGTGGGAATGGACGTCGAGCGATTTCAGGCCCTATCCGGGCTACCAGACGTTCCCATACGCCGAGTACTCCGAGGTGTTCTTCGGCAGCGACTACAAGGTGCTGCGCGGCGGGTCGTTCGCCACGCGGCCCGGCGCCATCCGCAACACGTTCCGCAACTGGGATTACCCTATTCGCCGCCAGATCTTCAGCGGCTTCCGGTGCGCCTCCGATGACTAGTATCGCCGGCCGACCCGACGAGAGCCTGCACGCGGAGCTGGTGCGCGATGTCGCCCACGGGCTCTCGCGCCCGCAGAAGGAGCTGCCGCCAAAGTACTTCTACGACCGGCGCGGCTCCGAGCTGTTCGATGAGATCACGCGGCTGCCCGAGTACTACCTCACGCGCACCGAGCGCGCGCTGCTCGACTGCTGGAGCGGCCCGCTGATAGCCGCGCTGCGCCCGGCGGCGCTCGTGGAGCTCGGCGCCGGGAGTGGCGACAAGACGCGACTCCTGCTCGACGCGATGGTCTACGCGGGACGCGGTGAGGTCTACGCCCCCATCGACGTCAGCGCGGAGTTTCTCGACGACTCCGCCGCGAGACTTCGCGACGAGTATCCGACGTTAGGCGTCGAGCCCGTCGTCGGCGACATCACCGATCCGCTCGATCTCGGCGCGGATCTTCCGGCGCCGGCCGTCGTGGCATTCCTGGGAAGTACCATCGGCAACTTCGATCCGGCCGGCGCTCGCCGGCTGCTGCGAAACATCTCGCGCGCTCTGCGAACCGGAGACCGCTTCCTTCTGGGCGCCGATCTCCGCAAGACCCCCGCGATCATCGAACGCGCGTACAACGACGCGCAGGGCGTCACGGCGGAGTTCAATCGGAACGTCCTGCGGGTGCTGAACCGCGAGCTCGGAGCGGACTTCAACCCCGAGGCGTTCGCGCATCGTGCGTTCTACGACCGCACACTCCATCGCATCGAGATGCACCTCGTCTCGACGGACGACCAGGTTGCGCACGTTCCGGGCGTCGGCGACGTCGCGTTCGCTGCGGGCGAGTCCATTCGCACCGAGATCAGCTGCAAGTACGACCGCGCGTCGCTCACCGAGCTGCTCGGTGCGGCTGGCCTCGAGATCGATCGCTGGATCACGGACAGCGCGTCGACGTACGCGCTCGTCGTCGCGTCGCGCGTCGGCGACGCGAAGGCCGGCAGATGACCGCAGCGCCCAGGTTGGGCGAAGGTCGCCGCGGCGACGGCGAGCCGTCGTTCGGGCGGGCGCTCGACCGTGTCGTGCTCGCGCACGGGCTACGCGAGCGCGTCTTTCCGCACGCGGCCCCGGCCGGCGCCGCGCCGCGCCTCGGCGCCGAGGTGGAGATCATCCCGATCGATGCGGCGAACAGCCGGCCGCTCCCGCTCGATGGCCCCGGGCTCACCACGCTCTCGGTGCTTCGTCGCGCGTCAGACGGCGCGGGCTGGCTCGAGCGGCGCTCGGCCAAGGCCAACGTTCCCGAAGTCGACCTGGGCGACGGCGGCCGGATCACGTTCGAGCCAGGCGGCCAGATCGAGATCAGCTCGGCGCCTAACGCGTCGCTGACCGCGCTCGTCGCGGGCCTCCGCGACACCGTCTCCCGCATTGCCGAGGCGGCGCCGAGCAATGTCCGGCTGTTGGCGAAGGGTCTCGACCCGTGCAACCCGGTCGAGACCATCACGCCACAGCTCGACGCCGAGCGCTACCGGCGCATGCTGCGGCATTTCGATCGCATCGGGCCCTCGGGCGCTCGCATGATGCGGCAGACGGCGTCGTTCCAGGTGTGCGTCGACGGAGGCGAGACGCCGGCCCTGACCTGGCGCGTGCTCAACGCGCTCGCGCCGTTCATGGTCGCGATCTTCGCGAACTCGGCGCGGTACGCCGGCCGCGACACCGGGCACCGAAGCTATCGCCGACACATCTGGGCGACGCTCGACCCGCGACGAACCGGCCTCCTCGGTCTCGACGCCGACCCCGTCGAGGAATATCTCCGCTTCGCCCTCGGCGCACCGGCGTTCCTGATGCCCGACATCGGCGGCGCATCCGCCACGTTCGGACACTGGCTCTCGCGTGGGGCGACGGCAAGCGACTGGTGCCTGCACCTGTCGACGCTGTTCCCTGAGGTCCGCCCGCGCGGATACTACGAGCTTCGGTCCGCGGACGTCGTCGCGCCGCAGTGGTACGCGGTGCCGCTCGTGCTCGTGGCGGGCCTCGTGTATCACCGCCCGGCGCTCGCCGCGGCGGACGCGCTGCTGGGCAGGCCGGACCCTGCCCTGCTCTCACGGAGTGGCCGTCTCGGGCTCGCGGATGAAACGCTGGCCGCGAAGGCTCCGCTTCTCTGCGATCTGGCGCTCCAGGGCTGCTCGGCGTTAGGCGAGACGTTCGTGGACGGCAACGACCTCGCGGCGGCCGCAGAGTACTTCGACCGGTATACGCGTCGGGGGCGCTCGCCGTCGGACGACTGACTCCAGTCGTCATTCCGAGCCGAGGAAGCGCAGGGCCTTGTCATTCCGAGCGGAGCCGCGAAGTGCGGTGGACCTTGTCATTCCGAGCGGAGCCAGCGCGCAGCGCAGGCGGAGGCGAGGAATCGCCGTCGTCCCGCTCGAGGGGCTGGTCCTCTACCGGGAGGATGGCGATTCCTCGCCTCCGCCGCTGCGCGGTTCCGCTCGGAATGACGACACGCTCGGCCGGGACGCCAGGGATTCCTCGCTTTGCTCGGAATGACAGGGCGATTATCGGCCAGTAGCTTACGCGCCTACCGTGAGACACCCTCCGCACGCATGACCGGCTTCATCGCTCGCGCGCCCACCCGACTCGATTTCGGCGGCGGCTGGACCGACGTCCCGCCGTACAGCGACGAGGAAGGTGGCTTCGTTTGCAACATCGCGCTCGCGCGCTACGCGACGGTGCGTCTCCGCACGAGCGACGACGCCGCCGGATCTGTCGACTCACACCGGGCCATCGACACGGCGCTCGCCGAGGCAAGCGTGCGACGCGCCGGGATCGACGGCATCACCGTCGAGATTGCGAGCGACTTTCCGCTCGGCGCAGGCCTCGGCGGTTCGTCCGCTGCGGGTGTCGCGGTCAACGGCGCGATCGCCGCGTGGAGAGGCGTGCCGCTCGACCGCACCGCCCTCGCCGAACAGAGTCGCGCGATCGAGGTCGAGGATCTCGGCGTCCCGGGTGGCCGCCAGGATCATTACGCCGCCGCGTACGGAGGCGCGCTCGCACTGACGTTCGGCGACGGGACGCGCGTCCGGCGGCTTCCGCTGTCGCCGCTGTTGAAGGCGTCCCTCGAGCGGCGGTGTATCGTCGCCTACACGGGGCAGTCCCGGATCTCCGGCGACACCATCACGGCGGTCCTTGGCGCCTACCGCGCCCGGGACCGTCGCGTGATGCAGGCCCTCGGGCGGATGAAGGCGCTCGCCCGCATGATGGCGGACGAGCTGTGCGAGCACCATCTCGACGAGATCGGCGAGCTCGTGTGGGAGCACTGGCAGCATCAGCGGTCGCTGCACCCGTCGATCCCGACGCCACTGATCGATTCGATTCTCGAGCGCGCTCGCGCAGCGGGCGCGGTCGGCGGCAAGGCGCTCGGCGCGTCCGGCGGCGGCTGCGTGCTCGTGATCGCTGGTGAAGACAACGTGGACGACGTGCGGGCGGCCGTGACAGCGCTCGCTCCACAGCTCGTGGCCGTCGAGATCGATGACCATGGGCTCACGTGCCAACCCGATTAGATCAGGGGGACCGACATAGATGGCGCAACTGACGCACGAGCAGTACGACTCGCTGGAGCGCGCGATCACCGACAAGCGTCGGATCGCCGTCATGAGGCGCGGGACGGAGTATGTGATCGTGCCGTCGAGGCTCATGGTCGAGCGCGGGCGTGAAGCGATTCAGGCGCGGCATCCGGGTGGCACCGTGATGCTGTTCTACCTCGACGAGCTGGAGTCCATCGAGGTCGTGAAGTGAGTCCCACATTACCAGCTGGCGCGCGGCACCCGCTCGTCGCCGTGTACGCCGACGAGTCGTGCCTCGGCAACGGACGCGAAGGCAGCAACCCCGGTGGCGCTGGTGCGCTGATCGAGTACATGCGGCCGAGCGGCGGGGAGATCGTGCGACGCGATCTCTGGGTGTCCGAGCCGGCGACGACGAACAACCGCATGGCGCTGCGCTCGGTGATCGAGACCTTTCGCGCCCTGTCGAAAAAGGACAAGCAGTTCAGCGTCGTCTTCACGAGCGACTCACGCTACCTCATCGACGGCATGACGTCCTGGGTTAGGGACTGGGCGCGTCGAGGTTGGACGCGGAAGAGCGGACCGATCGAGAACCTCGAGCTCTGGCACACGGCCGTGGATGCCGTGCGCGGGCACGAGTACCAGTGGCGGTGGGTCCGCGGGCACCATGGGCATCCACAGAACGAGTACGCGAATCATCTGGCGACGTCCGCTGCGGCGAAGCAGACCGCGTCCGACGGCCTGGTCGAGTCGCAGTTCGATTCGTGGCTCACATCACAACGAGCGCGTGGCACAGTTCGCAACGCCGTGGATGCGTTTCCGGTGGCCGATGCGTTCAAGGCGGCGGCGCCGTTACCGGTGGTTTCGACGGGGCGTCCGTAGGAATAGACCCCTCTCGGACCCGCAGCCATGTTCAAGTTCGTCGTTGTGCTCGTGATCGGTATCTCCATCGGCTACTTCTACGGCTTCGACGACGCCAAGAAGCACGACGAGAACGTCGTCGAGCGCGTCGTCGAGCGCGTCGGGACGACCGGCAGCAAGTACCAGACGGACGTCGACAAGCAGATGGACGCGGCCGAGAAGAAGTAGCCGGTTCGCCGGGCATGGAGGGACGCCGGTTCCACGAGAATGGAACGGCGTCCCTTCCTCGTTTGTACGAAGGGAGTCGGCCGCGCCACGATCTTGCCTTTCGCGAACGCGGTCCCCTCTTTTCGACGCATGGACGAACTCGACCGCATGTACCGGCGACTCGTGCAGAATCTCCGCACGAATTTTCCCGACCTCCTCGGCCGACCGTTCGAGGTGGCCGAGCTCTACACGACGCTCATCCCGTATCGGCACAATCGGCGGGAGCTCGAGCTCGATACGAATCAGGACTACGAGCACGCGCTGCTGCGCCTGCTGTCCGGAGAGCGCGGATACCTGATCGGCGACCCGCAGATGCAGGGGGACCTTCGCACCGAGCTGGAGTCGTCGAATCCCGACCTGACGAAGTTCCGCGCCTACTCGACGACGATGGTGTCCGTCGTGCCTGATGGCGCGCGGACTACCGATCCGCCGGCGCTGCGCCGCCCCGGAAGCGGCGGCAGCGCCGCGATTCCGAGCACGGCGGCGCCCCCACCGGGCGCGGCGATGGCCGACCGTCCCACGTTAGGCGTGCCGGAGCAGCCGTCCGCGCGGCCGGCACCGGCGCGTCCGGCGGCCGCACCGCCAGCGGCATCACCACCGGCGGCTGCGGCCGCACCCCAGCCAACGCTCGCGGCGACCGGACAGCGGTCCATCGTCGCCAGCGGCGCCTGTCGCTACTGCCGCGGCGAGCTGCCCGAGGGGCGGAACATCACGTTCTGTCCACATTGCGGTCAGAATCTGACGGTGGCGAACTGTCCGGCGTGCGGTACGGAGCTCGATGTGGGCTGGAAGTTCTGCACGACCTGCGGCCGGGCGGCTGGTTAGGCAACGATGCGCGCGCGACTCTCCCAGGTCGGTTGGGCAGCGGCGGTGCTCGCCGCCCAGGGGTGCACGGGATTCGGCGGAGACCCGGTGCCCGCGCCGCAGCCTGCCCCGACGCAGCAGACGGCCGCGGCGGGTCAGTGGACGGTCGATGCGCGCGAGCACGTCGACCTCTGGCTGCACGCATTCGCGCTGGTGCAGGCGGATTCGTCGCGGGTGCCGTTCTTCCGGCGCGGCTATCACGATTCGGTGATCGCGCAGCGAAAGCGGACGAACGTGATGTCGATGATCGACGTGAACAGCGACAAGCTGTCGCAGCGATTCGTCGCGTTCCCAAACCTGGTCTCGGCCCAGTTCATCCCACTCTACTTCACGACGTGGGAAGAGACGCGTCAAAGCGCCGAGCTGTTCCTGCGCAATCAGGGCGACGAACGGAACGCGGGCGATCTCCGCTCACAGCAGATCGTCCGGCTGTTCGCTGGCTACTTCCCCACCGAGCCGGATCGCGAGTGGCTGCGCCTGTTCATCCAGGCGGTCGACGACGAACGAGGGAAGTTCTTTGTCGCTTACTGGCGGAATCAGCAGCAGCAGCGCGCCGCCGCGCGAGCCGCAGTCGACTCGCTGTGGCGCACGACGTATCGCCAGCGCTTTGCGCGCTTTCTGAACAACTCGGGCTCTGACCGCGGGACGATCATCCTCTCCCTGCCGCTGAATGGTGAAGGTCGCACGCTGGACGTCGGGCAGCGGAACCGGCTCGTGGCGGTGAACTTCCCGGAGTCATCGGCCGACGCGCGCGAGGCACTGTTCACGCTCGCGCACGAAGTCTCGAGCTCGGTGACGTCGATCGCGATCGACGACAACACCAGCCCGGCGGAAAAGCGGAACGGAACCGGCGACCGGTACGCGAGTGCCGCGCTCGTCCGTGGCGGGGCGATGCTGCTGCAGCGGATCGCGCCCGAGCTCGCCGATGGGTATGCGCGCTACTACCTCCGCTCGGCACGCGTGCCGTTCACGAGCGGCGACGCGATGGCAGCGCTCGCCTTGGCATTCCCTCTGCCGGATGCGATTCGTGCCGGGATCCAGCGGCAGATCGAGGTAGTGCTGGGTGGGATCTAACTCAATGTCTTCGAACCTTCCTGACAAGCCGTCATCCGGGCGCGCGCTGGACCGCGCGGCGCTCGAGCGCGTGCTCGCGCGAGCGTCCGAGCTCCAGGCCGGCACCGGCGACGTCGGCGAGTCGATGACCGAGGAGCAGCTCATCGAGCTCGGCAAGGAAGTCGGGCTCTCGCCGGAGCACGTTAGGCAGGCCATTGCGGAAGAGGCCACGCGCGTGGCCGTGCAGCAGCCGGAGGGCACCAGTCCGTCGACCGTCTTCGGGCCCATGACGGCGTGGACGCAGCGAGTGATCGCGGGCTCGCAGGCCGACGTGATGGCTCGCATCGACCGGTACATGCAGAACGAGGAGAGTCTCACTGTGCGCCGCCGGTTCGCGGATCGCATCACGTGGGAGGCGCGCCGCGACATCGTCGGCAGCATCCGGCGCGGATTCGGGATCGGTGGACGACGGTACGCGCTGGCGCGCGCGGACGAGACGGGTGCGACCGTCGTGCCGGTCGACGGCGGACGCGTGCTCGTCCGCCTGGATGCCACCTTCGCCGAGTCGCGACGCCGCAGCGTGCTGGGGGGCGGCTCGCTCGCGGGGGCCGGTCTCGTGGGCGGCGGCGGACTCGTGGCGGTCGCCGCGACGTTTCCGGGGTCGTCGATGGCCATTGCGCTGTTGATCGGCGGAGCGTGGGCAGCGATGGGCGGTGCCGGGTTCGCTGCCGTGGCGAAATCGTATCGCTCGAGCGTGAAGCACGCGCAGCTCGCGCTCGAGCAGGCGCTCGATCGGCTCGAGCATGGCGAGCCGCCGCGCCGGGACTCGCTGTTCGACGTCCTCTCGTCCGTCATCAACCGGTGACGGGCGGCCTAACGAGCGACGCCGCGACAGGCGCGCCCATCGCGCGCGTCGGCGTCGTCGGGGGCGGCCTCATGGGCAGCGGGATCGCCCAGGTCGCCGCACAGGCCGGGCTGGACACCACCGTTCGCGAGCTCACGGACCCGTTGCTCGCTCGTGCGCGCGACGCCATCACGCGGTCCCTGGACAAGGCCATCGAAAAGGGCAAGCTGACGAGCGATGGACGAGACGCGGCACTCGCGCGGCTCACGTTCACCACGCGCGTCGCGGACCTCGCGGGCGCCGACATCATCATCGAGGCCGTCGTCGAGGATCTCGACACGAAGAACGCACTCTGGCGCGAGCTGCACGCGATCGCGTCTCCACGCGCGATCTTCGCGTCGAACACGTCGAGTCTCACCATTGCCGCGATGGCGGCCGCATCGGGCCGGCCGGACCGCATGGTCGGCCTGCATTTCTTCAATCCCGTCCCGCTCATGCGGCTCGTGGAAGTCGTTCGAACGATCACCACGAGCGACGACACGTTCGGTCGCACGATGGGGCTCGTCCGGCAGCTCGGCAAACAGCCCATCGTGTCGCGCGACAGCTCGGGCTTCGTCGTGAATCGGCTGCTGATTCCGTATATGCTCGACGCGATCCGCGCGCTCGAGAACGGAGTTGGCAGTATCACGGACATCGATGCCGGGATGCATCTCGGCGCCGGCCATCCGATGGGCCCGTTCACGCTGCTGGACTTCGTCGGCCTGGACACCGTCGCGCGGGTGGCCGAGGTGATGTTCGACGAATACCGCGAGCAGCGCTTCGCACCGCCGCCGCTGCTTCGTCGCCTCGTCCTCGCGGGTCATCTCGGACGAAAGACGGGACGAGGCTTCTACGACCACTCGGTCGATCCGCCGACGCCGAGCAACCTCGCGCTCTGAGAATTGGGGTCAGACTCGATTTTCATCGTTCCGTTGCCCAAGCTTTAGGACAGTCAACGCCGCCGTGCTGGCCGCCGCCCCCACGGCCGGTTATCGTCATGGCGGTGGCGCCGTCGCCATCACGTCCTGGACGCTTGGAGGGATCGCATGAACAAGCGAGACAAGCTCGAGCCGTTGGCCGATGGGTGGGTGGGATTTCACACCGAGTCCGGCGACCACTGGAAGCACAAGGACGTTAGCGAGACGGGCCCGAGCGGGACGGCGCACTACAGGCTATTCGTTGCCGACAAGGGTGAGCAGCGCCGCTATACCTTCGCTCCGAAGGACCCGCGGGACTCGACGGTTTGGGACCTGCGCGAGCAGCTTCGTCGTTCGGACGTAGCTACCGCCGGCGCCGCCACGAGGTGAACGTCGGAGTCTCCGCTGCGCTGTTCGCTCCCGTTCGACGCGCGTTCCACCAGCTCCGGCTACGACTCTTCCCCGTCCGCGACCCGTGGGCGCGCCTCCCCTATGAGGCGCCGCTCGGCATGTTCGGCGACGGCGCACGCCACGGCTTCGATTGGGTGTTCGACGGCGACAGCACCGTCACGATCGCGTCGTTCGACGACGTTCTCGCCTGGCTCGGCGAATGTCGCTACGAGACGGACACCAGTCTCTTTCACGAGGCCGACTACTGGCAGCATCCCCGCACGTTCGAGCAGCTGAGGCGCGGCGACTGCGAGGACTTCGCGCTGTGGGCCTGGCGCAAGATGGTCGAGCTTCGAATGGATGCGGACCTCGTCATCGGGCGACGCGTCCCGCCGGGCGCCGAAAACAGCCGCCACGCGTGGATCCTCTTTCGCGACGGAACTGACGAGTACGTTTTCGAGCCGGTCGTTCGCGACCGCGCCCTGGCGGTGCGTCACGTGACGAGCGTTCGTGCCGAGTACATCCCCGAGTTCGGCGTGACGGGTGACCGGCGACGGTTCTTCTTCGCCGGCTACGCGTACTTCCTCCAGAATCGTCGCCTCGGCCAGCCGAGGTCGTCGGCTGCAGACCCAACGGCCGATCGTGAAGCCGCGCCGCCACTGCCGCGCTCGCTATGAACACCCGGGAGACGGGAAGGTGGAGACGGGAGATATGAATCCTCGGGAGGCCTCTCGATGTGAGGAAGAGCCTCCCGAGGGTTCTTTACTTCTCCCGTCTCCCGCTTCTCGCTAGAGCGGGCATTCCTCGACGGCTGGGCTCGCCGCGGATCTTCACTCGTACGGGTATGGTAAAACCGGGTGGCTGAGAAGACACGCCGCGTTTATTGTGCATGTCCCTCTGTACCCCGCCGAGCGACGTCCGTCCGACGGCGCCATGAACGCTATCCACCCCTCGGAGGTTCGATGATCTCGCGCCGCGAATGGCTGCGCATCACGACTGGTGGCCTCGCAATCGGAGGCATCAGTGCGACGCGCCTGCTCGCTCTCGCCCCGGCGAAGGAGGCGACGGTCTACAAAACGGCCACCTGCGGCTGCTGCAAGAAGTGGGTCGAGCACCTGCAGAAGAGCGGCTACAAGGTCACGGCGCACGATGTACCCGACGTTGGGGTGTACAAGAAGCGCTACGGCGTGCCCGATTCGCTCGGGTCGTGCCACACCGCCATCGTGTCGAGCGGGTACATCGTCGAGGGGCACGTCCCGGCGGACGTGATCGACAAGCTGATCGCGCAGGCGCCCAAGGACGTCATCGGGCTCGCGGTTCCGGGGATGCCGGCCGGGTCGCCCGGAATGGAAGGGGGCACTGCCGACAAGTACGACATCGTCGCGTTCGACAAGGCCGGGAAGACCAAGGTCTTCGCGAAACGCTGATCGCAACCGGCTGACCTGAGCTCACGCTCGATCGTCCTGTCACGGAGCCCTGGCTGCCCGCTGTGGCCCGCGCGCGTTCCCGTTACCTGAACTTCGTCGTCGCTGCTGCTTCAGATGCATCCGATTCGTTTCACCTCCCTCATTCCCATTTCCCTGTGTGCCGCCTCGCTCGTCACGGCGGCCACCCCTGCATCCGCGCAGTCGCTTCGCGGATCGGAGTCGAGCGTGAGCCTGATGTACCGGAGCGCGGTGCGCGGCGGCCTCGATTTCTACGAGACATCGTCGCAGGTGAAACGCGCGGTCCTTCGCGGCGAGCTCGTGGCGCTGCGGAGCAACGGGAACTACCACGTGGCGAACGTCCGCACACCGTACGTGCGGCCGCAGACCAGGGCCTTTGTCGCGAACCTCGCCGCTGACTATCGCGGCGCGTGTGGCCAGCCGATGGTCGTGACCAGCGCGACGCGTCCCATGTCGCGCAAGCTCGTGAACAGCTCGTCGCAGTCGGTGCACCCCACGGGCATCGCCGTCGACCTGCGTCGACCATCGGGCCACTGCCTCACGTGGCTGCGCCGAACGCTGCTGGCGGCGGAGCGACGTGGCACGATCGAGGCGACCGAGGAGCGCCGACCACCACACTTCCACATCGCGGTGTTACCGGTCCGATACCAGAAGGCGTCGACGGCCATCGCCGCGGCTCGCCCCAGCGCGACGACTCGTTCTCGGGGTGGGCGCTGAGCTGATTCCGTTCGGCGGACCTCACGGTGACAGCGGCCTCGGGATGCATTGGCATTCCGAGGCCGCTTCCATTTTCAAACCGCGGGTAGCGGAGATATTTCCCGAGGATGGATTCGGACTCCTTGGGAACGATGTCATCCGGAGTGTCAGCTCTCGCCGCCATCCCACCGCCCGATGCCTAACGTGTTTCCGTGACCGATCTCGTTCTCCTCCACGGCGCGCTCGGCGACGCCGGTCAGCTCGCGCCGCTCGCCACACGCCTTGGCGACGGCCGCCGCGTCGTGGTCATCGAGCTCGAGGGTCACGGCGCGACGCCGCTGCGTGACCGCCCGCTTCGGATCGAGTCGTTCGCCGACGATGTCATCGCCCACCTCGATCGACAGGGCATCGGGCGCGCGGATATCTTCGGTTACAGCATGGGCGGGTACGTCGCGCTCTACCTCGCGGCGACGAGCTCCGCGCGTATCGCGCGCGTGGCCACGCTCGCGACCAAGCTCGCGTGGACCCCCGAAGTTGCCGCGCGCGAGTCGGCGATGCTCGATCCCGTGGCGATCCGCGCAAAGGTGCCAAGGTTCGCGGCTGCGCTGGAGGCACGTCACACGGGAGCAGGGTGGGAAGCTCTGCTCGCGCATACCGCGGAGCTCCTGCACGAGCTCGGCGCTCGGCCACGCGTTTCCGAGGCGCTGCTCGCGAGCGTGACACAGCCGGTCCGGATCGGCGTCGGTGATCGCGACGCGACGGTTACCATAGAGGAGTGCGCTGCAGCCGTGCGGCAGTTGGCAATCGGCGAGCTCGAGGTGCATCCACGCACGCCACACGCGTTCGAAAAGGTCTCGCTGGACCGCCTCGCGCGTTCGCTGGAAGAATTCTTCGCGTAACACGGTGGCGGGATCGATGACGCCAATGCATGGAACGCATGGCGCCGGACTGGATACCACAGCGGACGCCAGGCATTTTCACCGCTTCATCCACGCCACTCAGGAGCTCACGATGACTTCGACGGCTCAGGAGTCCTCTCAGGACCTGCGTTTCCCCACTGGCAAGTTTCACCGCCCTGCGGAGCTCGATGCAGTGGGGCGAGCGAATTCGATCGAGATCATTGCGGCCACGCCAGCGCGGCTGCGCGCGGCAGTCAGCGGCCTCAGCGACGAGCAGATCGAGACTCCATACCGCCCCGGCGGGTGGACCGTGCGGCAGGTCGTGCACCACGTGCCCGACAGTCACCTCAACGCGTACATCCGCTTCAAGCTCGCGCTGACCGAGGACGTCCCGACGATCAAGCCGTACGAGGAGGCGCTCTGGGCGGAGCTGGCTGACGTGCGCGCCGTCCCCATCGCGACATCGCTGACGCTGCTCGACGCAATCCACGAGCGATGGCTGGCGATCCTGCGCGCGATGAAGCCGACGGACTTCGAGCGCAACCTCGTGCATCCGGAGACCGGTCGTCAGCGGCTCGACCAGGTGCTCGCCCTGTATGCCTGGCACGGTCCGCACCACATCGCGCACGTGACGTCACTGCGCCAGCGCATGGGCTGGTGACGGCCGGTCCCGTTTCGCGAGCCGCCTAACGAATGACGAAGCGTACCCGCTGGTTCTCGCGCAGGTTCGCGTTCGACCTCGAGCCGTGGGCGTTTCCGAACCTGGTCGAGCGGGTTCGTGGCACGCCGGCTCGGCTCGAGGAGCGTCTCCAGGACGTGGAGACGTCGATGCTGATCGCGCGGGTGGGTGAGCGCTGGTCCATTCAGGAAAACGCCGGCCATCTGTTGGATCTCGAGACCCTGTGGGCCGAGCGCCTCGGTGATTTCGAGCGCGGCGCGGAACGGCTGGCAGTGGCCGACCTCGACAACCGTCGCACGCACGACGCGAATCACAACGCCGCGCCGCTCGGGAACCTTCTGAGGGCCTTCCGGAGCGCGCGTACGGCGTTCGTCGACCGGCTCGACGGCTACGACGAGGCCATGGTCGTTCGGAGCGCGCTGCACCCTCGCCTCCAGCAGCCGATGCGGGTCCTCGACCACGTGTTGTTCGTGGCCGAGCACGACGACCATCACCTCGCGGCCATCACCGCATTGCTTCGCGAGCTGCGCGAAGCGAGCGCCCGCGCCTGAGCTCTCGCGTCGGACCCGTCAGTTCCGTCTGGAGCGACGCATCACCGTCGAATCGACCACGAAGGAGAACGGCTGCTGTACGAGCTGGCGCACGCGCTTGCCATTCAGCATTGCTGGGGCATAGGCCCAGTCGGGTAGCGCCCGTTGCACGGCCTGCGTGAAGCTCGGATTCGTGGACGAGATCACGCCGAACGTGTCGAGCTCGACGCGGCCTAACGTATCCACCACGAACTCGGCGAGCACGTGGCCCGCGACGCCGGTGAAAAGCAGCGTTTCGGGATAGAGCGGCTGTGGACGGGAGCCGCTGTCAGGGCGAGCCTGCACGTCGACCTGCTCCGGGGTGTACACCTTGAGCGACGCGACCATCTCGGCAAGCTCCGTCGCGGTCACCGCTTTCTTGCGCTTCTTCTCGCGACGCTCCCCTTCACGCGACCACACGACGATCACACCACACGAGCCCAGCCCGCGCGACCCCATGAACTGCGGTGGGATCTGTGATATGCCGCTGTACACCTCGATGCCCTCGATCGATTGCGGCGTGAGGAAATCGATGTCGAACTCCGCGGTCGGGAGCGGCGCGCCATCCAGCCACACGAGTGGCCAGCAGTTTTGGCCGTTCCCCCGGAAGCGGACGGCGTTGCGGATGAATCTGGTCGAGGTAATGTGCACGCCCGGCAGGCGGCGAAACACATCACTCAGCTGGCCCGGGTTGTCGTGCTCGAGCTTTTCCCGCGACACGAAATGGCCGATGCCGAGGTCGCGTCGCTGGTAGAAGCCAGCCATGCGCCCCGTGTAGTTGGTGCCGCCCCTGACGATGATTGGGGCGAGCCGCTGAGGGATTGCCAGCAGCGTGATGACGCTCGCCGCGGGGACCCGCTGATCGACCATGACGTTGACGGTCGTCGGCTGGAAGCCCAGCCGGCGAACGCGAATCGTCGCGGGCCCTCCGCGGACAGCCGTGAAGCGGAGCTCGCCTCGGTCGTCCGTCACCCCGCGCACGCTGGTCCCCTCGACGGTCAACTCGGCTCCAGCGATCGATCTCCCGAGGGAGTCTCGGACACTGATGGAGATGGCACCGGCGGGGAGATCCTGCGCGGAGGCGTGACGCGGCGAAGCCGCGACAGACGCGGCGACCACGAACACAGTGAGCGCGGTAATACGTGCGATGGACACGATGGCCTCCCGAGCGCGTCGAGACGCGTACGACCGGGCACGCGACGTCGCGCACACCCGCGTACGCGGTGGCGCGCATGACGGACGACTTATTGTAGTAGCGGTGCAAACGGCGCGCGAGAGACGGCTCCCGGGACCGCGGGATCGTGGGGCACGTCGCGATAGGCGGGGACGAACCGAAGTTCCCGTCGGATGTGCCTCGGCGGACACCTTGCGCCCGCTATGTCCGTAACGGATATATCCGGCACGGATCCTCCATGCCTCGGCCCATGCGAACGAAAGAGCCACCTCCTTCCGACTTCCTGCCGCTCACACCCGCGGTCCTCCACATCCTGCTGGCGCTGGTTGACGGTGATCAGCACGGCTATGCCATTGCACAGACGGTGGAGGAGCTAACCGGTGGCACGGTTCGCATGGGGCCCGGCACGCTGTACGGGTCGATCGGGCGAATGGTCGCCAACGGATTGCTCGAAGAGTCCTCGCGGGGGCGGGGACGCGTTGCCGAAGACGAGCGCCGCCGCTTCTATCGCATGACAGCGCTCGGCCGCCGCGTGCTCGAATCGGAGATGGAGCGCCTCGATCGCGTCGTCGCGCTCGCCCGCGCGAAGAACGTCCTCCGTCGCCCGGAGCCGGCGTGATGCGTCCCATCGAGCGCACGTTCGAGCTGGTTCTTCGGCTGTATCCACGGGCCTTTCGCGACGAGTTCGGCGACGAGATGCGCGCGTTCGTCGAGGCGCGGCGAGCCGAGCAACGTCACGCGACGCCGTGGGGCCGGGTACGACTCTGGTGCCACCTCGTCGCCGACGGTGTGGCGGGCGGCATCCGCGAACATGCCGCGGCCTGGTCGGCCACTCACGCGCGAGCCGGCGCGCCCATCGTGTCCCCCGCCCTTCTCCCCGAAACGGAGCTCCCCGAGGCACTCATGGTCACGCTGGTTCAGGACGCGCGCTACGCCGTCCGCACGCTCTCGCGACGCCCGGCGTTCACGATCGTGTCCGCCGTCACGTTGGCGTTAGGCATCGGCGCCACCGCGGCCATCTTCGGCGTGGTCGATGCCCTGTTGTTCCGACCTTTACGGTACCCCAGCCCGCACCAGATCGTGGTCGTGACCATGACGCGCGGCACATCGGTGGACGACCCCACGTCCTATCCGGATTTCGTCGACTGGCGCGAACAGGCGCGGTCGTTCCAGTCGGTGGCCGTGATCCGCAATCAGAGTGTGAACCTCACGGGACGCGAGTCCCCCGAGCGCCTGAGCGGCGCCTTCGTGACGGCGAGCTTCTTCTCGCTCCTCGGCGCCGATCCGCTTGCCGGGCGACTGTTCGCGCACGACGAGACGGAGATCGAAACTGCCCGACCGGTCGCCGTCATCAGCGAGGGCGCCTGGCGCCGCCTCTTTGGAGCGGACGCGGGGATCATCGGTCGAACGCTCGTGCTGAACGGGAACCCCCTGCAGGTAATCGGGATCGTCCCATCGGCGTTCAACTTCTTCGCCGGCACCGATGTCTGGATGCCGATCACATATTATCCGAACAAGAACGGGCTGACGCGGAAGGACCACAGCATGACGGTCATCGGCCGCTTGCGCGGCGACGTCACCGTCACCGCCGCCGCGGCGGAGATGACCGCGATCGCGAAGCGTCTGGCCGAGCAGTATCCGGCGGAGAACAGTGGGTTCGGGGCTCACGTCGAAACGCTTCACACCCTGCTGGTGGGCGACGTGCGCGCTCCGCTGTACACCGTGCTGGCCGCCGTGGCGCTGCTCCTCATCATCGCCTGCGCGAACGTCGCGAATCTGCAGCTGTCGCACGCCCTCGCGCGACGCCGTGAGATGTCCGTGCGCGCAGCGTTAGGCGCCGGTCGCAGTCGCCTTGCCCGCCAGCTGCTGACCGAAAGTGTCATCCTGGCCGCGATCGGTGGCGTGCTCGGTGTCGCGGTCGCGTACGCCGCCGTCGCGGTGCTGCTCAAGATCATCCCGATCGACCTGACGTTCTTCAGCCCCATCAGCGTCGATGGTCGGGTCCTGGCCTTCGCCGCCGTCGTGTCGATCACGACCGGCATCGTGTTCGGGCTGGCGCCCGCGCTTCACGCGTCGCGCGCGAGTTTCCGAGAGGCGCTCGCGGCGAGAGCCGGAAGTCTGGCCGCCCGTGTTGGCCGAGTCGAGCTCCGAGGCGCCTTCGTCGTCGCCCAGATCGCGCTCTCGGCGATCCTGCTCATCGGCGGCGGCCTGCTCGCCCGGTCGCTCATGAAGCTGCAGGGCGTCGATCTGGGATTCGATCCGTCGAACCTCCTGACGCTGGAGTTTCGACTCCCGGCAACCAAGTACGCTCAACCCGAGCAGATCTCGGATTTCTTTACGCGCGCGATCGCCGAGATTCGGACGGTTCCGGGCGTGAACAGCGCGGCGCTCGTTCGCGCCGTGCCGCTCAGCGGGAACTCGGACGTCCGAGCCTATGCAGCTTCTGGTGCGCCGGAGCCCGAACCGGGGAAGGCTCCGATCGTACAGCTCAACACGGTGAGCCCCGGATACTTTCGGACGGTGCGATTGCCATTGGTGGCTGGTCGCGATGTGGAGAACCAGGACAACACCGAGGCTCCGCCCGTGGTGGTCGTGAACGAAACGCTCGCGCGGCGCGAGTGGCCGAACCGATCGGCCATCGGCCAGCAGATCCGATTCATCGACACGGACCGGTGGCTCACCATCGTCGGCGTGGCTCGCGATGCGAAGCACTTCCGGCTGGCAGACGGGCCTCGGCCGCAAGCCTACATCCCGTACATGCAGGCGCCAGAGATCTTCACGAGTGTCGTCGTGCGGACCAGCGGCGATCCGCTCAAGTTCGGCTCCCTCGTGCGTGACGCGATCTGGCGCGTGGACCGTGATCAACCGGTCTGGCGAATTCGCGCCATGGACTCGATCGTGTCCTCGGCGCTTGGCTCGAAGCGCGTGTTGCTGAGCCTCGTCGCCGTGTTCGCGAGCGTTGCCGTGCTGCTGTCCGGCGTTGGGATCTACGGAGTTATGTCGTTCGCGGTAACGCAGCGAACCCACGAGGTGGGTGTGCGCATGGCGCTCGGTGCGCGTGGCCAGGAGGTCCTGCGCCTGATCGTCGGACAGGGACTCCGCCTGACGGCGGTCGCGCTCGCGATCGGGCTCGTCGCGTCGCTCGGCGCAACACGGGTGCTCGCGAATCAGCTCTTCGGCGTGTCGCCGACCGATCCGGTGACGTTCGCGGTGGTGCCGGTCCTGCTCGCCGCCGTGGCCGCGGTCGCGTGTTATCTTCCGGCGCGCCGGGCGAGCCGACTCGATCCGCTGGTAGCGCTGCGGAGGGAGTAGTGGTGGAGGCCTCGTAGCGGCACGCCGAGCGCCCTGTCACACATCGCCCCTCGCATTTGTCCATTCATCACTGGTTAGGCACCGTGGCGCTCGCGACGGTCATCTGCTCGCCACTGCTGTTGGTGGCGCAGACGCCTGCGAGGCCCGATCCCCGCCGCTCGTCGCGGAGCCTCGATCTCGCGATCAATCATGTCGGGATCAGCATCGGGAACTCACCACGGCTCACCGGCCTTCGGCTGAACTGGCGCGATGAGAACGTCGTCCGGATCAACGGCATCAACGTGACTCTCTGGACGCCGGGCTCGAGTCCGCGCGGCGAGGTGAACGGGCTGTCGTTGGGGCTGCTCGCGCCGAGCGCCGGCAGTCTCAACGGGATCGTGGTGGGGGGCGGGGGCATTCGAGTCGACCGGCGCCTAACGGGCGTTGGTGTCGGCGGGTTCGCCGTGGTCTCACATGGGACGATCGCGGGCATCACGCTCGGCGGTTTGGCGGTCACGGCGGACAGCAGCATCTCCGGCATCACGGCTGGTACGGTGGCGGTGATGTCGCGCGGGATGCTGTCCGGTCTCAGCGTCGCTGCAGGCTCCGTGATCGCGGCGGGTGGCGCCCGCGGTATCACGCTCGCTGGACTCGCGGCGGTGATACAGCAGCGGCTCACGGGCATGACGTTCGGCGGGCTCGCGGTCGTCACCGAAGGGGCCGTGATTGGGGTGACGGCGTCGGGGCTCGGCATCGCCGCTCGTGGCGACATGACGGGTCTGGGGGTGTCGGGCCTCGCGACGTTCTCGTCCGGGCGCATGCGCGGTGTGCATGTCGGTGGCCTCGCGGTCATCGCCGAGACGGGAATCAGTGGCGTGACAGCCGGTGGCGTCGCGGTCGTGTCGTCGGGGGACGTCGGCGGCATCACGGTGGGGGGCGGCGCGGTCATGGCGCGCGGCAACATCATCGGCGTCACGGTGGGGGGCCTCGGCGTCGTCGCCGACGGCGACGTGCGGTGGGTCGCGTTGAGTGCCGGTACGCTCACCTCGACGACCGACGCACGCGGCCTGCTCGTCGGAGGTTACCGCGTTCGTGCGCCGCGCCTAACGGGGATCGCGACGTCGGTGATTCAGACGCGCGCGATCCAACTGCGGGGGATTGCGGTGGGCGGCTACAACGACTTTCGCGAGCAGCGCGGTCTCTCGATCGGGCTCTACAACGATGCGCGGCGGCTGCATGGCGTCCAGCTTGGCCTCGTGAACCGCGCGCGGAACAACGCACCGGGATTCCGATGGCTGCCGATCGTCAACGCGCATTTCTAGTCGGCGTCGAGGGATCGTCGAGAGGTGGTTGACTTACCGCCGAGCGCACGGAGAGCGCAGAGGTAAACTCTTGGATCAAGCGGGTCAGAGCCTTGAATTCCAGGACGCGACGGGCGAAGAGGTAGTCAGGCCGTTCTCTGCGCGCTCCGGGCGCTCGGAGGTGAATCAACCGCACGGTGCGGTCGTACGAATCCGGCCGGGAGCGACAGGCCGTGCGCCGGAACAGCCCCGATAGTACAATCAGCGGTCGGCTTCAGTCTTCCTCGCCGTTCGGCTTCGCAGTCCGCCGCACTCGACACTCCATTCGACCATGATGCTCAGTCGTCGCGTCGTCATACGGTCCTCGCTGCCGGCGGTGGTGCTGGCTGCCTCCGCGTGTATACAGCAGCCGATGAAGCTCACGAAGGATGACTCGCCGGTCGTCCTCGCTCACCAGGCGATCTCGGCACCGAACCCGGGGCTGAATGGCACGCTCACTGTCCGCACGCTCGTATACGGGAGCGGAACGGACAAGCGCCGATCGGCGTTCCGCGACTCGGTGGCGCTCAAGACGCGAACGGTCGATGGATCGGCACTCGTGTCGGCCACTCCCGAGATCGCGAAGTCGCGTGCCAAGTATTGGGGCTTCGACTTCAAAAAGCTGCCCATCAACGGCCGCGTGTGGTATCCGGAGGGCGAGGGGCCGTTCCCGCTCGTGCTCGTCGTGCACGGCAACCACAACATGAAGGACTTCTCGGACCCCGGATACGGCTATCTCGGGCAACTGCTGGCGTCGCGCGGATTCATTCTCGCGTCGGTCGACGAGAACTTCATCAACGGCAACCTGCGCGGGGAGAACGACGGCCGCGGCTGGCTGCTGCTCGAGCACCTCCGCCGGTGGCGCACGTGGAACGACTCGTCAGGCAGCCCGTTCTACCACAAGGTGGACATGGGCAACATCGCGCTCATGGGGCATTCACGCGGCGGCGAGGCGGTTGCGGTCGCGGCGGCGTTCAATCGTCTGTCGCACTACCCGGACGATGCCACTGTCAAGTTCACCTACAACTTCGACATCAAGTCCATCGTCGCGATCGCGCCGGTCGATGGTCAGTATCAGCCGGCCGGGAAGCCGACACCGGTCGAGAACGTGAACTACCTCGTGTTCCACGGGTCGCACGATGGCGACGTCTCTGCGTTCTCAGGGCTCAGGCAATACCAGCGCATCCGCTTCACGGACGGCAAGCCGTGGTTCAAGTCCGCGGTGTACATGTACCGGGCGAACCACGGGCAATGGAACACGGTGTGGGGCAACAAGGACAACGGACCTCGCAGCGGCCGCTCCCTCGCGCTCGACGCGCTCATCCCGCCGGAGGAGCAGCGCCAGTTCAGCAAGGTCTACATCGGCGGCTTCCTCGAGGCCACGCTCAAGGGCAAAAAGGATTATCTGCCGATGTTCCGGGACCATCGCACGATCGGGCAGTGGCTGCCGAAGACGATGTACATCACACGGTTCTCGGAGAACGGCTTCAAGGCGCTCGCGGGCTTCGATGAGGACGTCGACGTCACGACGGGCTCGGTGAGCGGCGTGACGATCTCGGCGGACAGCCTTTCTGGCTGGAAGGAGGCGCCCATCCCCATTCGTTCGCGCAACAGCGACATCGGGACGAACGCGGTCTGGTTAGGCTGGAACAACAAGCCTGCGGGGAAGGACACGACGAAGCCTCGCGCTCCCGCGAGCTACTCGATCACGATCCCGGATTCGGTCCGCTCGGCGTGGAGTGTCGCCGATGGCTCGTCGGTGGTGTTGTCGCTCGCTCCGACGCCCGCGACCCCGGGGCCGCGCAAGACGACGCCGGACACGACGAAGCGGGCGGACTCGTCAGGCGCGAAGGGCAAGCCGGCCGCGAAGCCAGCCGCGTCGAAGAAGCCCGACGCGAAAAAGGCGGCTCCGGACACGACGCCGGTTGATCTGACGGTGGAGCTCGTGGACGCGTCAGGCGGCACGGCGCGCGTGCCGCTCAGTCAGTTCGGCAAACCGCGCAAGCCGCTCGAGATCACGGTGTACCGCCGGAAAGGCCGCGACAAGACCGTATTTCCGAACACCTACGAGATCGTGCTGCAGACCTACGTGATGCCGGTCCGCGAATTCACACGCGGCTCGACGGGTTTCGATGCGACGCGGGTGCGGACGATCCGGCTCGTGTTCGATCGCACGCAGGTCGGCCAGGTCGTGGTGGACGACATCGGCTTCTCGGCGATCGATCCCGCGTATCTCGCGCAGCGGAACTAACTGTCATTCCGAGCGAAGGCCAGAGGTTTCAAGAGTCAGAGCCCTTGAACCCCGCCGTTCAAGGGCTCTGACCCCCTTGATCCCGGGTCAACCTCTATCGGATGCGGAGACCGATCCGGTGAGCGTCGCGGCCCTGATAGGGCTCGAAGCCGTAGTCGATCGACAGCCGGTCGAACGTGAACGTCGCCCCCAGCGTGAGCGGCGACTCCGCATCCTTCTCGGGCAGCCGACCGCCCACGCGGCCCGCGAAGACCACGCCTTCGATCGGCACGTAGCCAACCTCTACCCCGCCAGCCGGTGACACGCGGCCCCCACGTCGCACCGACACTGCACCACTCAGAGCCGCATCGAGTGGACCGACGGGGCCGGCAATGGCGTAGCCCAGCGTCGCGCGAGTTGGCAGCGCAGCCGATGTGCCCGCGAAGTGAGCGCTCGTGCCCAGGTTCTGCACCGTCACGCCCGCCGTTCCGAGACCAATCTCCCTGGCCGCTCCCACGTCCGCCAACAACACGCCGTCGCGTGCGCCTTGCACGCGATCTTCCGCGAACTTGCCGGTGATCCCCCACCGGATCCCCTTGAACGCCATTTCGAGCGACGTCGCCGCCACGAGACTCGAGGCGGGGAACGGCCCGCCGCCGACGAGGGCTTCCCCGTTAGGCGCAGCCTCCGGGTATCGCGGGGCCTGGGCATCGTAGTCGAGAAACTGCGCTCCGAACCCGAAGCCGAACCGGCCGAAGACGTACGTCGTGGCCACCGCACCCGCCGTCGCCGACGACCCGTAGCGTTCCACGGACATCGCGACACCCGGACGAACGCCAAGCTGCGCCGGGTTGTAGAAGACCGCCTCCGGATCGCGCACGCCGACATACGCGTTGCCAAACCCGATGGCACGGGTACTCGCGGGAAGCTGTAGGACGATCGGACCAAAGCCGCTGGCCTGCGCGGCCGCGGTGATCGGCGCGAGCAATGACACGGCGAAGACAACACGACGAGCGCGCATTCGATATCGGTAGTCGGGGGCAGGCAGCGCGACCGCGATCGACGAGCGCGCCCGTGTAAAGTCCACGTCAGGTCCGCGAAGCTAGTGTCGCGCGGCAACTCGGCCAAGAGGCGGCCTTCCTTCCCGTCCCGCGCGGCTGCAACGTTGCGGCCGCTCCCGTCGGTCCCCCTGCCCCGCACCTGGATCGCGTGCTTCGACACAACACAATCCCTGCCCCGGCATACGACATCGCGGAATGGCGGTCGCGCATTCCCTTGTTGGCGCACGCCATCCCGATGAACAACTGCTCCCAGGCGCCGCAGAGCGACGCGACGCGAGCCGCCGCAGACGCCTATCTGGAGTCGTGGGCCCGCGACGGCATGGATTGGGATGCCTGGGTCACCGAAGTCGAGCGCGCCCGCGAGTCGTTCGCGCGCCTCATCAACGCGGATGTCGACGAGGTCGCGGTCACGAGCTCGGTGTCGCACGCGGTGAGCGCCCTGGCCAGCGCCCTGACCTTCGACGGCGAGCGGAATCGCGTCCTGGCGAGCGCCGCCGAGTTTCCCACGGTGGGGCATGTCTGGCTGGCGCAGCAGCCACGCGGTGCCGAGGTCTCCTGGGCGCCGCTTTCGGCCGACGGCACGATCGATGTCGCCGAGTACGCGCGCGTCGACGAGCGCACCCGGGTCGTCTCGGCGTGCCACGCGTACTTCGGGAACGGCTTCAAGCAGGACATCGGCGCCATCGCGCGTATCGCGCGCGCCCACGGTGCGCTCCTCTTCGTCGACGCGTACCAGACGCTCGGCACGGAGCCGATCGACGTCAAAGCGCTCGGCATCGACGCGCTCGCGGGCGGTACGCTCAAGTACCTCATGGCCTGCGCTGGCGTCGCATTCCTTTATATCCGGCGCGACCTCGCAGAGCAGCTTCGTCCGACGATCACGGGATGGTTCGGGCGCGTGAATCCGTTCGCGTTCGACCCCACGGCGCTGGATTGGGCGCCGGGTGCGCGACGCTTCGACAGCGGCACGCCTCCGATCATCAACGCGTACATCGCCCGGGCGGGGCTCGAGATCATTCACGAGGTCGGACCGGCCCGGATCTCGTCGTGGACGAGGGTGCTGTCCGATCACCTCGTTCACGGCGGAGCCGCACGCGGTCTCACGCTGTATGGCACGGGCGACTCGGCTCGCAAATCGCCCACGACCGCGTTCGTCGTCGGTGCCGATTCGGCATCGGTGGAACGACGGCTCCGCTCGCGCGGCGTGATCGCGTCCGCACGCGGCAACGTGATTCGTTTCGCGCCGCACTTCTACTCGACGCTCGACGACGTCGAGCAGGCGCTCGATGCGCTGGCCGCCGTCCTCGAGGACGGGCCGGTGCACCCATGACGGAGACCCTCGCGGAAACGACCGTCAGCGGCACGGGGCGCGAGACGTTCGCGTCGCGATTCGGCGCGATCATCACGATGGTAGGCGTCGCGCTTGGGCTCGGGAACGTGTGGCGCTTCCCGTACATGGTCGGGCGGTACGGCGGCGCGGCGTTCGTCCTGTTCTACGTGCTCGTCGTGCTCGTCATCGGCGTGCCGGGCCTGATGGCCGAATGGGCGTTAGGCAGGCACACGCGCCGCGGCACCGTTGGCGCCTTCGCGCGCGCCGGGCTGCCGGGTGGCAAAGCCGTCGGCTGGTTCTTCTTCGTCATCGTCATCGCCGCGACGGCCTATTACACGAACGTCATCGGCTGGGTGCTGTACTACGCCGCGGGCGAGGTCGCGCGCGCGCTCCGCGTCCCGCTCGATGCGTCGGCCGTGCTGCCGCCCGACACCGGCTTCTCCTCGCGTGCGCTGCTCCTCCAGATGACGTGTACGGCGCTGGTGACGCTCTCCTGTGCGCTCGTGCTCCTCCGGGGACTCCGCAGCGGCATCGAGCGCGCGAGCCGCATCGTCATCCCGACGCTGTGCCTCATCCTGCTCGTGCTGATCGCGCGCGCGCTGACGCTGCCTAACGCCATGGCCGGCGTCGAGTGGTACATCCTCAAGTTCCAGGCGTCGGACCTGACGCCGCGCGTCATGATGGCGGCTATCGGACACACGGTCTTCTCCCTGTCGCTCGGCGGCACGTTCATGGTGGTCTACGGCTCGTATCTCACCGACCGCGACAGCCTCACGGCGAACGCGTGGTGGACCACGTTCGGCGACACGTTCTCAGGGCTGCTCGCCGGGCTTGCGATCTTCCCTGCCGTGTTCGCTCTCGGGCTGCAGCCGAACAGCGGGCCGGGCCTGATCTTCGCGACACTGCCGAAAGTGTTCGCGGCCATTCCCGCCGGATGGCTGTTCGGTCTGCTGTTCTTCCTCGGACTGCTCGGCGCGGGTTACTTGTCTGGACTCGCGGCATTCGAAGTGCTCGTCGCGGCCCTCACCGACAACACGAAGCTCGCCCGGCGCACGGTCGTCTGGCTCGTGGCGGCCGTCGTCTTCGTCGTGTCGATCCCGCCAATGATCAACAATCGCATCTTCGTGCCCTGGGACCTGACGTTCGGTTCGGGTATGCAGACGCTCGGTGCGCTGGTCGCGGTGGTGACGGTCGGCTGGGCGATGCAGCGAGGCGAAGCAATGCGCGCACTGTCCGCGGGCGGCGAGCGTCCGGTGCCAGGCTGGCTCTACCTGTGGATCCGGTGGGTGATCCCGGGGGCGCTCGTGCTCGTCGGCGTGTGGTGGCTCCTGACGGATCTGCTGCACGTGACGGGCGGCGTGCAGTGACCCGCTCTGGACGACGCGACGTCGCCCGGTACCTTCGCTGTTGTGGTTCAAGAGGGTCAGAGCCGTTGAAAAACGATGTCACCGTTTCAAGGGCTCTGACCCCTTGAACTCTTGAACTTGAAAACATCGGGATACGTTGTTCCTCAACACCCCCAACCGTGCCGGTTTCCGTCGACTCGTCCCGCATCATCTACGACGCCCTCAAGGACTGTGGCGTCGGCCTCGTGTCCGCACTGCCGGAGACGTGGCTCGTTCACCTGATCCGCATGGCCGAGGAAGACCCGGCAATGGTGCTCGTGCGGCTGGCGAAGGAAGAGGAAGGCGTGGGCATCTCGGCGGGCGCGCACCTGGCCGGAACGAAGTCGGCCATGCTGATGCAAAACCACGGCTTTCTCGCGTCGGTGAACGGCATCGTGTCGTGTGCGCAGCTCTATCGCATTCCGCTGCTAATGTTGATCAGCCACCGGGGCGAGTTTGGTGAGCGCGATCCGTGGCAGACAGAGGGCGGCGGCGTGACGGAGCACGTGCTGCAGGCGCTGCGCATCCCGTTCGCGTATCTCGATTCGCCAAGCCACGTCGCACACCGGATCCGGAAGGGACTGACGCTGGCATACTCGTCGAACAAACCTGTTGCGTTGCTCCTATGCCGAGACCTCATGTGGGAGGAACCCGAGGGAGACGCGAGACGGGAACAGGGAGACGCCAAGCCGTCGGGACGTCTCTCGCCGCAGGCCTGACTCGCTGAAGGGTTTCCTTCTCCCGTCTCCCTTCTCCCGTTTCCCTCTGTTGACATGCTTCGTCTCGACGCTCTCAACTCCGTCTACGACCGCCTCGCCGACCGCGTCGTCATCACCATCATGGGCGCGGTCGCGGCCGAGCTGCAGGCGATCGGGCATCGGCCGAACTTCTTCTATCTGCAGCACGCGATGGGCCTCGCGTCGTCCATGGGGCTCGGCGTTGCGCTCACGCGGCCCGAGCTCTCCGTCGTCGTCTTCGATGGCGACGGGTCCATCCTCATGAACCTCGGCGGGCTCACGACGCTCGCGCGCTACCGGCCAAGGAATCTCGTCCACGTCGTGTTCGACAACGAGAGCCTGCTTTCCGTCGGCGGGTTTCCGACGGCGACGTCGACCGGAAGCGACATCGCCGGGATGGCCGCGGCGGCGGGGGTGCCGCGCACAGCCACCGTGCGGACGATCGACGACTTCGTCGCCGCGTTCGACGATGCCCTGGCATCGCAGCAGCTCACGACGATCGTCGCGAAGGTCGATGCAAAGGGACCCGCGGGTTTCGTCACCGACCTCGCGCTCCTCGAGAATCGATTCGAGTTTCAACGCTGGCTCAGGAAGACCGGCGCAGCCCAACCCACGCACCATCACCGTTGATGTCCACCATCCTTCAGCAACTCGTCGCCGAGCTGGACGCAGGCCGCCTGCGCATCGTCGACCTGACGCAGCCGCTCGGTCCGGACACGCCGGTGATCGGGCTGCCGCCGATGTTCGCGCCGTCCCCCGGCGTCACGATCGACCTCATCTCGAGGTACGACGACAAGGGCCCGGCGTGGTACTGGAACACGATCCACATGGGCGAGCACACGGGCACACATTTCGACGCGCCGGTGCACTGGGTGACGGGCAAGGAACTGCCTAACAACGCCTGCGACACCATCGAGCCGAAGCGCTTCGTCGGGCCGGCGTGCGTCATCGACGTCACCCGCGAGGTCGACGCGAATCCGGACTACCTGCTGACCCCGCAGGACCTCGAACGGTGGGAGCGCGAGCACGGTCGCGTTCCGCGCAACGCATGGGTGCTGCTGCGCACCGGCTGGAGCAAGCGGCGGTCGGCGAAGGAATTCCTGAACGTCGGCGACGACGGACCACACGCCCCGGGATTCCATCAGGACACATCGCGAATTCTCGCGCACGACCGCGACGTGCTCGGTGTCGGTGTCGAGACCATCGGGACGGATGCGGGACAGGCCGGCCGGTTTGATCCGCCGTTCCCGAATCACTCGACCATGCATGGGGCCGGCAAGTTCGGACTGGCCAGCCTCTGTAATCTCGACCAGCTTCCGGCTACGGGGGCTGTCGTCATTGCCGCTCCACTCAAGCTTGTGAACGGGAGTGGCAGCCCGCTGCGCGTCCTGGCGATCGCACCGTGAGCGACGTACCCGACAGCGGGATCCCTAACCGAGGGAGGTCTGACGTGATAACGACGACGGAGGCCGAGCTGGACCTGAAGCAGTTCGTCGAGGGCGGCGACGGCATCGCCGTCATTCGGGGCGGGGGCGCCGTCCGCGGCTGGAACGGCATCCGGTATCGAGCCGGCCTCTCGGCGAAGAACGTGGGGGCGACGAAGCTGTCGATGAACGTCGCCACGATTCCGCCGGGGGGCGTGGCGTACGCCCACGTCCACGTCGACTTCGAGGTGATGCTCTACATCCTGCAGGGCCGCGTCAAGCACGAATACGGCCCGGGGCTGCGGAAGGTCGTGGAGAACGAGGCCGGCGACTTCATCTTCATCGAGCCGGGCGTCCCGCACGAGGTGTTCAACATGAGCGACGTCGAGCCGGTGATCGCCGTCGTCGCGCGCTCGGACGCGTCGGAGTGGGAACACATCGTCCCGTACGATCGAAAGACCGACTAGCGGACAGGTCTACCGCGCGAGAAGGGATGCGAGCTCCTCCCTCGCCTCTGCTCGCGCGCGCACCTCGCTCGCGATCTCCGCGACGAGCTCGCCGAGTCGCGCGTTGACGTCGTCCGTGCCGCGAATCGCCTGCGCGTCGAGCTGACCCAGCACCGTCACCGCGTCGAGCAGGCGCTGTACCGCCGTATCACGCATCCGCTCGCACTCGGCCAGGCTGTCCAACCACGCCTCGCTCGCATCGTCGCGCGCACGCTCGCGGTCGAACTGCGCCAGGCTTTCGTCGAGCGCGGCCAGATCGCGCGCCGACGCGCACGATGCCATCAGGAGGTCGTCGACCGTCGTGGCGGTTCCAGTCGCGTCCTGCCGGAGCACCAGTGCACGACGCACCGCCTGGCCACGACGTACGACGTCGGCGAGCAGCGATCGCGCCGGGCCCGGCCGGAGCGTCGCGAAGGCCTCGGCGATCGGCGAGCGTGCTGCCTCCGAGAGCGCCGACGTTCGGCCGTCGATGATGATCGCCGGGCGTCTCAGCGACAGCGTCCCGCCGGCAATGAGCAGCAGCCCGAAGGGAACGGCGCTCGCCGCGAGGAGCGGACTGCCGAAAACCCCGCCCACGATGCCGGCCACGACGACCGCGCCCGCCATGACGCGGAATCCCGCCGGCAATGCGCGCCACAGCTCGCGCTCGGGCACGACGCGCGCGCGGAGCCCCCGCGCGCCCAGGATTTCGATGACACGATCATGAGACTCCGCCGGAACTCGCATGAGCGGCCGCGCACCGGACGACACGGCGGCGAGCGTTTCCGACCGGACGTCGGAGCCGAACAGACCTGCCGCCGCGTCGAGCGCGCGGGTACGCTCTTCGTCGGACACGGGAGCGGACAGGAACACGAACGCGTCGGCACGCGTGCTTCTGCTCGTACAGGAGAGACAGATCGCGGTCCCGAGGACGTCGAGCGCGCCACACAGCACGCACCGATCGCGTGTCATGAATGCGAGGCCCGTGGCGGCGCGTGTGTCACGCGCCGAGAGCGCGTCCGCGAGCTCCGTCGGTGTGGAGTACCGGTCGCCGGGATCCGCACACGTCGCCCGCGCGATGACACCCGCGAGCCACGAAGGGACGTCGACGCCGAGCGCGAGTGGCGTGTAGCCCGTGTCGGACGGCGGCAGTGGCAGATGGGGCGACGGACGATCCGGCAGACGGCCCGCCACGGCGTGAAACAGTGTCATACCTAGCGCGAAGACATCGGCGCGCGCATCGCCGCGGCGGCCGGCGATCGTCTCGGGCGCCAGATAGGCGAGCGTTCCGACAATCGCACCGGTGCGCGTGATGGTGGCCTCGCCGTCCATGCGCGCGGATCCGAAGTCCGTGAGTCGAGCGCGCCCGTCGCGCTCGAGCAGAATGTTCTGCGGCTTCACGTCGCGGTGCAGGATGCCGTGGCGATGAGCGGACGCAAGCGCCGCCGCGACCTCGGTGCCAAGCCGCGCCACGTCTTCGGCGGTCAGCGGGGCGGTTCGCCGCACGCGTCGGTCGAGATCCTCACCGTCGACGAGCTCCATGATGACCGCGCCGTACGGACCATCCTCGACGAAGTCGTATGCGGCAACGATGTTGGGATGCACGAGGCGCCGCACCGCGTTCACCTCACGCCGCATGCGCTCGCGCGTCTGGTTCGCCACGGCGGGTGAAGGGACGATCAGCTTGAGCGCGACGTCCTGCCCCAGCTTTCGGTCCGTCGCCGCGTACACGACGGACACGCCACCTCGGCCCAGCTCGCGGGTGATCTCGAATCGATCCGCGAAGACCGACCCCGCGGTCAGGTAGCCGCCGTGCGTCTGCGTCATCAACGGCGTCGCCTAACGCCGGCGGCCCGCGGCGTCACGGGATGGCCGAGCTGTCGCGCTCGACCGCTCGCCGGACGGGCAGGCGTGGCAGTCGGCGAGCTTCGTCGGCACGTTGCGCCGGTTCGTCGGCTCCACCGTTCGCCTGTTCGATCGACTGCAGCGCCTGCCGCGCATTCGCGGTGAAGCCGTCCTGCGCGTTGTACGCCGAGAGAAACGCCCGCAGGTGCTTTTCGGCGAGGCTGCTCTGCCCGAGCGAATACTCGGACATGCCTGCGTGGTAGAGCGCCATGTAGTTGTTTGGCCAGTACTCGAGCACGAGCTCCATCATCGGTCCCGACGCACGGTCGTCGCCCGCGTCCGCAACGGGATGGGCCACCCCGAACAGAACGCCGGCCGCGGCACCGCGCCCCGCCGGCGCGATCCCTTCGATGATCGCGCGCGCGCGGTCGATCTTGCCGGCGAGTGCGAAGCAGGCGGCGGCGTACCCGGCGCCGTCACTCGTGGCGGGTGGTGGCGAGTAGCGTACCCGGACGTCGAGCTCCACCGGGTTGCAGTACTGCTTCATGCTCGCGAACCACTGCGCGCCCGACGTGAAGTCGGCGGGCCCAGTGGGCGCCGGGTTGGCCGGAACCTCGACGCCGCGGTCGATGCTCGGCACCCGCGTCGCCACCTGGCTGGCGACGAACGTCCCGCAGAGCGCGATGTAGACGAAGCCGGCGAAGTAGAGGAAGCGTTGCATGGGAAGCTCGAGCTCGGGACCTGAGCCAATGAGCCATCGGCGGCTCCTGACCCATACGGGTGAATCGACCCACCCATCCTTAGGACGCCCATCGAGGCCAGGAGTGCACACGACGGGACGAACGGGTGTGATCTACTCCACACTACGGTGAGTTCCGGCGCAGGGCGAGCCGTTTCTGACGGGACGCCGAGGGGCCGGTTGTCATTCCGAGCGGAGGCCGCAGGCGGGCGTGTCATTCCGAGCGGAGCACCGAAGGTGCGGAGGCGAGGAATCGCCGGCATTGTCATTCCGAGCGGAGCACCGAAGGTGCGGAGGCGAGGAA
>Ga0105249_10000668_pt1 | contig 31143 bp, 28 predicted proteins | sample KBSS44metaG_FD_81522 | JGI IMG/M metagenome (GOLD analysis project Ga0105249, IMG submission 81522) | Switchgrass rhizosphere microbial communities from Kellogg Biological Station, Michigan, USA - KBS S4-4 metaG | ecosystem: Host-associated > Plants > Roots > Rhizosphere > Soil | place...
GTCAGTGACGCGCGGGGTGTCTCGCCCACAACGCGGTGTCCTTGAGCGCCGCTCGTGACACCTCGAACGTGAGCGAAGGCTCTTTTGCCGCCGCAATGCCTCGCCGGATGAACAGCCAGCCGGCCAGTGCCTCGACTGCACCCACGATCAGCGCGCCTGCCCAGTAGTTGTCGCCCACAACGGCCGAGACGGCGGCGATGAGCAGGACGGTCAGGGCAACGGCCGCAACGACGCCGGTGGCGAGCGCGAGCGAGACCCAGATGACCCCGCGAACGCTCGTGCGCATGCTGTCGTGCAGCTCGAGCTTTGCGAGTCGGACTTCGCCACTCGCGAGGCGCTTGGAGTCCTCGGTCAACCGACGAATGAGGTCGGGGATACCGGAGTCGGGATCGATTCGTGTCGGTGGGTGCGCAGCCACAGCTCTTCTCCAGGTGACAACAGGTCGCGCGACTCACCGAGCAAGGAGCATTCCTCGTACGCCGATCGCTTGCAGCCTCGTGCGACCATGTGCCAGCTTTGCGCACCTTTCGCCTGAGCGAGCCCCACCGCACATGTCCACCTCCGTTGCGACCCCGGTCGACGCCGCCACCCCTCGTGGGCGTGGCAAGCTCCTTCAGGTGCTCGGCGTGGCGTTCGGCGTCGCGGTCATCATCGGCAACACGATCGGTTCGGGGATCCTCCGGACGCCGAGCTCCGTCGCCACGTTGCTGCCCGGGCAGACGGCGTTCCTGCTCGCCTGGGTCGCCGGCGGCGCGTACGCTCTCCTCGGCGTGGTATCACTCGCTGAGCTCGGCGTGCTCATTCCGCGGTCTGGCGGGCAGTACGTGTTCGCGCAGCGTGCGTTCGGGCCCTACGTCGGCTTCGTGATCGGAACGAGCGACTGGATCTCATCGACCGCGTCGGTAGCCGCTGCGGCGATTCTGATGAGCGAATACACGGCGGCGCTCTTCCCGTCGCTGCTTCGGCTGACCGTACCGATGGCTGTCGCGGTCGTGATCGTGTTCAGCGTGCTGCAGTGGCGCGGCGTCCGATGGGGCGACAGCGTGCAGCAGGCGACGACGCTGCTCAAGGCACTCGCCTACATCGCGCTCATCGTGGCCTGCTTCACCCTCGTGCCCACCGGTGCCTCGGGCGCCGGGGCGACACCGTCGGCGGCCCCGGCAGCCGTCGGCATCGCGGCGGTGATTCTCGCCATGCAATCCGTGATCTTCACGTACGATGGCTGGAATGGGATGCTGTACTTCTCGGAAGAGGTTCGCGATCCCGGCCGTCAGATTCCGCGCGCGATGTTCAGCGGCGTGCTCGCGATCATCGCCATCTACCTTCTCGTCAACATCGGGTTCGTTCACGTACTCGGCATGCGCGGGCTCGCCGCAACAGACTTCGCCGCGGGCGCGGCTGCCCAGGCGCTGTTCGGGGCGCGCGGCGATGCGATCATCCGGTCGATGTTGATCGTCGCGCTCTTCAGTGGCATCAATGCGTACTTGCTGTTCTGCCCGCGCATTCTCTACGCGATGAGCAAGGACGGCCTCCTCCCGCGGTGGGGCCAGACGGTGAACGAGGGCGGTACGCCGACCGTGTCGCTTGCGCTGTCCGCGGCAGCGGCGATTGCGTTTCTGCTCACCGGAACGTTCAACTCGGTGATCGCGGTGGCAGCGTTCTTCTTCGTGCTGAACTACGTCGCTTCGTTCGCGGCGGTCTTCGTTTTCCGGCGCACGATGCCCGACGCGCCGCGGCCGTATCGGGCGTGGGGGTACCCGTACACGACGGGATTTTCACTCCTTGGCGGAACGGCGTTCCTCATCGGTGCGATCGTGAGCGACCGGCGCAATTCCCTCATCGCGATCGGCCTTCTGGTCGCGAGCTATCCGGTTTACGCCCTCGCGATTCGGCGGAACAGGGGAGCCGACGGAGCAGCGTGAGCCCGAATGTTCGCGGAGCTCGCCCATCCGCTCACGCGTTCCGGCTACGGAGCCGCGAGACTCTCCACGAGAATCTTCGCCGCCAGCGCATGGCCGATCTGGTGATCCGTCTCGCCGATGCGGACGGAGAGCGGCCCCTCGAACGGAGCCCGATCGCCGAGCGTCAGGAGCACGCCGGGCCGGATGCCTAACGAATCGAGATAGCGCAGCAGCTCGTCGTTCTCGTCGCTCACGCGCACCACGCGCGCGCTGTCACCGCTCTCCACGTCAGCCAGCGAGTGATGCCGCGTCTCGTCGATCACGCCATCGCGAGTCGGGATGGGCGCGCCGTGCGGATCCGTGCGCGGCTCGCCGATCGCGGCCGCCATGCGATCGATCAGCTCGTCCGACGCCGCATGCTCGAGACGCTCGGCCTCGGTGTGCACCTGATCCCACGCGTAGCCGAGCGCCCGGACGAGATACGCCTCGATCACCCGATGACGGCGGATGGTCCGGAGCGCCGCGCGTCGGCCTGCGTCCGTGAGCCGCACGCCGCGATAGCGCTCGTACGCCAGCAACCCCTGGTCGGCCAACCGTCGCACCATCCCACTGACGGACGCCGGCGCAATCTCGAGTCGGTGAGCGATGTCGTTCGTCGCGGCCGCGCTATCGCCCAGCTCGATTTCGTAGATCGCCTTGAGGTAGTCCTCGACCGGCGCCGTCAGATCCCCCGACGATGGTTCGTCCGGTGGAGGTGCTGCCGCCCCCACGCGCGCGCGCCGAGATGGCCGCTGCCCGGTCACGTCGGGACGGCCTTTGGCTTCGGCGCGCCCGGCGCGCGCAGGAGCAGGACCGGGACACTCGTTATGTGCCGCACCGCGTTCGCTACGCTGCCGTAGATGAGGTCTGCCAGCCATCGGTGGCCGTGCGTGGACATGGCAATGAGATCGCAATTCTCACGCTCCGCCGCCGCAGCGATCTCGGCCGACGGGTCGCCCGTCGCCAGCACGGCTTCGGCAGCGAGTCCACTCGACGTCAGCCTGGCGGCGAGCTGCTCGATGTAGTCGCGATCGGCACGCATCTCCTCCGATTCGCGGAGGTTCAGATGCTGGATGTTTCGCGCGGCCCAGCCGTCGGCGACGTGCATGAGCACGATGGACGCGCCGCAATACCGGGCGAGCTGTTGCACGTGGTCGAGAATCCGCTCGTCGTAGCTGGAGTTCTCGACCGGGACGAGGATGCGATGGTACATGTCAGCCGAGCCAGTCGCGGAACGTCTGGAAGAGCAGCCACGCGTTGAGGGCGGCGATCACCAACGCCACCAGATAGGCGAGCACCTTGAGCCACATCGCGTTCGCGAAGTCACCCATCTTCACCCGATCGGACGTGAACATCACGAGGGGAAAGACGGCGAACGAAAGCTGAAGGCTGAGCACCACCTGGCTGAGCACGAGGAGCTTGGCGGTCCCGCTATTTCCGTACAAGATGGCGACGATGGCGGCCGGCACAATGGCGATGCCCCGCGTGATCAACCGCCGCAGCCACGGGCGGATGCGGATGTTGAGGAACCCCTCCATCACGATCTGACCGGCTAGCGTTCCCGTCAGTGTCGAGTTCTGCCCAGACGCCAACAGGGCGAGGGCGAACACCGCGCTCGCCGCACCCACGCCGAGGAGCGGGGAGAGCAGTTGATACGCGTCCTGAATCTCGGCGACCTGCGTGTTTCCAGTCCGGTGGAACGTCGCGGCGGCAACGATGAGGATCGATGCATTGATGAAGAGCGCGAACGAGAGGGCGATCGTCGAATCCACGAACGCGAACCGCACGGCTTCACGCTTCCCTTCGGCCGTCAGCTCGTACTTTCGCGTCTGCACGATGGACGAGTGCAGATACAGGTTGTGGGGCATCACCGTCGCGCCGAGGATCCCGATCGCGATGTACAGCATCTCCGGGTTGCTGAGAATCTGCGCACTCGGCACGAAGCCACGCGCTACGCCCGCGAGATCCGGGCGGGACACGATAAGCTCGAACAGGAAGCAGGTGCCGACCGTCGCGATGAGCGCGATGACCAACGCCTCGAGCAGTCGGAACCCCTTGTTCTGGAGGTAGAGCACGATCAGCACGTCGAGCGCGGTAATACCCACGCCCCACGCAATCGGGATGTGGAACAGGAGATTGAGCGCGATAGCGGTCCCGATCACTTCGGCGAGGTCGCAGGCGGCGATGGCGATCTCACAGAGAACCCAGAGCCCGACGTTGACGCGCGGCGAGTAGTGGTCGCGGCACGCCTGCGCGAGGTCGCGACCGGAGACGATGCCGAGCTTCGACGCGAGCCCCTGGAGGAGTACCGCCATCAGGTTCGAGATCAGGATGACGCTCAGGAGCGCGTACCCGAACCGGGAGCCGCCGGCGAGGTCGGTTGCCCAGTTCCCGGGATCCATGTACCCGACGGCTACGAGGTAGCCGGGGCCGGCGAATGCCAGAATCTTCCGCCACGTTTTCCCGCCAACCGGAACGGATCGGTATACCTCGGCCAGGCTTGGCGTTACGCGAGAGAGACGCCAGCCCGCGTCCTGGTTGTCGCCGGGGAGGCGAGCAACGCGGGGTCGTTCGGGATCGGGATCGGACGGTGCTATTTGCGGGGCGGTCATCGAGAGAGCGTGCTTATGGTCGGGCGCCGATAAGTTTGTCGACGGTCATGATAATATTTAGGGTCACCTAACATATACACGGTGCGACCTTCGGGCAAGCGACACGCACAGTTCCATTTCAGCCGAGCACCCGCAGAAGGTTCGCGAGAATGCGTTCCGTCATTCCCCACACCGTGTGCCCGCCCAGTTGATAGCTCGGCACCCGCCAGGTGGCGCCGCGCGCCGTCACTTCGGACTCCACTGCGCTCAACGGGTCGGCAAGCGACGCCAGCGACACCCAGAAGGCCGATGCGACCTCGTCGCTCGTCTCGATCACGACGTCCGATCGCACGACCGACACGTACGGCGTCACGATGATCGACGGCAGCACAGCCGATCGGGGCCGTAGCTCGTCGAGCGTGCCTAACACGAGCCCGTCGCGCGCGATATCGATGCCCGTCTCTTCCCGCGTCTCGCGCACGGCCGTGTCCTGCAGCGTCGCGTCTGTCGGATCGTGGCGGCCGCCCGGAAGCGCGATGTGTCCGCTCCACGGGTCATCCTCGCGCTCCGAGCGTTTGATCAACAGCAGCTCGATCACGCCATCGCCCGCGTTTCGCAGCACGATCGCCACCGCGGCTCGGCGCGGGGCACCGTCGTCAGGCGCGAGCGCGCCCGGCCGCTCCGCGAGCGCCCGCTCGAGGCGGCGGAGGGTGGGATGGTCGACGAGAGCGGACGCGTCGTCGCCCGGCACCGTCAATCCACGACGTCGCCCTCGACGTCGATCCAGCCACCGAATCCCTCGGACATCGAGCTGACGTTCTCGTAGCCCATCTGCTGCAAGGTATCGGCGGCGAGGGCCGACCGGTTTCCTCGCGCGCAGTAGATCACGATCGTCTCCTCGCGACCGACGCGTGCCTCGATGTTCGACTCGAGCTGCCCGCGCGGAATGTGGATCGCGCCGGGCAGGCGCCCGAGATTCCACTCGTTGGGCTCTCGCACATCGAGGTAGACGACCTCGGCCCTCTGCTGCTGCATCGCGAGCACTTCCCGCGGCGTCACCTCGCGGATGCGCTCCTTCGCCTCGTTGACGAGATCCGTTCCGGTCTTGTAGGTCATGGTCGTTCGCAATCAGGCGATCGTTAGGTTTGGCAACACGGAGAGCGTCCGGCGGTCGGCGTCGAGCGCGGCTGGCGCACCGAGCGGGAGCGTCCACTGGTCGTCGATGTGGCCGACCGGCACCCCGGCCAGTGCGGGCACGTCGAGCGCGTCCGCAATCTCGATGATGACGTCATCGAGCGCACGCGCGCCGTCGTCGGCCGCTTCGGGACAGTTGGTGCACGCGCCGAAGACGATCGCCCGCACGCCGTCGAGCAGACCCGCCATCAGTAATTGTCGCATCATGCGATCGACGCGATAGACCGCTTCATCGACATCCTCGAGCACCAGAATCGCGTTCGCGAGTCGCGGTGCAAAGGGCGTCCCGACGAGAGCGCTCAGCAGTGCGAGATTGCCACCGGCGAGAACACCCTGTGTCGCTCCACCCCGGAGGACGCGTGCCGCCGGCGCGACCCCGCACGAGTCGCCGCCATGGATCAGCGCACACGCGAGCGACTCCCGTGAGAACGCTGTGAGCGAACCGCGCGCGGTCGGCCCGTGGTAGCTGACCATGTCCGCGCGAACGGCGAGCGCCGCATGGAGCGCCGTGATGTCGGAGTAGCCGATCACCGGCTTCGGTCGGCGGACGACGGCGTCGAAGTCGAGCGCGTCGAGGATACGCATCGTGCCGTAGCCGCCGCGCAGGCACCACACGGCATCGATCGTATCATCCGAGAGCGCGCGGTTCAGATCGGTCGCGCGCCGGGCGTCATCGCCGGCGAAATAGCCGTCGCGCGCCCTTGCGTTGTCGCCAATGATGGGCTCCCAACCAAATGACCGAACGTTGTCGATGGCGCGGTCGAGATCCGCATCGTTGCGGAGCGGTCCCGCCGGCGCCACGAGCGCGACACGCGCGCCCTCGCTGAGAAGCGGCGGCCGTCGCGCGCGAGAGACTCGAGGTTGGTCGTGCGTCAAATCGCTCCTTGGCACATGCGTTGCCGCGCCTACCTCGGCCAGTGGAGCGACGGACCCTTCCGTCGCCCATGGAGGTCGCAGTCAAAATATGCAGGAGGGTAGTGGCATGGCGGACCAGGACAAGAATCGTGGTTCGGGTTACGGCGGGGAGGATTTGACCGAAGGCATGGGCGACGAGGAGGAACTCACTGGTGGCACCGGCGGGACGTCGGGTCGTTCAGCTTCGTCGGGCGGCACGAGCAACACTGGCGGCAGCACCTCCGGCACGAACACGGCCGGCTCGCGCTCGGCTGGCGGATCGCAGAACACAGGCGGATCCTCCGGCCGACCGTCTCGCGGCTCCGGTGGATCCGATGGATCCGGCGGCAATCGCTAGCCCGGCACGCGGTCGCGCACCTTGAGACGGGGCGGCCCATCGGGCCGCCTCTGGTCACATCGTTCCACACCATGACGCTGCCAAATGCGTGATTCTTCCCGGTCTTCTCGTGCCGAGGGGAATCGCGTTCTACATTAGCGCATGTCTCTCACCACGCGCGTCCTCATCGCCCTCGTCGTCGGCATCGCCGGCGGGGTCGCGATCGCGAGCAGCGGCTCGCCGCGCCTCGTGCGCGCCGCGACCGCCATCGAGCCGCTCGGCACGCTCTGGATCAATGCCATCCGCATGACGGTGATTCCACTCGTCGTCGGGGCGCTGATCGTCGGTATCACGAGTGCGCCGAACGCGCGATCGATCGGACGCGTGGGCAGGGGCGCGATCGTGTTTTTCATCGTGACGTTGTTCGCTGCCGCCGCGTACGCCGCGCTGCTCGCGCCGATGCTGATCGATCGCATTCCGCTCGATCCGGCGGCCATCGCGGCAATGCAACAGAGCTCGGCGACTGCCGGGTCGACCGCGGTTCAGAACGCGTCGAACGTTCCGACGTTCACGCGCTGGCTGGTGGACCTCGTGCCAGCCAACCCCGTAAAAGCCGCCGCCGACGGGGCGCTGCTTCCCCTGATCGTGTTCACGCTGCTGTTCGGCCTCGCGCTGCTCACGCTCCCGGCTGAGCGCCGGGCGCCGGTGGTCGCGTTCTTCCAGGGACTCGGTGACGCGGCGCTCACCGTCGTCCGCTGGGTGCTGCAGCTCGCGCCGCTCGGCGTGTTTGCGCTCGCGCTTCCGCTCGCGACGCGAATGGGGGCATCGGCCGCGGGTGCGCTGGCTGCCTTCGTGGCGACGGTCATCGGCATCACGGTGTCGTTCGCGATCCTTGTGCTCTATCCCGTCGCCGTTGTCGGCGGCCGCGTCTCGCTGCGCGAATTCGCGCGCGCGATCTTCCCGGCGCAGGCCGTCGCGTTCAGCTCGCGGTCATCACTCGCTGCGCTTCCCGCCATGATCGAGGCCGCACGGTCGAAGCTCGGACTGCCCGCCGAGATCTCGGGGTTCTTCCTGCCGCTCGCGGCCTCGACGTACCGGATCGCTGGCGCACTCGCCCAGCCTACCGGCGTGCTGTTCATCGCGCGTCTGTATGGCATCGAGCTGACCCCCACGCAGCTCGTGGCCGTGGTCCTCACCGTCGTGCCCACGACATTCAGCGTTCCCGGCATCCCCGCCGGCTCGATCATCGTAATGGTCCCTGTCCTGATTGCGGCCGGTCTCCCTCCCGAGGGCATCGGCGTGCTGCTCGGCATCGACGCGATCACGGACATGTTCCGCACAGCGACGAACGTGACGGGTGACATGGCAGGGGCTGTCGTGCTCGGGAGACGGCAGCGCGAGGCGGCGCCGATCGCGATGACGGCTGCCAGCGAGCCGGCACCCTAACGCGGGGCGCGCGGCGATACCGGAGTGAATGACGTCGCGCTGGCTCTTCTGGTCGCATCGCCATGGGTGATTGCCCCGGCCATCACGATCTGGCGGGTGCGGCGGTCGCGTGAGCTGGGTACACTGCCGGCTGACCCGCCCGCCGACGGTCCACTCGTCTCCATCGTCATCCCCGCGCGCAACGAACGGCGGAATATCGAGAGCTGCGTTCGCGCGGCACTCGACGGTGTCTACCGGAACGTCGAGGTGCTCGTCGTCGATGACCGGTCCGACGACGGAACCGGACACATCGCACGCGCGCTCGCTGTCTCCGACGCCCGTGTTCGCACGATCGACAACCCCGACCTCCCGGACGGCTGGTTCGGAAAGCCGTGGGCCTGTGCGACGGGCGCCCGTGAGGCGCGCGGCGACATCATCTGCTTCACGGACGCGGACGCCCGGCACGGCACCGCGCTCGTCGCGCGAGCGGTGCGCGAGATGCGTGCGGCGCAGCTCGACATGCTCTCCGTCGCGGGGCGTCAGGAGCTCGGCACCTTCTGGGAGCGTGTCATCCAGCCGCAGGTATTCTGGATGATCGCATCCCGCTACGGCGGCACGGACTCCGTGAATCGGTCGCGCCGAGTGGAAGACAAGATCGCAAACGGCCAGTGCATCTTCGTCAGCCGAGAGGCGTACGAGTCGATCGGTGGCCACGGCGCGGTTCGCGACCAGGTGGCGGAAGACGTCGCGTTCGCGCAGCGGCTGTTCGCGGCGGGAAAGCGCACGTCGCTGATCCTCGGCCACGGGGAGCTCAGCACGCGCATGTACACATCGCTCGGCGAGATCATCGCGGGGTGGAGGAAGAACGTCTTCGCGGGCGGGCGCGAGGCGATGCCGTGGGGGGCGCTGGGGCAGATCCTCTTCCCTGTCCTGCTGGTGCTCACGCCGGCGCTCACGCTCGCGCCGCCCATCGCGCTGGCGCTGGCGGCGATCGCCGGCGGACCGCACTGGCTCGTGCTCGGCGCGACCGTGGCGCTCGCCGCCGAGCTGGTGACGTGGGGGCTCGTCTACTGGTGGATGGGTGCGCCCATTCGGTACGCACCCCTCTTCCCGTTAGGCGCGCTGATGTTCGGCGTCATCGCCGTGCAGGCCATCGCGCGCGGACCCCGCGTCGAGTGGAAGGGACGCGCCTACATCACGACGTCGCGCGCCCCTGGCAGGTCTCGATGATCTCCCGCTTGACCTGTCGCGGGTCCCCGATGATCTCGTAGAACTCCTTGTAGTAGTCGGCCGCGCGGCGACGATACCCCTCGTCGAGCGGCAGCCGTGCGTACAGGGCGCCGATGGCGGCCCGGTTCTCGTTGAACTTCGCGAACACCGGGGCGAGATCAGCCGCGGTGACGCACGGCCCCCGGTACAGCCGGTCCTGCACAGTCTTGATCCCGAGCCGGGGGTCCGGCTTCGCATAACGCGCGTACACTACACCCGACCAATCGAAGTCGTACGGCACCGGGACGTACCGACCGTCGGGCGACAGCATCATGCGGACGTTGTGCAGCGACCACAGCGACCAGTCCGTGTTGCCGAGGAAATACGCGAACACGCTCATGATCGTCATCTGTCCGGGATCCATGTCGGCGAACGAGCCACCACGGATGGTCGCGATGCGCATACCGTTCCGCTTCGACATGTCGCTTTCGTCCTCGACCAGCAGGCCGATCTTCGTGACGGAGTCCTTCTCCTCGCCCACGGGCACGTAGGTCACTGTAGCCAGCCGCGACTTGAAGCTGATGTCGGTGAGCATGTTGAGCACCTCGTATGCGGCGTGCTCGCGCACCGAGTACTCGGCGTACTCCTTGTCGCTTCGCTGGCAGTGCGTCCCGAGCTTGAGCGCCTTCTGCCCGGCCAGTGGCGTGCCCTTGAGACCCTTCTCGGGGAAGATGAGCCGGATCGGCGGGAAGTTGCACACGTCGGCGCGGAGTCGGTAATGACCGCGCGGGGCGATCTCGATCGGTACCGTGACCGGCTTCCCTGACGAGTCGTTCAGCGTGAGCGTGGCCTTGGTCGTCTTCACCTTCAGCGTGTCCCGGCTCTTGAACGCCTGCTTGAAGTCGGCCGTGAGCGTGAATTCCAGCGGCGTGTCGGGCCCGAACAGGCGCTCGGTGCGCCGCTTCGACGCCTCGATCTCTTCGGGCGAGACCGGCTGAGACTTGTCCTTCTTCGGTTTGGCGTCCTTGGAGCCGTCCTTCGCCGGCTTCGCCGCATCTTGAGCGGACGAGATGGCGCTCACGAGCATGAGCGCCAGGACCGGAAGTAATCGCGAGCAGCGCATAGAGGGTTCCTGAGAAGAGCGTCGACTACTCGGCTTCGGTTGTTGTTTCCACGACTTCCACACCGACGACGTACGGCGCGCCTTTCTCGCGCACGATGTCGGCGATGGTATGGCGGTTATAGCCCTTCTTGAGACGGAGATCGTACTCGACGGATGTCCCGATCTCGTTCGTCGAGCTGCCGCGGTACCGCCAGCGCTTCGCCTCCGCTTCCAGCACCGGATCGATCGCGGAGCGGAGCGCAGTTGCGTCGTTCGTGAGAATGCGAACCATCGCGTCGAATCGAGAACCCTGCGCCGGGCTCTCGCCGGTGAGATCGGAACGACGACGGCGGAGTCGCTCTTCGAGCGCGTCGAGCTGCGCCGGCGCCAAGGCCTCGAGCACCTCGTGATCGAGCCGGGCCACGAACTGCGACGTGCGGTTCGCGATGGCCGTCGCGCGCTCGAGCTGCCGCTTCGCACGAACGCCTTCCAGCGACGGCGGCATTCGCGCGAAATCGCTCGTCCAGAGCACGAGCACCGCGGCGTTGAACAGTATCGAGAACACGGCGGCGACCTCGATCTGCACGCCGCAGGCGAGCCCTAACGCGGTCGCGAGGAAGATGAACGTCGCGTCCTTGCTGTCCTCGAGATTCGTACGAAAGCGCACCGCGGCGACGATGCCCGCGAGGCTGAACGCGAGCGGGAGGCTGCTCTTCACCAGCACGACGACGCCCGCGACCACGACGGGCATGAGCACGAGCGCCTGCACGTCGGACGGGCGATAGCCCTTCCGCTGCCGGGTGAACATGTAGACCCAGGCCACGGGCAGGGCCAACAGGAACGCGCTCGTCACCGCGACGAATACCGGCAACAGCGGCTGAAACGGCGGGGCGACTGCGGTCTGCGCCGGCATCCCGCCCGGGCTGATGGTGATGCCGGACGATTCGCGAAACGCGACGAGCGACGATAGCGCCGCCATGACCTCTACGCGGGCACCCGCGGGCAGGATCGCCCAGGCGCCGAAGATCACGGCCGCCAGAGCGACGTAGTACACGACGACGCGGGCGATGAGACTGTGCCCGAAGTCGCTCAGACCACTTCCATTATCGGCCATCAAGTAGCTCTGGGTGCGTGACGTCGCGAGCCTCTGTGGTGGAGGCTCGCAGTGGACGGGACTGCGACCGAGCGGGTTTTCTCGTTGTTTGGCGCGGGTACGATCATAATGCCCCGACGCGCCGCTGGCGATATTTGCCCATCGCCGCATTAGAGCGATGGCGTCCATTTCGACCCCCGCGGCCATTGTGGCCGCGTGCCGACGCTCCGGTCCGCCGCCGCCCTCCTAGCTGCCGCCACCGACATCTCGTCGCTGGGCCCGCTCGCTGCCGCCGTTGGCATCGCCGGACTGCCCGCGGCCCTCGACAGCGACGCCAGGACAGCCCTCGGGCTCCCCGGCGACTGCCCAAGCGCCAGCGTCGCGCGGGGTCCGGGCACGCTCCGCGCCCTCCTGCTCGATGTCGACGGCACGCGTCCCATGCGCGAGGTGCTTGTCCACCTCGCCAGGCGGCTCTGGGCGCGAGCACCACACGTGCTGTGGCTCGCCATCGCGTGCCGGCAGCGATCGGGCGACGTCGCCGTGGCGGCGTGGATGCCCGGTCGGTCCGGGCCGCGGGTCGCGGCCCTGCTCGTCGACCGCACGCGGATCACCGACAGCGATGCGGAAACGTTGTGTGCGGTGGCGTCCGCGATGGAGTCGATCGATGTCCTGACACATGCGCGCTGGTTCGCGGTGCTCGGCCGCGAAGCGATCACGCGCCGATTCTACCGCACACTGGAGCGACTCGTGGGTGCGCTCGGCGACGGGGCCCGCGGGAGTGCGACACCCGAGGTGCGACGTGACATCGCGCTCCTGTACGCGTCGCGGCTGCTGTTCCTCTCCTTTCTCGAAGCGAAGGAGTGGCTCGACGGCGACCGCACCTTTCTCGCGCGTCGATTCGACGAGTGCATGGGAGCTCACGGCGGATTCCAGCGCCGTGTGCTCGTGCCGCTGTTCTTCGGCACCTTGAACACGCCGCTGCGCTCGCGCGCCCCGCTCGGCCGCGCCCTCGGTCGCATTCCGTTTCTGAACGGCGGCCTGTTCGCGCGGTCGAGCGTGGAGCGCATACACGCGCGACTGGAGTTCCGCGACGAAGAGCTCGGGCGCTTTCTCTCGGAACTCCTCGGCCGTTACCGCTTCACGGCGCGCGAGGAAACGACCGACTGGTCGGAGGCCGCCGTCGATCCGGAAATGCTTGGTCGCGCGTTCGAGTCGCTGATGGCTGGTCACGAACGGCGCGATACCGGCGCGTTTTTCACGCCTCACGAGCTGGTGGCGCGCGTGACCGACGAGGCGCTGACGCACGCGCTTGGCATGCCGCTGGAGCAGTTGACGCGAAGCGGCGATGAGAACGCGCTACCGGTGCTGGACGCCCAGGGAACCGAGGCCGCGCTCGCGCGACTGGACCGACTTCGTCTTCTCGACCCGGCCTGTGGCTCCGGTGCCTTTCTCGTGCACGCGCTCGAGCGCGTGTCGAGCCTGCGTGCTTGGCTCGGGGATCGGCGCCCGGTACCTGAGGTCCGCCGAGCGACGCTCACCACGTCCATCTTCGGGGTGGACGTCAACCCGACGGCGGTATGGCTCTGCCAGCTGCGCCTCTGGCTGTCGATCGTAATCGAGAGCGGGGCGCGGGATCCCGCGCACGTCACGCCGCTGCCGAACCTCGACCGTCACGTGCGCATTGGAGATGCCCTCTCCGGCGATGACGTCCGCGGTGGTCGTATCGCCGGCGTCGCGGGTATTACGCGGCTTCGTGCCCGGTACGCGCGCGCCGTGGGGGCGCGTAAGCGCACGCTCGCGCGAGCGCTGGACCGCGCCGAGCGAAGCGCCGCCATCGCGACGCTCGATCGGCGATGTGCCGCGATCACGGAAGCGAGACGAGACATTCTCGTTGCCGCGCGTGGACGCGACCTGTTCGGAGGACGGGGAGCGCCAACCACTGACATGCGAACGACCCTGGCGGAGCTCCGCGCCGACCTGCGGGCGATTCGACGACACCGGAAGGCGTTGATCTCCGGGGCAGCGCTGCCCTTCTCCTTTGCGACGCACTTCGCGGATGTCGCGGCGAGTGGTGGTTTCGATGTCGTCGTGGGAAATCCTCCATGGGTGCGCGTCCATCGCATTCCCGCGGCTGCACGGGCCGCACTGCGGCGCGACTACGTGAGCTACCGCGGCGCCGCCTGGCGCGATGGGGCCGTCGCCGCCGGAGCGGGAATGGGGTTCGCCGGCCAGGTGGATCTCGCGGCGCTGTTTGTCGAACGCTCGCTGGCGGTGACCAAGGCCGACGGCGTCGTCGCCCTGCTGCTCCCGGCGAAGCTCTGGCGATCGCTCGCCGGCGGTGGCGTTCGACGCCTGCTGGACGCCGAGCATCGCGTGCTCGCACTCGAGGATTGGTCGAACGCACCGGCGCTGTTCGACGCCGCGGTCTATCCGTCGCTGTTGGTCGTTAGGCGTGGGCGTCCCGCGACGAACACAACGTCGCCGGATGCGCGATTGACCGTTCATGCGCCACGGGTGGCGATCGCCTGGTCCGTGCATTCGAGCGAGCTGGCGCTCGATCCGTCGCCCGGCGCGCCATGGCTCATGCTGCCACCGCCCGTACGGCGCGCATTCGATGCGATGCGGGCGGCCGGTACTGCTCTCGGCACCTCGCCCTTTGGCGCACCGATGCTCGGGGTGAAATGCGGCTGCAACGGGGCGTTCGTCGTGCGCGCGCGGAGCGACGCCAGGGTATCCAGCGAGAACGGCACTACGCTCGACATCGAACCGGAAATGCTGCGCCCCCTCATTCGCGGCGAGCACGTCACGCCCTGGCGCGTGGACATCAACGGAGAGCGGCTCATCTGGACACACGGCTCCGACGGACAGCCCCTCGATCGACTGCCACCCCGCACCGAACGCTGGATGCGCGGGTGGCGACGACGATTGCTCGCCCGCTCGGATGCCCGCGGGACCTCACGCTGGTGGGCGGTATTTCGGACGGAGGCCGCCGGATGCGACGTCGCGCGTGTGGTGTGGGCCGACTTCGGCCGGACCCTCCGCGCCGCCGTGCTCATGCCGGGCGACTCCGCAGTTCCGCTCAACACGTGCTACGCCGTGCGGTGTCCGGACCCGCGTGATGCGTTCGCGTTGGTCACTGTCCTCAACTCGCCATTGGCCAGCGCGTGGTTAGGCAGCGTTGCCGAGCCAGCCCGCGGCGGGTACAGGCGCTTCCTCGGCTGGACCCTCGCGCTGTTGCCGCTCCCCACGCCGTGGGAACGCGCACGCGAGCTGCTCGCCGGCGTCGGCGAACTGGCCGTGGCAGGCGGCCCGCCACCGGCCTCGCATCTGCTGGAGGTCGTGACCCGCGCGTACGGCCTCCGCGCATCGGCGGTGCGCGCGCTGCTCGACTGGGACATCCGATGAGTTCCTGGCGTTATGCGGACGTCGCGTCGGTTCGCGCACAGGTTGCCTCGACGTGCGCGACGGACATTCACGGGACGGACCGCCTGGGCGGCGTGATTCTTCGCGATCACCAGCGCGACGCGGCAGCCCGACTCCGTGATTCCATCCAGCGCGTGGGCGGCGCTCTCCTCGCCGACGAGGTCGGACTCGGCAAGACGTACACGGCGCTCGCCGCAGTCGGCACCGCCACACCGGTCCTCGTCGTGGCACCAGCCGCGCTCGCGGACATGTGGCGCTCGGCGCTCGACCGCACCGGCATCTCGGCCGAGTTCGTGTCGTTCGAGACGCTGAGCCGGCGACACCCGGCAATAACGCCACCCGCGCTCGTCATCGTAGACGAGGCGCATCACGCCAGAAATCCTCGCACACACCGGTACTCGAGGTTGGCGGAGCTCACGCGCTCGGCCTCGGTGCTGCTGCTCTCGGCGACGCCGGTGCATAACGCTCGAGCCGATTTGCACGCGCTGCTCGCCCTATTCCTGGGAGCGCGGGCGGAACGGCTGACGCCGGAAGAACTGTCCGCGTGCATCGTGCGGCGAACGCGTGCGGATATTCGCGACGTGACGATGCCGCACCGCGTGCCGCCAGTCTGGCTGGACGTGGCCGGCGCGTCGGAGGTGCTGCAGGCACTCACTGAGATTCCGCCGCCCTGTCCGCCGCGCGATGGTGGCGACGCCGGCGCGCTGATCGCGTTGTCGCTCGTTCGGGCGTGGGCGTCGACAGAGGCCGCTCTCCGCGCAGCCCTGCTTCGGCGGATCGCCCGCGCGAGCGCGCTCGGCGACGCGCTCGCGACGGGGCGTCACCCCACACGATCCGAGCTCCTCTCCTGGGTCGTCGGCGAGGACGCCACACAGCTCGCGTTCCCGGAGCTCGTGGTCGCGACGTATGCGGGCGACTGGGAGCAGCTCGTCGACGCAGTGGAGCGGCACATCGGGGGTGTGCGACGCACGCTGTCCGTGATCTCGGCGCACGCCGATGGCGTCGACGACCGACGATGCGCGATTCTTCGCGACATCCGCGCGAAGCACCCGGGCGAGCGCCTCGTCGTGTTCTCGCAGTTCGCCGACTCCGTTCGCGCGATGTTCGCTCGGCTTCGCGGAGACGGGCGCGTTGCGGCCGTCACGGCCCAGGGAGCGGATGTCGCGGGCGGACCGCTCACGCGGTCGGAAGTACTCGCCCGCTTCGCGCCTCGCAGCACGGGCGGCCTTCGAGCTGGCCGGCCAAGGGCCGCGGAGGAAATCGATCTGCTCATCGCCACCGACCTGCTGAGCGAGGGACTCAACCTGCAGGACGCGTCCGTCGTGGTTCACCTCGACCTACCCTGGACCGCCGCACGGCTGACGCAGCGGCTGGGCCGCGTTTGGCGGCTCGGATCCTCGCACGCGCGCGTGTACGAATACGCCTTGGGGCCGCCAGCACCCGCGGAGCAGCTTCTTCGCACGACCGAGATTCTGATGGTGAAAGCCGGAGCAGCCTCGCGAGCCATCGGCGACGCGATCGCGCCCTTGCTCGCGCAACGCCGGCCGGTAGCGAGCGCCAGCGACGCGGGAGACGCGACCGACCCAACCACGGCTCGCGAGCAGCTTCGCAGAGTCATGGACCGCTGGGCGTCGGAGCGGTTCCTCGATGCACCTCGGGATTCAACACGATCGGACGCGTGCCACGATGAACCACCGCCGGCCAAGGTCGCGAGCATTCGTGCGACGTTCGACGGCTGGATCGCCTCCGTCACGGTGGCCGGGGTCGCGCAGATCATTGCGGCACGGAGCGACGAGCAGGCAACCACAGATCCCTCCGTCGTGCTGGAGGTGGCCCGAGCTGCGGAAGGTCGGAGCTGCATCGCCGCACCGTCCCGCGTCGCCCGCGCGATGCGCGCGATCGAGGCCCATGCGGCCGCTCAGCGAGCCGCGCGCGACGCCGGCCTCACGCTCGCCGGATCCCGGACGCATGCGATGGCGTCGACCCGCATCAGTGTCGTCGCCGCCGCGGCCCCGGCGCACCGCCGAGCTGCCGTGTCGCGACTGGCCGCCCGTGCGCGCCAGACGGTTGCCGCATCGAGAACGGCTGGCGCCGAGCGTTTGCTCACCACGCTGCTCGCGGATCGATCGTCGCCCCTGGCGGCGGACGAGGCAGCAGAAACGTGGCTGTCGCGAGTGATCGAGCTCGGTGCCACCCCGACGCCTAACGCCGCGCCGGCGGAAGGCGGTGCGTGGACCGTCCGTGCCCTGCTCCTGCTCGTTCGCTGACGGGGGAGTCGCCGGACCATTAGCATTCCCGCGATGCCTCCGTCTCCGTCACGCCCGGTTCCCGCCGTTCTCTTCGATCTCGACGGAACCCTGATCGACTCCATTGAGCTGCTCCTCAGCTCCGCTCGCCATGCGTTCGACGGGTGGCAGAGAGGAGCGCCGACGGACGCGGAGTGGATTCGCGGAATCGGGACACCGCTCGTCGAACAGCTTCGCGGCTTCGCGGCCAGCGAGGACGAAGTAGCGCTCCTGCTCCAACGCTATCGGGACTATCAGCACATCCATCACGATCGCCTCACCCGGTGCTATGACGATGTGCCAACGGTCGTGGCGCAGTTGGCCGACCGCGGGCATCCGATGGCGATCGTTACCAGCAAGGCGTCGGTGATCGCGAAGCGCAGCCTGGAGTGGGTGGGGCTCCACAGGTTCTTTCCGGTCGTCGTTGGCTTCGACGAGACTGCTCGTCACAAACCCGACCCTGACCCCGTTCTGGCCGCACTCGAGCGGCTTGGCGCCTCGGCGGACCAGGCCGCTTTCGTCGGCGACTCCCCGCATGACGTCCACGCAGGGAATGCAGCGGGGGTCCTTACGATCGCGGCCCTGTGGGGCCCGTTCGACCGTGAAACTCTCGCGGCCGCCCGCCCGAATCATTTCATTGGGTGCATGGCCGATCTGCCTGGCGTGCTCGAGCAGGCGTTCGCCGCGTGACGGCGGTCACACGACCCCCAAATCGTGGCCCGGAGCACCCCGTGTTCCGCGGGTGGCTTCAAACCATTTGCGCCGTCCCGGTATCTGACTCGTCGAGTAGCCCAGGACCGGCCGGCGAATGACGGTGGCGACAGTCGACAATACGAGCTTCACCGCCGGCCCATCTGATGCCGACGACGTCGCGCTCGCCGCCAGCGGCGACCGTCGGGCGTTCGAGCGCGTCTATAGGACGCACGTGAACCGCGTGTTCGCGGTGTGTGCCCGCATGGTCGCGGATCGCGCGCTGGCGGAGGAGCTCACGCAGGACGTCTTCGTGAGGGCGTGGTCCAAGCTCGGACTGTATCGCGGCGAAAGCGCGTTCACGACCTGGCTGCATCGGTTGGCGGTCAACGTCGTGCTCAACGCTCGCAAGAGCGAAGGACGTAATCGCAGCAGATTCGGATCCGAGCCGGATGAAGTGGATTCGCTGCCGCACGCGCGAGCAAGCGGGTGGACGCCGGGGATGGCGCTGGACCTGGAGGCGGCGATTGCGGGACTTCCGCCCGGGGCCCGGCAGGTGTTCACGCTCCACGACGTGGAGGGGTACAAGCACGAGGAGATCGCGGAGATGCTCGGCATCACCGCGGGGGGGAGCAAGGCACAGCTGCACCGCGCCCGACTCCTGTTGAGGGAGGCACTGAACCGATGACCACGCACGCGATGAACTGCACGGCATTCGACGAGACATTGGCCGACTACCTCGAGGGTGACCTCGGGGCGTCCGAGCGACAGGCGGTGGAGGCGCATCTGGCGTCGTGCGTCCGCTGTGCCGCGCTCGTGCGCGATCTGCAGCAGATTCGGGACAGCGCCGGCGAGCTCGGCGAGCTGGTGCCGTCCCGGGATCTCTGGGCCGGCATCGCGACCCGCATTGAAGCGCCCGTCGTCTCCCTCGCGCCACGAGCGGCCCTGCGGCCCCGCAGCGCGGAGCGACTGCGTCTGGCTGCCGTCGCCGCCGCGCTGGTCGCCGTCACCGCTGGCGTCACGTACACGCTGACGAGTCGCGGCGCCGTCGCACCCGACGGGGCTGTCGCCCTCGTCACCGCTCGTGGACGCAGCAACGACTCGGGCCTGGGCGTCGCACCTAACGATTCGGCGCCTGTCACCGCGCCCGCCGCGCCTGCGGTCGCGACGAACGACTCCGCACCCGCGAGCGAGGGCCGGGCCGAAGACGCGACGAGCACCGGCCGTCCTGCCACGCAGGCCGTCGGGAACTCGTCAGAGACGAATGCCGGGTCGTCGAGCTCTCGCGAGATCGACCGGTTGCGAACGATCTTTCTGCGCAACCGGTCGCAGCTCGATCCGCGCACGGCGGCGATCATCGAAGCGAACCTGAAGGTGATCGACGACGCAATCGCGCAAAGCAAGGCCGCGCTTTCGCAGGATCCGGCGAGCCGGTTCCTCAACAACCAGCTGAACAACGCGCTCGGCAAGAAGCTCGAGCTCCTGAAGACGGCGGCACAGCTGCCGAGCCGCACCTAAAAGAATGCAGAGCATGCCTTCGCCGGTCCTCGTCGCTGCCGCACTCGCGCTCACGATGCTCGCTTCGAGCCGCGCCTCCGCGCAGCGCGACCGCGAATGGCAGGAAGCGCAGTCGCGCATCGACACCACCTTCGCGTTCAGTCGCACCGGTGTGGTCGATCTCACGCAGGCATCCGGCGACATCATCGTCACGTCGTGGAACCGCGCCGAAGCCCGCGTGCGTGCCTACGCCGAGCGGGGGCAGGTCCGTTCCGGGCTGTCGTCAACGCGTCTGTCGCTCGACGTCGAATCCGTCCGCGGGCGTATCGGCGATTCGCGCTTCGAGGTGACCGTTCCCGTCGGCGTCCGCGTCATCGCGCGCAGCCGGTCCGGTGATGTGAGCGTGCGCGGAACCAAGGGTGCCGTTCAGGCGGAGTCCACGAGCGGCGACGTCGAGGTGACGGACGCAACGGACCGCATTGTCATCGAGTCGGTCTCCGGTGACGTCCGGGCGTCGGAGCTCACTGGTGAGGTTCGCGCGCAATCGGTGAGCGGAACGATCGAAGTGCGCGGCGTGTCCGGCGACATTCGCGCCGAGACCACCAGCGGAGACGTGTCGCTTGTCGGCGTGACGTCACGCAGCGTCACCGCAACGACGGTCAGCGGCGAAGTCGAGTACGAGGGCGGCATCGACCCGAACGGGCGCTACGAGTTCCACGCACACTCGGGCAACGTTCGGCTCGAAATTCCGGAGTCTTCGAGCGCGCACTTCAGCGTCGAAACGTTCAGCGGTTCACTCGACACGGAGTTCACACTCACCATGCAACCGGGACAGCGGACGACCAGCCGTCCCCGGCGGTACGAGTTCACCCTGGGCAGCGGCACCGCGCGCGTCACGGCCGAGTCGTTCAGCGGCGACATCGTGCTCGTGCGGCGCGCTCGCTCGACTCGATAGCGGCACGCCTCGATTGTTTGGTCCAGACACGCAGCTTCCACCCGATACGACAGAGATCAGGAGATCACTCGCAATGCTGGCACGCCTCGGGATTCGACGCACGCGGGTCGCTGCGTTGACCGCTGTCGCCGCCGCGTCCGTCACATTCGGCTCCGTCGCCGGTGCGCAGGAGCGCCGCAGCGATCGCGACTTTTCGTGGGACGGCCGCGTCACCAATGGGCACTGGCTGTACGTGCGCAACCTCAACGGCTCCATTCGCGTGGAGAAGGCCACGGGCGACCGCGCGGAAGTGACGGCGGTCAAGCGATACCGCCGCGGCAACCCGGAGGACGTGCGCATCGAGACGAAGCGCCTGGGCGGCGACGACGGCGACGTGCTCATCTGCGCGTTCTGGACGGACAACGCGTCCTGCGATGAGGATGGCTACCGCTCGCACGGCGACAGCCACGGGCGCGGGCGCGACAACGACACGTCCGTGGAGTTCACCGTGAAGCTGCCGGCCGGCGTTAGGCTCGGCGTCAGCACCGTGAACGGAGGCGTGACCGTGTCGGGGGCCACGAGCGAGGTGAACGCGAGCACGGTGAACGGTCGCGTCTCCGCGACGTCGTCCGGCGGCCCGGTGAACGCGTCGACGGTCAACGGTGACATCGACGTCCGCATGCGCGAGTTGGGAACGGGAGACCTCGAGTTTTCGACGGTCAACGGCTCGATCGAGATCGAGGTGCCGGCGAACCTCGACGCCGACCTCGACATGCGTACCGTGAACGGCAGCCTGTCCGCCGACTTTCCGATCACGGTGACGGGCCGCGTGAACCCTCGCCGCATGCGCGCGACGATCGGCAAGGGCGGACGTCGTCTGCGGCTCGAGACGGTGAATGGGAGTGTGGAATTGAGAAAAGCGGGATAAGGGAGACGGGAGACGGGAAACGGGAAACGGGAAACGGGAGACGGGAAACGGGAGACGGGAAACGGGAGACGGGAGACGGGAAACGGGAGACGGGAAACGGGAGAAGCAGAAGTCCCCGGGAGGCCTCGCAGTGCGAGCACGGCCTCCCGGGGTTTTTTACGTATCCCGCCTCCCGTCTCCCGTCTCCCGCTTCCCGCTAGTTCAGATTCCCGACTCCACCGCGAGCCTTTCTATCTCCTTCGCCAACGCCACGTCGTTCGTTGTCACGCCGCCGGCGTCGTGCGTGCTCAATGTGAACGTCAGTCGGGTGTGCCTGATGTCGATGTCCGGGTGGTGGTTCATCGTCTCCGCCGCATCGGCTACACGCGTCACGAACGTGATGGCCCCGGGGAACGTCGGGAACCGATACGTCTTGGTCAGCGACGCGCCTCGCCGCGCCCACCCGGGAAGCGCCCCGAGCTCGCGCTGGATGCCAATGTCGGAGAGAAGTTCGAGCACGGGGGATTGACTCGGGTGCGCCGTCGGCGTCCAGCATAACTCAACTGGCCGCAATCGACAACGCACCGGCAGCCTCAACCGCTGCTGGCCCGCGTTGTGCTTGTGCTCGGTCGCCTCGGGCGCCGCGTCAGGCACTCGATGCCCCGGACCGGGTAGATCCAGGGAAGCCGCCTGTCGCGTGCTCGACCGCGCCGGCGCACCAACCTCAGCGGAGCAACCATAAATGATTCTGAGCCTCGTTCGAATCCATAGGTCGATTGCCGTCCTCGCCGGCACGTCTCTCGTACTCGGTGGCTGCGCCTCGCTCAACAACAAGGAGAAAGGCGGGATCATTGGCGCGACCGGCGGCGCCATCGCGGGCGGCGCGATCGGCAAGGCAAACGGATCCACCGCCAAGGGCGCCATCCTAGGCGCAGTCGTCGGTGGCGCCGCAGGGATGATCATCGGTCACCAGATGGACAAGCAGGCTGCGGAGCTCAAGCAGAACATTCCTGGTGCAATCGTCGAGCGCGTGGGTGAAGGCATTCAGGTCACCTTCGCGTCCGGCCTGCTGTTCGACTTCGACTCCGACGTCGTACGATCCGACGCGCGAACGAATCTCCGAAATCTCGCCGCGAGCCTCGACAAGTATCCGGGCTCGGAGCTGTTGATCGTCGGACACACGGACAGTGTTGGAACGGACGCCTACAACCTCGCACTCTCCGAGCGCCGCGCCGAGGCGGCAGCGGTGTACCTTGCTGCGCAGGGTGTCGCTCGCGCGCGCCTGAGCTCGCGTGGACTGGGCGAGAGCGAGCCGGTCGCGCCTAACGACTCCGACGCCGGCCGGAGCAGGAACCGGCGGGTCGAGGTGGCGATCTACGCGGGAGAAGCGCAGCGCGCGGCCGCCAAGCGTCAGGTCGCGAATTGAGCCTTGTCGTGTGATGCCAGGCAGCAACACGCTGCCATCCCGACGGCCGGGATGGCAGCGTGTGCTATTTCACGCGGCCCTGGCGCGCGAGCACAGCGCCGTATTCACGATACAGCGTGAAGATGCTCGTCGCTGCGCGCGCGTACGCGGCTCCCGTGAGCTTCGAGCCCGGCACGTCGCGCCACTCGTCGAGCGGAAGCTCGTAGAGGCGCTTCGCAACCGCCGACGTGCCACGCGGATCCGCCGCGATCAGGCGCGCGAGAATCTCGACGTCGAACAGCCAGGCCGTCCGGAACGGCTCCGCAAGCACGCCTCGAAGCTCGTTCGACGCCCGAAAGACCTTGGCACCGCACTGCGTGTCATACACTGCCAGCCGCAGCATCTCGGAGACAAGCGTCGCGAATACGCGGCCAAGGTAGTGTCGCCACGTGTGGCGCTCGATGATGCGACCGAGCAGTTTGACTCGGGAGCCCAGCACGACATCGACCCCGCCGTCCTCGTCCAGCACGTCGAGAAACTTCGGCAGCGCCGCCAGCGGCGTCGCGAGATCCGCGTCCCAATAGCCCACGTAGTCAGCGTCCGACGACAGCGCGTCGAGCAGGCCGGCGCGAACCGCCTCGGCCTTGCCACGGTTGGGCTGCTGGTCGCGCACCCGAATCGTGTCGGGAGAAAGGCAGCGCGCCTGTGTGAGCGTCTCCAGCGTACCGTCGGTGCTCCCGTCGTTCACGAACAGGAACTCCACCCAGTGCCCGTTTGCGCGGAACTGGCTGAACGCTCGTGTATCGAGACGTCGCGCTTCGTTGAAGCACGGGACCACGACGATCGTGTGGGGCACGCGGGGAGGCAGAGGGCCCGAGCTCACAGGCTTAACCGTCAGGACGTCTGGAGGAACGGACGAGCCGGACGGCGGTGACCTGACGTGCCGAGATGATTCATTGAGAGGGGCAAAGGCAACGCTCCTTGTTGATTCGGTTTATATTCGGTATATCTCGTGAGTGAGCAAGCCACGGCGAATTACGCCCGCGTCGGTGCAGCAACAGCTCCCCATGGAGGAGCTTCGGCAACGTCCGCTCGCGTTGCCGACGATAGGCGAACAGAAGGACATTCGCTATCACGCAGCCCCCGCACGAGGCCTGCTCAACGGGCCCGAATCGACGGGTATGGGCTATTGGTCGATCAACCCGTACGTCGGCTGTGCATTCGGGTGCACGTACTGCTACGCCCGCTACGCTCATCGGTACGCGCTGGACCGTGCCCTCGCGACGTCATCGCCGAGTGACGACCTGCGCGCCGAAATCGAGTCCATGCCGCCGTGGCTGGCCTTCGAGCGCCATGTGCTGGTGAAGGAAAACGCGCCCGGACTTCTTCGGCACGAGCTTCGGCCCGGCAGCCCGCGTCTCGCCGCGCTGACCGCCGGCGAGGTCGTCGTGGTTGGAACCGCGACCGACCCGTATCAGCCCGCCGAGCGACGCTTTCGCGTTACCCGCGGCGTGCTCTCCACGCTGGCTGAGCAGTCGAGACTTTCCGTCGTGATCATCACGAAGAGCCCGCTCATCACGCGCGACGTGGACGTGCTCGGCCGGATCACCGAACGATCCGCGCTGACGGTCCATCTATCGTTGATCACGATGCGTCGCGATCTCGCCCGCCTCATCGAACCGCGCGCGCCTACGCCGGACTCGCGCGTGCGCGCGGTCGCGCGCCTGCGGGCCGCCGGGGTGAACGTCGGGATCAACGTCATGCCCGTGTTGCCGGGAATCACCGATAACCCGGCGGATCTGACGGACCTCGTTCGGCAGGTCGCGGCCGCCGGTGCGACGCATGTCAACGCGTGCGCGCTTCGGCTGCGCAGCACCGCCCGCGCTCGCTACCTGCCTTTCATTTCCGAAAACTTCCCTCACCTGGCCGAACGGTACGCGACGTCCTACGCGACCAGCCATCACCTGGGTCAGCACTACCGCGACGGGCTTCGCCGGTTCTTCGAAACGCTGTGTGCGCGAACCGGCATTCACTTCGGAACACCGGATGAGGATGGTGAGGTGGTGACGGCTTCCACCGCTCCTGCCGAACAGCAGACGGAGCTCGCGCTCGCCTGAGGAGTCCGGTGCCGTACCTAGTCGCGAGTCCGGGGTTCCTGCTAGGTTCCCGCGCATGTCTACGACTGCCATCCGCGACCAGCTTCGTGCGGTCTCCTTTCTCGACGGCCTGACCGACTCCGCATATCACCAGCTCGCTCGGCTGGTGAGTGCCGTGCGCTACCAGACCGACGAGATCCTGTTCGAGGAGGGAGCCCCTCGGTCGTTCCTCGCGATCGTTGTTGCTGGCGCTGTCGCAATCGAGAAGCAGATGAATGGCCGTCCGATCCGTCTCGTGACGCTCGGGGCTGGCCAAGCGGTGGGAGAGGGCCTGCTGCTCGACGACTCCAGTCACGGGACGAGTGCCCGCGCCCTACAGACGACGGACGCGTTCGTTCTGAAAGCCGAGAAGATGCAGGACATGTTGCGAGAGCACCCGCAGCTGTACGCGGCGCTCGTCGGACGCGCCGCGCGCACGATCTCGCAGCGTCTTGCGGCAACGGACGCAACCATCGTCGGTCGCGGTCGCACGCTGGGCTTCGGTGGCCGTCACGTCCGCGTCGAGCACGACCTCCTCGGCGACCGAGAGATTCCGGACGAGGCGTTGTACGGCGTGCAGACGCTGCGCGCGCTCGAGAACTTCCCGATCACCGGTGTTGCGCTGCGTGAGTTCCCGTCTCTCGTCGAAGCGCTGGCCGCGGTGAAGGAGGCGGCGGCTCTTGCGAACGCGGAGCTCGGGCTTCTGCCGGACGACCTCGCGGACGTCATCGTCCGCGCGGCCCGCGAGATCAGGACGGGCCGCCACCACGAGCACTTCGTGGTGGACATGGTCCAGGGCGGCGCAGGCACGTCCACGAATATGAACGCGAACGAGGTCATCGCGAACCGCGCCCTCGAGCTGCTCGGTCGGCCACGCGGTGACTACGCGGTGATCAGCCCGAACACGCACGTCAATCTCAGCCAGTCGACGAACGACGTCTATCCGACAGCCGTGAAGCTGGCGCTGCATGCGGGCATCGAAACCCTGCGCGTGGCGATGCGCGAGCTGACGGACGCGTTTCTGCGGAAAGGTGAGGAGTTCAGTCCGTACCTCAAGATGGGTCGCACGCAGCTGCAGGACGCCGTGCCAATGACGCTCGGGCAGGAGTTCAGCGCATTCGCCCACACCATTCTCGAGGACGTCGATCGCCTTGGCGAAGCGCAGGCGCTCATCCGCGAGATCAACATGGGCGCGACGGCGATCGGCACGCGCATCAACGCGCCGCCGGGCTACGCAGAGGCGGTGCGTCGGCACCTCTCGACAGTGTCGGGGCTGGAGCTGATCACGGCACCGGACCTCGTCGAGGCGACGGCGGACACCGGCGCATTCGTGCAGCTGTCCGGTGTGCTCAAGCGCTGCGCCGTCAAGATCTCGAAGATCTGCAACGACCTTCGCCTGCTGAGCTCCGGTCCGCGGGCGGGATTCGGCGAGATCAACCTGCCGCCCATGCAGCCGGGATCCTCGATCATGCCGGGCAAGGTGAACCCGGTCATTCCCGAGGTCGTGAATCAGGTATGCTTCGACGTCATCGGCGGCGATGTCACAGTGACGCTGGCGGCGGAAGCCGGGCAGCTGCAGCTCAACGTGTTCGAACCGATCATTGCGTTCCGGCTGCTGTACGGCCTCGACTCGATGAAGCAGGCGTTCCTGGTGCTGCGCACGCGCTGCGTCGAGGGCATCACGGCGAATCCCGATCGCATGCGTTGGTTCGTGGAGAATTCCATCGGGATTGTCACCGCCCTCGTCCCCGTGCTGGGGTACGAGAAGGCAACGGAGATCGCGAAGGAGGCGCTCGCCACGGGTCGCGGTGTCTACGACATCGTTTGCGACCGCGGGCTCATGACGCGCGAGGCGCTCGACCGCGCGCTGGACCCGCGTGAGATGACCGGCCTCGAGCCGACGGCGGTGTCCGGCGCGACGACGGAATACCGCGCCGCGAAGACATGACGCAGGTGGCTGTTTCGTGCGCGTGGCGACTTCTTCCGTCGCAATCCAATGCCTCCGCGTCGCCGTAAGCGTCTCGACCCGGCGTCGTTCGAGCTCCCGGTCGACGAGCTGCGGCGCGGAGGATTTTCCCACCCTACGGCACTCTGGACGCGCGATGTCCTCGTCGCCGACAGTCGGTCGCCGCTCGTGACCATGCAGTTCGCGAGTGAGCAGGCAGGGCTCCTCGGCGGCATCGACGAGGCGATTGCGGTGCTGAAGGTGGGTCTCGAAGACTGGACCCAGCTCACGGTGCACGCGCTGTACGACGGCGATCGCATCGACGCGGACGAGACAGTCATGACGGTGGACGGTCGCTTCGAGCAGTTCGCGCATCTGGCGCCGCTGTGCGTGGGCGTCCTGTCGCGCCGCACGCGCGTGACTACGAACGCGCGGGCGCTCGTGGAGGCGGCGCGGCCCAAGCCGGTCATGACGCTGCCCGCGCGCAACGACCACTGGCTGCTGCACCGGGGCGATGCGCTCGCGGCGCAGATCGGAGGTACGCTGCAGCTCACCGGGACCGCACAGAGCGCGTCACGCACGCAGCCTCCGCTGATGCTGGTGCCGCATGCGATCGTGGCTGCGTATGGAGCGGACACGGTGGCGGCGGTCAGGGCGTGCCTGGCCCATACGCTGGACCGCGTGATGCTCGTCGTGCCGGTCGACTATGACAACGACTCGGTCGCGACAGCGCTCGCGGTCGCGCGCTCGCAGGAGAGCCGCGTCTGGGGCGTGCAGCTCGCGACGTCGGAGCACCTCGTCGATCGATCCATCATTCCCGTCATGGGCGGCTTCGTGCCGACGGGCGTGAATCCACATCTGGTGTGGAACGTCCGCAACGCGCTCGATGCGGAGGGCTTCGGCGACATCAAGATTCTCGTGTCGGGGTCGATCAGCGTCGCGCGCATCCGGGAGTTCGAGGATGCCGGCGTGCCGGTGGATGCCTATGGTGTTGGAACTGCGCTCACGAATGGACGGTTCGGCTTTGCCGCGGACGTCGTGATGCTCGATGGTGCGTCACACGCGAGAGCCGGCCGAACACTCAAACCGAATGCGCGCATGGAGCGCGTGAGGTGATGCCCGATGGCTAGCGGTCCCAAGCTCGACGGTGCCGGGTTGGCGAAGTTGGAAACGCTCGACGAGGCCAGCGCCCAGGTGCAGCGCATTCACGGCCTGGTCGAGCAGATGGCAATGGCGATGCGCAGCGGAAGCAACACCACGCAATTCGGGGCGCAGATCCGGCGCACCGGGTCGCCGCTGGTTGGCAAGTTGAAGGGACAGTTCGGCATGATTGCCGACCAGGTCACCGCGCTGATGCTGATCGCGACGCGCGGCGGCGGCGATCAGGTGAAGCTCCGCTCGATGCGGGAAGCCGTCGCGCAGATCCGTACGCAACTCGAGATCGCGGTGACGAAGACGACGGAGAAGCATACGGTGGCCGATGACGACGCGACGGGCACGTGATGCGCGATCGATTCGGTGTGCGTTTTCGCTCTGCAACGCACACGAATGTCAGGGATTCCGCTGCTTGATTCGACTCTGGGGTCCCGATAGCTTTTCTGCGCTGTCGGGTAAGCGTCACGACGCCGCGGATGGTGTGTGGTGTCTTTCATAACGCCGGTTCACGGAATGCGAATGCACTGGAAGATTCGTCCGCGCCATCTCGCTACAGTCGCCATATTCGCTGGACTCACGCTCGCACTCGCAGCGTGCACCTCGTACGGAAAGGACTACCCCAACTCGACGTTCAACCACACAACCGAGTTCAACACAGCGATCGATTCGCTGTGGGACAAGCTCCTCTTCTGGGGCACGCTGGTGTTCGTCCTCGTCGAGAGCATTCTCGTCTACACGATCATCAGGTTCCGACGCCGCAGCGAAGGCGACGAGCCGAAGCATGTGCACGGCAGCACCGCGCTCGAGCTCACGTGGACGATTGCGCCGGCCGTCATTCTCGTCTTCATCGCCATCCCGACGGTTCGCACGATCTTCGCCACGCAGAGGCGCGCCGTTCCGAACGCGCTGCAGGTCGAGGTGGTCGGCCATCAGTGGTGGTGGGAGTTCCGCTATCCGCAGTACACCCAGCGCTCGCCCACGGGCCGAGTCGATACGCTGGTGACCGCGAACGATCTGTACCTGCCCATCGGGCGCACGGTCAACTTCGCGCTCAAGACGAAGGACGTGATACACTCGTTCTGGGTGCCGCAGCTGGGTGGGAAGCGAGACCTGATCACGAACCACACGAACTATCTGTGGTTCACGCCGGACTCGTCGCTGACGACGAGCGTCTACAACGGAAGCTGCAACGAATACTGCGGCGCGTCGCACGCGAACATGCGCTTCCGAACGTTCGTCGTGACGCCAGCGGAATTCGACGGGTGGGTTGGCCATCAACTTTCCGCGGCGGCTTTCGCCGCGCCGCCCCCTGCTCCGCCGACTCCCGCGCCCGACACGACACGCGGTGATGCAGCGACCCGGCAAACCGCCGGCGCTGCGACGCCACCTCCCGTGACGCCCGCGGTCGCCGTCGCGCAGCAGCCGGCCGCGCCGGCGGCGTACACGTTCCCGATGGCGTCGCTGCCCGACCATGCCACTCCCGATACGCCGACACCTGCGGGACTCACGTTCACCGACAACGTCACCGGTGACGCGCAGCGTGGCGCGCAGCAGTTCGCTCGCAGCGCGTGCATCGGCTGCCACGCCATTCGGGGAACGGTCGCCGCGTCGCCGATCGGACCGAACCTGACGCACATTGGAACACGCTCCACCATCGCGGCGGGGCTGTTTCCGAACGACGAGCGCCACCTGCGCCTGTGGATCAAGAACTCTCGACTCATGAAGCCGGGCGTGGCGATGCCCACGCTTGGCATGGGACAGCGCGATCCGATCACCGGCGCGACGGTCACCGCAGGCCTTGGCGGGCTCACCGACCAGCAGATCGCCGACATCGTCGCCTACCTGCAGGCTCTGCGGTAGGCCAACCGGGGCGAGCGCCGCACAGGCGCTCGCCCGCTCAGCACCACCGACGGTTCACCGGTCGGACCTAACGACGCCGACGGACTTCACCCGCAGGAACTCTAGACGCAATGGCCACAGTCGCCGCATCACCGACGTACGCCGGCACCGAATCCGGAGAAGTCACAGGACTCTGGAGCTGGCTGACCACGGTCGACCACAAGCGGATCGGGGTGCTCTACCTCTATACCTCGCTCTTCTTCTTCCTGTTTGGAGGCCTCGAGGCGGTCATCATCCGCGCGCAGCTTGCCGGGCCGAACAAGACGCTCGTGTCGGCGGAGATGTACAACCAGCTGTTCACGATGCATGGCACGACGATGGTGTTCCTCGCCATCATGCCGCTGTCGGCCGCGTTCTTCAACTTCCTGATTCCACTCCAGATCGGCGCGCGCGACGTCGCGTTCCCGCGGTTGAACGCGTTCAGCTACTGGGTCTACGCCCTCGGCGGCCTGTTCATCACGTTCCCGATCTTCTTCAGCGTCGCGCCGGATGGTGGGTGGTTCGGGTACGCACCACTCACGACACGCCAGTTCTCCCAGGGCGTCAACATCGATTTCTGGGTGCTCGGCCTGCAGATCCTCGGCATCTCGTCGCTCGCCGCGGCCTTCAACTTCATCACCACGATCATCAATTTGCGCGCACCAGGGATGAACCTGATGCGCATGCCGATGTTCACGTGGATGTCGTTCGTCGTCCAGTTCCTGATCGTGCTCGCGTTCCCGGTGATCACGATCGCGCTCGTGTTCCTGCAGTTCGACCGCTTCTTCGGGACGAACTTCTACGAGATCGGCGCCGGCGGCGACCCGCTGCTGTGGCAGCACCTGTTCTGGATCTTCGGGCACCCGGAGGTCTACATCCTCATTCTCCCGGCGTTCGGCCTCGTGTCCGAAGTGCTACCCACGAACTCGAAGAAGCCACTATTCGGATATCCGGTGATGGTGTACTCGGGCATCCTGATCGGCTTCCTCGGCTTTGGCGTGTGGGCGCACCACATGTTCTCGGTTGGCATGGGCCCCATCGCGGACACGGTGTTCGGCCTAACGACCCTGCTCATCGCCATCCCGACGGGCGTGAAGATCTTCA
>Ga0105249_10000673_pt1 | contig 31052 bp, 18 predicted proteins | sample KBSS44metaG_FD_81522 | JGI IMG/M metagenome (GOLD analysis project Ga0105249, IMG submission 81522) | Switchgrass rhizosphere microbial communities from Kellogg Biological Station, Michigan, USA - KBS S4-4 metaG | ecosystem: Host-associated > Plants > Roots > Rhizosphere > Soil | place...
CGGTCTCAACGCGGTCGACGGCCTCCTGGCCGCGGAGCAACTAGATCAGGTCGCGCATGCCGTCCTCGAGCGCGACCTGCGCGCGGAAGCCGAGAACCTTCTCCGCGAGCGCGGTGTCCGCGTAGCAGTGGCGGATGTCTCCGGCCCGGTACTGCTCTGTCCGCTCGGGCTCGAGCTCGACTCCGAGGCCCTTCGAGAGCGCATCGGCAACGTCGTTGACCGTGCTGACTCGGCCGGTGCCGAGGTTGACGGCGTGTCCGACGGCGTCCTCCGACTCGAGCGCGAGGACGATGCCATTGACGATGTCGTCGACCTGGATGAAGTCGCGGGATTGCTCGCCGTCCTCGTAGATCACGGGTGAGCGATCGTTGAGCAGCCGCGAAGCGAAGATCGCTGCGACGCCGGTGTACGGGTTGGAGAGCGCCTGGCCGGGGCCGTACACGTTGAAGAAGCGCAGCGCGACCGTCGGGATCGCGTAGGCAGCTCCCGTGACGAGGCACAGCTCCTCGTGGTCACGCTTCGTGATCGCGTAGATCGATGTCGGCAAGAGCGGCTTGGACTCGCGTGTCCCTATCGGCCTCAGCTCACGGCCGCATGCAGGGCACAAGACTTCCCAGTTGCGCGCGAGCAGCTGCTCCTCCGGCCGCGGGACCGGCGCTGTGGCGCCGTGCTCCTCGCACACGTACTCGCCCTCCCCGTAGATCGACATCGAGGAGGCGACCACGAGCCTGGCAGGGCGGCGCTCGCGCTCGACGAGGCGCTCGAGAAACGCAGCCGTCGCGAGTGTGTTCTGGCGAACGTAGCGCTCGATCTCGTACATCGATTGGCCGACTCCGACGGCGGCCGCGAGGTGAACGACGCGGTCGACGCCGTCGAGCGCGCGGTCGACGGCCTGCGCATCGCCCACGTCGCCCTCGTGGAACTCCACCTCCGAGGGCAGAACCGGTGGCTGGTCGCCGTGCACCTGCTCGTCGAGCGAGTCGAGCACCACGACGTCGCCGCCGCTCTCGAGCAGCCGCCCAACCAGGTGCAAGCCGATGAAGCCGGCTCCGCCGGTTACGAGAGTCCTCATGCGCTCAAGCATTGCCGAAAATCACTGTTGTCGTCACTAGCCGATCGGCTAGACGGCCACGCCTGCACTCTGGACGAACGGGCCGTAGATCGTCCAGACGGCCGACGCTAGCGTCCGGTCACGTGTGCGGGATCTGCGGAGTGGTTCAGGTTGGCGGCGAGCGGCGAGCCGTCGTCCCATCGGACGTCCTCAACCGGATGACCGATGTGATGACGCACCGCGGCCCGAACGACCGAGGGACTTACGAGGCTCCAGGAGTCGCGCTCGGGGTTCGGCGGCTCAGCATCGTCGACGTCGCCGGCGGCCATCAGCCGTTCGCGAACGAGGACGAGAGCATCTGGGCAATCCAGAACGGCGAGCTGTACAACCACGAGACGCTCCGCTCGGAGTTGCGGGCGGACGGTCACTCGTTCCGCTCGCGTTGCGACACGGAGATTCTCCCGCACCTCTACGAGCGCTTCGGCGAGCGCCACGGCGAGCAACTTCGGGGCAAGTTCGTCACCGCCGTCTGGGACGAGCGGAACCGACGCGCTGTCGTGACGCGCGACCGTCTGGGCATCAAGCCGCTCTACTACGCGACCTCGGGCGATCTCGTCGTCTTCGCGTCGGAGCTCAAGAGCCTCGTCGCGAGCGGTCTCGTCGGCTGGGAGCTCGACTACGAGGGCATCGACGCCTTCCTCACGCTCGGCTTCTTCCCGACTCCGCACACACCGCTCGTGGGCGTGTCGAAGCTGGAGCCGGGCCACCGGCTCGTGATCGACGAGAACGGCCCGCGCACGACGCAGTACTGGGCGTATCCGCAGCCGACGCTCGATCGACCGAAGCGGCCGGTGGAGGAGTACGGCGAGGAGCTGCTCGAGCTCCTCGAGGAGTCCACGCGGCTCCGGCTGATGAGCGACGTGCCGCTCGGAGCCATGCTCAGCGGCGGCATCGACTCGAGCGTGATCGTCGCGCTGATGGCGCGAAACATGAGCGAGCCCGTCAAGACCTTCTCGGTCGGGTTCGCCGAGGACAGCGAGGGGAACGAGCTCGCCGACGCGCGCCTGGTCGCGCAGACCTTCGGCACCGACCATCACGAGCTCGAGCTCTCCTTCGGGGACGCGGCCGTCGACTTCGAGGACCTCGTCTGGTTCCTCGACGAGCCGCTTGCAGATCTCTCCAGCGTAGGTTTCCTGGCGCTCTCGGAGCTCGCGTCGCGTCACGTCACCGTCGCGCTCTCCGGCCAGGGCGCCGATGAGCTCGTCGGCGGCTACCGCAAGCACGAGGCAGCGGCCATCGCGAGTGCCTACCGTCGCCTGCCGCGCGCCGTGCAAAAGCTGGGCACCAGCTTGGCGCTGCGTGGGCCCGCCCGGCTGAAACGCCCCGCCGAAACGCTTGCAGCCGACGATCCGGTCACGCGTGACCTTGCGATGAGCGGCCATCTCGACGACGGCTTCAAGGCCTCGATCGCGCGAGGGCCGCTGGCCGAGCTCGACGGGCAGGCCGCGCACCGCGCGATTCGCGCCTGCCTGAACGGCTTTCCGGACGATCCGCTCCCCGTCACGCTGTATCTCGATGGGCAGCTCGCGCTCCTCGACGACATGATCCATTACTTCGATCGCGCGTCGATGGCGCACTCGCTCGAGGTGCGGGTGCCGTTCCTCGACCACCACGTCGTCGAGTATGCGGCCACGATTCCGAGCGCCTACAAGGTTCGCCGGCTGAAGACGCGCAAATACGTGCTCAAGACCGCCGTGCGTGGCCTCATCCCCGACCGGATCATCGACAAGCCCAAGATCGGCTTCTTCAACGCCGCGGTGGATGGGTGGTTTCGGGCGCAGACGCGTGGCGTGATCGGCGAGTACCTGCTCGGCCCCGATCCGCACTACGCCGAGCTGCTCGACCGCACCGCCGTCGAGAGCCTCGTCCGCAAGCAGGCCGACGGAACCGACACGCGCCACGCGCAGCTGCTGCTGGCGATCCTGATGCTCGAGGTGTGGCTCTCGACCTTCCGGGACCGCGTGGGAGCCGTGCGGGCGACACCGGCGCGCGAACGCATCGTGGCGTGACCGGGTACGCGGTCGTCACGCCGGTCCGGAACGAAGGTGAGAACCTTCGCCGGCTGGCGCAATCTCTGGCCGAGCAGAGGCAACGGCCGCTGACCTGGATGATCGTCGACACAGGCTCCGACGACGACACGCCGGATGTCGTCGCCGGGCTGGCGTCCGAGCACGACTGGATCCGCTCGTGTGAAAGCCGTGCAGGCGAGGCCCCAACCCGCGCGCGGGCAATCGTCCACGGCTTCAACGTCGGCGCGGCTGCACTCGGAGGCCTGCCCGACGTCGTGGTCAAGCTCGACGCCGACATTTCGATGGAGGCGGACTACTTCGAGCGGCTCGTGGGCGCCTTCGAGGAGAGCCCCGAGCTCGGAATCGCGAGCGGAACCTGCTACGAGCGCCTCGACGGCGAATGGCAGCAGCGGCACGTGACGGGCGACCATGTCTGGGGCGCGACGCGCGCCTACCGCCGGCGCTGCCTGGAGCAGGTCTCGCCGCTCGAGGAGCGACTTGGATGGGACGGGATCGACGAGATCAAGGCGGCGCTTCGAGGCTGGCGGACGCGCACGCTGCTCGACCTCCCCTTCTACCACCACCGGCGCGAAGGCGAGCGCGAGGTTCGGGCGTGGCGGATGGTAGGCGATGCCTGCCACTACCTGGGTTACCGCGTCGACTACCTCCTGCTTCGGTCCTTGAACAACGCACGTCGGGACCCGGCGGCGCTCGCGATGATCGGCGGCTACGCCGGGGCGGCGTTGCGACGCGCGAAGCGCTGCCCGGACGACGATGTGCGCTCGTTCGTCCGCAGCCAGCAATCTCTCCGCCAGCTCCCGCGCCGGGCACGTGAGGCCCTCGGGAGGCGCAAGGCGGCTTGATCTCCTAGCCGTTCGGCTAGCGCTGGGCGCAAATGCTGACCGCATGTGGTGTAGGCGTGCGATTGGGGCCGCCCTACGATCTCAACAATGATCGATCCGATCCTCAAGCCAACAGGACAGAAGCTCTCGGCCCGTGAGACCGAGGTGCTGGAGCTCGTCTCGAGCGGTCGGACGAATACGCAGGTTGCGGCCCTGCTCGGGATCGGCGTCCATGCGGTGAAGTTCCACCTCGCCTCCATCTATCGGAAGCTGGGCGTGGGAAATCGCACGGAGGCGACGAGCGTGTATCTCCGCGGGGCGGCTGGCGCGCTTCGGGAGGCGAGCGAGGCCGAAGGCTCGGGGTAGCGTGGATCTCCCTCTGTATTTGCGGGTCCTCTGGCGCTCCCGCCTGCTCGTTGCGCTGGGAACGGCCATAGCGCTGCTGCTCGCCCTGATGGTCACCGTCAAGTTCAGCGCGTCGAGCCCGCACTTCTCGTACCGGCAGAACCAGACGTACTCGTCCGAAGCGAGGGTGTTTGTCACGCAGCAGGGGTTCCCCTGGGGGTACGCGGCGCCGCCGACCGTTCCGACCACGCCGGCCACCGACGCGGCGACCGCGGCGACCGCGGCGAAGCTCCTCGGCACGAAGCAGTTCGCCGACCCGACGCGGTTCCCGAGCCTCGCCGTCCTCTACGCGTACCTCGCGATGGGCGATCCGGTGAAGAAGATCATGTTGCGCCACGGCCCGGTGAAGGGCAAGATCATCGCCTCCCCCGTGATCTCGACGCAGAGCGGCTACGGGACGACGCTGCCGCTCGTGGCGATCTCGGGCACCGGCACGACCAAGCGGGCCGCGGTGGCGCTCACCATCCGCGCGACGAACGCCTTCCGGCGCTTCCTCGCCGAGCAGCAGGCCAGCAACAAGATTCCTCCGCAGAACCGCGTCCTCCTAAATGTGATCTCGAAGGCGGATCCGCCGACGCTGGTCAAAGGGCGCTCGAAGACGCTGCCGCTCGTGGTGTTCATCACCGTGATCCTCGCGGTGCTCGGGCTCGTCTTCATGCTGGAGAACATGCGGCCACGCGTCCGCACGGTGCCGGCGGACGACGTCGCACGACTGCGGACGCACGAGCAGCAGTCCGCGTAGCGCCATGGAGGTAGTTCAGGGCACCGTAGAGCGGCAGCCCGTCGCCCCGATCGCGATCATCCTGGCGTCGCTCGCGGTGTTGACGCTGAGCGTCGTCGGGGGGGTGCCGCTCAAGACGATCGCCCCGGTGAGCTGCATCGTCGTCATCGTCGCGATCGCCTATCGCGTTGCGCTCAGGTGGAGCTCGCTGATCGCCTTCGTGATCGGGGTCGTCCTGTTCATCCCGATCCGGCGCTACACGCTGCCGGTCAACCTGCCCTTCAACCTGGAGCCGTACCGGTTCGTCGTCATCCTCGTCGCGGTGGGCTGGGCCGTCTCGCTGCTCATCGACCCGCGCGTGCAGACGCGGCGTACCGGCTTGCGCGCGCCGCTGCTCCTCTTCACGTTCGCCGCCCTCGGATCGATCATCGCGAACCCGACCCTCGTGAACACCGTCGAGGGACACGTAATCAAGCAGCTCAGCTACTTCGGCTCGTTCTTGATCGTGCTGTGTCTGATCGTGAGCGTGGTACGGACTCACGAGCAGGTGGACGCGATGGTGAAGGTGCTCGTCGGCTGCGGCTCGGTGGTGGCCTTCTTCGCGCTCATTCAGGCCCAGACCGGATACAACGTCTTCGACCACCTGACCTCGTTCCTGCCGTTCCTGCGCCAGGGCTACGTCCCGGAGTCGCCGCTTCGTGGAGGCCGCCTGCGCACCTACGCCTCGGCCCAGCACGCGATCGAGCTCGGCGCGATCCTGGTCATGCTCGTGCCCCTCGCCGGCTACCTCGCTCTCCGCACGGCGAAGAAACGCTGGGCACTCCTCGGGGCGTTGTTGCTGATGGGTGCGTTGGCGACGCTCTCGCGGACGGCCATGCTGATGCTGGTCGTGATCGCCGTGACCTTCTTGATCCTGCGCCCGAAGCAGACGCGGCGGCTGTGGCCGGCTCTGCTCCCGCTGCTCGTGGCCGTCCACATCGCCATGCCGGGAACCATCGGGACGCTCAAGCAATCGTTCTTCCCCCAGGGCGGTCTGATCAAGGAGCAATCGTCGAATCCGGGCTACAAGGGCAGCGGCAGGCTCGCCGACCTCGGGCCTTCCCTGAGCAAGCTGTCGCGCGACCCGTTGCTCGGCCAGGGGTTCGGCACTCGGATCACGGACGGTCCGGACACGAATGCGCCGATTCTCGACGACCAGTGGCTGGCGATCGTGGTCGAGACAGGTATCGCCGGCTTCGTCGCCTGGATCTGGGTGTTCTTCCGGGTCTTACGCCGCTTCGGCGGCGCAGCCAGACGGGATCGGGGCGATCGCGGCTGGTTGCTCGTGGCGATCACGAGCGCCGTCGCCGCGTTCATGATCGGCATGCTCACCTTCGACGCGTTCACGTTCACGCAGGTCACGTTGATCCTGTTCATCGAGCTCGGTCTGGGCGCGGCGATCGTGCGGGTCAAGCCGGTCGAGCCTGCGGCCCCGACCCGTATCGCCTAGCCCGGCCGGCGCTCGGCCGCGCGGTCGAAGACCTCGGCGAGCCTCGCAACCAGGGCGCGGTACTCGTAGCGTGCTACGACCCCGGCCTTGGGCCCCGGTATGGCGGCTCCGTCGCGGAAACGCTCGAGTTGCGTAGTGATCGCCAGGGTCAGGCAGTCGACGTCGCCCGGCCTGCAGAGAGTGGCTCCGCCCGCCTCGTCGAGCAGGTCGCGCGCGTCGCCCTCCGGCACCGCGGCCAGGATCGGGCGGCCCGAGCCGAGGTACTCGTAGGTCTTGCCGGGGACGATCCCGGCGCGCGTCCCCGGGGGCAGGTCCTGCATGGGCAGGAAGAGCAGGTCGGCCGTGCGGAGCAGCTCGAGCGTCCGGTCGTGGGGGAGGTAGCCCGGCATCCGCACGAAGGCATCCCCGGCGGCCTGCTCGCGGTCGACGTCCGAGACGACGCCCGCCAAGTGGACCTCGAGTTCGGCTGCGGCCTCGGGGTTCTCGGCGAGCACCCGACGGACGGCCTGGAGGAGGTAGACGTGCGAGCGTGTCAGGAAGTCGACGCCGGGCGCTGTTCCTCCGAGCGCCCGTTTCAGTCGCATGTTCCGGCGCTGCCGCAGCCCGAGCTCCGTGTGCAGGTAGCCGGTGTGGACGATGCGGAAGGCGCCGTCGGTGCGCGGCTCGACCTGCTGCTCGAAGTCGGCGGCGTCGAATCCGTTCGGGATGGCGAGCACGTCGGCGCCTTCGAGCTCGGGGATCGAGCCGCGAACGCGGCGGACGGCCTCGGGCGTGCTCATCACCACCGCGGCCGCCGACGAGAGGTCGCGACGCATGCGTCGGAGCTCGCGTCGGCGATGCCACCGGGTCGGGTAGATCATCATCTCGTCGAGCGCCCACGGGTCACCGAGATCAGCGACCCACGGAACCGCGAGCCGGCGGCTGAGCTGCGCGGCGGCGGCGGCCGATTCGAACGGAGACATCCAGGCGTAGACGAGGTCGATGCGGGAGAGCGAGCTCGCCCTCGCCACTGCGCCCTCGACCCACCAGCGCGCCCACGGGCTCGCGGTCCCGAGCCAGCGCTCCTTGCGGGTCGCCCAAGCACCGCTCTGCGCGGGCTCCGGGCCGTTGACCCGGAGAACCTCGACATCGGCCGGGATCTCCGACTGGAGTGCCTCGTCGCGGGGCGTCCAGCGATCCTCGGCCGCGCCCGGGCCGGTCACGACCACCGGCTCCCACCCGAAATCGCGCAGGTAGCGCACGAACCGCGCGGGCCGCTGGGCTCCGGCCCCGCCGATCGGCGGGAAGTAGTACGAGAGGAAGGCGACCCGCTTCATGCCGCCGTGTTGCTAGCGGCGCTCGTCGGCGCCGGCGTCCACCCGTCGGCCCTGGGGCCTGCGCTGCCCGTCGATGTCGCGCGCCGGGGCCGAGTGCGGGTCTCCGTGACCGATGGCCCGGGAGCCGTTGGCGAGATGGAAGTCGAGGGCGGCCGGCTTGCGGAACCCGCTCGCAGCGTTGGCGTCGGTGGAGCCGCAGCGCGCGCCCTGCCAGACGTTGAACGCGTATGCGATCCGCCTGTCGCAGCTGCGATCGTGATACGGCGCCACGTTCGCGACGACGCGCACGTTGCGGAGCTGCGCGATGTCGTTCCCTAGCGACATCTCCTGCGAGGAGGAGTTGTTGCGGATGAGGACGTTCGTGAGGCTCGCGCTGTTCGTGTTGAACTGCAGCGAGTAGTAGCCGTCCGAGGCGCCGAAGAAGTTGTTCTCGATCAGGATGTTGCGGGGTGGGCCGCTGTCGTTCATCTCGCCGATCGAGAGGTCGAAGACGCCGCAGTTCCGGAAGCGGCTGTTCCGTACGATCAGGCCGTCGATGCCGGCGACGAGCAGGCATTCGACGTGCACGCCTGCCCCACTGCGCGTGATGTCGTGAAAGGTGACCCCGTCGATCAGGATGTTCGTGGCGCGCGTTCCTGGCGGCCACGCGCCGATCTGCGGCTTCGTGTCGCGGAGCCCACCGACCGAGCCGCCGACGATCCTGATCCCACTCGAGCTGTTGACGTAGACGCCGCCGTTAACGGTCAGGTTCCGAAAGGTCACGTCTCTGGTCTGCTGGTCGGTGCGCCAGTCTCCGTTCAAGCGGAAACCCGCGAGCGTGACGTGACTGGCGTCGACCGTCAGCTGGTCGGTGACCGTGACCGCAGCGTGCGGCGCCGGCCTGAAGACGACGTCGGCCGCCGAGCGCTTGCTCCCGTCCGGCAGCACGAGCTGCCTGGCGTACGTGCCGCCGGCCAGCTCGACGATCTGCCCCGGCCGGGCGACGCGGTAGGCACGGTTGAAGCTGAGACACGGCGCCGACCGCGTGCAGCGTGCGGCGTCCGAGCCTCGGGGCGAGAGGAACACGCTCGGGCGCGGCAGCCGTAGCTCGGCGGTCGACGCGGCCGAAGCCAGCGCGGCCGCGAGGCAGATCAGCGCTAGTGCGAGCGGGGTCCGCATCTCGACGTCCCGCTCATCCGGCCTCGTTGGCGCCGGCGTCCGGGCCTGCCCCGAGCGGCCGGCTCTGGCGATCGAAGTCGCGAACCCCGCGCTTCTTCGTCCACGTGAACGTGACCGCGGAACTCGCGGCGGTGTGCGGAGGCCTGGCCTTCAGCTTCGCGGGCGGCCCTCTGTGGCCGAGCGGCGCGGCGGCCGCGCTCAGTGCCGCGCACACCAGAGTGGCGGAAAAGGCAGGCCGTTGCGGGGAGGACTCGGCTGCGCATGCGCTTCGGCAAGGCGTTGGCGGGCGCCAAGGGCGGTTTCGCGGGGGAGGGGTGGCCCCGGACCGAAGTGCGGGAGACTAACAGAGCGGCCGGTTGCCGATTACCGTGTCTCGTCCGCGCCCGCGTCGGGCGCGCCGCCCATCGGACGAGCCTGGCCGTCAATGTCGGTGGTCGGATAGTCGGTCGGAGCCCCGGCGTTGATCGCCGGGGAGCCGACGCTCAAGTGAAGATCGTGCGCACCCGGGTTGACGAAGCCAGGACCGCTGGCACGGATGTCGCTCGAGTTGCAGACTCCGCCTCCTGCGCCCACCCAGACGTTGTCGCGATAGGTGACGGCTGAGACGCACTGGGAGACGCTGGGTAGCGGCGAGATGTTGCCGCTGTAGCGGACGTTGCTGCAGCCGCCGCTGCAGATCGGATGACGCATGTAGGTGAGGGAGCTGTTGTTGCGGACGTTGAGCCCGTTCCAGCTGGTGGTGTTCGTATTCAGGCTGAAGCCGGAGTCGAACTTGGGTCCGGCGCTGCTGGCGAAGAAGTTGTTCTCGACCGTGATGTTGGCCAGGGACGCGTTGCCGAAGACGCCGATCGAGAGGTCGAAGACGTCGTTGTTGTAGAAGGTGTTGCCGCTGATCGTGACCCCGTTGCCGTCCGAGATCAGCATGCCCTCGACGTGGTAGTTGGCGAGGTCGTCCGAGCGCACGTCGTGGATGGTCACGCCCGTGACGGTGATGTTGGCGTTGTGCTGCCAGGAGCCGTCGGGGTAGATCTCCGACTTGTAGCGGTTGGTGTTGCCGTAGCTGCCCCCGCTGAAGGTGATGTTGGAGGCGTGGTAGACCCCGAGGTTGCCGTTGTCGCTGACCAGGTGTTGGAAGGTGACGCCGTTGGCTCCGCCCTCTGCGATCACATCGCCTCTGATGCTGAGGTCGCGGAAGCTGACGGCCGTGCTTCCGATCACGTCCAGTCCGGCGCTGGTCTGCGTCTTGGTCGTGAGCGGCTTGGAGCCGACGACCACGCTCGCCCCGCTCGCCGGCTGGAAGACGACCCGGCTCCCGCTCGCGCTCTTGGAGGTGTCGCTCCTCAGCGTCTGATCGCCGTAGCTGCCGGCGGCCAGCTCGACCGTCTGGCCCGGCTGGGCTGCGTGGTAGGCGCGGTCGAAGCCGCGGCAGGGTAGTGCCTGGCTGCAGGGGTTGGAGTCGGAGCCCCCAGGCGCGAGGAAGAGGCTGGCCGCGCTCGGCGGCGGCGGAGGAGGTGGAGGCGGCGGAGGTGGAGGCGGTGGAGGTGGAGGTGGAGGCGGCGGCGGTGGCGGTGGCGGAGGCGGTGGGGGAGGTGTGCCGGTAGGGCTTGGCACTGCCGTCGTCATGTCGGTTGCGATCTGCCCCTCGGAAAGTGCGCTGTTATAGACGCGGACGTCGTCGATTCGGCCGGCGAAGTACTCGTTCCAGACGGCGTTCCCGCCGACGCGAAGCGCGCCGCTCGAGACCGCGATCGAACCCACCACCGGGATGCTGCTCGTGAGCGTGCCGTCGACGTAGAGCCGGAGCAGGCTTCCGTCATAAGTCGTGGCGAGATGCGTCCAGGTGTTCAGCGGCATGCTGCCGGCCCCGACCGCATTTCTCTCGGCGCCATTGTTGATCTGGGCGAGCGGAGCCGAGCCGTTGTGGGCGTAGAGCGAGTAATCCACACTGCCGGCTTGCTCCTTGAAGATCACCGTGCGCCACGAGCTTCCGAGCGCCGTCGGGAAGACCCAGGCCTCGAGCGTCATTGTCGTCGTGAGATCGAGCGTCGAGGCGTCGGCGACCGTCACCCAGCTGCTCGTGCCGTTGAACGACAACGCCCCGGCCGTGTGGCCTGAAGCCGACCAGGCGGCGTTCGAGACGACCCCGACGTTGCCCTTCCCGGAGCTGTCGCCAGCCGTCGTGCCCGAAGACTCGTTGAAGGAGAAAGCGGCGACGAGGCCCGTGGGCGTGGGGCACGTCGCCGTGGCGGCACCGATCGTGATCTTCGAAGAGCGGTTGCCACTCGGGTCGTAGGCGTCGACGCCGAGGTCGTAGGTCGTCCCGCAGTCGAGCCCTGCGACCGTGTAGGTCGTCTGCCCGGCGGAGCCGACGAGGACGCTGTTCCGGTACACGCCGTAGCCGGCGACCGCGACGTTGTCAACCGACGGTGTCCAGGCGATCGACAGGCTCGAGGTCGTTCGACCAGTGACCGTGATGCTTCCCGGGGTGGACGGCGGCAGTACGTCGCTCGGGGTCGTGACCGTGCAGGAGCTCGTCGCCGCGGCCAGGGAAGTCTTGCCGGAGCGGTTGCCGGCCGCGTCGTATGCGTCGACGGCGAGCTTGTGGGCTGTTCCGCACCGGAGGGCGGAGACCGTGAATGCGGTCGTCGCCGTCCTCCCGGCGAACGCTCCGTCGAGGTAAAAGTCGTAGCCCACGACACCGCGGTTGTCTGTCGAGCTCTGCCAGCGGCTGGCGAGTGTGTTCGTGGTTTGCTGGACGACGGCGAGCCCGGTGGGAGTCGAGGGCCTGGAGCGGTCGGGGCGCGTGGCCCCCGAGGTCGACAGCGTCCCGAGGTATCCCGAGAATGTCCTCTGCCCAGCTCCGCTCGGTGCGACGGCGAGGTCGACCGTGGCGCTGGCGCTCGCGAACCTGATCGCGCGTCGCCACGTGCGTGGCCGGAAGTGCCGTCCGATCTTCGGAACGGCGAGCACCCGCCCCGAGTCGGGGCCGGTCCGCAGTGCAGCGACCGCGCCGGGTCCTGCAAGGCGGACGACGACGAGGTCGGCCATGCCCGATCGCGCGAGTGTGAAGGCGCTGCTCAGCGAGGCCGCGAAGACCGCGCAGGGCCTCCCGGGGTTGGCGCTCCGAAAGGAGTTGCAGGCGACCCTGGCGTCGGCGCCCGTCGATGGCCGTAGTGGTTGCACGACCCGCAGGTGCGCTCGGCCGGCCCAGCGCACCAGGCGCACGACCCGCGCGCGGCGCATGGTCTGGGCGTCGACGACGAGCGTGTTGACGCCGGCGCGGTGAAGCCGGGCGAGGCTCTTCGGCGTGAACGAGGCATTCGCGACGACGCCCCACAACTCGGGCAAGACCGTCGGCCCGCCGGCGGCGCGTGCGGCGCCGGGCGCTGCGGCTGAGACTGCGGCGACCACGACAACCGCGAACAACACAATGCGGCTGCGGGAACGGGGGGCGGCTCCCCACATGACCCCGCGTATCGGCCCCTGGGTTGATGAGGTGCATGGCCCCTATGAGGGAATCGATTCTCGTGACCTAGCCGATCGGTTAGTGCTGCCCAGGTTGATCTGGCTTTCCGTTCATAGCCGCGCGACGCAACGGTGGCTAGCGTGACGAACGTGACCGAGCTGGCTGCGAGCGTAATCGTGCCGGTCCGGAATGGCCGACGGCATCTCGAAGAGCTGCTCGCGGCTCTCTCCGGACAGACACTTCCCCGGGACCGCTTCGAGGTCTTGATCGGGGACGACGGTTCGACCGACGGCTCAACCGACGGCCTTGCTACTGCGGACGGCTGGGTGCGCGTCTTCTCCGGACCGCCTCGAAGCTCGTACGCTGCGCGCAACCGTGCTGCGCGCGCAGCCCGAGCAGAGACTCTGGCGTTCTGCGACGCCGATTGCCTACCGGAGCCGGATTGGCTCGAGAAGGGGATCGCCGCGGTCGAAGGCGACGCGACCGGGAGGGTTGCCGCAGGGCGAATTCGCTTCGTTGTCCCACCGCGCCCGACGGTCTGGACCTTGATCGACATGGATACGACCAAGGATCACCGCCGGGAAGTCGAGATCGGCAACGCGGAGACAGCGAACCTCTTCGTGCGCCGGGAGTTCTTCGAGCGCCTTGGTGGTTTCGACGATTCGATCCCGGAGCACGGCGACTTCGACTTCGCACTGCGGGCGGTTGCTGCCGGTGCGGACCTCTTCTATGAGCCCTCTGCCGTCGTGTGGCACCCGACGCGCAACACGGCGCGACCCTTCCTGCGGATGGTCTGGATCATGCACCGTTGGTACGCGGCACGCGAGGCCCGAGCCGGGCGGCGTCCACTCGGGCTCAGGCTTCGGTGGTGGCTGCCGCCTATTCACGCTCGTTGGCGCCGGCGTTCTGGTCGGTCTCTGGGTCTGGACCGGTGGTGGCTCGGGCAGAACGGCGTGACGCCTCGAATGCGGGACAACGTGCGTGCAGTCCCGATCATGTACCTCCTCGTGCCGTTCATCGGAGGAGTCGCACAGCTCCGCGGCTGGTGGGACGGTCGCCGTATGCGCGTGGCCACGCGCGGCGGCGCGCTCCGGTGAGCCAGCCTTCGGAGAGCCTGCGCGCGCCCGTCATGCAGGGGTTCGCCTGGAAAGGCGTCTCCCAGATCTTCCTCCAGGGTTCGCGCCTCGTTGTGGCGGTGATCCTGGCGCGGATGCTGTCGCCACACGACTACGGGCTTGCGGCGATGGCGCTCGTCCTGGCGAGCCTCGTGATCGTCTTCTCTGATGTCGCGCTCGGGGCTGCGCTCGTCCAGCGAACGCGCCTCAGCGATGCCGATCGGTCGACCGCGTTCTGGACGAGCGTCTCCGTGGGTGCGCTCTGCACTGTGCTCGGCATCTCGCTCTCGGGCGTGCTCGCCGGGTTCTACGGCGACCCCGACGTGCAGCCGCTCTTCGCCGCACTCTCGCTGAGTTTCCTCATCACCTCGCTCGCGGCGACTCACGAAGCGCTCCTCGTTCGAGAGATGAACTTCCGTAGCCTCGAGATCCGCATGATGGTCGGCACGGCCGCGGGCGCGGTGGCTGGCATCCTCCTCGCCGCCAAGGGCTACGGCGCCTGGGCGATCATCGGTCAGCAACTCGCGCTTTCGACTGTTTCGACCGCACTGCTATGGCTGCTCTCCCCCTGGCACCCGAGCTTGTCCTTCTCCAGATCGAGCTTGCGCAGCCTTGGAGGCTTCAGCGGCAACGTCTTCGCCCACAGGCTCCTCTACTACCTGCACCGCAACATCGACAATCTGTTGATCGGGCGGTTTCTCGGTCCGGCCTCGCTCGGTGTTTATGGGTTCGCCTACAACGTCATGCTGGTGCCCTTCAGCCGGATCGCCGGGCCGCTCACGGAGGTGCTGTTTCCGGCGTTCAGCCGTATGCAGCACGATCGCGCCCGGATGACGGCGGTCTGGGTCCGGGCAGTCCGGCTGGTCGCCTCGTTCTCGGTTCCCGCGCTGCTCGGGCTGGTAGTGGTCGCGCCGGACTTCGTGTCCGTCGTGCTTGGCGAGAAGTGGGCGGGCGCCACGACCTTGATCCAGATCCTGGCCTGGGTCGGCCTGCTGCAGTCGCTCCAGACGTTGAACCCCAACATCCTCCAGGCGCTCGACCGGACGGGCACGCTCCTTCGCTACACGATCGTCTTCTTCGCACTGCACCTGACGGCATTCGTGGTCGGCCTGCAGTGGGGCGTGGTAGGCGTCGCGGTTGCGTATCTCGTTTCCTCGCTGATTGTGGAACCGCTCTTTGCCTGGGTGACGACCCGGGCGCTCGGGGTCTCTCCACTCGTCCTCGTCCGCGGGCTCTCCGGGGTATTTCAGGCCTCTGCGCTGATGTTCGTCGCGGTGCTCGCGACACGCCTCCTGCTTCAGGAGGCCGGCGTCGGAGCGCCGCTTCGGTTGGCTGCCACCGTGGCCGTGGGGATCCTCGTCTACGTCCCGTGCTGGAAATGGCGCGCAGGAGATGCGTTCGATGAGCTCAAGGCCTTCCGCCGACGTCCGCATAAACGGCCCACGGCGCTTGCGCTCGAGCCGCCGGTATGAGACGCATCGCGCTTGCAGCTGCAGTTGCAGCCCTCGCCGTCGGGGCGTCGGGTTGCGGGGGTGAGGGAACTCTCACGCCGCAGCCGAAAGCGGCCGCGGCTGCCAAGTCGCCCTTCGCGGGTCACGAGCTCAGCGGCCCGGCGACCGCGGCCGACTTCGCCCTTCGCGACCAGGATGGTCGGCTGATCCGACTATCGGCTCAGCACGGCAAGCTCGTTCTCCTCACGTTCCTGTACACACACTGCACCGACATCTGCCCGCTGATCGCGAACCAGCTCAACCAAGCTCTTCGCGAGATGTACCACCAGCGCTCGTCCGTGCGCGTGCTGGCCGTGAGTGTGGATCCCGTGGGCGACACTCCGCGCGCCGTGCGCAGCTATGTTCGCGAGCACCGGTTGCTGCCCGAGTTCCATTACCTGGTTGGGAAGCCCGCGCAGCTGGGGAGAATCTGGCAGTCGTACAACGTCCAGGTCCTGCAACGAAATCCCGAGTCCGTCGGCCACTCCGGCTACATCTACCTGCTCGACCGCCGAGGCAGGCCGCGGGTTTTCTTCTCCGCGAAGGCGACCGCCGCGCAGGTCGCCCACGACCTGCGGCTGCTGCTTCGCTCCTCCTAGGGCACGCGCGTGTTCATGTCGCTCTGGATCTCCGAGGCCGACAGCGCCCGGCTGTAGACGCGCACGTTGTCGATCAGCCCGGCGAAGTACTCGCCCCAGACCGAGTTGCCGCCGATCCGCAGGACGCCGCTCGAGTTCGGCATGGAGCCGGTGACCGCCTTCGAGCTGACCTGGGTGCCGTTGACGTAGAACCGGAGCGCGGCCCCGTCGTAGGTGGCGGACAGGAATGTCCAGGTGTTGAGCGGCACGGCCGCCGTGCCGCGGGTGTCGAACTCCGTGTTCGTGAAAACGTGCCCGCTCGGGCGCTGCGTGTCGGTGTTGGAATACATGGAGTACACGAGCGCGTTCGTGTTCTGCTTGATCAGTACGGTGCGCCAGGTCGTCCCGCCCGCGCTCGGGTTGACCCAGCCCTCCAGGGTCATCCCGTTCGTCAGGTCGAGCGTCGCGCTATCGGCCGCGGTCACCCAGCTGCTCGAGCCGTTGAAGCTGAGCGCCCCGCCGTACTTGCCCGCGCCGCTCCAGCTCGTGTTCGTGAGCGTGCCGGTGTTCCCCTTGCCGGAGCCGTCGGGAACCGTCGTCCCCGACCCCTGGTCGAACGAGTACGCGAGAACGAGCCCCGTGGGCGGCGGCGGCGCCGTGTTGCTCACGGTCACCGTCACGGCGGCGGAGGTCGTCGTGTTGCCGGCCGCGTCGCGTGCCACGGCGGTGAGCGTGTGCGACGCGTTACTCGCCGTCGTCGTGTCCCACGCGAGGGAGTAGGGCGACGTCGAGTCCTCTGCGCCGAGATTGGCCCCGTCCAGCTTGAACTGCACGCCTGCGACGGCGACGTCGTCTGACGCGGTGGCCGAGACGGCGACACTGGCCGAAACCGTCGCGCCCGCAGCCGGGGCGGTCAGCGAGACCGTCGGCGCGGTCGTGTCGGCGCTGACCACGGCGCTCGCCTCGTTCGACGCAGGCCCGAGGTTGCCCACCGAGTCCTCCGCCTTGACCTTGTAGTAGTAGGTCCCCGGGGCGATGTTGTCGGTGTAGCCGGTCGTGGTCGGCTGGCCGATCCGGTTCGTGACGTCGGGCGTGAACCCGGAGGTGGTCGACCGGTACACGCTGTACTTCGTCACCCCAACGTTGTCGGTGGCGGCCGTCCACGAGAGCGTCGCCTTGCCGACGCCGCCCGACGCGGTCAGGTTCCCCGGCGCCGACGGGGGAACGGTGTCCTCCCAGGGCGCCGGGAAGCGAACGAACTTCGCGATCGCTGGGACGCCGTTCGTGTTGACGACGAACAGCATGTAGTAGCCGGGCGGCGCAGTGTTCGCGGCCGCCGGGGCCTGGACGGTGAGGCTGCCGGAGTTCTTGGTGAAGCTCAGCCACTGGAAGCGCTGGTTCTGGTCGAAGCCGTGGGTGACCGACGGCGTCCGGATCAGCGAGACCGAGGCGACGTTCGCGGCGTCTGGGGTGGTGACCGTGAAGGTGCTGCCGTACTGGATGAGCGAAGGAGCCGCCGAGATCGTGGGACGGGCACCCTTGAACAGATACGGCGGCGAGTAGATCTCGGCGTTGTTCTGGTCGACCGCCGGCGTGCCCGGGAGTTGACCGCCTCCGGCCATGAGCACGCGGCCGTCCGGGAGTAGCAAAGAGGTGGAGTGATACTCGCGCCCGTTGGAGAGGGCGGCGACGGTCTTCCACGTCTCGGTGTCGGGGTTCCAGATCTCCGCCGGCAGAACGGCCTTGCTCAGATCGACGCCGTCGGACCCGGACATGCCGCCATTGGCGAGGACCGTGCCGTCGGGCAGCAGGGTCAGGTTGTGGTACGAGCGTGAAAAGGCCATCGGAGCCGTCTCGCGCCACGCCGGGTTCGGCTGGCTCATGTCGATCACGGCGGTGCGGTTGTTCGAGTTGTACGCGAGGGCGCCGTTGAAGTCCGGATCCGCCCAGGTGCCGGACTTCATGATCTTGTCCGGCCGGTACATGACCGCGCTCATGCCGTCGAAGGGGCTCGTCCCGATCGTCGCCCAGGTCCCGGTCTGCGGATCGAAGGTCCTCGTGGTCGTGTCCGGCCCCGCATCGAGCACCTTTCCGTTGCTCAGGGTGAACATGAAGGGGTAGAGCGGGCTCGTCAGCTTCGACCCCGTCAGGTCGGTCCAGGTGTTCGTAGTCGGGTCGAAGATCTCGGGCAGCGAGTTGACCGATGCGTCCGAGAAGGGCGGCGGTTGCCCGGCGCGGTTCTGGATGATGTTGTCGCCCGAGAAGACGAGCACCCGCCCGTCCGCCAGCTCGGTGGCGGTCGGGTACCAGCGGCCGACGCTCATGTCCGGCTCGCGGATCCACGTGTTCGTCGTGGAGTCGAAGATCGTCGTGTCGGCCAGGCCGTTGTCGGCCGCGATGTGGCCTCCCGCGATGAACGTGCGGCCGTCGGCCAGCGTGATGTGACCCGCGCAGAAGAGGTTCCGCCCGTATGGGATCGGCGTGAATCCGGCTGTGGACGGGTTCCAGATCTGCTCGGAGTTGGGCGCCGCGGCGAAGCCGTCCCAGGAGATGATGTTGCCGGTCGGCAGGAGCGACATGTGCACCGCGACTCCGGGCCACGCGAACGGCGCCGACCACTGGCCGGTCTGATCGAGTGGTGGCGGCGGGGGTGGCGGGCCGGAGGACGGGATCACCTCGATGGCTGCGACCTCCGGGTCGTCGGCGGAGCCGTAGACCGACTGGATGTTCAGCACGCCGTCCGTGACGCTGACCCCGCTGATCGTCTTCACGAGCGCGTTGTTGGCCCCCACCTGGGCGTAGATGTCGAGATTCGAGACATCGGGGCTCATCGGCGAGTCGAGGATGTCCATGCCGAAGAGGCGCTTGCCCGCACCGCCGGGCACGCTCGTGCCGTAGTAGAGCTCGACGAAGTGCAGCTTCACGTCGTAGGTGCCGTTCACGACCGGGATCGCGTAGCTGAACTGGCCCCAGCGCTCGTTCTGGTACAGCGCCTGGTCGCTTGTCCCGCCGATCGCGTGACTCGAGCTGAAGGTGCTGCCGCCGCCGAAGTACTGGTCGGCCAGGAACGTATTGCCGCTCGAGTCCGTATACGCGCCGCCACCCGCGTTGATCCGAACAGCAGCCGGCGTCGCCGGAGTGGAGGTAGTGAAGGACCAGGAGTAGGCGTTGGCCAGCGGCGTTCCGTCGGACGCCTTCACCGTCGTCTCGAGCCTGGCCGTGTAGGTCGTGGAAACCGCCAGCGCGGAGCTCGGCGTCAGGGTCGCGGTCTTGGTGGGACCGTCATAGGAGACGGTCGCAGGCACGGTCGTCCCGTCGGGCCGCCTCAGCGTGTAGCTCGAGCCGGTGATGGTGGTGGGGTCCATCGTGGTCGAGAACGTCGCCTGCACGGTCGCGGCGGTGCCGACGTTCGTCGCGTTGCTCGCAGGGACCGTCGACGTCACGGTCGGTGCACCCGGAGGCGGAGGCGGGCCGCTCGAAGGCACAACCTCGATCGCCGCGACCTCCGGGTCGTCGGCCGAGCCGTAGACGGACTGGAGGTTCAGGACCCCGTCGGTCACGCTCACTCCGCTGATCGTCTTCACCAGCGCGGCGTTCGCTCCGACCTGCGCGTAGATGTCGAGGTTCTGGATGTCTGTCCCCGGGGTGTCCAGGATGTCCATCCCGAACACGCGCTTGCCGGCACCGCCCGGCGCTGTGGTCCCGTAGTAGAGCTCGACGAAGTACACCTTCACGTCGTAGGTGCCGTTCACGACCGGGATCGCGTAGCTGAACTGGCCCCAGCGCTCGTTCTGGAAGAGCGCCTGGTCGGTCGTGCCGCTGATCGAGTGGCTCGAGCTGAACGTGCTCCCGCCGGTGAAGGACTGATCGGCCAGGAAAGACGTCCCGCCGCTCGTCGTGTAGGCCGGGCCGCCCGTGTTGATCCGCACCGGCGCGGGCGCGGCCGGCGCCGAGGTGGTGAACGTCCAGGAGTACGCGCTCGTCATCGGCGTGCCGTCCGAGGACTTGATCGTGTTCTCGAGCCTCGCCGTATAGGTCGTGGAGGAGGCAAGCGCCGCGCTCGGCGTCAGCGTCGCCGTCGCGGACGGGCCGTCGTAGGAGACCGTCGCCGGTACGGTCGTGCCGCCCGGCGTCTTCAAGGTAAAGCTCGAGCTCGTCACGGTCGAGGAGTCGAGCGACCGCGAGAAGGTCGCCTTCACGGTCGTCGCCGTCCCCACGTTCGTGGCGCCGTCGGCGGGGTTGGTCGTGGTCACGGCCGGCGGCGTGCCCGGCGAGCTCGCGGAGGGGTAGACCTCGATGGCCGCGATCTCGGGGTCGTCCATCGTGCCGTAGATGGACTGGATGTTCAGGAAACCGTCGGTGACGTTGACGCCCACCACCGTCTTGACGAGCGCGGCGTTGGCTCCGGCCTGCGCGCAGATGTCGAGATTCGGAAGGTCCGGGCTCGCGGGCGTGTCCCCGATGTCCACGCTGAAGATTCGCTTCCCGGCGCACGGCGCGGTGTAGTACATCTCGACGAAGTGCAAACGGACGTCGTAGGTGCCGGGGGTGGCGGGGATCGCGTAGCTGAACGAGCCCCAACGCTCGTTCTTGTACAGCGTCTGGTCGGAGGTGCCCGAGATCGTCGCCGGGGTCGAGTTCGTCGAGCCTCCGAAGAAGTTCTGGTCCGCGACGAACACGTTGCCGTTCGTGGCCGTGTACGCGGCTCCGCCGGAGTTGATGCGCAGCACGGTCGGCGGAGCGATCGTCGTGAAGATCCAGCTGTAGGCGACCGGCAGGGGCCGGCCCGTCACGTTCTTGACGGTGGTGTCGAGCTTCGCCGTGTAAGTGACGGTGTTCGCCAGTTGCGCGCTCGGCGTCAGCGTCGCCGTCCGACTGGCGGCGTCGTAGGCGACGGTCGCCGGGACGAGCGTTCCGCCCGGCTGCCTGAGCGTGAAGCTGGAGCTCGAGAGCGTCGTCGCGTCCATGTCCGTGGCGAATGTCGCCGTGACCTTGGTCGTGATCGGGACGTTGGTGTCCGCATCCGGCGGCGAGGTCGAGGCGACCTTCGGGTCGGCCGGGTTGTCGAGCACGACGCCGGCGGCGGGGGTCGCCGGGGCGACGCCCATGTCCTCGAGGATATTGGTCGCGGTCTGCTGGATGCGCGCATCCGGCTCGCCTTCGCCGTCCGCGTTCAGCGCGAGCCCCCGCACCCAGTGGTTCGTTCCCGTCGCGAACACGAGCGCGCCGCTCGCGGCCGTGTACTTCGCCGCGTTCGAGGTCGCCGAGCCCGTCGTGTAGCTCGCGCCGCCGTTCTGGATCAGGTTCCCGTTGACGGCCGTCGCGGAGAGCGTCTTGACGCGCGGCGGCTCGAATCCGTTGGCGACCCGGGCGTCCCATTCCCAGCCGACGAGCGAAGTGCCGATGTTGGTCGAGGAGCCGGTCGCCTGGCTCTGAAGCGGCGTGTAGCGGTAGATGCTGTCGGTCCCGTCCGCGGCCCGGACCGTGAACGGGAAGAACGACGAGCTGTTGTCGCCGACGTACATCACGCCGAGCAGCGCGTTTTCCGGCTTGTTCGCGCCGGCCAGGTCACGCCAGGTCCCGGTCGGCCCGCTCGGGTCCTGCGCCCCCGTCGCGGTCGTCTTGTAGCAGACCAGGACGCGGTTCTGGCCCCCGTTGGGCCCGTTCTCGTACCGGACCTTCCAGTAGATCGCGTTCGCACCGGAGTCGAACAGCGAGACGCCGGCGTCGCGGGCCTGCTCGAGCGCCGTGCGCATGGCCGACGAGTAGTACTCGTCGTGGGCTCCGAGGATGTAGGCCTTGTGGCTCTTGACTCGGGCGCCGTTCAGCTCCATGTCGGTGTTCGACTGGTAGGAGACGTCGTAGCCGGAGCGCTCGAGCCAGTAGACCAGCGGGTAGTCGGAACGCGTGTACCAGTCGTGCGTGCCGCCGATCCGCGCGTAGTCGAACGGCCGGTCGAAGGAGACTTTGACCGCCTCCTGGTTTCCGGCCACGGTGTTCGCTCCGCTCGAGTTGAAGGGATAGAGCGACTTGCCGCCGTAGCCGTTGTACGCCTCGTAGGTGGAGAACGGCAGGCCGTAGAGCAGGCTGGAGGTGCTGGAGTCGTCGCGGACGACGAAGAGGATGTGGTTCTCCGCGCCGTTGCTCGTCCGGATGAGCCGGATGAGGTACGCCCCAGAGGGCCAGTTCGCCGTCGTCGTGATCGTCGCCGACGTCGACCAGTTGGAGCAGTCGACGAGCCCGGTCGTCGTGGGCGCGGAGGTGCACGCGGGCTGCGCGGTCCCGACGAGACCCGTCAGGACCGAGTAGAGCCGACCGCCGGTCCCGCCGTAGTAGCCGCTGCGGTAGACGTAGGCGCTGTACGAGACACCGGCTGCCGTGTTCACCTTCAGGTCGAGCGATTGGCCGTGGTTGATGCTCTGCGCGGTGGCGAAACCCTCGATCCCGCCTGCTGCGACGGTCGGTGTGAACCCCAGCTTCCACGTCGTCGCACCCGCGTAGCAGTTCTCGAGTACGACCGCGTTTCCGCTCGAGCATGATCGAGGCACCGGGGTCGCCTGGACGGTGAGCGAGTTGACGGACTCGGTCCCCGTGTTCACCGCGCGCGCGACGTAGTAGTAGGTCGTGCCGTTCGCGACTGTCGTGTCAGTGAATGACGTGCCCGTCACCCCGCCCGCCGGCGTCACGGCCGTGGTGATCGCGCCCGGGCTCGTCCCGCGGTAGACCGTGTAGTGGTCGGCGCCGCTCACGGGCTGCCACGCGAGCTCGACGCGGGCATCCAGCGCCATGCCGGTCAGGCCCGCCGGCGCCGCGGGCTGGGTAGCGGCCTGCGCACCGCCAAGCAGCATGACCCCTGCGATGACGAGCACCGGCAGCAGACGAACAGCGTGTAGCCGCCCCATCAGGAGCATCATCCCGCCGGGGTTCGGCTCCAACAATTCCCCAGACGGCCAGACCACACCCTCGCGCGCGCGGGACTAACCCCCCGAACGGCTAGCCCCTCGTCGCCCGAACAGTCTTTGGGTTCTGGCCTTCACGCGTACCCGCGAGGCTCCTACTGTCGGTGCGAAAAGCGGCGCGAGGGGCGCTGTGCATCAGAACGGGGAGAGGTCGAGTTGAACGTTGCTGCGGAAAGCGTGGCGCCGGTAGCGGCACCGCGGATCGGACTGAAGCGTGGGCGGACCTGGATCCTCGCCGGAGGGGATCTCGTCGCGCTGTTCGTCGCCTACGTCGCGACCTACGCCGTCGCGGATCGGGTCGGCCACCTGCCGCCGGTCTCGGCGCCGTCCTGGTTCCTGTTCGGCCTCGCGGTCGTAGCTGTGCCGACCTGGGTCGCGGTGTTCACCGCCTACCACCTCTATGAAAACGACAGCCTCAAGATCTCCGTCGCGAGCTTCGACGAGGTGCGCGACATCTTCCACGCGATGCTGGCCGGCTCGCTCTTCTTCTTAATCCTTTCCCAGGGCCTGCGGCATCTCGCCGGCTGGTGGGTCTACTCGGCGGTCGAGGCCGCGCTGTTCCTGATCTCGGCCCTCGTTCTCGTCCCGCTCGCCCGCGGTTCCATTCGAAGCTGGCTGTTCCCGCGCCTGATGCAACCGCGCCGCACTCTCATAGTCGGCAGCGGCCCCGAGGCGAAGCTCGTGCACCGGAAACTCGAGGCGCACCCCGAGTACGGGCTCGAGGTGGTCGGCTTCCTCAACGGCCGCGGGGATGGCGAGCTCGGCCCCATCCTCGGCTCACCGAGCGACGTCGCGTCGGTGGTCGACGAGCTCGAGATCGACCGCGTGCTGCTCGCGTCCTCGGTCGCAAGCCACGAGGAGATGCTGGACCTGGTCCGGACGGTGCGCCGGCCCGACGTCCAGGTCTCGATCGTGCCGCGCTACTTCGAGATCTTCACCTCGCACGCGACCCTCGACGACGTCGAGGGCATGCCGGTGGTGACGCTGCCGCCGATGCGCCTCGGGCGTAGCTCGCGGCTGCTGAAACGCGCCTTCGACGTCTCCGTCTCCGGCTTGGCGCTCGTTCTGCTCTCGCCCCTCCTCGCGCTCATCGCCCTGGCGATCCGCCTCGAGAGCGAAGGCCCCGCGATCTACCGCCAGCCCCGCCGCGGCCGGAGCGGCTGCACGTTCCAGATCGCCAAGTTCCGCTCGATGTTCGTGGGCGCAGAGGAGCAGCGCCACAAGGTGCGGCACCTGAACGAGGTCGATGGCCCGTTGTTCAAGGCGAAGGCTGGCGACCCGCGCGTGACCAGGATCGGCGGCTTCCTGCGCCGGACGAGCCTCGACGAGCTGCCGCAGCTGTGGAACGTGCTGCGCGGCGACATGAGCCTCGTCGGCCCGAGGCCGTTCGTGGTCTACGAGGCCGACCAGATCACCGGTTGGGCGAACCGGCGGCTCGACATGACGCCCGGCATCACCGGCCTCTGGCAGGTGCTGGGGCGGAACGACATCCCCTTCGACGAGATGGTCAAGCTCGACTACCTCTATGTGACCAACTGGTCGCTCTGGTGGGACCTGAAGATCCTCTGCCAGACGATCCCGGTCGTCCTCGGCAAGCGGGGTGCCTACTGATGGCCTCGATTGCGGTCCCCAGCGAGCTTGCACTCGAGCTGCCCGGCGCCGACCGCGCAGCACCGACCTTCGTGGCGGACTATCCCCTCGCGTTCGTCATCCCGGCCTACAACGAGGAAGACAACGTGCCACGGCTGTTCGCGGACCTCGAGGGCCGGCCATGGCTCTTCCGCAACCCCGGCTGCCGCGTGATCATCGTCGACGACGGCTCGTCCGACCGGACGCCTGAGCTCGTCGCCGACTACTCCGGCGCCTTGCCCGTCGAGCTCGTCCGCTTGAAGGAGAACCAAGGGCCGGGTGCGGCGTTCCGCGCCGGCTTCGAGCGGGCTCTCGAAGGCACGGAGGACGAAGCATTCATCGTGACGCTCGAGGCCGACACGACGAGCGACCTCGACGCGCTGACGCCGATGCTCGCGGAGGCGTCCGCCGGTGCGGAGCTCGTCCTCGCGTCGTGGACGATGGTGAACGTCAGCCGTAAGCGGAAGCTGCTCAGCGCAGGCGCCGCCTACGTCTTCCGGCAGACACTCGGGATCGAGGCGCAGACGGTCTCGTCGTTCTTCCGCGTCTACCGAGCCTCCGTCCTGCGCAGATCCTTCGCCCACTACGGGGCCGACCTGATGCGCGAGCGCGGCTTCGCCTGCAAGGCCGAGCTGCTCGCCAACATGGCCCGGCTCGGCGCCAAGATCGCCGAGGTCCCGGTCCACCTCGACAGCGACCGCCGCATCGGGAAGAGCAAGATGCCGGTCTTCAGGACGATCGTCGCCTACATGCGCATGCTCGCGCGGCAGCGCCGCGATCGCAGCAACGAGCTGATCGGGGACGTCGTATGAGCCGGCCGTCGGTCGGCATCGTCGGCGGCGGCATCCTCGGGATGACCGCGGCCTATCGACTCGCCAGGGCGGGCGTCCAGGTGGCGCTCTTCGAGCGTTCGAGCGACCTCGGTGGCCTCGTCGGCTCCTTCGACTTCGACGGTCGCAGGGTCGACCGCTTCTACCACGTGATCCTGCCCAGCGACGACCGCGTGATCGGCCTCGCGGAGGAGCTGGGGCTCGGCGACCGCTTCCGCTTCCGGCCGACGAAGGTCGGCTTCTTCGACGGCGGTCGGCTCTTCTCGATGACCTCGCCGAAGGAGTTCCTCACCTTCCCGATCCTCCGCCCCTGGGAACGGGCGCGTCTCGCTGCCTTCGTGGCGCGCTGCCAGCTGAAGTCGACCTACGACGACCTCGACCAGGTCCCGCTGGAGGACTGGTTGCGTCGGATCTGCGGCCGGCGCGTGCTCGACAAGCTCTGGCGCCCGCTGCTCGACTCGAAGTTCGACGGGCGCTACGACGACCTCCCGGCGACCTACATCTGGGCGCGTTCGCGCCGGATGTCGAAGACACGTGACGCTTCCGGGCGCGAGGTCATGGGTTGGCTGGAGGGCGGCTACCAGACGCTGATCGACGCGCTCGAGGCGCGCATTCGCTCGCTCGGCGGCGAGGTACACGCCTCCACCTCCGTCGAGCAGATCGCCGGAACGGCCGATCGGTCGACCGGGCTCGTGGTGGAGGGACGCTTCCGGCCCTTCGACTCAGTGCTCTGCACGCTCGCGCCTCCTATGGCACGGCATCTTCTGGCGCCCGAGCTCGCCGAGCGCGCGCCGGCCGACCACTGCCGCTACCTTGGCGTGGTCTGCACGCTGCTGCGCGTCAGTCGCAGCGTCAGCCCGTACTACCACCTGAACATCACGGACCGGCGGATCCCGCTGACCACCGTGGTCGAGACCACGCACGTCGTCGACCCGGATCACGTCGGCGGTCATCTGGTCTACGCGTCGAAGTACGTCGACCCGTCGCACCCGGACCTCGACCGGCCGTCGGAGGAGATCGAGGCCGACTACCGCGGGCACGTGAAGACGATCTTCCCGGATCTCCGCGACGACGAGATCCTGGGCGCCGTCGTCCAGCGGGCACGCGTGGTCGAGCCGGTGCACCTCGTCGGCGGGGCCTCGCGGCTCCCCGAGCTCTTCCCGGTCCCGGGCCTCGCGCTCGCCTCGACGGCGCACGTCTACCCGGAAATCGTGAGCGGCCAGGCCGTAAGCGGCGTCTCCGAGCGGGTGGTCCCCGGGATCCTCGAGCGGCTTCCGCTCGACACGAGGGCGGCTGCGTGAGCGCATACGCCGTCCTCAGCGTGAAAGCGCGGCGCCTCCGCGTGGCCATCGCGGGCGACACGATCGCGGTCGGCACCCTCGCCGTTATCGGCACGCTGATCCTCGCCTACACCTGGAACCGCTGGGGGAACGTCGACAACGACACCGGCTACGACACGCTCGCGGGCTGGCGCGTCGCGCACGGACAGCTGCCCTACGTCGACTACGTCTACTACTACGGGCCGCTGGCGCCGTTCGCGCTCGGGCTCTTCTCGCTCGTGGGCGGCGACGGAATGGTGCCGGCGCTCGTGTTCGGACTGTTGATCGCGTGGGCGATCGTCGCGGCCACGTACGCGCTGGCCCGGACGCTGCTCGAGCCGCTCGGCGCCTTTCTCGCCACCGCGCTCGTCCTGCCGGTCGCCTTCTCGTCCAACCAATTCAGCTACGTCGATCCACACACGCACTCCGCGACCCTGGCGGTGCTGCTCGCGCTCCTCTTCCTGCTGGCGATGAACCGTTTCTCGGTCACGGGATCACAGCGCTGGCTCGTTGCAGCGGGGACCTGCGCCGGGCTGGCGTTGCTGACCCGGCCGGAGTTCGCCGCCGCCGTGCTCCTCGGCGCGGCCGCGTGGCTCTGGGCCCGCCGGCGAGGCGGTGCAGCGCGCGGTCGCGAGCTGCTGGTCTTCGCGGCGCCCGCGCTCGCCATCCCGGCGGTGGTGTACGGAGCCTTCCTGACCGCCGTCTCGCCGCACAGGCTGCTCTTCGAGAACCTTTACCCGCGCGACTTCTACCACGCAGCCGCGAGCACCATGCTCAAGGCGCGCGCTCCTCTCACGTTGTCGAGCTTCGTCCAGCTCGGGGCCAAGCTCCTGCTCTACGCGGCCTTGATGGGCGGTGCCGTGCTCGCGGTTCGCGCCGTCGAGCGGCGACCTCGCTTACGGATTCCCGCGCTCGTTGCGAGCGCGGCCGGCGCGATCGTCGTCGCGATCGCCTCGATCGCCGATCCGGAAGCACTCCGCCACGGGCTCCAGTTCGCCTATGGCTGGATCCCGGCGGGTGCCGCTGTTGCGGCCGTGCTCCTCGTCCGGGCGGTCTGGAAGTCAGGCGCCCGCGACCGGTCGACCCACCTCGAGCTCGGCGGGACCGTTGCGCTGGCGGTGGTTGCCGCGGCCACCTACGCGGGGTTCTACATCAACGCGTTCTTCGCGCAGATGGCGGTCTATGCCCTGCCGCTTGCGGCCGTCTTCCTGGCGTGCCTTCACCTCCGGCAGCTCGCGACCAGCCGCGGCACGGCGCTGCTCGGTGTGGCGTGGCTGGCCTTCCTGGTCGCGGCCGGAGTCGGGTTGACCCTGAAGGACGCGCGGGCCGAGTCGGCGCTGGTGCACGGCCCGGGTGGGACGATCGCCGCGAAGCCCGAGCAGGCGGCCGTCTACCGCCAGGTGATTGCGTGGATCGACCGGAGCACTGCTCCACACGCGCAGATCCTCGTCGCCCCGCAACTGACCTGGGTCTACGCGGTGAGCGAGCGCAGGAACCCGCTCCCGGAGCTGTCGCTCCTGCCGGGCGCTCTGGCGAAGCCCGGGTCGGAGCAGGCCGCGATCCGACAGCTCGAGCGGGCGCGCGTCCCGCTGATCGTGACGGAGCGCCGGACCTTCGAGGGGTACGGCCACACGTATTTCGGCGGTTCCTTCGACCGCGACCTCGCGGCCTGGATCCGCTCCCACTATCGACACGCCGCCGTGCTCGGTTCCACTGGACCGGCAGAAGACGCCGTAGACATCTGGTTGAGGAGGTCGACGTGAAGCGAATCGGAGTCACCGGGGCGGCCGGGTTCGTCGGGTCGCATCTCTGCGACCGGCTGCTAGCGGAGGGGTACGAGGTCGTCGGCATCGACGACCTGTCCTACGGATCGATGGCAAATCTCCACGCGTGCCTCGATCACTCGAGCTTCCAGTTCGAGGAGCTCGACTGCCTCCATCGTCGCAAGCTGCGCTCTGCCTTCGACGGCTGCGACGCGATCGCCCACCTGGCGGCGAAGAAGATCCCGCGTTACCACGGCGCGCTCTCGACGCTCGAGACCAACGTCGCCGGCGCGAACGCGGTCTTCGGCACGGCGCTGGCGATGGGGGCGGATCTCGTCGTCACCTCGACCTCGGACGTCTACGGGAACGGCGAGCCGCCCTACGCCGAGGACGACCCGCTCGTCCTCGGGCCGCCGACCAGCCGCCGCTGGGCGTACGCGACCTCGAAGCTGTACGACGAGCACTTCGCCCTCGCGCTCGCGGAAGAGCGTGGGCTCAAGGTCACGATCCTGCGCCTGTTCAACGCCTACGGCCCGCGAAACCACCTCAGCTGGTGGGGCGGCCCGATGGTGACCTTCATCGAGGCCCTTCTGGACGGGAAGCCGATGGAGATACACGGTGACGGCCAGCAGACCCGGTCGTTCACCTACGTCAGCGACACCGTCGACGGCATCGTCCGCGCCCTCGAGACGCCCAGGGCCCGCAGCGAGATCATCAACGTCGGCGGGACCGAGGCCATCACGATCCTCGAGCTCGCCGAGGTCGTTCAGTCGATGCTCGGCGTCGCGCCGCCACTTCGAGCGACGTTCGTTCCCTACGAGACGATGCCCGGCAAGTATCAGGACGTCCGGCATCGTGTCGCCGATCCGAACAAGGCGCGCGAGCTCCTCGGCTTCCAGGCGAAGGTGAAGCTCGCCGACGGCCTCGCGGCGACGCTCGACTGGCACGAGAAGCGACGACTCGAGGGAAGACAGGCCGTGCTGGCATGATCCGTTCGCTCCTAGCCGCCCTCGCGGTTGCGACCCTTCTCGCCGGGGCCTCGGCCGGGGCGATCGCGCCGACGGCACCCAAGGGTCTCACGGGCATCTCGCTCGACGGCAGCGTCGGGCTCGCATGGCAGTCGGTCAGCGGAGCCGACCACTACTCCGTCTACCGGGGCACGACGCCCTCGACGATCACCGCGCCCGTCACGCCGGACGGCGGTGTCGCCTCCACCTCGTTCACCGACGCCTCGGCGGCCAACGGGACGACCTACTACTACATCGTCCGCGCGGTTAGCCTCGGTCTCGAGTCCGGTAACTCGCCGGCCATCCAGTCCACGCCGGCGGCGCGCTCTTGCTCGACCGGAAACGACGTCGTGCTGGAGAACTGCTATCCAGGGACGACGACCTGGCGACTCGGCAGCACCCCACCCGTCTCCGCGGGCGGTATCGAGGGCTACGCGACGGCGCAGAGCATCAATCGAGGGGCCTCCGTCGATCTGAAGATCAAAACGGCAGCCGGAGCGCCGTACAACGTCTACATCTATCGCAGCGGGTACTACGGAGGCTCGGGCGGCCGCCTCTACTCGGTCCTCACCGGCCTGACAGGCGTGACCCAGGCTTCCTGCACGTCGGCCGCGAGCTCGACGGGCCTCTACGACTGCTCGAAGTGGTCGGTCTCCGCCACCGTCACGACGACGACCGCCTGGCCCTCCGGTGCCTACATCGCTCGGCTCGTGCGGACGGACAACGGCGCCGAAAACGAGATCCTCTTCGTCGTCCGCGACGACGCGAGCAACAGCGGGCTTCTCTACGGCCTCCCTTTCTCGACCTACGAGGCCTACAACAACTACGGCGGTAAGTCGTTCTACGCCTACAACTCGAGCGGACCGAACACGGTCGCGAAGACGACGCAGGCGGTCAAGGTCTCCTTCGACCGGCCGTTCGAGCAGGCCAGGACGACGTCCAACGCAAACTTCAACGACTGGTACACGCACACCGACTTCGCGGCCGTCTCCTGGCTCGAGCGCTCCGGATACGACGTCACCTACCAGTCCGACACGGACATGGAGGCAAACGGGGCACGGGTCAAGACGCACAAGGCCTACATGCTCGGCGCCCACAGCGAGTACTACTCGTCAGCGATGCGGACAGCGCTCGAGCAGGCGCGCGACGCGGGCGTCGACCTGTTCAACCTCGGCGCGAACGCTCTCTACTGGAAGATCCGATACGAGAACGGGCCCGGCGGCGGTGCGAAGCGCGTGGAGGTCTGTTACAAGACGACCGCGACAGGAGTCACGGATCCGAGCGGCCCGACGGGAACCTGGCGCGACCCGGCGGGGGCGAAAAAGCCGGAGAACGCCTTGCTCGGCGTGATGTACGTCGGGGACAACAGCAGCGCGTTCTTCCCTCTGAACGTCAACGCCGCGCAGGGCTCGGACCGCGTGTTCCGCTACACGAGCCTCCAGGGTCAGTCTGCTGGGTCCTCGGCCCCCGTGGGCACCTCGATCGTCGGCTGGGAGTGGGACGCGCGTGTGGCCAACGGCTCGGAGCCGAGCGGCGTGAAGACGCTGGCCTCGAGCCCCGTGAGCGGGAACATCATCCAGAGCAACGGAACCAGCTATCTCAGCGGGCCCGCAATATCGAACGCGGTGAAGTACACAGCTTCCAGCGGCGCGCTCGTGTTCTCGACGGGCACCAACCAATGGGCGCGTGGGCTCGCTCTCAACGGCGAGGGGGCAGGGGAGCCCGACACCCGCATCCAGCAGGTGACGACGAACGTGCTCGCGGACATGGGAGTGGCTCCGACGACACCCGGCTCCGGGACCGTGCTCGACGATCCGTCCGCCCCGGCGGTCGCATCGACCTTGC
>Ga0105249_10000676_pt1 | contig 30997 bp, 26 predicted proteins | sample KBSS44metaG_FD_81522 | JGI IMG/M metagenome (GOLD analysis project Ga0105249, IMG submission 81522) | Switchgrass rhizosphere microbial communities from Kellogg Biological Station, Michigan, USA - KBS S4-4 metaG | ecosystem: Host-associated > Plants > Roots > Rhizosphere > Soil | place...
ATAGCGCGAATTGAGGGTGATTGAGCCGCCGCCCACAATCTTGGCCGCCGCCTTGGCGGTGTTTTCGCCGAGCTGTGAGGCGACCGAGCGAATACTCAACTCCTGGGAGCCATCGTCGACATTGAGTGTAATGCTGCCGGCGCTTTCGCGGGCAAACAGGCTGGAAATCTTGGCGGCGTTGAGCAAATCAGCACGCTTGAGGGTGGCCGTGGTGGCAAAGCTCGCGGGAATGAGCTTGCGGTAGTCGGGATATTTGCCTTCGATGAGGCGCGCGACTAATTCGATTTCACCGACATTGAACAAAATTTGTTGCTCGTCGCTGGTGATCGTGATGTCTTCTTCAACATCGTTGACAATGCGCAGTAAGTCCTGCATGGCCGACACCGGCACCAACAAGTTGACTTCATCCTTGGAGACCAGCAGCTCTTTCTCGGCCAGACGATAACTGTCGGTGGCCGCCATGTACAACTTGCCGTCATAGGTGTGCAAGTATACGCCTGTCAGCACTGGCCGGGCCTCGTCGGACGAAGCGGCGATTACGACCTGCTGCAGACTCTTTTTAAGTACCGTTGCCGGGACGGTCCATGTCTTACCTTCGGTAATTGCCGGCATGACCGGAAATTCCTCGGCCGACACGCCATTGATAACCGATTGATATTGGTCGGTGGCAATATGTAGTTTGTAGTCATCCAGCTTGAGATCAATGACGCCGCTTGGCAGACTATTTACAAAATCTTGCATCAGGCGGGCTGGAACGGTAATGGCGCCCTCTTCGCTTACCTTGGCGCCAATGTATTGCGTAATGGCGATATCGAGATTGGTAGCCGCGATACTCAAGCGGTTGTTCACGGTTTTGATGAGTACGTTGGCCAACACGGGAAGGGTACCCCGCGCGTTAGCTACCCGAGCGACCGTGCCGAGAGCTTTGTTTAAATTTTCTTGTGTGACTTGTACCTGCATACACAGCTCCTTATAAGTAACTAATTAATATATGTAGTTGTAGTAGTTATAGGCCTTGTGGAAAGTGGGGAAAACAGCTCCTGAAACAGCGTTACAATGGCCTGCTGTGGCTGTGGGGAACCGGTGGACGGGCGGGTGGACCACTGTGCGTAAACTCGGCTTTGTAGGCGACTCGGCCGAGCCGTACCATACCACACTGTGCACAAATTGTATGCAGCCCCACAGGCCGTCCGCAGCATTTCCACTACTTGTACACAACTCCTATGCATACAATTTTCCCTTGATACTGGTGATGGCCGCCCGGATGTCGGCGTCGAGGCGCGATTCCTTTTCGATCTTATCGATGGAGTGGATGGCGGTGGTATGGTCCTTGCGGCCGAGCTCTCTGGCGATTTTGGGAAAACTGAGGTGCAACTCACTGCGCAAGATGTACATCGCCACCTGGCGCGGCACCACAATGTCTTTGTCACGCTTGGGCCCCATGATGTCCTCGAGGGGAATCTGGAAGTGCCGAGCGGTGCGTTCGACGATCTGCCGAGCACTAATATGTTTGGGCCGCGTTTGAGCCGAGCCCAGTAGACTACTGGCGATGCCCATGCTGGGCTCTAGGCCGCGCATCTCGCAAAAGGCGAGCAGCTGGTTGAGGGCGCCCTCCAGTTCGCGAATGTTGGTTTGTACGTTTGTCGCTAGGTATTCAGTGATGTCGGACGGCAGGCCGATGCCATGGACCTGGGCTTTGGTTTGGAGGATGGCGCAGCGGGTTTCAAAATCCGGCGTTTGCATGTCGATGCTCATGCCCCACACAAAGCGCGAGCGCAGGCGCTCCTCGAGGGTCGGGATGTCGCGCGGCGGTTTGTCGCTGGAGATAATAATCTGCTTGCTGGCCTGGTGCAAGGCGTTAAAGGTGTGGAAGAACTCCTCTTGGACCTTTTCTTTGCCGGCGATAAATTGCACGTCGTCGACAATTAAGACGTCGGCGCCACGGTAGAAGTCGGCAAAGTCAGTGTTCTTTTTAAAGCGCAGGGCGTCGACAAACTCCTGCAAAAACTGCTCGCTGGAGATGTAGACAACGCGCGCCTTGGGATTGCCGGCCAGAACGGCGTTGCCGACGGCTTGAATCAGGTGTGTTTTGCCAATGCCGACGCCACCATATAAGAACAAGGGGTTGTATTTGGTGCCGGGCTGGACGGCAACCGCTTGACAGGCAGCATAAGCGAGTTCGTTGCCGGAGCCGACGATGAAGTTCTCAAAGGTGTACTTTTCGTTGAGCCCCTGCCGGTAGGCATGGCCGAGGGCACTGGACTGCGGGCGAGTGATCGTTGCTCCAGAGGCTGAAGTTCTAGGGGCGGCGGGCTCGCTTAACACGAGCGGGTCCTCGTGCTGCACCGGCGTGAGCGCAGAATGGATCTTATACTCTATGAGCTGGGGGTGGACGCCGTTCTTCTCTAGTGTTTGGACAATGAGATCGTTATATTTGCGCTCCAGCTGCTGCTTAATAAAGACATTGGGCACGCCAATCACAAAATGGTCGGGCTCTTGTTTGAGAAGGCAGGTGTTCTTGAACCACGTCATATAGTTGCCACGCGAGAGCGATAGCTCGATTTCGCCTAAGACGGCTTGCCACAAAGTAGACTGCGCTGGTTGCATACCCTCTCACTCACAAGTTATACCCTGACTATACGCTACTGGCAGGTACTTTTCCACATAGTTATTGGAGTAAAAAGTACAAACATGATGTCAAGGCGGACAAGCGGTTAATTTATACACAGTAGGCGTCATCATCTATAAAACTGTGGAAAGTGCTTGGCAGAATGTGGAAAACTTGGTACTATTAGTGGGTTAAACATTGTTATTTTCACCTGAAGTAACAGCCATACTAAATGATGAAGCCGAAGCCAGCAACACCTTGTCGGGCGCGACTTTATACTGTAGAGTGAGAGCATATGCCTAAACGAACATATCAACCAAAGAAACGCCACCGCGCTCGTGTGCACGGTTTTATGAAGCGCATGGCCTCTCGGGCCGGTCGCTTGGTCCTGAAGCGTCGCCGCGCTAAAGGTCGTCAGTTACTATCTCGATAGAGGTAAGTGGCGACGGCAGTTTGCAACACCTAAGGGAAGGGATAGCTCCGTCATGATTCACAGCACGCATCGATTCCACGGACGGAGTGGACTGCGTTTTGTGTACCAGAATGGCTCGGCTGTACGGGGTGAGTCGCTCGGCCTGCGCGTGGCGCGCAACTCGCGGCAGCAAACCTGGCGGGTTGCGGTCGTGGTCAGTCGCAAAGTGAGTAAGTCGGCGGTAGTGCGCAATCGTATTCGCCGCCGCATTTTTGAGCTGGTCCGCCGCGAAGCTGCTGGCCGCATCAAACAGCCCTACGACTTGGTGTTCAGCGCGTACAGTGATACGCTGGCGGCCATGAGCCATGACGATCTGGCTGCCGCCGTCCGTCTCCTGCTAGACAGGGCACAGCTCAAGTCGGACGCATCGCGTCCTGATCATGCTATAGTAAAACCAAAGGAGATCCACGCCTAATGTTTACGACGGTTATCATACAGCCGATTTTTAACCTCCTAGTGCTGATCTATGCACTACTTCCTGGTCACAACTTCGGTATGTCGATCATTTTATTTACGATCGTCGTTCGCCTGCTAATGTGGCCGCTAGTCAAAAAGCAGCTGCACCAAGTCAAGGTGATGCGCCGGCTGCAGCCCGAAATCAAGAAAATCAAGCTGGCAGCCAAGGGTGACCGCCGCCAAGAGTCACTGCTCATGATGGAGCTCTATAAAGAGCGTGGCGTCAACCCGTTTGCGCCGATCGGACTTTTGCTGCTGCAGGTCCCCATTTTGATTGGTTTGTATAGCGGTCTGCGCCGTATTTTGCAGGACCCAGGCCAGATCGAGAGCTTTGCATATCCGTTTCTGCAGCATTTGCCCTGGATGCAGCACCTGTCGCACAACATCCACCAGTTCGATACAACCCTTTTCGGTGTAGTTGATCTGACGCGCAGCGCGCTCGGGCCAAAAGGCTTGTACTGGCCGGCAATGGTGATCGTGGTCGCTAGCGCCGTTGTGCAGTTCTACCAAAGCAAGCAATTGACGCCAAGCAGCAAGGACGCCCGTTCGTTGCGAACTATCCTCAAAGATTCGACCATGGGCAAGCAGGCTGATCAGTCCGAAATCACTGCGGCAACGGCACGCAGCACGCGCTATTTGCTCCCGGCCATGATTCTTCTGTTTACTATTAATATTCCGTCGGCTCTGGCTTTGTACTGGTTGGTGAGTGGGGCTACGGCTCTGGTGCAGCAAACAATCGTGCTGCGCGAGGACGTCGACGACATGGAAACGCAACAGAAGGGCGGCGGCAAAAAAGACCGCAAGACCGTTGCAGCTGAGCGCGAGAAGAACGCCGTCGAGGGTGAAGTCGTTAAGGAGTCGGGCAAACCGAGTACTAAGGCTCAGTCGGCGGCTCGCAAGAAACGGAGGAAGAAATAATGGAAGAAGCGATTCGTTATGCAAAAAAGTATCTCGAAGATTTGCTCTCCTTTTTTGGGCTGAACACGGACGTGTACGCGACTGCCGAGGATGACGTTATCGAACTGTCGGTTCCCTCGACACAGCTCAATGGCTTTTTGATTGGCCAAAAAGGCGACAACATGCGCTCCATGCAGTTTTTGGTCAGCAATGCGCTCAAGAACAATGGTTTTGCCCATACACGGGTCAATGTAGATATCGCTGACTACAAAAAGCAGCGCGCCCAGCGCCTAGCCGAGCAGGCCGAAGACTGGATGAAAAAAGTCAAAGAGAGTGGCGAGCCCATGGAACTTCAGCCTATGAACGCCGCCGATCGTCGCACCGTGCATAAAGTCGCCCAAGAGTGGGGGTTGGTGAGCGAGTCCGACGGTGAAGGCCGTGATCGCCACATCGTGCTCAAGCCAGCAGCCGAACAAGCCTAGAACAATGTGATAAATCTCATCTGGAATCTTTGGGGAGGTGTGCGTATTATTGGGGACGCGGGCGTGACCCGTGCCCGCAGTATTCATATGATGCAACGCGTTTGTTCCGTTGATCGGCCACAAGCACGTTGTATAATTTTATGCCCTATGGCAGCACAGTACGGGTGACCGACCATCGAGCGCCGCGCCATGTACACACGTACATATGCGCGGCGCTCGATAAGGCGGACTTAGTGACTCATTAGGTCGCGGTAAACGAGCAGCGTCTCGCTGGCCCATTTGTGCCAGGAATATTTTTTGAGCCGTTGGGTGCCGTTGGCGATGAGTTGTTTGCGCAGCTTGGGGTTGTCGAGGACATCGGTGACTCTGGTGGCGATATCCTTGGGATCGTGCGGGTCGCAGTAGTATGCTGCGTCGCCGTAGACTTCCGGCATGACGCTGGCATTACTGGAGACGACCGGAGCCCGGTTAGCCATGGCCTCGAGAGGTGGTAGCCCCCAACCCTCACTGAGTGAAGCAAAGACATACACCTGGACGTGCGCATACAGCCAGGTCAGTTCTTGGTCAGATACAAAGCCGGTAAAGATGATCTGTTTCGCGGCTGGGCTTTTAGCGGCTACCTGGACCAGCTCAGCGTAGTGTTTTTCCTGTTTGCCTACAAATATAAGCTTAAGGCCCGGCCGCGCCCGGTGCAGAATCTCAAAGGCCTTGATGAGTGTCGGTAGATTCTTATGTGGAAACGCGGTACCAACATACATAATGAATTCGTCTTTGGCCCCGATGGCCGTCGGCTTTACTGGTCTGTAGGTGGAGGCTGGTTCGGCGGCCTCGTGTATAACGACCAGTTTTTTCTTAGTAAACGGCTGCCGCTCGATGAATTCCTGGGCAACCGTGCGCGTGGGCACAATGATTTTCCGAGATTTGCGGTGACTCCACCACACCAGGAATTTATAGAGTCCCATCTTGAGCTTGTATAGTGGCAGCGGCGTGCTGCCCTGACGGATAAAGTGATACATGGTGGTGTCATGGGTCATGGTGACAATATTGCCGAAGTAGAGCAGGGGTTGCTGCGTCATGGTAAAATGCACGACATCCGGCCGGAGTCGGTAGAGCTGCCAAGCAAAGCCTAATTGATGTGCAGGATTCAGTGAAAACTGTGGGTAGGGGCAGGGGAGGGTAGTGAAGTTTTTGGCGCGCATCTGCCAGTCGTCGTCCGGCTGAACAAGAATGGTGTAGCGATTCACACTGTCAATATTTTGTAGATACTCAATCAGGCGATCAATAGGACGGCCGGTGCTGGCACGGCGGATGCGGGCATCGATGACGATATGTTGCTGCATGGTTGCTATAATTATACCTAAGATGCACATATTACGGCGAATCCCGTATTACGGCGTGCTGGCAACACTCATATATATGCCGCTGCACGTTTTTTTGAGTCAGTCGCTGAGCCTTATTACTGGGGGTTTGTCAGAGTGGAAGCTAGCCAAGGACGCCATAGTCGGTCTCCTCACTCTGTTCACTATTTGTATGGTTTGGAAGCAGGGGAGGGTGCCTCGGTGGTTTACTATGCTGGTAGCGGCAACAGTTGGATACGGCCTACTGCATATTGCGGTGTGGGCGCTGCATCCGTACATCTATGCCGGGAGTGCGTGGCTCGGTACAACCTACAACGTCCGACTGTGTTGTTTGGCGGTTGTAGGAGCTGGCGCAGCTTTATTGACACCGAGTATGTTCACTTTTAGTTCGATACGGCGTGTTGTTCTGGGGGTGAGCTCGGTGGTGGCGCTGCTGGCCGTGCTCCAATACTGGCTGCCCAAGGATATACTGATGCACGTCGGCTACAGTCTGGACCGCGGCGTGCGCCCCAATTTCTTCATTGACGATAATCCGTTGTTCCCTCGTGTGATGTCAACGCTGCGCGATCCGAACTCGCTGGGCGCTTATTTGCTGCTCCCTGTCGCGCTGTTGTTGGGGTTGGTGGTGCGCGTGCGAGCACTAACTACACAAAAACAAGTGTTTCTGGGTGGCCTTGTTGTGTTGCATGTGACTGCTTTGTATATGACGTTTTCGCGGAGCGCATGGCTGGGAGCAACTATTATCGCCGGAACGATCTTCTGTTGGCAGTTTAGTTCGCAATATGTACGTATACTGCGGAAGTGGTGGTTGGTAGGGGGTGTAGCACTTTTGCTGCTTAGCACCGCCGTTTACGCTTTGCGACACAACACGCTGCTCGACGGCATTCTCACCCACTCCACTGCTGCACAGGTCGGTTCGATTGATTCTAATCAGTACCACTGGCTGTATGTACGGCGCGGGCTTGAGGGTATATTGCGGCAACCACTGGGCCACGGTCCGGGCACGGCCGGCCTGGCCTCAATTCAAAACCCTACCGGCGGATTGTTAACCGAAAATTATTATGTGCAAATAGGGTACGAGGTAGGCATGCTCGGCTTGGCGTTATTTATTGGTGTCAATGCCTGGCTGTATGTGCGAATACGGCTCCGGCACGACGAGTGGACGATGCCGCTCCTAGCTAGTTTCTGGGCTTATGTGTTGATGAACATGCTCCTCCACACCTGGAGTAACGAAGCCGTGGCCGCCCAGTGGTGGCTATTGGCGGGCATGGCAATCAGCGTACCGCTGGCTGTCAAACCGAAGCACTAAGTACATCGTAAGGGTAAGCAAGCGCCACGGGCGTGAGTGCAGTGAACCCCGTAGAGGGCCCTAGAGATGTACTTAGTGCTTCGGTTGACTCCTGGTGCTATCGCCGAGATCGGAAAGTCAGCTTCCACCACAACGCCCGTAACTTCATGAGCTTATGGGCATTCGGCGGCAGATCATGCACAAAAATACTCCACAAATACTGGATAGAGACAACGCGCCTCGCTTGGATCCCCCGCCGCTGCCACAGTTTTTTGGGAAGCCGCAGCCAGAACAGGCAAACACCTTTGATGGCGCTGCCACCCCGCCCCTCTGTAAATGACTTGAGAAAAAATAGCGTATAGGCCAACCAAAACCGCGGCAGCACTCGCAGCAGCAAACCCACGGGCATATCTTTCACTAGGATATACGGCAAGTTCTTCATGTACTGCTTGGTCGTGAATGTCGTGGCTACGCGGCCGTTGTTCTGTCGTTTTGCGAGTCGGGCGGTCGTCTGCCCCTGTTTGTGATATACGACGGCGGCAGGCACAAAAGCCACTTTGTAACCGGCTAGTTGTGCCCGGAAGCTCAGGTCGATATCCTCGTAGTAAGCAAAAAAATCTTGGTCGAGCAGCCCAATTTTTTTGAGCATCGAGACGCGGTACATACTGGCACCGCCCGAGGCGCCGAAGATAGTGGTGTCCTGGTTGTAGCGACTGGAGGCTGGCTCGTCACGGCCGCGAGGAAACGGGATGCCCCAGATCGTGTACTGATCGGCGGTGCTATCGATGGTCTTGCCGTCGTCGTGTAAAATCGTGCAGGCGGCAATACCATAGGCCTTATGGGTGTCTAAAAAGGCCACCAAATGTTTGAGCCAGTCCTTGTCGGCGATGGCGTCGTTGTTAAACGGTGCGGCGTAGGCGGCACCAGCCTTGATTGCCAGCTCAAAACCAGGATTTACGCCGCCGGTATATCCGTAGTTTTTATCCCGCAGCACCGACGAAACGCGGGCATCTTGCCGTTCGTAGCGGGCAATAATGTCGCGGGATGCATCGCTTGAACCGTTGTCGACAATCACCAACTGAAAGTCGCGGTAACTCTGGGAAAGTACCGAGTCAACGGCCGCTGCAAGCTGGTCTTCGCCGTTCCAGTTCGGGATGATTACAAAGGTACGGTTTTTCATTACCAGCATCATATCTTATAATGAGTCCTTAGCATATGGTAGCTCATAATATTTTTAGCAAGCGTAACCGCGCCCTCCTGCGGGAATTGGTGGTAACTGACTTTAAGCTGCGCTATCAAGGATCGCTGCTCGGCTACACCTGGTCGTTGCTGCGGCCGCTGTTTTTCTTCCTGATTTTATACCTAGTGTTTGTGAGATTTTTGCGCATTGGTACGAGCATTCCCCACTACCCCGTCTACTTACTGCTCGGCATCGTGCTGTGGAATTTTTTCGCGGAGACAACCAGTCAAAGCTTGGGGTCGGTCGTCAACAGAGGCGATTTGATTCGCAAGATTCGTATCCCGCGCTGGATTATTGTGATTAGCAGCAGCGTGTCGGCGCTGATTAACTTTTTGCTCAATATGCTGGTGGTGCTGGTATTTATGGTGTGGACCGGGGCAGATGTATCGGCCACGGTCATATGGCTGCCGCTCATTTTAGTTGAAATTTACATGTTTGCGCTCGGCGTTTCGCTGCTCTTGTCTGCCGGCTATGTCAAATACCGTGACTTGAGCCACATCTGGGAAATTATCTTGCAGGGCGCCTTTTACCTGACGCCGATTTTGTATCCGCTAACCGTTATTACCAGCCACACACTGCAGCAGTTCTTGTTGCTCAACCCTATGGGGCAAGCTATTCAGGATGCGCGCACGATGCTCATCACTAAAGACACGGTCACCATCGCTGAGGTATACCGCAATGCGGCGATGCGCGTGGTGCCGGTGCTGATCAGCGTTGTGGTGCTGCTATTGGGCGTGCTGTACTTCCGAAAACAGGCTAAATATTTTGCGGAGAATATCTAATGGCCATAACAACAGATCCTGACGAGCCCGCAGCCATCACTGTCCAAAAAGTAAGCAAAAGCTTTCGCCTGCCACATGAGCGGACGAATTCGGTTAAAAGTGTGGTGCTCAACTTTTATCGCCGCCGCCAATTCGAGACGCAAAAAGCCCTGCAAAACGTCTCTTTCGAGATTAAAAAAGGCGAATTCTTTGGCATAGTCGGACGCAACGGTAGCGGCAAGAGTACGATGCTCAAACTGTTGGCAGGGATTTATACACCCACCAGCGGTGCAGTGACGGTCCACGGCACGCTCACGCCGTTTATCGAACTCGGTGTTGGTTTTAACCCAGAGTTGACCGGCCGCGAAAATGTCTTTCTAAATGGCGCCCTACTCGGTTTTAACCGCAAAGAGATGCAAGCGCTGTATAACGACATTGTGGAGTTTGCCGAGCTGGAGCGTTTTATGGACCAAAAACTCAAGAACTATTCTTCTGGTATGCAGGTCCGCTTGGCGTTCTCGATCGCTATTCGCGTCAAGAGCGACATTTTACTTATCGACGAAGTATTGGCGGTTGGCGATTCAGCCTTTCAGCGCAAGTGTTACGAAATCTTCATGGCTCTTAAGAATGAGGGCCGCACCATCGTCTTTGTGACGCACGACATGAACGCCGTAGAGCGCTTTTGTGACCGGGTACTCGTGCTACATCAGGGCAAATCGCAAGGCGTGTACGAGCCGGGCGAGGCTAGCGCCATCTACGATGAGCTGAACGTCGCTGACAGCGAAGAAACGGGCGCTAAAGAAAAGAGCGCGACTCGCCGCTGGGGCACGGGCACCGTCAAACTCGACGAACTGACGTTGTATGCACAAGGCAAACAGTTGCGGCGCGGTATGGCCGCTAAAACCGGTGAGCCACTGGAACTGCACTTCACTCTTACCGGTGCCAAAACGAAAAAAGTGGTCATCGGTCTGGTTTTTGAGGACCTGTTTGGGGTTAATATCGCCGGCCCCAACAGCATCGGCCATAGTTTTCAGCGAGGTGACACGATCGTGTATCGGATCGACAAACTTAGTCTGCTGCCCGGAGAATACAAAATCACTGTGGCGATTTACGACGAACAACTGATCCAAGAATACGACCACTGCGAAAAAGCCTACACACTCAACGTGATCGCCGATTCGCATAACCTATATGGCAAAGTCCACTTCTTTGGTGCATGGAGTGCTAGCAATGAGTAACGCCACATCCGACCTGCGATCGTTGCCGTTCGACCAGTACAGTCGCCAAATGCTCACCCAGTTGTTAGTGCAATCCTGCTTCCGCCCTCGCCTGAAAGGCTTGCACAAGCGCCTCAAGATTGTCGACATTGGTGGTCACAAAGGCCACACCCAAGACTTTCTGGCCAAGGACGACGTCACCATTCTCGACGTGTACGATGAGACCTATCCTGACTATGTCAAAGGCGATGGTACTAATTTAGACTTTGCCGACAATCAATTTGACGTTGCCGTTAGTTTTGACACCTTTGAGCACATTCCCGCCCCCCAGCGTGACGCTTTTGTGCGTGAGGCGGTCCGCGTGGCCAAGTACGGATGCATTATGACGGCGCCCTTTGACGCCGGCCACGGCACGGTGCCCTACGCCGAGGCCGCTGCCGACAAAGTCTACCAGGCGGTCAAGGGCGAAGAGCACCCCTGGCTTAAAGAGCACCTGGCGTACGGCACGCCGACGTTACCGGCCCTAGAGCGGTGTGTGGCCGAGGCCGGCTGGCATTTGGCGATGCTACCCACCAATAATCTGGCGCTGTGGCTGATCACCCAGGATCTAATGTTTAACGCCGCTGGCTTCCCGGCCGACATTGCCGAAGTCGTGGATGTGAGCAGGTTCTACAACGACCATTTGGCGGCGCTGGAGGCCGTTCCTGGCACGCCGTATCGCTACGTGGCGGTCATTAGCACAGACAAGACCATCACCGATGCAGCAACCGCCTTTTTCGAAGAATTGCGCAGCCCTCATGCCGACACCGACAATACGCTCACCGACTACCTCACGGCCGTGGCCATGGCCTACGGCACGATGTTGACTCGCCTGCATAAGGACGTAGCGTATCTACAGGCTCGCGAAACGCACCTCCAAAACGAGTACGACAAACTGGCGGCCGAGCATCAGGCATCGCAGCAACCGCCAGCTCAAGATTAACTGTTAGGCAGTCGTCCGGGGCGTCCGATGAGCAACCGCTTGATAAAGCGCAGCTGATCGCGGTCGTGGTTTTTGACATACACGACGAGCGCATTGCAACAGAGTGAGCAAATCACAAATGGCAAACTGAACGGCTTTGCTTTGCGGAAAAAAGTCCGCATGCTAACGTAAAACGTCACGGCCTTTTCGAAACTCTTCCAGCGGTCAAACGAGACGCCGCCTTCGTGGAGTACCTCGGCCTCGGGGCATACCAGCAGGCGGTAGCCCTTTTTGCGTGCCCGGTAGCACCATTCGACATCCTCGAACCAAATAACGAAGTCTTCATCAAGGAAGCCGATGTCGTCGAGGTGCTTTTTGGTGACGAGCAGACAGGCGCCGGGGATTTGTTCAACTTCGCGGGTGCTGCTAAAGTCGGTCTCTTCGTAGCGGGCTACGAATTTAGGGTGCTTGAGCGCCCAGGGACGCAAAAAGGTTGAGAAGAGAGTGACGGTCAGCCAGGTTGGCGCCTTCAAATAGTAGCCGACGTTGGCCGGCGAGCCGTCGCCGTGCAGCATGGTCGGACCTACGCCGCCGATATCGTCGGACGAATTGAGCACGTCAAGCATCAATTTGAGTGCGTTGGGCTTGAGCGCAGCATCAGGATTGAGTACTAAAATAGTGTCGCAGCCGTGCTTGTAGGCAGCCTTGACGCCGACGTTAACGGCTTTGGAGAACCCAAGATTTTTGCCGTTAGCTGTCACAACGGCTTTGTGCGCAGTGGCAATATCCCTAGTTTTGTCGGTGGAGCCGTTATCTGACACAAAAGCGGTGATTTTGACGTGCGCAATGTGCTGGGCGGCGATGCTCTTGAGGCAGGCGGCGATTTCACCCTCTGCAAAATAGGTTACCACCACCACCCCGATGTGTTTGGTCATGCTTTCTTCCCTCTATTTTTAATGGTGCGTAGGCCGGTAGCGACGCGCCGCAGGCTGCGACTATTGCGCGCTCGGCGGTCGAGCCCCATGATGCTGTGGTAGTAGGTGTGCTTTGCCATCCGGAAAGGGTAGGCGGTGACGATTTTCAGGCTGGCAAGCAGGCGATTTGTCTCAAACCACCAACAGTAGCGCAAGTCGAACAGCTCGGGGTGGAGTTGTTCGATGAGCCTCGTGACCAGTGTCAGTTTTTGTTGTGCGTTATTGTCGCGGCTGGCTCCCTCATGTCGGCGGTAATTGAGCAGTGGCTCGGGCAGGTAGTAGAATTTGTCGGTTAACTTAGACAGTTTGAGATTCAGCTCCCAGTCTTCAAAGCCGAGATTCATTTGCTCGTTGTAGCCGCCTACTTGCCGCAGCAAGCTCGTCCGAAACAGCGAGCTGTTATGAATAAAGTTAACGGATCGCAGCCGGTATTTGTTATACGGCAGCACGGTTTGTATGGCATCGATGGCACCGAACATTTGCATGTCGGTGTAGACGACATCGGCGTTATGGGCACGCTGGGCGGTGATGCACTTTTGAACGTATTGTTTGTTGAGCGTGTCATCGGCATCAAGGAAGATTGTCCACTGCGAGCGCGCTAACTCGAGGCCACGGTTTTTAGTGGCCACCACACCTTTGTTTTTTTGGTTCAGCACGGTGAAGACGATCTGGGGGTAGCTGCGCGCCAGCCGTTTGACTGATTTTTGGATGACCTCCAGACTGTTGTCGGTGGAGCCGTCGTCAATGATGATAACCTCGCTTGGCAGCACTGTTTGCTGGACAATTGAGGTGAGCGTTTCCTCGACGTAAGCGGCGTAGTTGTAGCACGGGACAATAACGGTAACATCTTCCAAGGCATCAGTTTCTAGCAGTTTGGAATAGTCCGGACCGAGCTGGCGCACCTGGTGTCGGCGCCAAAACGTCACCGGCGCGTGGAGCAAATTCCACCAGCCGGCTTTGGCGCGCATTCGTTGCTCAAGGACGGTCTTGGAACCATGACGTAGCAAGCCCAAGATCGAGCGAATCCACTCCTTGGTGTAGGCGCCGAGGAACGTCCACAAAAAACGGCCATCGAAGTTCTTAACGGCAAACATGAAGCGATTGCGATGCATGTGGTAGAGATAAAAACCAGGCTTGCCGCTGGTGCTTTGGGCAATTTTGTGCCAGACATGTAGCTGCGGCTCGTATAGGATCTGCCAGCCAGCGCGTTTCATGCGAGCGAACAGATCAGTCTCTTCGTAGTACGCAAAAAAGCGATCATCGAAATAACCCACTCCCTCGATCGCCTTAGTATTAATGAGCACTGCGGCACCGGAGATAGAGCTGACCGACATTTCGATCTCACCGGTTCGCAGCGTACTGGTGTGACCATTGGAACGGTTGACCACCTGATAACTGTAAAAACTGTTAGTGGTATCAAACGCTTTGAGCTTGAGGCTGTCGTTCCAATCGTAGGCCCGGCCGCCCACGACGCCGATGCGGGGCTTGCTGGTAATTGCCTGCACCGCTAGGTCGCACCAATCGGGCGCAATTACGGAGTCATTGTTGACCAGGGCAAGGTACGCACCTTTGGCGACTTTGGCGCCAGCGATCTGTCCGCCGGTAAAACCGGTGTTGGTCGGAAAATCGATGAACGTAATATCTTTAATGGTTCGCAGTACCTGTTTTTGATCGGCCGGCGATCCATTGTCGATGACAATAATCTCGTAGTTGGGGTAGGTTTGCTTGCGGATTGACTCCAGACACACCAATGTCTCATCCAAGGTATTCCAGGTGAGTACGACAAAGCTAACGAGGGGTTTTTGTTGAGACATCTTTGACTATCTTATCAAACTCTTTAGCTTTTTCAGTGGATTGCTGAGCGGCGGGTTGGAGGGCACCATAAGATTAAAGAATTGTTCGGCGGTGAGAGTTGCAGCCTTGAGGTTCTGCCGCCGGCGGGGCCAAAACAAGGGGATGCCCAGTACGCCTACTGCCAAACCCCATAGATACGGCCAAAACAGGACGCGCTGGTCGCGCCATAGATATTGCAAATTTGCCAAATGGCTGACGATGATTTTTTTGCCAGTCATGCGCAGCAGTTTCCAGGAAGCGTTTTTGTACACCATCCAGATCATATTGCGAGCACCCCAGAACATCTTCTTGCGAGCGATCGTATTACCGGTAGCAGAGCCCACGTGATGCATGACTGCCTTGGGTACAAAGCCGCACTGGTAGCCGCGCATGGTGCAGCGGACATTAAAGTCGACGTCCTCGACGTAGGCAAAAAAGCGTTTGTCGAAGTACTCTCCATGCTTGTGCGCAACGGCGTGAAGCATGTCGGCCCGGTAGAGCGAGGCAGCGGCATTCGGCCCGATAACCGGCGTGTCGAGCATCGGGTCGGTGGAATCAGAGGCGCGTTGCCGAGGGATAAAGCCGCGTTCCAAGTAGATGCCAGTGCTGTCAAAACGCGCTTTGTGGTCAGCCTGCATTGAGGCGCCTTGGGCGAAGCCGCACTTGGGATGCGCTTCCATGTAGGCGACCATGGCTTTGAGCCAGGAGGGATCAAGCACTGCATCATTATTAAGGGCCACGACATAGGTACAGCCGTGATCCAAGGCCGCAGCAATACCTTGGTCGATAGCTGGTGCAAAGCCGCGGTTTTTAGGGTTGTACGTGGCGTGAATGCGATCGCCGAGGCTTTGTAGCCATTCCACCGATCCGTCGGTCGAGCCGTTATCGATGACAAACGTTTGGAATGCCGGATATGACTGTTTCTCAACACTCTGTAAGCATTTTTTAATGAGACCCAGGCGGTTCCAGTTGAGCACAACAATACCAACTAAAGGAGTGGACATACGTTGTATAGTAGCACAGCCTACGCTGTTACTGCACCTTGGTCACGATCTGCATGCCAATGTCCGGCAATATCTGATAGCCGTCAAGCACTAGACCGAAATGGTCGGTATAGCTGCCGGGTGTGGCCGGTGCTTTCCAGGTGTAGGTGAACTCAGCGTTTTCGCCTGGGTTAACGACCGGGGTCGACATGGTGATCTGATTCGTAGTATTGAGCCAGGCAGTATCAGCGAGGTTTCCAAAGGGTGAAGCGCGATAATAGGGATTATTCATAACGATGCGCAGCGAGCCGCCGCGGAAGAAGCTGGGCTTGCCGCTATCGCTGTACCACACAAAGTTAGTGTTGTTTTTGACAACTAATTTGCCGGTTGCAACTTGCCCGGGACTGAGTGGTGTGAGCGCTGGGTACACACCGCCAGTGACGGTTGTGTAGCTACCACTGCGTGCAGGAACAGTGGTTGGGGCTTGGATTGAACCGGGCATAATCATAAGGCCGTCGAGCACAATGCGGAAGTCGTTGAAGTTGGAGGCAACCGCAGTATATGGGGCAATAATGTCGAAATCGAATTCAGCGTTCTGCCCGGGCGCCACTTGTGCGGTCGTCATTTTGACCTGATTATTACCAATCCACATCGAGCTGTCGGTGTTGGCGAGCGGGTACGGACGATAGCCGGCAGTCATTAAGCGGACCGGATTAGTGCCCTGGGGCGTATTGCCATCGGCATACCAGGTCCCAACGCCGGTGTTTTTGACGATCACTTTGGCGGTATACTTTTGGCCTTGCACGAGCTGCGCCGGGATGTCGGTTGAGACTGGCGTAAAGCTGTAGTCGGCAACATTCATGATCCAACTCAGTTGCGTGTCATATGGGTAGGGAGTGGCGCCATCAAGCATCAGCCCGAACCATTCACCAGCGGTGCCGTTGGCCGCCGGCGTTTTGATGTTGAAATTGAAGGTTCCCTGCTCACCCGGCCAGACGCGACCGTTAGTGAGCGCTACCTGGTTATTGGCGAGCCAGGAGGATGAGTCATAAAAAACGCTGGTGTGGTAGGAGGGTCCGACAGTAAATAATCGGAGCGGCGCGGCCCCTATTGGCTTATTTGATTCATTCCACCACACAATGTTGCCAGTATTTTTGACGGTGTAGCTGGCGGCTTGGGTGAAATTGGTCGGCAACGTCGCATTGATACCAGTGGAACTCACTAGACTGTACCCATACACCGGTGTTGGTGTGCTAGTGGTGAACGACAAGCCAATGTAGGGAAGGAAGCCGGCGCCGTCGAAAACCGGCACAAATTGGCCAAAGTAGCCGTTCACTTGGCCGAAAGGCGCCTTATACGTCAGATTAAAGGTCGCCACTCCACCGTCGGGCACGCTGCTTTCTTGCATGCGCAGTTGGTTACGCGTCCCGAGCCAGTTAGGGTCGGCCGGGTTCCCGTAGGGATTATTTTGGTAGCCGAACATTGCTAGGCGCATGGCGTGCTGGCCAGCTGGCACATGACCATCGCCGTACCAGGTGGTTCCTGTACGGTTGCGGATACGAATATCGGCATGCACCACGTCGTTCGGCAAGATGATTGACGGCGGATTGATGGCGTCAACAAACTCATACCCCGGCCCATTGGTGTAGCCGAACCAGTCATGGAACATCGTCCAGAAGTTACGGATGCCGTATGAGCTACAGCTATCGCCAAGGCCGTTCAGATTATTGAGCGCCGCTTGGTTGGGTTGGTACGGCGTGTAAATGTACAAATTGGCCGTGGCTTGGTTTTGGATAAAGACGTTAGCGCCGCCGCAGGCCGTATTGGGGTTATACAGAATAAAGTTATCATGGCCAGCTCGGTAGTTGAAATCAGCCGGATGTGCAGCATAGTACTTGAAGGCCCGAGCTGCGACATATACCTGGTTAAAGAAGCCGTAGTAGTCGCTGTCGCACGGCGCCGTATCCGGGCAGCCGTAGCCCGTGGCGCTGCGGTATTGGATCGACCAGGGCCAGTCGTCGGTAACTAGCCCCTGCTCTTTTTGGAGCATGACAAGTAAGATACGCGGATTGACACCACAGCTTTGTGCGACTTCGTACACGATTTGGGCGCTGGTTTTGTTGCCGCCAGCAATGCCATTACACAAGCCGGTTTCTGGCGCGCGCGCTGGTACACTTTCGCTAAAACTTTTGAGACAGGTGTACGGCGGTGGATAGCCGCGAGACGTCCCATATGTGCCGCGAGTCGTGCTGCCGCTATATATTTGACTGCCTTGCGCATCACAGGTCGGCACTTTGGCGTTCAAAAAATTTTGAATGTCGGCCACCGTCATCGTTCCGGAATCGAAAAAGATTGAGTCGTCGATAATACGCCCGGCATTGAATTCGCTGCCCGATACAGCGGCGGCAGTTTTCGGTACGCCAAGGGCAATGATGCCGCTCAACAGAGCGGCAAGCAAGAGGCTGGAAGACAAGATGTTACGCGGTATGCCCATAGGTCTACTTTATTTCGATGCTCCTTGCCGCGGAGGTGCCGTTGTTGGTGGCTGAGCTATAGCTGACAGTCAGGCTCCAGGTACCTTTGACAGGAAAGCTGCTGACAGGAATAGTGAGGCTTCGGCAATTTGTTGTCGTGGCCGTCTTAAGGGCGGCGGCATGTACGGTGATGGTTTGGCCGCCGTTTTGGGCGGTCAGCGTGCAGGTGCCGCCATCTTCGTAAATGCCGGGGACAAACGCGCCAACTTCCAGATTGCCGTCACTCACATCGGCGAAGGTAATGACTGGCGTAACGGTTTGGGTCTGGCTACCGGACGGCGACGGCGCGGTATCGATTTTTTCGCGGTCCAAATCACGCTGTTTTTGATCGTTACCCACCTGCTGTTCGGCAGGTGTCGGCTTGGATGCCTCGGCCACACTACCGGCCAGCGCGGCTTTTTGGTTGCGGGAGTGGCGGGCAACCGTAATCCATACGCTAGCTACCAATATTACCACCAAACCAGAGATAAGGATCTTCCAGAGCAGCTTTTTGGTCTTGGATTTTTTTTGTTTTCGGATTGCCATATAATTATTTCGCTTAACTCATACTATTATAGCATAAGCGTCTAGGCGCTGACCGGCTAGGGCTTTTGGCGACGGATGGCTTTGACGGTTCGGCGCAGCGGTTTGGTGACGCGCCAAGAGGTGGAGGTTAACACATCGTGGACCTGTTTCTCTAGTGTTTGTATGCGGCGTTCCAGCTCGCGCGTTGTCGGCGGCGCTGCCAGTTTAGGAATTTTCTTGATGAGTTTTTGCGATGCGCGCTCTTTTGTTTTGCGCAGGCTGACAAAAAATTCAATTTCGTTTGGGGCGGTGTCGTGGAAGCCGACTAGTTCAAAGCCGCACAAGTTGTGCATATATAAGACACGCAATATTTCCATAAAGCTGTAGGGCGTAAAGACGTGGCAGTGCGAGTCAACATACTCTTTGCCCGCAGCATTTTTGCGGGTCATGTCCCAAGCTTCGGCCGGCGAGTAGCGATGCTTCTTTTTGGTCGGGTCGGCCAGCGGGTCGGCTAAGATTTCTGGTGCCACGATAGCCGTCCGGTACTCGACGGCAAAGTCGTACATACTAGAGGAGGGAGCGCGGGTGTGCCGATCGGCATAGGCACCCACAATATCTGCCGGACGAGAATCTTGACGCGTGATATCAAAGGTGTAGCGCTTGTCGGGAATGGCCAGCGACAGCACGCCACCGGGCTTGAGCACCGAGGCGACATCTTGCAACCAGCGCACGGTGTCGGGTACGTGCTCAATGACGTGCGATGCAATAACATAGTCGAATTTTTTGGTGCCGACCGCGGTGCGCAACAGGCCGTTGCCGAGCACATAATCCACGGCAACGATTTTGTCGAGTTCCACGGGCTCATGGGCGTATTTGGTGCGCAAATCGGCGGTGCTCATGTGGTCGGCGTAGAAGATGCGGGCCTTGCCCTTGCGCACAATCGGCGTGGTTAACGGGCCGAGTTCTAGCCCCGTGGCATGAGCGACATCAATGTTGCTGAGTATGCGCGCCGTGCGGTCCATATCTGCGGATTATATCATGCGCGATACTTTTAGTGGTTTGCTATGATTACAGCATGATGGGGCATGCCGCACGTCGGGACTGGATGGGTGAAATTCGCCATTTGTGGCGGCGATGGACGTTTCCGCGCACGCCGCAGCGCGTTTTTGCCTTGCTGTATGTTTGTTCCGGATTGCTCTTCCTGGTGATCATACCGCCCATGCAGGTGGCTGACGAGAATGCACATACGTTGCGGGCCTATCAGGTGTCACAGGGCCAGATGCTTACAACACACACCGAGCTGGGGGCTGGCGGCCGATTGCCGACGGGCCTGGTGCAGTTTGTCGACACGGCCAACATGCACGCGACACGGCCGCTTATTGATCAGAAGTTCCGGCCTCGGCAGACTTGGGCGGCGCTTGGGCACCTGCACATTACGCCGCTCCAACAGACGGTGGCATTCGACAACACTGCTATCTATCCGCCGGTCAATTATGTGATCCCGGCGCTGGGTATGGATGCCGCGCACCTGCTGAGCGATCGACCGCTGGTGTTGTTTTACGCCGCACGCATTGCTAATTGCGCGTTTTTGGGCATTGCACTGTATTGGGCCATTCGGTGGCTCACCCGCGGCAAATGGGCGCTGGTGGTGATTGGGCTGCTGCCGATGGTCCTTTACGAGGCGGTGTCGGTCTCGGCTGATGTGTACCTTTTGGCTGTAGCGGCGCTGTTCATTGCGTACTGGAGCCGGCTGTACGGCCAGGTTGTTATTGAGCGGCGGGAGTGGCTGGCGATCGGGGCGCTGGCGGTGTTGCTGGCGCTGTCTAAACAATCGTATGCGGTGTTTGTGCCGTTGCTGTTGCTCCTGAGTGTACCGGTGTGGCGGCAGCGTGCTGCGCGTAACCAGCGACTGCTGCGCACAGGAGTGATTTGCGCCGTGGCGGTGTGCGTGGCGGCCATCTGGTTTGTGGGCACCAGCGCCACCAATGCCGATTTTGTGCTCTGGGCGGCGTCTTTTGGCGCGCATATCAGCCCCGCGGCGCAAGAGACTTTTGTGCTCCATCATCCGGTGTCGTTTGTGACGGCACTGGGCAACACGCTCTTAACTAACAATGGTGATGGTATTCTGCGGTCGTTCATGGGGAATTTTGGCTGGCTTGACACACCTCTGCCGCTCAGTTTGTCACTTGGAGCGATGCTGGCGCTATTGCTTGGTTTTGGGCTGGACAAGCCTTTGCTGCCGCGACTGGAGTGGCGCACGACGTGGTGGACAATTGCAATTGCCTCGGGTGCGGTCGTGGTGCTGGCGGGTGGTTTGTACCTCTACTGGACGCCGGTTGGCAGCGGGCTGGTGCTTGGATTCCAGGGGCGCTACTTTATGCCAATGCTCATCCTGCTCGTGCCGGTTCTGGCGGGACGCTACGCCCATAACATACGGAAGCGCCAGGTATTTTTGCTGCTGATTGCCGTACTAGTGGGTATGGCAATCGTGCTAGCCTATCGCTACTACACGTTGCCGTCGTTTATTTAGCTTTGACGATGATACTACCGGTAACGTGAATATCGGTCGGATAGTTTTGCAGAATCCATTGGTTTACTTCGGGCAAACGTTCGCTCATGGGGATAAATTGTGGGCGATCGTAGTAGTTGCCGGTTTGGTAAATGATGAACTTGGGCGGGTTCTTTTTGAGGTCGCTGAGCAGTTCATTGGTGTACGGCTGGGGATCGGCAAACCAACTGATATAGAAGCGGCTGGGGTTTGGGCGATCGGTAAGGTAATAGTAAATCGGCTCCGAGGACAGCACAAAAATGCCGTCTGCGGGCGTGGAGTGGCTGTCGATGTAGTCACGCAGTAAGCGGACATCGGAGGGGAGCCAGGCCTCATCGGCTACTGACGGAAGCTTGAAAAAATGACGCGTAAAGTTGGGCGACACCTGATTTATCGCGGGCAACCGGAAGAGATTGAGGACGCCCGGGGTGCATATAATCACCAGCACCAGCAGCAACGGCCACGTGGTGGAGAGGCACCGAGCGGCGTTGGCGCGGAGTTCGGGCAGGAAGATGCTGCCCATATAAAAAACGGCCAGGAAGAGGGCGGGCGTTGCATAGGCCATGTGCGGCGCATCAGCCATGCCAACCGCTGCCTGCAGGAACACGGCACCAAAGATGACGAGCACGACGGCAAATAAGTGCTCCTTGGAAAACTGTAGCGGCCAGGAACGACGTTTCCACAAGGTGATGAGCAATAATATGACGACGACCAGCGGCAGCCACGTCAGCCAACCGCTCGCGTCAAACAAGGGGAATGGTCCATAGAACATCAGTCCGCTGAAAGCCGGAATCGCTTTAAAACTCATGTATAAGAACTGGCCAAAGGCATGCCCGCCGAGCAGTATCAGTCCAACGAGCAAAGGCAGGAGGTAACCGCCGGCCAGTGCGGCTAATTGCTCGATTTTGGGCCGCCAATTGGTAGTGATCGCCAAGCGGTAGCTATGCGTTTCGAATTCGAAAAAGCTAACGCAAGCGCCAATAAGCGCGGTGAGTACCAGTAAAAATACCCCGCGGTCTACGGAGTAGAACAACGACGAGCCTGCCAATACACCGAGCAGCCCCAATAGCACGAACCGCGTTTTACCCTCGGGTCGACCAACCACCAGTTTGTAGGCTGCCAGTAGCGCCAGCCACACAAAAATATCACGCACATAAAAGAACGAAGCGTAAAAGGTGCTGGCAAACCATACGATGCTTAGCAAAAACAGCCAATTTTGTTTGATGAGCCGGTGCAGCAGGTACAGGAAAAGCAAGAGACTAGCGCCCTGCAGCAAACCCTCCGCAAAGAAGTACGAGCCAATCGACACGCCAAATACATGAAACGACGCTTCGGGCAGCAGCACGTCCTCGCCGGCTCCGTGCAGGAAGAAAATCTGGCTGTACGGCCGCTTGCCGTCGTACGCTGCGCGGGCTGGAGACAATTGCTCGCCGTGATGGAAGACGTCAATATTATTGACGAAGCGCGAGTTATCCGGCGCAATGATGCCGGTGAAAATCATACCAGCGACCAGCGCCACTATGCCGAGCCGCGCAATCGTTTGCCAGCGGCGTAGCAAATAACGCAAGCCGTAGAAAATGCCAATGGTGAACATCACAGTGCACAACACCAGCACAAAATTATTGGTTGGCATAAAGTGATCGCCGGCATAGGGCGAGGAAATATCATACGGATTGGCATATGGTACTTTTACAAACCGCGCCACATTGAGCGCCAGACAAAACGAAAGGAACAACAGTAACAGATCAGTACCAATGCGCTCGGCTAAGCTCCAAGCGCTGGCGAAACGTTGCGTCGCAGGCATGAGACTATAGTACCACTTTTGCCTGGCACCACCGTTGTGGTTGGGACGAGCGTGCAGCGCCTGCTGCGGAATGCTACTATACCAACACATGCAGACGTTTGACGCGATAATCATCGGCGGCGGGTTTTACGGCTTGCGGATTGCGTTGTTTCTGCGTGAGGAACTCGGCGTTCAAGACATTTTGATTATCGAAAAAGAGTCGGGCATGATGCGCCGCGCCTCGTATAATAATCAGGCCCGGATCCACAACGGCTACCACTATCCGCGCAGCATTTTAACGTCGCTGCGCTCGCGAGTTAACTTCCCGGTGTTTGTGGCCGAGTATCCCATGGCTGTGGTCAATAACTTTGACAAATACTACGCTGTCTCTAAAAAACTTTCTAAGGTAAATGCCCGGCAATTCAAACTGTTTTGTCAGAAAATTGGTGCTGAGGCTGAGCCCGCCACCGCAGACATCCAAGCACTGTTTAATCCCTATCTAACCGATGGCGTGTTCAAGGTCAAGGAGTACGCGCTTGATGCCTGGAAGCTGCGAGATCACTTGCTTGGTCGCGTACAGGCGCTCGGCATCGGCCACCACATCGACGAAGAAGTACAGCGTGTGTCGGCGGACGAAGCCGGCCTGTTGGTGACCACCGACAAAGCGCAGTATCATGCCGAACGGGTTATCAACTGCGGTTACTCACAGATAAATAAGCTGAATCGGGCCTCGGGCTTGCCACTCGTTCCGTACAAACATGAGCTAACGGAAATGTGCCTGATCAAGCTTCCCAAAGGTATGGAGGATTTTAGCATCACCCTGATGGACGGGCCGTTCTTTTCGATCATGCCTTTCCCGACGCGTGGCTTGCACACATTGTCGCACGTTCGCTACACACCGCATACTGCTTGGCCCGACGATGTAGCAACATCGCACACCGACCCCCACGCCTATCTCAAAGCCCGCTCGCTGAAAACCAGATTTCCGCAAATGCGCGCTGACGTGGTGCGCTATATTCCGAAACTGGCGGCCATGGAACACGTCGATTCGCTGTGGGAGGTCAAAACCGTGCTCGTCCAGAGTGAAGACAGCGACAGCCGGCCGATTTTGTTCAAGCCACACCTTGGCCTGCAAAATTACACCTGTATAATGGGGGGTAAGCTCGACAATATCTACGACGTTTTTACCGAGCTTGAGGGGTTATATCGTGAGGGGAAGCAAGCGCGCCGCTAAACAGCAGCAGACGATTTTTGACATGTTTGTATCTGTCGTCGTGCCTGCCGACAATCTTGCAGATGACGTCGACGGCTATGTGCGCAAGCTGGCTGCCATTCTTGCCGCTCAGTACGCTAATTACGAAATTCTTGTTATCGACAACGGCCTGACCGCGGCCCAAATGCAAGGCCTGGTCGACATCTTAGACGAAGTCGCCTGTGTGCGCGTGCTGCGCCTGTCGCGCCGGCACAAAAAAGATGCGGCCGTGTTTTCGGGGCTGGAAGCTTCGATCGGCGACTACGTGTGTGTCATGAACCCGGTGCTCGATCCGCCGGCGGTCATCATCGATATGATCGCCACCAATCGGTCGGGCATCGACATTGTGCAGGGCGTCAGCAGCATTCCAATCGATGGCAAGGTGCTGGCTCGTTGGGGTCGCACGCTGTTTTACTGGTACAACCGCAAGTTTTTGGACACCGAAATTCCGCTTAACGCCACCTACCTGGTGAGCTTTAACCGTCGGGCAGTTAATGCCCTCACTAACACTCAGCGTAACCATCGCTATGTGCGCCAGCTGTCGCGGCACATTGGGTTTAAGCTCGACACCTTCGAATATAAGCCGCTGCGCAGCCCGCACGCCGATAAAACACTGCGGACGGGCATTGTCGAGGCCATGGAAATTATTACCAGCGCCTCAAGTCACCCGCTGCGCTTCATTACTTGGCTCGGGGTGATGGCAGCAGTTATCAATCTGTTGTATGCCGTGTATGTGGTGGTTATTCGGTTGATCGGCAGCCATATCGCTGAAGGCTGGACAACGCTGTCGCTCCAGGCGTCAGCGATGTTTTTCATTTTGTTTGTGATCATGGCTATCATGGCCGAGTATCTCGGCCGCATTCTGGCCGAAAGCCGCCAGGAACCGCCTTACCACATCATGGAAGAGCTGACGAGCACCGTTGCTATCGCCAACGAAACACGGCGCAACATTACGAGCTAATGGTGCATTAGGCAAATACATAGTATAGTGTTCACTAATGTCTGAAAGTGAATCAAGAATCGCCGGTAACGTGTCTGTTCGTGCCCGGACGCTCGCATGATGTCCTGCCCGACGGCGAGCTAACGTTGAGTGACTCATCTATTGCCCGTGTCCAGGCCACGGCGGCGTACTACCACCAGAACGCTGAGACGTTCCGCACGCAAGGCGGCTGGATTCGTTTTGAAGGTGGCTGGGCGGCAGCGGCTGGTGGTGTCGAAAAGCCACCTGTCACGCAGCGCGAGGGCGTTTTGATGGCCGACTTGGCTGTCGAGCTCGGCATTCCTGTGCAGTTTATTGTCGCCGGCATTAATTCAACATCGACCATGGAGAACTGTCTGCAAGCCCGAAACAGCCTGCGGGGTCTTGGCCGGGTGGCCATTGTGACGCAGAGCTCTCAAGCTGATCGTCTGAAGTACTGTGCAAGCAAGGCCATGCCGGACATCGCGTTCTCGATTATCACGGCGCGCGGCGAAGAAGATCAGGCCATTATTGCCGAAGAGCAAAAGCTTCTCCGACAATCCCACATCTTGTACGGCTGGGCCCGCGGCCCGCGCACCTTGCGTTTAGCTGACAAGCTCGGCACACTTGCCGGCCGGCTGATGGGCCTCAATCCGGCGGCCAAATACGCCGCTGCCGCCCAGTAGTGCTATGATAGGAATCAAAGCCACCATACAGGACACAAGAGGAGATCACTATGGCCAAACCAACCGCCCCCAAACCAACAAAAGCAATGGACGCTATTCGCAAGGCCCACCCCACGTGGGAGTTCCCGGATTTTGAGCTCAACGAACTAGCGCCCAAAAAACAGAAGTACTGCGTCTGCGTATTCGTCATCAACGAAGGCGAAAAAATCCAAAAACAGCTTAAAAAGATGAAGCCGTTCGCCAAACAGCTCGATATCGTCATTGCCGACGGCGGCAGCACCGACGGCTCATTGGAGCCGGAGTTCCTCAAGCAGCAGCACGTTCGCGCCTTGCTGACCAAAAAAGGCCCGGGCAAGCTGAGCGCCCAAATGCGCATGGCGCTGGCTTGGGCGATGCACGAAGGCTATGAGGGCGCCATCGTGGTTGACGGCAACAACAAAGACGATATCACGGCTTTGCCCGACTTTGTTAAGCTGCTGGACGAAGGCTATGATCACGTTCAGGGCTCGCGCTTTATCCCTGGCGGGCACGCCATTAACACGCCACTGGAGCGTACCATCGGGCTGCACTTGCTGCACGCCCCGCTTATTAGCTTGGCGGCGCGCCATCGTCACACCGACACTACCAACGGTTTTCGCGGTTACAGTGCGCGTATGCTGCTGGATAATGAGCTCGCTGTGTTCCGTGACGTGTTCCAGACCTACGAACTCCACTATTATTTGTCGATCGAAAGTGCGCGCTCACCTCAAAAGTACAAACTCATCGAAACGCCGGTGACCCGCGCCTACCCGCCAAAAGGCAAGACTCCGACCAAGATCAGCCCCATTAAGGGTAACGCTCACGTACTTAAGGTTTTGTTCAAGGCGGTGCGACGGCAGTATCGTCCGTAATATTGTGCTCATGCTTGCAAGTGCTCGGCTCTCTACTATAGAGTAGGGTACACACGTAAGGAGAAGAGTACTACTATGGCAGATCGAGCGCCGAACCCCCTATCACATGAATTTGGCAGCGTGCCTCTGGTGGCTAACACTGGTGTGCAGTATAAAGATCCCGCCGATCCTCGTTTTGAGTTGGCTCTAGCAACTGCTGAAGGCTGGCGAGACGCAGACGTGCCGTTTGTGGTAGTAGACTCCTCGCCCGAAGAGTGGCCGGCTGCTGCCTTGCGCGAAAGAGGCGCAGTGGTTCTTAAGGCAACGGTGGGCGGCATCGCCAGTCAGCGCCAACAAGCCGCAGCCTTTAGTCTTGCGAGCGGTGCCAAGACGCTAGTAAGCGCCGAACCGGAAAAAACGCTTATGCCAAGGTTTGTTCCAGAGATTACCGCAGGTTTACTCGGGAATTCGGCGCTGTCTATTGGTCGCACGCCTGAAGCTATGCGCAGTTTGCCGCCTGTCCAGCGCCGTACCGAAACACTTGGCGGCTGGGTTTTTGAGCAGCTGCTTGGTTTGCCGGCAGATCAGTGGAGTGGCGGCCGCGCATTCACTGACGTCGGTGCCTACAATTTGGAGCACTATCCTTTTGAAAAGCCAGGTATGAATAACTGGATTTGGCTGTACAAGACGATGCTTGACTCGCGAGCCGAAGGATTGCCAGTGGGCGGCATTACTATCGACCTACAGCATCCTGCCAGCATGGTCGAGGAAGAAACCGGCAATCGGGTCTTCGACATGAAGCGCTACGCGCAGTTCGCTCTGCAAGTTCGATGGGCGGCAGCCCAGCCACAGGTGGCCGAAAACCCGAGAGCACAAGAAATTAGCGACCTACTGATTCGCGGTTTGGACATCCTGCCGACCGAACCAACTAAAGAACAGTATGAAGTCTATTTTAAAGTTATGGAAGATCAACTGGCTCCTTACGGCTATTTGACGCCAGAGATGCTCGACAAAGCTGCGTTGCTTGACGCATCCCGCAGTTAGAACTATCTATTTGTGTCCCGCGTGCTGATTGATTGCGCGCAGCGGCTGGGTAATACGCCAAGATTTGGACTGCTTTATGCCTTCCAGCTCGGCTGTGAGGCGTCGGATTTCTTCGGTTAGCTCGCGGGCTCGCCGGTCGAGCGGCTCAACTAGTGTTGGCAGACTGTCCAGTTGCTTTGCGTGGTCTGGTTTGCGCACTTTCTGCAGGCTGACGTAAAATTCCAGCTCGTCTTTGGCGGTGTCGGCAAAGTACGCGACTTCGTAATCGAATAAATTGTGGCGGATTAAACGCCGCAGAATTTCAAAAAATGAGTACGGCGTAAAAACATAGCAGTGCGAATCAACGTAGCCGCCTGGCTTGCGATGCTGTCTGGCGCGGCGCATTGCCTCGCTGAGTGAACGGTCGCTAGGTTCCACTAGATGCTTATCAACGTCGTTGGCCCAGGCTTCGCTCGGTGAGAGCTCGCGGTACTCCGAAGCCGAATCGTAGATCATGGCCGAGTTCGATTTGGTCAGTTTGTCTAGGTAGGCGCCCATGACTTCCGATGGCCGGGACACGTCGCGGCTGATGTCGAACGAAAAGCGTTTATCAGGGATGACCAGCGACAAAATACCGCCCGGCTTGAGAATCGAGGCCACATCCTGCAGCCAGCTAACCACATCCGGAATGTGCTCAATAACATGCGAGGCAATAACATAGTCGAATTTTTTGCCGCCCACGACTTTTTTGAGCGTCGACCCGCCCACCACGTAATCGACCTCGACAATGTCTTCCACTGGGAATGGGTGGCCCTTGTATTTTTTGCGCAGATCCTCGGTCGACATGTGGTCGATGTACGAGATATTGGCTTCACTTTTGAGCACCACTGGCAAATAAAGCGGCCCTAGTTCTAGCCCACACCCCTTTTTGAGATCAATTTTTTTGAGCGCGTGCCCTCTCCGCTCCATACCATCCATGGTAGCAGATGTTGGCGCCGGCAAGCAACGCGGCTAGCGATTTTTGGCGAGCGCTGCCACCGGCGGCCAATAATTGGCGAAATAGTGTACAGTTAAAAGAGTAACAAGGGAGATATCATGCGCAGCGCACTTATTGGCTACACCGGTTTTGTTGGCGGGAACATTGCCGCGCAGCATCAGTTTGACGATTTGTACAATACGAGCAACATCAACGACATTGACGGCCAGGATTACGACCTCGTGGTCAGCGCCGCCACTTACGCCGAAATGTGGAAAATCAACCAGGATCCGGAGGGCGATCTGGCGCAGATCAATGGGCTCATCGATCATCTCAAAAAGGTGAAAGCCAAGCGCTTTGTGCTGATTTCGACGGTCGGTGTCTACAAAAATCCGAATGGCGCCGACGATGACACACCGATCGACACCGACGGCCTGCTGCCGTATGGCGTGAATCGCTGGCACCTGGAACAGTTTGTGCGCGACAATTTTAAAGCCACCATTATCCGGCTGCCCGGCCTTTTTGGCGAGGGCATTAAAAAGAACGTCATTTTTGACCTCCTGAACAACAACATGGTCGAGAACATTCACGCCGACGGCGTCTACCAGTACTACAATCTGGGCAACATTTGGCGAGATATTACCATTGCCCTGGACAATGAATTGCCGCTCGTTAATTTTGCCACCGAACCGGTCAGCACCCGCGAAGTCGCCGAATACAGCTTTGGCCGCCGGCCGTTCGACCAAAAACCAGCCGGCGTCAAACCGGCATTTTGGGACATGCACAGCAAACATGCCGCGCTGTTTGGCGGCACCAATCCGTACCTGTACAGCAAACAGCAGGAGTTGGACGACATCAAAGCGTTTGTCGCCAAACATAAGAAGTAATACTTTACACTCATTTTGATGTAGTGGAAAAAATGGTACACTGTAGCCATACGTAAGGGGATGTAAGTTGTATGTCAGCACCTGTCGAACTATCGGTTTCTAATATTTGTTGGTCGGACCGCCCGCTGGCGCAAGAAGAGGCCGTGCAGGCGCTTCACAACCTCGGCGTCGGCTACGTTGACTTGGCACCTACCAAAGCCTGGCCCGAATTTGCCACCACCGGAGATGTGTCACCAGAAGAGATCGACGCTTATAAGCGGACACTGAACGGTCTAGAAGTCGCCGGCTTTCAATCACTGACCTTTGGGGTCGACGGCAAGCTTTTTGGCGATCGAGAAGGAGTAGAGGCCCTCTCGGATCGCATGCACCGGGTGATCAATTTGGCTCATCTCGTCGGGGCACGTACCATCATCTTTGGCTCTCCCAAAACGCGGGGCATCCCCGAGGGTATGAGCCCAGACGAAGTATATGACCGTGCCGCAACTTTTTTTGAACCACTCGCCAATTTGGCAACTGATCGAGGTGTGGTGCTCGGTATCGAGCCGGTTTCGCCCGACTACGTCCAGAACGGCTTTGGCCAAAGCGCGCAAGATATCATCCAATTTATTGCAAACCTCCAGGCTGAGTGCGCGGCAGGATATCCGGCATTAGTGCCCGACACTTGGGCGATGTTCCATAACGGCGACATGCCCTATGCGGCACCACGAGAGGCGGCTGAGCTGAACGCCCTGGCACCGCATTGGCAAGTCAGCGAAAAGGGTATGGGCTACATTGGCGACGGCCCAACACAAGGCGAGCACACTAAGTTTAATATTGCTTTAGGGTATATCGCCGACCTCGTGGGCGCAGGTGTTGATGGCAATGGCCGTCCGCACAACGGGCCAATCATCTTAGCTCTAGAAATGAACAAACTACCGGACGATCAGATCACCAGCGGCCTGCGCCGCGCTGTCGACTATGTGCGTGAGCAGTATCCCATAGTAAACTCATAGTATGAAATTAGTTATCTCCAACATCGCCTGGACCGCCAACGAAGAACCCGCCATTGCCAAGCGCCTGCAAGAGCTGGGCGTCAAATACGTCGAAATCGCGCCCACCAAAGTGTGGGATGATCCGCTGCAGGCCAGCGATCAGCAGATTGCTGAATATCTCGATTTTTGGAAAGGCTATGGCATTACAGTGGTGGCATTCCAATCGATGCTGTTCCCTCGTCCGGATCTCAAACTATTTGAGGATGCTGAAAATCGCGCCCAAACATTCACCTATCTCAAGGACTTCATCGCGCTGGCGGGCAAGATGCGCGCCGGGGTCATGGTTTTTGGTTCGCCCAAGAATCGCCAACGTGGCGCCATGCCGGAGGCCGAAGCCGGGGCGATTGCCAAAGACTTTTTTGATGCGCTGGGCACCGAAGCCCAAAAAAACGACGTCCGTTTTTGCATTGAGCCAA
>Ga0105249_10000678_pt1 | contig 30967 bp, 25 predicted proteins | sample KBSS44metaG_FD_81522 | JGI IMG/M metagenome (GOLD analysis project Ga0105249, IMG submission 81522) | Switchgrass rhizosphere microbial communities from Kellogg Biological Station, Michigan, USA - KBS S4-4 metaG | ecosystem: Host-associated > Plants > Roots > Rhizosphere > Soil | place...
CAATATCGCATCGAGTTTAAGATCGTATCCCCATTTTTTATGAAACAAAAAAAAGATCCCGACTCCCAACCATAATACACCCATCGTGTAATCATAAATGGTCCGAAGCCAGGATGAACTATTTTTTTCTTTATCGTCAAACAACATAAATGAGCCTCTTATTTATACGGGAACGGCAAGATAAAAATTTTTACTGTTCCTGCCCGATAAAAATTACAGGCTGCTGGTAGGCGACTGCAATAGGTCTTCCGGCCTGAAGTGCTGGTTCCCATTTTGGCATTTTTTTCAATACCCGTAATACTTCTTTATCAAATGAACTCCCCCCGCTTTTTATGATCTCGGGTCTTGAAACACTGCCATCAATATCAATCCAAAAACGTACTTGCACTTCTATGCGCTGGCCAGGTTCAACATCATCTGGAGCTTCTAAATATCGTTGCAAAAACGTAAGCCATGCAGCAGGGCCACCGGGAAATCTTGGATCGCGACTTGGAAGAGGAGGATCATTATTTTCTTCTGGTTCCTTCACAGGAACAACAGCAGTTCCTTCTGATTCGGTTTTTGTTTTTGCAAGATCGTCAGATTTATCTCCATCAATATTCTTGTCGCCAATATTTGTGTTTTCTAAGGTTTCATTTTCAACAATATCCGGATCCGCCTCTTTATCGGGAACAACAATTATTTGTTGATAATCTGATTGTGCCTGTGGCTTTGGCTTATCTCTTGGCGGTTCTGGTTCTTCTGGTTTATCCGGTGGTATTACTAATTGCGTAACCTTAACGACATCGTTATGTCTTACATCACTATTTCTTTTATCTTTTTTATTAATAAAAGACATAAGGACAAATAATAAAACAGTTGACAATGCGACGCCAAGTGCTATACCAAGACGATGGGAATAATTTTTACGCAAGGCGTAAGCACCATATAATTTATTACGATGCTCGAATAAAATGTCAAGCAGATCTGCTTGTAGAATTTCTTTGTTAGTCATGGCTATACTTTTAGAATTAGATGCAAGTAGTCCATTAATCCATAAAGAAGCTGCGAGCCATGAGCTTCGAGAATTTATTTGAAAAATTATTTCTTCATTGAATAATTTTAATAAAGACTTTTTTACTCGCAGCTCATAGCTCGAAGCGCATAACTATATTTGCTTCATGAAAATTCTAATGGTTTGTTTGGGAAATATTTGTCGCAGTCCATTGGCCGAAGGATTATTGCAGGATAAAGCATGGAAAGCTGGTTTAAAATGGAGTATTGAAAGTGCCGGTACTAATGGTTATCATATTGGTGAAGCCCCGCATCCTTTATCACAAAAAGTGGCACGAATAAATGGAATTGATATCAGCAAACAGCGATCAAGAAGTTTTGTTGCTGAAGATTTTCATCGTTTTGATAAAATTTATGCAATGTCTACTGACGTGATAGATGATATGAGAAGGATAACAAAAAAGAAGTTTGATGAAAAAAAAGTTGATTTACTGTTGAATGAATTGTTTCCAGGACAAAATGTAGATGTACCCGATCCATGGTATGGTCCTGAACCCGGATTTCATCATGTGTACAAAATGATCAGTGAAGCATGTGATGCGATCATAAAGAAATACGCAACTCTTAATAATGAATTCTCAATATCAAACTTTCAGAATCCAGAAACAAGTAACCAATAGCCATGGCTAAACCATCACTACCACAAGGCACAAGAGATTTCGGACCGGATGTTGTTCGTAAGCGGAATTATATTTTTAATATAATTAAAAATGTTTTTGAGCTCTATGGTTTTCAGCCGTTAGAAACACCAGCAATGGAAAACTTAGATACATTAATGGGAAAGTATGGCGAAGAAGGAGATAAATTGATCTTTAAAATTTTGAATAACGGTTTAGATAACACAGATAAGGAGAAACAAATAAGAGAAGATTTTGAAGAAGTATTGCAAGGAAAAAATGTAAAGGGAATTACTGAACGGGCTTTAAAATATGATCTCACGATTCCTTTTGCAAGATATGTTGCAATGAATCACAATCAGCTTACGTTTCCATTTAAACGATACCAGATTCAGCCAGTTTGGAGAGCTGACCGACCACAAAAAGGAAGATACCGTGAATTTTATCAATGCGATGCAGATGTAGTAGGAAGTAATTCATTAATAAATGAAGTTGAACTTGCATTGATCTATCACCAGGTTTTTGTTCAGTTAGGAATCAGTAATTATGAATTAAAGATCAATCACCGAAAAATTCTTATGGCTCTTGCAGAATTATGCGGTGGTGAAGAAAAAATGAATGATATCGCCATTGTAATAGATAAACTCGATAAAATCGGTTTAGAAAAAGTAAAAGATGAGCTAAAACAAAAAGGATTAAATGAAAAACAAGTTGGAATAGTAAAAAAATACTTAAGCATTGATGGAAGCAATTCAGAAAAATTAAAAAGTTTAAATGATTTGATCGGTTCAACGGAATCAGGCAAAAGGGGAATTGAAGAGATAAAACAAATTTTCGACAACGCTCATCTATCATCTATCAACTATCATCTTGATCTTGATCTTACTCTTGCCCGTGGTCTCAACTACTACACAGGCATCATTTTCGAAGCGAAAGCTCCTGCAGAAGTAAAGATCGGTAGTATCGGGGGTGGTGGCAGGTATGATGATCTTACAGGATTGTTTGGCGTTCCCCATATTCCCGGTGTTGGTATCTCGTTTGGTGTTGATCGCATCTATGATGTAATGGAGGAACTAAATCTATTTCCTGCAGATGTACATGTAGCCACACAGGTTTTGTTTTTTAATTTGGGCGAAAATGAAAGCAAAGCTGCATTTGGTTTAATGCAACAGTTGAGAAATAAAAACATTCGTTGTGAAACTTACCATGAGCATGTAAAGTTTGATAAACAATTCAAATACGCTGAAAAGAAGAATATTCCTTACGCACTTATCATTGGCAGCAAAGAACTGGAAGAAAAAACCTGCACAATAAAAAACCTGCTGCAGGGCAGTCAGCAAACTATTTCGCAGCAGGAATTACTCAATTATAATTTCTGATCATTTTTTTACCAGTAACTCTTTATTTGGGTGCAAATAATATGTAAACATCCATGCGCCGCTGCTTTGTTTTTGTCCATCCAGTACATAACCCTGTGCCTCTATGTGAACGCCGTTTACTTTTTTATCATCCCCTCTTTTAAATACAGCCAGCCCGCTAAACTCCACTATGGTAAATGAATCTCTGCCTAAATCTGTTAAAGCAGATGAACCTTGTACAGATGACATAGTCAATGCCTCGCCAGCCAATGCAACAGTTACATCAGGAACAACACTACCTTCCGGAAAAACATACCTGCCGACAAAATCTGACAACGGTGGTTTGGGTGCCGGTTCAGATTGAGCATTAACACTTATAATAAATATTGAATCCAGGATGGATAAAATAATTTTTTTCATAAAAGATTTCTTTTACGTATTAATTGTATTTACTAAAGAAAGATACATTCTTTTTTAAAACATACTCATAATAAAAAAGCTGTCATAAAATAGACAGCTTTTTTACTTTAATTAATTATCCTTTCTTAGTTATATCCTGGATTTTGCTGCATCAATGGATTAGTCGTTATTTCAGGCAATGGAATAGGTAACACAAACCTGAAGTTACCTGCCGCCAACGTAGTGCCCTGCGCACTTGGAGCATCAACTGCAAGTCGCGAAACTGGCAACCCTCTTCTTCTAAGATCAAAGAAACGATGACCTTCAAAAGCCAGTTCTTTAAATCGTTCAAGCAACATTGCATCAATCGCTTCCTGTTTGCTGGCAAATGTAACATTCACATAACCTGTAATGCGATTAGTACGAAGGGTATTAATATCACTTTCTGCAGAGTTAGCTCCGGTATACTTATTTTGCTCAGCCCTGGCTTCAGCACGGATTAAATACATTTCAGCTGTTCTAAAAACTTTACCAAAGGCAACGTTTTCAGCTGCTGTTGCATATCCGGTACCTGCATATTTTTGAATGATCCTTGAGGGACGCCCTGCTGCCGATAATAAAGGTTCGTCTTTAACATAAGCAGCAAATCGTACGTCATTTGTAGCGTCATAACTGCTCCATAATTTTTCAGAAGGTTTCCATGTAACTAGTCCGATTCCGGCACCGGTAGCATTGGCAGATGTACCCCTAAATAAAGATCCGATACGAGCACCAATTGTGGCAGTTCTCTTTAAACGAAAAGATTGTTCAGCAGAGTTGGCATCTGTCCAAATACCAGGAAACTGTGCGATAGTTGCGAGAGGTACAGCATTAATATACTCTGTAGCGAAGGTCTCAGCTGCGGCCCAATTTTTCATATAAAGGGCAACTCTTGCTTGCAAAGCTGAAACAGTTGCTACATTAGCTCTGTCTATATCTGTAAGGTTGTTGGGTAGCAAAGCCTTTGCAGCTACAAGGTCTGCATTAAGTTTCTGGAAAAAAACGCCCATGTTAATACGTGGTGTAGGTTCCAGTGACGAAGTTTCCATATAAGGCATTCCCAAACCAGCCGGGTCATAGTTGCTGCAATAGTAACGAAATGCATCAAAGTGTGCATATGCCCTGAGAAAAAGTGCTTCCCCCGTTAAACGGGCCCTTTTCACTTCATCTCCGGCTTTTGTAGAATCTGAGATTGGTAATGCGGCTAATACAACATTAGCCCTATTTACAATTCTATATTGGTAAGCAATACCGGTAAAGTTGTCTCTCAATCCTACATCACCAGGGCCATATTGCCACTCATGGGTTGTAACTGCATTATAAAATTCTGATTTTGCTACTTCATCAGCAAATGTCGAGTTAAGAAGAATATTCATTTCAATATTCATAGCTGCATAAATACCGATCACCGCCTGTTCTGCATAGGTGATTGTGCTTAATGCCGTTTCACCGGCAATGAGATCTGTTTCCGGTACCGTCAGCAATTTTTTGCAGGATGACGTTCCAATGAATATCGACAAACCACCTATAATTATTATTTTATTTAGTTTCATTTTTATCTATTTATTTAGATTAAAAATTTATATCAAGGCCTACAACAATTGCCTTTGGATTGGGGAATTCAGCTAGGCTAATGTTATTGTCGTCCTCTGGATCCAAACCGCTCCATGGACTCCATATCGCCAGATTCTGTCCCATTATATAGAACCTGCCAGATTTGATCAGTCTGGTTTTACCGTAACTCAATTCAGGAATGTCGTAAGCAATAGTAAGGTTCCTGAAGCGAAGGAATTTTGCATCAGTGATATCATATGATGTAAACTGTCTGCTGTACGCAGGAGATTGTATAGGGACATTATCACCCGGTTTCTGCCATTGTTGAGTGAGTAATTTCCGGCTTTGTGTAACTGCGCCTGTGTAAGTGGCATCACCTTGCTCAACCCAATTCTGAATATTATTATAACGCATCACATCAAATTGGTAAGAAAAGAATGCACTCATAGTAATCCTTTTGTAGCGTACATCCAGAGAAAAGCCTCCGACATGCTTCGGCATCCATGTACCAAATTCATGAAATTGTCCAGCTTCGTTGATATTAGTGGTAATAGTACCATCAGATCTTTTATACTGTGGTTTACCGGTGGCTGGCTCAGCGCCTATATACCAGTATGAGTAATGGGTTCCATAAGGAAGACCTTCTTTAATGATCCCTGTTCCCGCTGTATACTCAGTCACTTGTCCAAGATCTTCGATCTTATTAATGTTAAGTGCATGATTCATTTTCAAAGTAACCTCAACATCTTTGCTTCTCACAATATCTACCGAAAGATCTAATTCAACACCCTTATTAGACATACTGCCCGCGTTTACAGCAAGACCTGTATTGTAAAAGCCTGAGGTGGCAACCTGAGTCTGATTTACAAACAGATCTTCTGTCAGGTTCTTATAGACATCGGCAATAAGTCTTACCCTGTTTTTCCAGAAACCAAGATCAATTCCAATATTGGTTTTTGCAACTGTTTCCATTCTGAGGGTTGGATTAGAAAGACCAGGTGCCTGGCCTGTAATGGCAGAACCTGCATAACTTGTAGCAGTAAATTGCGGTTGCTGTGCACCCAGGTACTGAGGTATAGTATAAAAATTGCTTCCGATACTGTAAGAACCACCCGGTATACTACTTATATTAGGCACTTTTCCATAAGTAACTCTTAATCTCAAATCAGTAAGAAAATTGATCCCATCCATAAATTTCTCTTTCATCACATCCCAAATAACACCTCCAGCCCATGTAGTTATTTGTTTGTTTTCATCGAGTAATATCCTCGATGTACCATCCCGGCGGATAACACCACTCACTGTGTATTTATTATCAAATGTATATCTTGCGTTGGCAAAATAAGACCGTATACCATAGCCCGATTTAGCAGTATTCCCGTTTTGAGCAACAGTAGTAGCTCCGTTGGTCGGAAGTGTTCCTGCATTCTGCCCGGTCCCTGTCAATCGGGGATCAAGGTTATAAAGTGTAAATCCAAAACCGTTACTCCATTGTCTTACCACCTCAAAATATGCACCCACTTCTACATTATGCATTGAATTGAATCGTTGTGAATATATAGCACCAGTCGTGTTGATCAATTGAATCCTGCTCGAGTTGGACTCATTCAGAAAGCCAGACTGATAAGTCTGCAATGAACCAGCATAAGAATTTGGGTTGATAGAACCCACTCCATTGCTCATTGATCCATCAAGACCTGTGGTATTTTTCAACATAAACAAAGGGCTGATTTTATAGGCTAATATCAGGCCTGTGTTAACTTTTACTTGTCTGTCTTGCCAGGTTGAATTATCTGACCTTTCAATCAGATTGCCTATCGCCTTAGGTACTGTAGAAGTTGAAGCTCCAAATATTACTGATCCATCAGAACGGTAAGGGTTTTCATACGGTTTTGCTCTCCATACCATTGCAAAAGGATTAGCTGTGCCATTACCAGCATAAAAGGCGCCTTCATTATAATCTGTAAGGGCATACCCCAAACCTAAGTTGAATTGCATATTCAACTTTCCAACGCTATTGTCAAGATTAAATCTTGCAGTATATCGTTTTAGTTGTGATTTACGGTCTGTGCCTTCCTGGTTGAAATGATTTAAAGACATATAATACCTTGATGTACCAAACCCTCCACTCATATTTATTTCATAGGTTTGCGATATTCCTTGTTTGAATAATATGTCATAAAAATCAGTTGTGATACTACCTAAACTATCCATTAAAAAAGCATAACGAGCTTTGGAAGCCGCAAAAGGATTACTTGCAGGTGATGTGGCCGGAAGACTGGCATTTGCAGGATTTTTTGAAGAATAAACCCAACCGGGTGCAGTCAACCCAGGTGCAAACGTGCCAACATTCTCTTCGTATGCTATCATTTCGCGGGCATTCATCTGGTCGAACTGTGAAGCCTGGGGGCGTTGTGTGAAACCAAACTGTGTACGAAATTGAAGGGTGCTTTGACCAGGCTTTCCTCTTTTAGTAGTAATAACGATTACACCCAAACTACCTCTGGATCCATACATTGCAGCAGGACCCGCATCTTTTAGTATATTTATGGATTCAAAATCGTTTGGATTTAAGGTTGCTAAATCGTTGGGATTTAACGGAACCCCATCAACGATATATAGAGGCTGGCTTCCCGCTGCACTAATTGAAGAAATACCTCTTATATGAACATTTGCACTTGCGCCGGGTTGACCATTACCAGAATTGGCAAGCACGCCAGGAACACGACCCTGCAAAATTTGATCAATTGAAGGAACTGGGACCGCATCAATAACCTTACTTTGCATTTGTCCGACAGAACCCGCAAACTGTCTTTTACTTTCACGGGTATAACCCGTAACAACTACTTCAGATAACGATTTCTCATCCTGTGAAAGTGAAACATTGACAGCATTTTGATCTGTAATTGCTACCTCTCGTTCTACCATATTTACAGAAGAAAATACAAGGGCCTTAGTATTTGTAGGAATACTGATAGAATAAGTGCCGTCAGATTTTGTGATAGTTCCAGTTTTTGTTCCCTTGATAAAAACGCTGGCACCTGACAACGGTGTACCTTTATCATCTGTTACCCTTCCGGTAATGGTTCGTTGTTGCGCCCAAAGATGGCTAATGGAAAGGAAAATAGCCATAATTAGCATTACTAGTTTTCTCATGTGCGATTAGTTTTAGTTAATAAGAAAATGCTCAATCAGTTATTTTCACAGGGTGAGGCAATGCGAATTTTCGAGGTTTGGTTTCCAATGTCATCTATCCTTAACCGTGTATAGGCAACAATAAATATACAATTGCTGCGCATAACAAAATATACTTTTCAGGAAAAAATCGATAAAAATATTGACTTAGTTGCTCGTCTGATCAGTGTTGTTTAATTTAAAATACCTCTTCGGCAGGCATTTTTACACAAACCAATGGCTGGTTTGTTTTCATTAATCTAACAAAATCAAGAACATAATATTCACCTGCGCTCCGGAAAAACTTGTGTGAAATGATGCTCCATATGAGCAACGTAATCACAGATGATCCAGCCAAGTGTTTTTAATTCGTTGCTTTCATATTGCGGATCTACCGGATAATCTAGTTTTTCTTCAGGAATGTTTTTTACTACAAAGACTATTTGCCTGTTCAGAGCTTGCCAAAGATCCAGCAAATGATCACGATCAAGGTTTTGATAATCGTTTACAATCACCAATTCATTTTGCTTGTACGAAATAACAGAATAAGGCTTAGGCAAGAATTGAATTTCAGTAAATCTTTGCAGGTTATTAATTGCAGAATCGATCAAATGCCCAAGTATTTCTTGCTTTGACCATTTACCCGGAGACGGTCTTTTTAGTAATTCTTCAGAAGAAAATTGCTTCAATTTGCCCGGAAAAGATTCAATATAAATTTCCAATTGCCGCATTGCACCATTGGTATCAATTGTTCCTTTTAAAAAACCATCTTGTTCCCACATATTTCTTTTTTATAATGATTCATAAATAATGGCTGCTCCCTGTCCAACTCCTACACACATGGTAGCTAAGCCATATTTTATATTTTGATTTTTCATCTCATATAACAATGTAGTGGATATTCTTGCACCGCTGCATCCAAGCGGATGACCCAAAGCAATAGCTCCACCATTTACATTAACTATCGAAGTATTTAAATTCAATTCTTTTATACACGCAATACTTTGCGAAGCAAAAGCTTCATTCAATTCAACCAATCCAATATCCTCAATTTTTAATCCTGCTCTTTGTAATGCTTTTTGTGTAGCTGGCACCGGGCCAATGCCCATAATTGCAGGATCAACACCAGCCGATGCCATTGAAACAATTTTTGCAAATGGAGTTAATGAATATTTTGTTACTGCTTCTTCGCTTGCAAGTAATAAAGCAGCAGCTCCATCATTAATGCCGGATGAATTACCCGCTGTAACTGTTCCATCTTTTATAAACGCTGGTTTTAATACAGCCAGCTTTTCCAAAGAAGTTTTCCTTGGGTGTTCATCAACTATTACCCAATTTATCAATCCCTTATTATTTATTTCCACTGCGGCGATTTCATTATTGAATTTCCCGGCTTCTTTCGCCGCAAAATATCTTTCCTGTGATTGAAATGCAAAGGCGTCTTGTTCTTCTCTTGAAATATTCCATTGATGCGCTACATTCTCTGCCGTTTCACCCATAGTATACGGATAATACATCGCTGCCAGTTTCTCATTGATAAACCTCCAGCCCATAGTTGTATCAAACATTTCTGCTTTGCGAGTCCATGCTTCATTTGATTTACCAACAACAAACGGAGCCCTTGTCATACTTTCTACTCCTCCTGCAAAATAAATCTCACCATCTCCACACATGATGGCTCTTGCCGCATCCATTATACTTTGCATACCTGATGCACATAAACGATTCACAGTAACTCCACCAACACTCACAGGCAACCCGGCCAGCAGTGCCGCCATTCTTGCCACATTACGATTGTCTTCACCAGCTTGATTAGCTGCACCAGCGATCACTTCTTCCACTTCATTCATATCGATAGAACTGTTCCTTTGCATCAATGCATGAATCACAATTGCCAGCAGATCATCGGGTCTTACTGTGGATAAAACACCTCCATATTTTCCTATTGGTGTCCGGATAGCATCTATAATAAAAACATTTTTCATTATGTACTTAGCTTTGAATTACTATTAAGCTTCTGTTGCGACGCTCCTTTCGTCGTTCACTTCATTATTGAGCAATAGCGTCGTCCCGATATTTATCGGGAAGCTTGTCGAAGGGTCGCACTCTTTACCTCCTGTTCTATACTCAGCAATAAGTGTTTGCAAAGGAACACAAAACCCTCCTATCAGCGAAATCCACTAATCACACAATCCATGGTTATCTTTGCACGATGTTGAAAACAGAACTAAAAAATATCAGGCATTTAAGTTTACAGGAACTGGAAGAATATTTTGAAAGGCTTGGCGAAAAAAAGTTTCGGACAAAACAGGTTTATGAGTGGATTTGGCAGAAACATGCACACAGTTTTGCTGAAATGACAAACCTGAGCAAAGAACTTCGTCAAACTCTTGGAGAAAATTTTACGTTACCCGCATTAACGATAAATGCCACTCAGTACTCAGCTGATGGCACCGTAAAGTCAAGTTTTAAAACACATGATGGTCATTTAGTAGAAGGTGTGCTGATACCAACAGAAAAAAGAGCCACAGCTTGTGTTTCTTCTCAAATTGGCTGTTCACTCAGTTGTAAGTTTTGTGCAACGGGTTATATTGATAAAAAACGCAACCTGACATTTGATGAGATATATGATGAAGTTGTACTTATCAATCAGCAATGCGAAAGGATCTATGGACATAAACTCACCAATATAGTTTTCATGGGAATGGGTGAGCCATTATTGAATTATAAAAATGTGTTGAAAGCAATTGAAAGAATTACATCACCGGATGGATTGGCAATGAGTCCGAGAAGGATTACTGTTTCTACTGCCGGTGTTGCCAAACAAATAAAACAGTTAGGTGATAATAAAGTAAAATTCAAACTGGCATTATCGCTTCATGCTGCTACTGATGCAAAGCGCCACCAGATAATGCCTATCAATGACTCGAATAATATCAAATCGCTGGTTGATGCTTTGAATTATTTTTACAGGGAAACAAAGAACGAAATCACTTTTGAATATATTCTTTTCAAGAATTTTAATGACTCGCTTAAAGATGCGGATGACCTGATAAAAATTTACCGGCAGGTGCCGGCTGACCTCATTAATATAATAGAATACAACCCGATCGACTTTGCCAAATTTGAAAAACCGGATGAAAAAACCGTTGAGGCTTTCATGAATTATTTGGAAAAGCATAAGGTGAATGCAAGGCTTCGCAAAAGCCGCGGCAAAGACATTGATGCAGCCTGTGGACAATTAGCCAATAAGAATTAACCATTGATCACGAATTTTGGCCTTCTACGAAGAATTTCTTAGATTTGATTAAACTTCGCATTTAAGCCCAAGTCTGTATATAACATAAAAAATCAAGTCATGAAAAAAATAGTCGTATTGATGCTCGCGATGGTAACAATCATTACTGCTCAGGCGCAGAAAAAAATAGTACCGGGCGAACAAAAAGAATTTCGGGATAAAATGATCGCTGAGAAACTTAAGTTCTCGGAAGATCAAAAACAAAAAGCTAAAACATTGAATGAAGATTACAGAAAAAAAATGGATGAGCTTAGAAAAAAGGATGACATTTTGGTGAAAGATTGGAAGAACCAGATGATGGAGCTTAACAAAAAACATCAGGAAGATCTTAGAGGTTTATTAAGCAAAGAACAAAAAGAACAGCTTGAAAAATTCAAAGTGGAGCGGAAAAAGATGGCTGAAATAGATGCGAATGCAAGAATGGAAAAGATGAAACTTCGACTTGATTTGAATAACGATCAAATGGAAAAGTTAAAAAAACAGCGCAGCGAAACATTGGAAAAAATGAAAGCCATCCATGATAATAAATCCATGGACATGATGATGAAAAAAGAAGAAATGAAAATGCTGATGGATAAAAGAAAAGAAACCATGAAATCGATCCTTACCGAAGACCAGTTGAAAAAAATGCAGGAAATGAGAAAACAAATGCCCCGAAAAAGAAGAGTGCTTTCCTAAATAAATTCCTTGATTCACGAAACCTCCTTTATAGGGATGTTTTTTATTTAAAACCATTCAAACACTATCATTTCTTATCTTTGCGCCTCCTGTTGTAAAACAGTAAAATCTTCACATGAAAAAGAAATCATCCCCTTTCGATAAGTTTTATAAAAAGAAAAGCAACGCTGCAATTAAAGAGCAATTTCGGCAGGAAAAGAAAAAAGAAAAAAAAGAAAGAGCAGAATATTTTGACAAGAAAAGAGCGGAACAAAAAATTCAGCAAGCTGATCCTCAAAAACAATCACAGCCTTCAATAGCCAGGCCACAGACTTCAGAGCTTATGCCTTTGAACAAATTCATTTCTCATGCAGGTATCAGTGGTCGTCGAGAAGCAGCAGAGATTGTGAAAAAAGGCATCGTAAAAGTGAATGGAAAAATAATTACGGAACCGGGACATAAAATCTCTCCCAATGATGAAGTAGTTGTAAATGGTAAGAAAATATTCCCCTCAAAAAGCCTGGTTTATATTTTACTAAATAAACCCAAAGATTTTATAACTACAACTGAAGATCCGCAAGGAAGAAAGACCGTTCTCGATCTTATTCGTCGGGCTACTACAGAAAGGGTTTATCCGGTTGGGAGATTAGACAGAAATACTTCAGGCGTCTTACTTTTCACCAATGACGGTGAGCTTTCTCAGAAACTTACTCACCCAAGTAATGAAATAAAAAAAATATATTCCGTTACTCTCGACAAACCACTGGATAAAAAAGATTTCGATCAGATTGTGAAAGGAATTGTATTGGAAGATGGACCGGCATCAGTTGACAAGCTTGCTTATGCGGATACAAAAGACAGAACACTTCTTGGTGTAGAAATACATAGCGGACGCAATCGCATCGTTCGCCGCATCTTTGAACATCTCGGATACGATGTAAAAAATCTTGACCGGGTTATGTTTGCCGGCTTAACAAAGAAGAACATTGAGAGAGGTAAATGGCGTTTCCTAAATGAAAAAGAAGTTCGTGAACTTAAATATTTTGGAAAAGGGAAATGAAATTCAGCGACTGGATAATTTATGAAGATGAAAATTTAATTGCACTGAATAAACCTTCCGGATTACTCTCCATTCCTGATCGTGAAGGAAAAGATATTTCTCTTAAAAAATTATTGATTGAAAAATATGGAAACATATTTACTGTCCATCGCTTAGACAAAGGCACAAGTGGTTTGATCATCTTTGCAAAAAATGAAACCACTCATAAACATCTTTCACTACAATTTGAAGAAAGACAAACAGAAAAAATTTATCTCGGGCTTGTTCTTGGCTCACTTGCAGAAAAAAAGGGGCGTATTGATGCTCTTATTACGGAACACCCGGCGAAAAAAGGCCTTATGACAGTTCATAGAAAAGGAAAAGAATCACTAACTGATTATGAAGTCCTGGAAGATTTCAAGATCTTTTCCTGGGTTCAATTTCAGATTCACACAGGACGTACACATCAGATCAGGGTGCATGCAAAATATATTGGCCATCCAATAGTGTGCGATGAATTATATGGTGATGGAAAACCTATTCTACTTTCTTCACTCAAACATAAATTCAAGCTTTCAAAAAATGAATTGGAAGAAAGACCAATTCTAAATCGACTTGCATTACATGCATTAAGTTTACAATTTGTAAATACAAATGGCGAGATCATAAAACTGGAAGCCCCTTTACCAAAAGATCTGAGAGCATTACTGCAGCAATTAAGAAAGAGAAAACATTGATTAGTTATAACTCACCTCTGGAAACTGCATATAGTTCATACCAATCTTGCCTATCAAGATTAATTTTAAAAGCTTCTGCAATATTTCTTATTCGTTGTTCATCAGTTGTCCCAATAAGTGGCAATGCGCCAAGCTTAACTAACCATGCAATAGCAACAGATTCAAAATGAGAATTATATTTTCCGGCAAATTCTTCAAGCTTTCCTCTAATACGTAAAGGAATTTTTTCATTGCTGTTAGCGATCTTTCCTTCGGCTAAAGGTGAAGTTGCCAACGGCCGCATATATTTTTGTTTGATATAATCAACCTGGCCATTATCAAATGCAGATGTATTGAGTAAATTCAATTCAATATGATTGGTAACAATTGGTATTCGTAAATAAGAGCTCAACAATTGATGCTGAAAAACGGAAAAGTTAACAACTCCCACATTTTTTATTTTCCCTGAGTCTTTTAATTTCTCCAAGGTCAATGCAGTTTCTTCCAAATTAGATAGCGGATCAAGCTGGTTCAGTAAAAAAACATCTACGTAATCAGTGCGAAGATTACGTAAAGAATTTTCTAAACTATTTGTGATGTGTTCCCGCGAGGTGTCATAATGTTTTACACGATAATCAGGCCGGGCCGGATGCGGGATATTAATGCCACATTTTGTAAAAAGAACAATACTTTCTCTTTTGATACCACTTCTTTTAAAAACATTACCGAAAATTTCTTCACAAGTGTAATCACCATAAGTATCGCCATGATCAAATGTATTGATGTCAAGTTCAAGACAGAGATTCATGATCCGTTCCATCTTTTCTTCGTTCACATAACTCCCACTCCACCTGTAAAAACCATATAGCGCAGGTGATACTTTTGGCCCCGAATCGCTGAGATAAATTTTTTCCATTATACTTTATTAATAAATCAAAATTACAATTCAATTTTCTCGATCATCACATCCCAATGAGCAATTAATAATTCAAAGCGATGCTGTTCGTCTTTCTTTAATTTTTCAAGATCGGGATACAACTGCTTCTCATATTGCTTCGTAAGGTTGGGATCAAATGCCAGTTTTTCGTTTTTGAAAACGATGGTTACTTTAAAATCAAACCGGGTGTCTTCGCCACTGTGAAGCTTGGGCTTTTCTGCTGTTACACTGATGATGTCTCCTTTTTCTATTGCCTTTTTCAACAATGGATAATGATTTATTTTCCAGAGATTGATGAATTCATCAGCAAATCCCCATTTCACTTTGTAATAATTTTCAATAGTGAAATAATCTTTCTTGTCCTGCGCATGAATCAAATTGACTGCAAGCATGAATAAGACAAGGAAAAAAAACTTAACCAGATTTATTTTTTTCATACCTATTTATTTAAACACTAAAACTACCTGCTTAATAATCCTGCATCCAGGACAAATTGGGAACCGGTAATAAATCTTGATTTATCAGATGCTAAGAAAATTACAGCATTCGCAACATCTTCCACTTCCACCCACGGAACATTAATAAGATTACCGGCACTTCGTTCTGCTATTTCTTTAGGTGTTGACCCTTCCAGGGCAGCAAGTCCATCATTCATTGGTGTATTTACCCCGGTTGGATGGATGGATATCACTCTTATATTGTACTGCGCCAGTTCGATTGCCCATGATTTTGTCAAACCAGTTAACCCCCATTTGGAAGCAGCATAGTGACTCAATCGATTCATACCACGCAAACCTGCAATAGAAGAATTATTAATAATAACTCCTGATTCTTGCCTGATCATCACAGGAATAATACGACGGGCTACTAACCATGCTCCTTTCAAATTAATATCGAGCATGGCGTCCCATTCTTTTTCCGTCAATTCATGTGCAAGACCATAAGCACATATTCCCGCATTGTTAAAAAGTATATCGATCTTTTTAAACTGTTCGACTGTTTGAGTAACAGCATTATTAATATCATCATCCACCCGTACATCACCCGTAAAAACAAGACAACTTACACCATGCGATTCACATTCCTGCTTCAAAGAATGAAGCTCATTCTCAGAACCCAGTTCGTAGCCGGGATACTTAAGTGTTTGTGCAATATCAAATGCGGCAATGTGAACTCCTTCTTTTGCTAATGCAATAGCAGTTGCCCTGCCCTGGCCGTGTGCAGCGCCGGTAATAAATGCTACTTTATCTTTTAGATCGTTACTCATTTATTCAGCAATATCTCATTGTTGATCGGTAAGCAGACAAATATTCATCAATTTCCGTTTCGATCACATTATTAAATATATTCGTTGCGATCATTATTCCTGCAAAAGCGACTAAAATAACCATCTCGCTTTCCTTATAGTTAACAGCAACTGCATTATAAAGATGGTCTGCGATATTTCCTTTATGCTTTGTAATTCCACTGCCAAAATTTAAAATGTCTCTTTGCGTTTCTGTCAACTCAAGTTGTTCTGGCTTTTCACCTGAATCAATAATTATTTTTCTGAAAAATGTTGAGCATAACGGACAATCTGCTGCACAGGAAATTGCATGTGCGTAGAGAGAAGCCATTCGTTTCCCTAATATCTTTTCAACTTCCGCATATAAAGGATACCACTGCATATAGGCTTCAAAAGCGGGTAACGAATGGCCAAGCGTTGCTTTCATATTTGTAATACGGCCACCATACTCCTGCACATGTTTTTCGAAGGCCACCTTTACCGATGGTGATACTTCCTTTGTTGTTAGGGGTTCTACTCTTGCCATAGTTACTTTTTTCTTAAATCAAGATTATGAAAATAAAAAACTCTTGCCACATGAGTGCTTTTGTATTTATTTCCCGCTGCCAGTTGCTGGAAAACATTCATATAGCCAAACTGTAAGTTATCATGTTTGTTTACATGATAAGCAAACCCAAAAAAAAATCGGTTTTGATCAAAATAGTTATATACGATCTGCTTTCCGAAATTGATATGTACTTCATCATTCACAACAAACGAAAGAGATTTTGGCTGAAATCTATTTTTACTTAGAGGGACCATGAAAAAGAAATTATATCGAAACCTGAAATTAAAGTTATAACCGTCTGCAAGTTCATCGTCGTTCAGGATCTTTCTTCTGAATCTTTCTTCCAACCGGAACCATTGCATAAGCCTGAGCTTAGAGTACTTACTATGCCATTGCAATTGCTGCCAGGGTCGATGCTCCGGCATTGTTACATTTTTGTGATTATCGGCCGGGTAATGGCTTACATAGGCATAGCCGGCAGTAAGCTTTGTATCATCATTGATATAATAAGTCAAGCCAAATCGTAAGATGCTTTGAGAAAGATCAGAAACAAAATCTTCTTTGGTGCGTAAATGTATATCTGTCCACGTACCCCATTTATTGCTGAACCGTGTTTGATTAAAATAAGCAAGCCATGTTTGTTGTACAGTTTCCGTTTGCTTTGTTTGGGAAAATAAATTTTGATTTAATAACAACGATATGAATATGATTAATGAGTACTTCTTGCCAATGTCGAGTAGCGATCTGAACGTCCAGGAGTGCGACCCTTCCACTTCGACAAGCTCAGAATCTGGATAAACTGCGACGCTATTTTTCAAAAAGGAACTGAGCGATGAACGGAGCGTCGCAACAGACGATGATAGTAGTAATAATGCCGGACTCATAAAAGACTTTTCACAATTTCAGATTTGTAAATTTAAAAAGGCATCCCGATGAATCGGGACGCCGTTCTTTCAACGATTGCTTGCCATATGAAAAAACCTTTGTCTTATGCTTATTTCTTTTTTAATAAACCATCTACTGTAATGGCTACGTAATATAGTGCTCCGATGGTAGGGCCGCCTGCATATTGCAAATACCTATGATTAAAAATATCGGCTCCGCCTACCTTGATCTGTGAATATAATTTTGGCACACGGAATGTGATCTGCGCATCAATGGTACTGTATGCAGCAATATTCCCTGTTACCAATGGACTTTCCCATAAAAATGCATCCTGCCATTTCCAGGTAATATTGAATCCAATATTTTTTGTCACTTCACGATTACCAAATGATAGATTTGATGACCACTGCGGTGTATTAAAACCAGTAACAAATATGTCATTAGTTTTATTTGTTTTCATTTTATTAAAATTGAGGTTACCGGAGATAGTATATTTTTTATAAATATTATACGTGATTCCCAATGCAGAGCCGAAATTGTGATAGGTATTTTTTGCATTTGTATAAACCCTGTATCGTTCTTGTCCTTTACTTGCTGCATTACTGCCACTGGCGGTGGTTGCGTCCCTGTTACGATCAATCATTGCAATCACTGCGGCATCTGAACCTATTGTTTCCCCAATTGGTACATACACCTGGACTTGTCCAAGAAATCCATTATAAACATTGCTGTATGCATCAATATCGATTACCAACTTGTTATCAAGCAAAACAGATTTATAACCTACTTCTAATGAATTTATTTTTTCAGGACGGGCATCGGGAAGATTTGCCCAAACAAGCAAGTTTTTATTTGCCAATGCTGCTGCATCTGTATTTCCCTGTGCACTTACTGCTGCATTAAAAGCAATGACAGATGCCTGCGTATAACTATTTTCAAGATAACCCAGGCCTTCATTTATATATGGCAAACTACCAACACGCTTTACTCTTCCATTATTTACATAAGACAATGCTTCAAACAAAGCAGGGAAACGATAACCTTGCTGATAGGTAAAACGGAAGTTATGCTTTTCTTTAACTGTATAAACTGCTGCAAGACGTGGCGTGAATTTAGGTTTGAACTCGATATTGTCATCGAAACGCAATGAACCAAACAACTTTAATTTCTCATCAAAAAATGTTTTGGTTACCTGTGAAAAAAATCCAACTTTATTGTAATGAACATTTTTGCCAAAACTTCCATCTTTCAATGGCTTGTTACGTTCACTGATAGATCTTGAAAAGTCAACAAAATTATTTCCGTCAGGAATGATTTCATATAAACGATAATCGCCACCGATAAGCAGGTTAAATACTTTTATGTATTTCGATAGATCCCATTGCGCTTCGGTATGATAAAGGCGACTGTTTTGTACCAGTGCAGAACCACCTGTCTCCGGCGCATCAGGAATAGTACTTGACTTTATATCCCAATTGTTGATACTTGTAATAACATTTACCAATGAATCAAAGCGGGCAGTGCCGGGTTCTGCACGACCTGCGTCAGCAACTGTACGTGCATATTGAGTAGCAGCAGCAAGATTCGCATTTGTCAAGGGGCCATTAGCAGCAACATATGCGTTCAGTGCATTTTTATATTTAGTTCCCCACGCATTGTTTGAACCCCCGCTATACAAGTCCAAATTATCTGCAGTTGGTTTTACATTATATGAGTCGCCGGTATTTTCTATAGATACATAACTGCGGACAACAAAATTGTCCCCTTTTAATTCGAGATGATGATTTTGCACAAGCACATTTTCGAGTCTTATTTTATTTCCCCGTTGAAAAACTCCATCCAGTTTACCAACCCGATAAGAATAAGACAATTCTGCTTTATCGCTGACACGATAATGTAAAGCGGCATCAAATTTCAGGTTGTCAACTTTAGGATTTACAAGATCCGTTTCCCAATAACCAGTTCTTGCAACACGCAATGTTTGATTTGTATTACCATTAATAGTAAGTCCGCCAACGGATACAACATTACTTCCGGCCAACGCATCATCGCCATATTTATTCCATCCATCGAAAGCAACATTGTTTTCTCCATTAAGAGCGGAGAAATTTGGATTGGCACTTTTTAAATTATTTGTATTCTGATCAAGACGGGTATTCGAACGCCAGTCAATACCCTGCATGTAACTAAGATTTACTTTAAATGCAAACTTGTTGTTGAATGCTTTAGCAAATCGAACCGCTGATTCAGTTAGAAAAGCAGGGTCATGATCGATGCCATCGACATGATTGATCCCTGTTTTTTGATAAAAACTTAATCCCTGATGTATGAACGGACTTTTAGTGATCAGGTTTGCCATTCCATTGATTGCATTCATGCCATATAAAGCCGATGCGGCGCCGGGTGTGATCTCCACACTTTGAATATCGAGTTCAGTCGGCCCGATCGCATTACCAAGGGGCACACCTAATGTGGCGGCTTGCATATCCACCCCATCTACCAATTGCATGAACCGAAAATTGTTTGGAATATTAAATCCTCTTGTATTGGGAACTTTAAAAGTGAGACTTGAAGTTATCATCTGTACCCCTTTTACATTTTCCAATGCCTCATAAAAACTTGGAGCAGCAGTTTCTTTAATTGCACGAATGTCCAGTTTCTCAATTGCAACCGGGGATTTTAAAATGCTTTCAGGCACCTTCGATGCTGTAACTACAACAGCAGTCCCCAATACGGCCTGAGTTGCTAATGCAACCTGCACATTTGATCCAAGCGATTTTACTTCGAATTCCTGTGGCTCAAAGCCAACAGAAGAAAACACCAACGTAAAAGGCAATTTTGTTTTTGTACGCAAAACAAAATTCCCTGAGGAGTTAGTAATAGTTCCTGCAACCGTTCCTTTTACCTGTATACTTACATCTGGCAAAGGTTGATTTCTTTCCTGGTCAGTGACCCGACCTGAAACTTCAATGATCAAATTGTCCTGTGCAAAAATGAAATTGCTGATGAAGAGCAGTGATAAAGCGCCGAATAAAGTTCTCATCGTTTGATTTTTCAGTTGATTTAAAAGTTTTCTGATAATAATTCCATTGGCAAGCAAAAACTAAAAGCAACATCGCTTCATATAGTTGTTTTTCAGAAATAATGCGTTCGTTGATAAGTGTTTCATTTTATTATCTATTAAAATGATCAAACAAAAATAGGAGACGTTTATTATCCTACCAAATTAGTAGACTAATATTTTATAAAAAATTTCTTTCATGAACAGTCATTAGTTAAACTATTTTAATAAGGATTCTTATGCTCCAGATAATAACCAGGATGCCTAATAATAAATAAGAGGTTTTTTTGGGAAGCTTTCCGGCAAGTTTTGCAGCAATTGGTGCAGCTACAAGACCGCCTATTACTAATGCAAGAATAGTTTGCCAATGGCTTACACCGATCATGGTAAAAAATGTAAAGGCACTGGCCAGGGTAACAAAAAACTCTGTGAGGCTGACTGTGCCCACTGCGTATTTATGACTTCTCCCGGAATTAATTAATGTGCTTGTAACGATGGGTCCCCAACCGCCACCACCGAATGAATCAAAGAAACCACCGACGCCCGCAAGTAAACGATATCGTTTAAATTTCTTTGGCTGTTGTTTATCACGGAAAGCATTTAGAATAAATTTTACTCCAAGTATCAGCGTATATCCCGCGATAACGGGCCGAATAAAATTTCCATATTTGTTTCCCATGATCACCAGCAATATTGCTCCACCAATAGCCCCCAATATTCCAGGTATCAGCAATGCTTTGAATAATTTCTTATTTACGTTGCCGAACCTGTAGTGACTATATCCCGATGCGCCGCTTGCAAACATTTCAGCAGTATGAATGCTTCCGCTAATAACGGCAGGATTTACACCGGCAGATAATAATATCGTCGCACTTGTTACGCCATATCCCATTCCTAATGCACCATCCACCAATTGCGCCAGGAAACCGGCAAGCAGCATTATAGGAAAAGCACTGTCTAGTGTTTTATACCATTTATATGTATCATCAGCCACTTGTTGCAAAGGGAGGTAAGAAAAAATAAAATACCCAATAAGCATAAATGCGAAAGCCAACAAAGAATAAGTAGCAATGCGACGCCAGCGATTAGCATTGAAACTATTATCATTCTCCACAAGTGTCCTTGTAAGCTTATTCAATTTTTTTACTTTGTATTCAAAGTTGCCATTGAGCTTGCTTCTTACTTTATGTAAATTTTCGATCACATCATCAAGTTCGCCAGGCAATGCATCATGTAGTACTTCCTTTATGCGTTTGGCTGCAGTTGGAGATTTTCCATTGGTAGAAATGGCAATTTTTAAATTCCCTTTTTGCACAATGCTGCCAAGATAAAAATCACAGAGATCAGGGGTATCAGCAACATTTACTAAAAGTCCTTTTTTAGTAGCCAGCTCTTTTATTTCTTCATGTAATTGCCTGTTATCTGTAGCAAGGATAACGAGATCCTTACTATCTAAATCTGCAAGTTGAAATTCCCGTTGAATAATTTTACAGGAAGGATGTCTGTAAACAAGTTTTCTTACCTCATCCTTTATTTCAAGAGCTACAATTGAAACTTTTGCTTCAGGAGAATTAGCCAATAAAGAATGCAGTTTTTCTAAACCTACATTGCCGCCGCCAACCAACAATAGTTCCAACTGATCTAATTTTAGAAAAATGGGATAAAGCTGATTTTTTTTATCAAGCTCCGAAGAATTTTTTTGTATCTCGTTATTACTGTCCATTACCTTTTCTTAATATTCCATTTTATCGATCCATTCTTTTGCATTCTTTGCTGCATAAGAAATTATTATATCAGCTCCAGCTCTCGTCAATGCGGCCCATACTTCAAGATGTGCTGCTTCACGATTCACCAAGCTTTTTTCGGCTAACGCTTCTATGGCTGCATATTCTCCGCTTACATGATAAGCAGCGATTGGTTTCAATGTTTGTTGTTTCAATTTTGCAATTACATCAGTATATAATGCAGCAGGTTTCACCATTAAAATATCAGCGCCTTCCTTTTCGTCGCGAAGACTGCTTGCAATTGCATCATTAATATTTAATGGAGATAGCTGGTATGTTTTACGATTCTTCAGCCCATCTGTATTCGGTGCAGAATGACAGGCGTCACGGAAGGGACCGTAAAATTGTGAGCTGAACTTTGCTGAATAGCTCATGATGCTTATTGTATCACACCCTAAAGCATCGAGGGAAGTACGAATAGCCCCAATGCGTCCATCATTCATATCACTGGGTGCAATGCAATCAGCACCGGCTATAGCAAGTTGAGTTGCATATTTACTCAATACATCAACCGTTTTATGATTAACCAATTTTGAATGGTCATCATTTAAAATACCGCAATGGCCATGCGTAGTATAACTACATAAACATAGATCAGAGGCGATCCAGACATCATTGCCGAAATTTTCTTTGATTGACTTTATAACAGATGTCGCAAAAGAAAAATCAAAGTTGTTTTCCTTTTTATTTGCTGGAACAGGGAAAAGTAAAAATTTAGTTGTTCCTGTTTTTATATTTTGTTCAATAGTATTTAATAAACTTGACGAAGTATCCACTTCTACATCAGCTAATCCATTAACTGCTCTTCGCTCACCAATTGCTTCATCTACAAATAATGGTTGAATAAAACTCTTGTGAGAAAGTTTTACTGAGGCTGTCAGCTCCCTTATATGTGTATCCGCTCTTAAGCGACGCTGCGTGATTGGATAGAATATCTTCTCCATTGTTCAAAAGCTTTAATTGTTGGAAATATTACAGGTTCTACTGTTGCCTGTTTTAACAACTCCGCTGTCTCTCCACCGGCACATAAATGTTTGACATCTGGTTTTGCAAAACTTCCATAAAATTCATATTGTGAAAAGCTGGTCCAGAATATTGCATCGGCTATAGCAATTGATTGTTGAATCGCTTCATCGTTCTTTGATAACAGTTTATAATTGCTCACCGCATCATACCCTTTCATTCTCCATCTTTCTGCTGCGACTTCATGAGTAAGTATGGAAATATCGCCGGCCTTTATATTTAGTAATGGCATACTAAGAGATGAAAATAAAAATTCAAAACCCAATGCATCAGCGCTGGCAGTGACCCAATAACCTTGCTTAGAAAGTTCAAACCATGTTTTAGTTCCTGAAGCAAGGATTGTTTTATTTAATATTTTTTTTACTTCAGGTTTACCTTGAATGGCTTTATAGTTTGCAACAAACACAACAGGCTTATTAATTTCTATTTCTTCGTTGCTCCATTCATAATCAAAAAATCCTTTCATTACATCTGTTGATGAAAACAATGAGCCATTTAATTTTAACTCGGGCAAAGGGTTCCATTTTATAAACTCTGTTCCTTCAGAGTCCTTACCAGCTGCATATAAATAGTTGCCATTCTTTGTTCGCAAAGTTGTTACGCCAAATTTCTGGATACATCCTGCCCCATACTTTACCGCTTCCTTTTTTTCCAGGTAACAATCAGCAAATAGTTTTTCATCATTTATTTTCTGCAAAACTTCAACTGCCTTTGCATTTGAAAAATGCGCTTCTGCAACGATTGCTCCCTGGCAAGGCGCCGGCACACATTCAATCAATGGCAGCAACATAAATTTTTTATCCCCAAGTAATTCTCGTATCAGGTTAGCATCTTCTTCGTTATTCAGCAAACGATTTAACCCAGCTGTTGCTAAGATCGTTGCGTCATATTCTCTATTGCTAAGCTTTTTCAATCTTGTTTCTACATTTCCCCGAATATCTTTCGTCTCAATTTTTATTTCCTTATTTAATTGAGGTAATGCCTTTTTCAGAAACACCGTAGCCATTTCTTCTCTTCTCGGAGAACAGGTTCCGATAATGATTGTTTCTCCTCTTTTTATTTTTTCTTCAATATCAATATTGAAGATCGCTACATCTCTTGTATCATTCCTATCAATCACAGCAAACTTATTCTCACCAAAAAAATGTTCGCTGCTCATATCTTTTAATGAATGGACAGCAATATCAGCTTCGCCAATTGTCAATGCATCAAAAATATCCTGGGTAAAAAAATCATTTCCTTCTACCGTATGCAAAGGAATATCCTGCAAAGCATCTCCCTTACTGCTGCGTGCAATCACTTCCACTTTCATATTTGGAAATGCAGCTTGTATTTTTTGTTTTACAATATCAATCTGCAACAGCGACAGCCGGGAACTCCTGCCAATCAGTTTTATGCTCTCCATGCAATATTTTTTTAAGGCTGTAGGCCAGGTGATTGATATGTTTGGGCAAGTGTCTTGCTGTAATGATGATGCGCAGGCATTCTTCTCCAACAGGTACCGTCGGATAATTTATAGGCTGCAGGTAAACACCATGCTTCTCCAATAGCTGGTTTGCAATTTGCCTGCATCGTATTGCATCTTCCATCGGTATTATAGTAATATGCGAATCATTTTGCTTGAATTCAATTCCATTGTTGGTAAATGCAGTTCTTAATTGATTTATATTTTCAAAAAAATGTTTTCTCAATTGATTGTTCTCCTGAATGAATTGAATGCTTTTGTTTGCAGCAGCACAGATCGCTGGAGGCAAGGAAGTAGTAAAAATAAATCCACTACCGAAGCTTCGGATAAAGTCGATAACAGTTGCTGTTGCTGCGACATAACCTCCAAACACACCTACAGCTTTTGATAAAGTTCCATTGACAATATCTATTGCCTGTTGCTGTCCTTCCTGCTCTAATATGCCTGCCCCTGTTTCACCATACAACCCTACACCATGCACTTCATCCACATAAGTAAGAGCATTGTACTTCTTTGCCAGCTCAGCAATTGCTTTTACTGGTGAAATCGTTCCACTCATTGAATAAACAGATTCAAATACGATCAGCTTTGGTTTACCAGCAGGAATCGTATGCAGTAACTCTTCCAAATGCTCCATATCATTATGCCGGAAGATTTTCTTTTCGTTCTTACAACCACGAATACCTTCTATAATGGAAGCATGATTTCTTTCATCCGAAAAGAAAACAAGACCTGGGATATTTTTACCAAGTGTCTGAAGTGTAGTAACATTGGCCTGGTAAGCGCCATTGAATAATAATGCAGCTTCTTTTTTATGCCATGCTGCTAATGTCCTTTCTAATTCTTTATGATAGTTTGTTGTACCGGAAATATTTCTTGTACCTCCACTGCCGGTACCACTTCTATGTGTAACAAATCCCAGTTTCGAGATGACATCTTCATTCGTACTCATGCTCAGGTAATCGTTACTGCACCAGTTAACTGCTGCATGTTGCTGCCCTTGTTCATCTGCATAATAAAAGTTAGGAAAATGCTGCGCACTCTTATTTACTTCCAGAAAGTAGCGGTAAGCACCGCTATCTTTTAGCTGTTGAAGTCGTTGGTCTAAGAATGATTGGTAGTCCATACTTGCTATGAGTTGGTAAAGATAATAGATTTCCCTACTTAATTAGTAGACTAATTAAAATATTTTAACAAAACTGTCACTCAAAAGTCATCATACTTACATTCGTTCATCAAAATAATATTTGACAAAACAGCTTTCCAGTCTTACTTTTGTTTAGTCTACCTATAAAGTAGGGTTTTTACCATCACGAGTTACTGCCTTAATATTGTTTATAAACGAAATCAACGAATATGCAGAGTTTCCGCACCGAGTTAGAAAGCTTTCCCAACAAAAACGGTAAGGCCGTTGTAGAAAAAGATATTGTTGAACTCGAAAAAAAGATTCGTCTATTCCGTGAAGGAAAGATGGATGAAGAAAAATTCCGCAGTCTGCGTCTTGCTCGTGGTGTATATGGACAACGTCAACAAGGCGTACAGATGGTACGTATCAAATTACCTTATGGTAAAATGACTTTGGCGCAATGGAATCGTATCTCGGATGTGTCTGATGAATATTCAACCGGCAATCTTCATTTAACTACAAGACAGGATATTCAAATACATTTTGTAAGTCTTGATCGTACACCTGAAATGTGGAGTGAATTAGAAAAAGATGATGTAACCATCCGTGAAGCATGTGGCAATACAGTAAGAAATATAACTGCATCCGATATTGCAGGCATTGACCCTGATGAGCCATTTGATGTAACCCCTTACGCTCATGCAATGTTTGAATATTTCCTTCGCAAACCTGTTTGCCAGGAAATGGGAAGAAAATTCAAGATCGCATTCAGCAGCAGTGAAAAAGACACAGCGCTTGTATTTATGCATGATCTCGGCGCTATTCCCAGAATAAAAATTATAGACGGAAAAGAAGTTAGAGGTTTTAAAGTTTTAGTCGGGGGCGGACTTGGAGCACAACCGCATCTTGCTATTACTACCCATGAATTTCTAGAAGAAGATCTGCTGATCCCCTATCTCGAATCTGTGTTAAGAGTATTTGACCGGCATGGTGAACGTAATAGCCGTCATAAGGCAAGAATAAAATTCCTGATTCAAAAGATCGGGATTGATGCATTTAATGAACTGGTAGTTGAAGAGCAACTTGCTTTGACGCATCAGGAATATAAAGTTGATGTGAGTGGAGAGTGGTCAGTGGTGGGTAAGCAATCAGCATCAGGCAATGGACAACCCAATACGCACAACTCAAAACTCACCATTGATCCCTTCCGATTCCAACTCTGGAAAACAACTAATGTCTTCGCACAAAAACAGGAAGGTTATTACGCTGTGTATGTTCGTGTACCGAATGGAAATATCAGTTCACACAGTAGCCGCAGGCTCATCCAAAAATTAAAAGATATAATTGCTGATGATGTTCGTGTAACAATTAATCAAGGATTGCAATTCCGTTTTATAAAACCCGAGCATCTTGAATATTTATACAGTGTTTTGGATGAAGAAGGTTTTGCTGCTGCAGGTTTTGGAAGTGTAGCTGATGTAACAAGTTGTCCCGGCACCGACACATGTAATCTTGGTATCAGCAACAGCACAAGCACTGCTCTTGCATTAAGTGAAGTGATCGAGGAAGAGTTTCCTGAATTTTTATACAACAAAGAGATCGCAATTAAGATTAGCGGCTGTATGAACAGTTGCGGGCAACATGGTATGGCTTCAATCGGCTTTCATGGAAGCTCACTAAAAGCAAAAGGACAAGTGCTCCCGGCGTTGCAGGTATTGATCGGCGGTGGTGTATTAGGCAGCGGTGAAGGTCGCATTGCTGATAAAGTATTGAAAGTGCCAAGTAAACGCGGACCGGATGTAATAAGAGCTGTGCTTAACGATTATAAGACCAATGCAACAAACGGTGAAACATTTTTGAATTACAGCCAGCGTAATGGCGAAAGATATTATTACGAATTATTAAAACCATTGGCCAGCCTTGAAACTCTCCTGGCCGAAGATTATATTGATTGGGGACAGGAAGAGAAATTTGCAACTGCCATTGGTGTGGGTGAATGCGCCGGTGTGATGATTGATCTTATATCAACGCTGATAATGGAAGCAGAAGAAAAAATTGCAGCAAGCGAAGAATGTTTATCCAATTCAAAATGGTCTGATGGTATTTATAACGCTTATGCTGCACAAATACACACTGCAAAAGCATTATTGCTCCAACAGGGTGTACAATGCAATACACAGCATGGAATATTAAAAGACTTTGATACACATTTTAGCGATAAGGGATTATATATACCAGGAAGTTTTAAAACTTCTGTAATGTATATGAATGATGTACCGCCTTCTGAAACTTTTGCCAATGAATATTTGCAACAGGCAAAAAAGTTTATTGAATTTGCAAAGGTTTTCCGTGAACAAACTGTTCTCGCAGAGAAGTAATTAATAATTAAAAATTAATAATAGCACTCTGAAAAGAGTGCTTTTTATTTTTAGCCACGGCGTAACGAGGCGTTGTAAGCACACGGAATAGGTGAGAAATAAGTTTTTAATTATTAATTGCTAATTCTTAACTCTTCTACTCTCCAATCATAAATTTTTCAGTACTCTGCCAGCCTTTACCATAAAAAGTTACCAGGTATTGTCCTCTGTTTAAAACAGGAATAGCCACCTGTGTAGTACCTGCAATACCGCCAAGATCTTTTTGCATCACCTGTTTACCATCAAGAGAAATAATACTCATACGTTGTACAGGAAAAGCCATCTGCAGGTTTATTGTATTTCCTTCCACAATGGTAGGATAAATTTTTACCGGTGCAATATCAACTCCGCCCAGTAAAAAATTTACTGAGTTAAAAAAAAGGCCATCCTTTTTTTCCATCCTGATACGGTAAAGAAATGTTCTTGCATCTAAAGTATAATGTTTCAAGGTGTAATTACCTGCAAGCGGTGTTAATTCCCCGGCTGTTTGATAATTTACGCCATCAGCACTGTATTCAACAATAAAGCGACGGGTATCGTATTCTGCCAAGGCCGACCATCGTATCTCATTATACCCATGCATTTGGACAGCACTGAGTTTATATATTTTAGCTGAGCTATATTGTTGCGCCGTTATTTCAGGATGTGTATCATCTTTACCGGCAATGACATTTTGCTGACTGTAAGCAGAACTTATAAGGGTGGAAAATCCTGCTGTGATTGGAAAGGTGGCTTTTACTAATTGTAAAATCACTTTCCGCATAGTTGTAAGAATTTGTTACTATAAGTAAGACAAATACAATGCCTGTACGAACTTGTAGAGAAATAAAAATTTTAGGAAATGACTCTGAATGAGTTAAGAATTATGGACGTTTCGTAATTATTCTGAAGTTTGAACCTGAATGATTAAGGATAATGAATTATTAAGTCATGAATGATTCTATGTTTTCATTCTTAATTCTACATTCATAATTCCTAATTTTTTTTATTGCTTTAATATTTCCCCAAGTTTTTTGAAACTCTCGTAAGGTCCCTTGTCGACAAACATGTTGGCAATCCATGCAGGAAGATTGCCTCCGGGTTCTGCCTCAAAAATATAGATGATGTTGATTGTATTTGTTGTCGGCATAGTCACATTCCAGCTAACAGTTGACCGTGTAACTCTTACTTTCCCGCTTTTTTCAGAAATATAATCGGGAACGCTGACAGCCGTAATATTTAAAAATCGGTTAAGACTATCCTTATCTATTTTCATATGCACTACGGCATCCCTGTTTGACATCGGCCATGGCAGGCTTGTCTCTGTATAATAATATAATTCATGAGGATTCACCTGCTTAACAATATATGCCGTTTGATTATGGTATACCCAATCTTTCTGGCCGCTCACATTTTTGAGCACTGCTATCAGCTTATCGTAGTTGCCTTCCAAGATGCATTCTACTTTAATACCTTTATAATTAGAATACGGCAATGCTGATTGATATACTTTGATGCCGTCTTGCTCTTTACTTAATTTCCAATTATACTGGCCAGTCACGGAAGAAACAAAACCTGAACACAAAACAAGGCAAGTGATCTTTATAATGATGAATTTCATGGAATACTATTTTAGAGCTTTGTAAGGTAAGATTAATTGATGAGCTGGTTGTTGTCTTTGAAGAATCTTAACAGTTTTGTTGAAAAGAATTATTTACTGGCTATGGTGCTACTATTAAGCTTCTGTTGCGACGCTCCGTTCATCGTTTAGATCAATATTGAACAAATAAACCGACAACTAATCCATAGCTTTTTCTTCCCTTTAATTTTTCCTACTACATTTTTCAATCAAATCGTGAATATTATAATTGTCTGTTGGATAAATAAAAAAAGATTTCATCTTTGCTTCATGAAACTTCTTCTGCTTTGCCTATTAATTCTATTTAGTCCTTATTGTTTTCGATCTTCAGCACAAACACTCATACATGCCCACAACGATTACCAGAAACCGGAACCGCTTACCAATGCGCTCCGCCATAAAGTATTTTCAGTGGAGGCAGATATTTATCTCTCTGACAACAGGCTTTTGGTAGCACACGATAAAAAAGAACTAACCACTGCCAAAACATTGGAAAGTCTTTACCTCCAACCCATCATTGAATTGTTTCGCAAACACAAAGGAACTATCAGTGAAGACGGCAGCTATGCACCCGTGCTGATGATCGATATAAAAGAAAACTGCGAAGCGGCTATTGCACAACTTATTAAATTGGTATCAACGCATCGTTCTGTTTTTGACCGTTCCGTAAATGCAAAGGCAGTGCAGCTTGTCGTCAGTGGGGATCGCGGAGCTTCATCAAAATGGACTTCTTACCCATCCTATATTTTTTTTGATGGCCGACCCAATGAAGTATATGACAGTGTAACATTACAACGTGTAGCTTTTATCAGCGATTCTTATTTAAAATATATAACTCCTCAGGACAATAATACCAATCTCATTGGACAGGTAGTTAAAAAAGTTCATGATATGAATAAGTTGCTCAGACTATGG